>PJUE01000019.1_pt1 | contig 346192 bp, 315 predicted proteins | sample 1512171 | NCBI WGS metagenome assembly PJUE01 (sample SAMN08177674, study PRJNA422409) | Feces metagenome, whole genome shotgun sequencing project. | isolation source: Chicken feces (3) enriched on wood chips: alkali lignin treatment | host: Gallus gallus | place: USA: Madison | collected 2015-01-15
CGCTGTACCAAATATCGAGTTGCTGCTTGTATTTTGACTGCGTTTGTTCTTCCCGCAGAGCTTCTTTCCGCTCGCTTTGATAAAGTTTACAGGAACAAAATAACAAGAAGACTATAGAAAAAAGTAACCGTTTGTACATGTACATTTTCAGAATACACAACTTTTGGCAATTTAGAGTGCAGCAAAAATGGCAATAACGGTGCAGCGTTTTTGGCAATAAGGAATGCAGCATAATTGGCAATAATAAATACATAGTTCATCTTTTGGGACGCGGTGTCCCAAAAGAAAAAACAAGCTTTGTCGCAGCAAAAAGACAAAGTTATTTATGAACTATTATTTAAGTAAACTTATGACCTATCACGAGGTTCACAAAATGCACCGGGAAGGCAGCTCGATCCGTAAGATCTCCGATCATCTGGGTCTGAACTAGCGCACGGTAAAAAAGCTTTTGTCCAAAGATGACCGAAGTTACCAAAAAGAACTGGAAGCCCCCTCTTCCAAGAAAAAGTTACTGGATCCCTACCGTGATTTCGTAAAGGAAAAGCTGTCGCTGTATAATGACACCTCAGCGGCCCAGATGCATGACTGGCTCAGGGAGCATTACCCTGACTTTCCGCAAGTCAGCCCCAAGACCGTATTCAACTTTGTTCAGGGTATCCGGGCGGAGTTCAACATCCCCAAAGAAGTGAGCGGCCGCGATTTCCAGATGGTCGCGGAGCTTCCCTATGGTGAGCAGGCACAGGTTGACTTTGGTTTTTACAACATGACCACTACGCGCGGTAAGCAGAAAAAAGTACAGTTCTTTACTTTCATCCTGTCCCGGAGCCGCTATAAGTTTGTTGTTTTCAGCGATGTGCCCTTTACCACCGCTATGGTGATCGATGCCCATGAAGAGGCCTTTCGGTTTATCGGCGGGCTGCCCCGGGAGATCGTCTACGATCAGGACAGGTTATTTATGGTATCGGAAAACCTCGGTGACATTGTTCTTACCGCTGAATTTTCCAGCTATGTGCGCGATCGCGGCATCAAGCTGCATTTCTGCAGGAAAGCCGACCCCCAGAGCAAAGGAAAAGTAGAGAACGTTGTAAAATATGTAAAGCAGAACTTTCTCTACAACAGGCCTTACCGTGACCTGGAACACTCAACGATGAATGCCGGGCCTGGCTTTTCCGTACGGCCAACAACCTACCCCATGGCACCACGAAGCTCATCCCACTGGAAGAACTGCGCCGCGAACAGCTATTGCTGGAGATGTGGTATGAAATAGCCCCGCAGACTCCGGCAAAAAAGCTTTACGCTGTCCATAAAGACAACAAAGTGTCGTATAAGGGCAATTTCTATAGTGTCCCAATCGGCACCTACAATGCCGGCACCGTTAAAGTGCAGCTGAGCGAACATGTGGGTAAGCTGCTCATATCGGATCTCTGTGGAAAAGAAATATGCACGCACGATATATCCAGCCTTAAGGGCAAGAAAATTATACTGCGCAGCCATAGCCGGGACATGGAGCCTAAAATAGCAGAAATAGTAGACCGGATCTCTGATCTGTTCGGAGATCCGTGTAAGGCAAAGGAATGGATCTTAGCGATAAAGCTGCACAAGAAGAGGTATATACGGGACCAGTTACAGATGATCGAGCGTATTATACAGGACAACAGCACGGATCATATAGCCCGGGCGCTGGATTATGTGCATACCAATAACATATTGAGCGCTACGGACTTTAAAGCCTATCCGGAATATATCCGCCTGGAAAAAAAACCGGAACGGGATACCAAGATCATCCGGCTCAACCCACTGGGCGGAAACAGGCACGCACAGCTGGACATTGAACCACAGAAAAGTGACCTGGATGATTATGAGGCATTCTTCGGCAACAACTAAACAACTCCCTGCCGAAGCTGCGGCAGGGTACATATTAAACTAAATCTTATCAGGCAATAACTATGAACAATCAAAATCAACAGGTAAAACAACTCTGCACCGACTTCAGGCTTTCAGCGATAGCTGCCGGCCTGGACGATATCTTATCGCGAGCAGAAAATGAGCAGATAGGCTATCTGGAGTTACTCTCCCGTCTTTTCGGGGCCGGGCAGCAGCACCGCCGGCAAAGGGATGAGAGCAGACGGATGACATCTGCTTCTCTGCCAAAAAACAACGATCTCTCGCTCTATGAAGCCAAACGTAACGGGCTTACCGACAAACGGCTCGCTGCACTACGGGAACTTAACTGGATCGACCAGCTGTTTAATCTCGTGCTGATGGGACCCAGTGGAACTGGGAAAACAATGCTTGCAGCAGGCTTGGCAAGAGACGCTGTCAGGGCAGGATATCATGTGTATTTCAGGACGATGGAAGAGATCGTTTCTACCTTAAAGACAAAGGACTTTGTACGTTCACAGGCTGCTGAGTACAAAAAAATGCTGCGGGCGGGCCTCATCGTTATTGATGATGTCATGCTGTTCCCGCTGGAAAAAAATGTCGCGGTCGCTTTCTTCAATTTCATCAACCAGATCTACGAATCTACCTCCATCATTGTAAAGACAAACAAGAAGCCGACAGAATGGGCTAAAATGCTGGAGGATGAAGTTATTGCAACGGCACTTTTAGACCGGATATTGTTCCGGTGTCACTGGGGAAAGCTATAGAATGCAGAATAGAAAAACGTTCTTGGACAAGTAAATTTTATAGCATACTTTTGGACTGGATTGTGTATTTATTAGTGCCGAAAATGCTGCAGCCACATTAACACCTTTAAAAATGAATCATTTTTACAAGGGTGGGAGTGAACTGCCTATTGGTACACCATGCTCCTGCCTAGAACAAACGAAATCGAGCTTTTCTCATCGAAGTAAAAGCCAAGAGATCCAGGGTTTTTAACGAGATGAGGCAAAAGAATGTAAGTAACTAGGGAAAGAGATTCCCCTAGTTACTAGCTACTACTTTCCTTAAGCAGATGTTTTATCTTTCTTTATATAAAGAATATAGAAAAATATAGAGCCTGAAATGATATATGGTATAAGTGGTGAGAAATCAGCAAATTTCAATTGATTTGTGTCTCTGTAGATACGAGTTATATCATTCACCCCTAAACCTAAAAAAACAGGCACACTACAAAAGCGATAAAGATTACTTTTTTATTTATTTTGAACATATCATTATAATTTATCTACAAGCTTCTCCCCATTGAGCACTTGCATATATAAAACCCGCAGCACCAATTCCAGCTCCCACCACAGAAGCTCCACTAGCAGCTAATCCCACAAAAGCCAAAGCAAGGCCAACAGATGCTCCAGCACAGGATGATAAAAAGCTTTTTGCTAATTTGTTATTTGATGCAGATTTAACAAATATATTTTTCTCTTTTAAAGATAAAAATTCTGGATGAACTTCTGCAGTGTAAGTTAATTTATACATCAAAAGTACGCCCCTGATCATTACTGATTAAGGGGCGCTTACATACAATCCATAGACAAGTTGCCACCTACAACTTTGTCTTTTAGATCATTGATTTTTATAGTTCCACAATCCGAATGGCAAAGCCACCACCGGGTGCCGACTTCTGCTTTAACTTACTTTTATTATTTATTTTAAGTTTTTTAATCACATACGCCTGGGGATTGGTTTTATAATGGGCGTCTGGAGCATCGGCGTACATCGTAGCTTCGTATTTTTTGCCCTTTGTTAAAAAACCAAAATCCAGGATAGATTCATGTCCTTTCTCCCCGCTGACATTCCCGACAAACCATTCATTTTTACCTTTTGATTTACGGGCTATCGTTAGGTATTCTCCCGGTTCTGCTTCGAGATATAGGCTACTGTCCCAATCAACGGCAACGTCTTTGATAAACTGAAAAGCATCCATAAAACGCTCATAATTCTCCGGGAGGTCCGCTGCCATCTGCAATGGGCTGTACATGGTTACATACAAGGCCAGCTGGTTGGCTAGAGTAGAATTGACATGGGATGTATTCTTTGGATTGATCTTTTGGATATCCATCTCGAAGATGCCCGGTGTATAGTCCATCGGTCCGCCGATAAGCCGTGTAAAAGGTAAAATGGTAACGTGGTTTGCATGGTTGCCCCCGAATGCCTGATACTCTGTGCCACGTGCAGACTCATTACCGATCAGATTGGGCCAGGTCCGCGATAATCCTGTCGGACGTACGGCTTCATGCGCATTGACCATGATCTTATATTTAGCAGCTTTCTCCAAGGCGTATTGATAATGGTTATTGATCCACTGACTATAATGATATTCGCCTCGGGGAATAATATTGCCTACATACCCACTCTTGACAGCATCATAACCATTATCTTTCATAAATCTATAAGCGCTATCCAAATAGCGCTCATAATTGCGGACTGCTCCCGAGGTCTCGTGATGCATAATCATCTTGACGCCCTTGTGCTTGGCATAATCCCGGATGCTCACCAGATCAAAATCGGGATAGGGCGTGACAAAATCAAACACATGATCTTTGGCATTGCCAAACCAATCTTCCCAGCCAATATTCCAGCCTTCAACCAACACGCCATCAAACCCGTGTTTTGCCGCGAAATCAATATAACGTTTTACATTCGCCGTCGTAGCACCATGTTTGCCATGAGGCTTCACTTTGCTATAGTCAGTTTCACCTAGATGTACACTAGGAAGATCATAGGTATAGGACCACTCGCTCTTTCCGGTAATCATCTCCCACCATACTCCTACATATTTGGTAGGCTTTATCCACGAAGGATCTTTAATTTTAGTGGGTTCGTTGAGGTTGAGCGTCATACGGGAAGCCAAAATATCTCTGGCATCATCACTCACCATAATTGTGCGCCAGGGGCTCCGGGCAGGTGTCTGCAAATTGCCTTTGGTCCCATTGGCATCGGGTGTAAGCCAAGATTGAAACACAAAATTTTTGTCATCCAGATGAAGATGCATACAGGCATAATTGATTAAAGCCGCTTCGTGGATATTGATATATAGCCCGTCGTCACTTTTCATCATCAACGCCGTCTGTACCCCTGTAGGCGAAAATGGGGTCTGTGAGGCATTGGGCGTAATCGCTTTGGCCATCAATCCTCTGATCTCAGACAGACGAGACTTGGTATAATCATACTCCTGGGTATCGTAATCTCCGGGAATCCAAAAGGCTGTATGATCGCCATTCATTGCAAATTGTGTTTTTTCCTCCTTTACAACGAGATAAGTCATCTCCTTTTGTTCGGGAAATTCATATCGAAAACCCAGACCTTGGTCAAATAATCTGAACCGGACTACAAGTTTTCTTTTAGACGTTTTCTGTTGCAAGCTAATGGCTAGTTCGTTGTACTGGTTTCGAATCTCACTTTCTTCGCCCCAAACAGGATTCCAGCGTTCATCAACCTGTTTGCTTTCTTGTGCCGTTTGTTCAAACTGGTCATACAATGAACTGGATAACGATTCTCTATCACCTTCTCCCGCCCCTGAAAATTCAACTTTCTTGGTATTGCCGGTCAATTCCAACCCTAACTTGCTGGGTTTGATGACAGCTTGGCCTTTATAACTCAAGCTATACGTCGGCGCACCTGATGCATCCAGCGAAAACTGAAGTTTCAATTTTCCCGAAGGCGAAAGCAGCTCTTGGGCCCGAAGTCCCAAAGTGATTAAAAATAAACTCATCAAGAGTGTAGTTTTTTTCATTTTTTATGATAATTAGTGGATTTTTATATTTTTCGCATTTCGATCATCCGTCAGTTTAATGATGCAGCTTCCCTGTTGGGCATCCCATGTCCAGCTCGGCTCATTGTTCTTTATCGTTGACGTTCGATTATTGTCCACAACCGCATAGGATATGGTCTTCCCATCAATGGTGACGTCATTGGGCCTGCTTTCAAGATGATAGCATAAGTAGAGCTGCCTTCCTTTGGCAGGTGTGTATCCTTTATCCCGGGGTTGAATAGCTGTTTCAAAATCGCCTTCAGCCAGGGTTGTGCAGGTAAAGCGTGTCGTAGAACCAATACCTTTGAGATAATCCTGTGTCTCTCCATCGTCTTCATAAAGTTCAAATGTAGCGGACTCACCCTCATAATTGGGGAAGATATGGATATAAAGCGGAGGCATTGGATCCTGGCCGATATATTGCATGATCGGCATCATGGGTACGATAGCACCTCTTTTGACAAACATCGGGATTCGGTTTAGAGGTGCGCGGTAGGCAATCTGCTGCCCCCCAAGGTATACCGTCTTTTTGTCATTAAAATCAATCCATTCGCCATCGGGCAGATAGAGTTTTTTGACCCGTTCGCCTTTTTTCAGCACAGGGGCCACAAGGATTTCCTGTCCAAACATAAACTGATCATTGATCCCAATAACCTGGTCGTCTTGTGGAAATTCCATAAACAAGCCCCTTAATATAGGTAGACCAGTCTGATGCGCTTTGTGCGCATAGGAATAGAGATATGGAAACAGTTGATATTTGAGTTCAATGGCTGTCTTGGCATTTTTTTCGGCGACCTCACCAAATAACCAGGGTTCGACCGCATTGTTGCCCTCGTGATGGGCGCGGCTCAATGGATTAAAAATACCAAATTGCATCCAACGTGTATACAGCTCTGCCATAGCAGGATAATCTGTAATGTCTCCACAATAACCTGAAATGTCTGTCGTCCAAAACGGAATACCGCCAAGACCCGCCGATAATCCGACCGCAACCTGATTGGCCAATTGGCTCCAGCCTTCGGTCACCTCGGTCCCGCTGCCGCTATCGCCAGACCAGCCAAAGGTATAGCGCTGAAGTCCGGCATAAGCTGCGCGTGTCATCTGAAAGATCCGCTTGTTGGGATTATGCTTGTCAAACTGCTCTTTCACCACCTTATCCCAGGTAAGACCGTATACGTTGTGGATCTCGGCATGCATGCCTAACTGGTGTTGCATATGAAGTCTATCAACATCCTCTTCATTGCTCCAGGCAGGCTCCCCCATATCTGTCCAGAAACCACTAACACCATCGGCTAAGGGCTTCTGCTGGAGTTGCCCCCACCAGTCGGCCACAGATGGATTTGTAAAATCAACGACCCCACAATTACCACCCCATGGCCAAGGCATATCATAAGATGTACCCGTACGGCGGTCCTTGACAAAATATCCTTTTTGATGGGCCTCCTGCCACTGTCTTTTATTTGCTTGCGACACCACTGGATCTTGTGAGAGAATCATCTTAAATCCTTGATCATTCAGCTTTTTGAGCATTCCTTTGGGATCTTTATAATTTCCTTTACGCCAGTTGAAATCTTGCAGTTCCTGTGTCCAGCCAATATCCTGATAGATGATATCACAGGGAATTTCGCGCTTTCGAAATTCGGAAGCGATCTCCAAAGCCTGGTCTTCCCGTGTATAAAGTCCACGGCTCTGTGCAAAACCAAACGCCCACCTTGGTGGCATGATCGGTTTCCCAGTCAAAGCGATATATTGCTGTTGGATCTCTTTATAATCCTTCCCATAGATAAAATAGTAGATGAAGGGACCATCTGGTGCTTCAAAAGAATAGGATTCTGTACTGCTGGTTCCAAAGTCAAAAGCTGTTTTATAGGTATTGTCCAAAAAAATACCATAATGGTAGCTGCTCATGAAAAAAGGAATACTCTTATACAATGGATCTTCTTGACTGCTATAACAGGGTTTGTCGCTATTCCACATCTTGTAAGACCGGCCTCTTCGATTGAGCGGCCCAGTCTTTTCGCCTAGGCCAAAGAATTGCTCATCGGGACGCAGTACTTTATGTGCCACGGTTTTGGTGCCGCTCGTGCGGTGTCCAAGACTTTTATAATCACTGAAAACCAACTTTTGCCACTTATCGTAAATCAGCAACTGCATGGGATCCTTGTTGAGGCGGACACGCAGTTTTCCGGTGAAGATTTCGAAGCTTGCCGGTTCGTTATTCACCTTGATTTCACCGATGTCCTCAAGCTGTTCATGAACTACTGCAAAGGAAGTGTTCTTCCTTTGTAGTGTGCCGCTGGCATCATACCATATCCGAACAACAGAACTGCTGCAAAAATAAAACTCCAGCTTAGCACCGTCGCTGCAATTGAAAGTCACCTTTCGCCCCTCGATCTGATAATCTTGGCATTGTGTCGCTTTCATCACCTGCCCTGCTGCTCCATGAACGATGGAGATCAGGCAAAACAGCATCAAATAAAAAAATTTTAGTTTATGCATAATAGGTTTTTAATATTCGATCACAACCATGTCCCAATACTTGAGCCCCGGAAGATCGATGGTCAATTTATTTCCTGTCTGCGCTTTAGTAAGCGGAATAGCGACGCCCCCTTGCATATCGGGCGATGCAAACCATACTCGCTTGACAGTACGTGTCACGTCGAGCTTGATCTGTAGGCCATCGATACGGGAGGGTTCCTGTTGGGTCCCGTTGGTGTCGCGCCATTCCATAGTATTGGCATCCTTAAAATTGATCAAATGGATTACATCACGATTAGCAAAATGTCGCCCATAGCTTGTAATACTGCCTGATCTTGCTTTACCATTACTGAAAGTCAAAGCGTTTGTACCGGTGACACTAAAGACCGCGGCTGTACCACCGTCTCGCAATACGTTTTGGTAGGCGACCATAAAGTCATAATATTGGATCAGCTTTTCCTTTGTTGTTCCTTTAAGCTGCAGGTTGTTATTTGCAAAATATTCATTGGTCAAATAATGTTCTCCCATTTCAAGGTGAGCCCCTCCATTGGCAAAAATGACCGCATTGGTCAGCAACACACCCGGCTCATTGACAAAGCCGGCCTGATTGGACTTAGCATAGTTCATATAAGCTGCTAATACGGTATTCTTATTGTAATTGCCAAAACGGTCATTGTCCTGAATAATTTTCAGCAATTCATCGTATGATTTGCTGGGATCCCAAACTTCGGTATATAAAAAATCAACAGCCGATGATGCTATCCCAGACTCCTGACCATATTGATTAACTGCATTCATCACGTGATACTTACCCGGAAAAGCCTTCTTTGACGCTGCTATGAATGAGCCGTAGCGCTGCTCTAGTTTCACTTCTTTGCCGGTATAGTCATATAGTTTTCCGCGGTCTCCCAACTGATCGATGTGATAGCCGTCAAAATTATAGACCGCAAATACATCTTGATGTCTTTTGTTAATGTAGGTCTGCCAGGCGGAGTTGCCGGGATCGACCAAATAGATATTGCTGCGAAAGGGTGCATTCAAGGGATGCCTATCTTTCTCCTGATGTTGATTATCCTTAAAAAGGTACCATTGTTCGGATACCCCATCACTTGCCGCATTGGACAAAGCGCCATACAACAAGTTGTAGAACATCGCTTTCATACCTTTATCATGAGCGGCCTGAATATACCCATCCACGGTAGATTTGTAATTAGTCCGGCCGATAAGATCCAGCCAGGAATCAGCCGGACTGGATACTGAACCGGCCAAAGGTTTATGCTGATCCATCTGCCAGTCATAAAACTGGATTCCATTGATATGGAAACGGTTGAGCGTTTCGACATTGCGTTGTATTGCCTGCTGATCAAGGCGATCATAATTGGATACAAATCCATACCGTGGAAACTTGCGCCAGTCAGAAGATACATCAACGGCTATGCTATAGAGCGGCTTTTTGGTTGTATCATCAGTTTTAAAAAGATAGACCATGTAGCCCCGAAAGTCTGTCGTAGGTGGTGTCCAGGTCCAGCTCAACTGCGAAAGCGGCTCCTCCTTGATCAATTCGCCCAGATAGGTATAGGCGACACTCAAATTATTGTCGGAGATGGCAGCTGTAAATGTGATCTTTTCCCCAGGTTTATAAACTGCCTTATCTGTATTGATGACAGGCTTAAAATAGGTCTGCCCATAGGTGATCGGATCTTTGTCAATATCGTAATAGTTGTTGCAGCTCCCGCTTAGAAGCATTCCGCCGGCAACCACAAGTCTGAATATTCGTTTCATCTGTAAATAATTATATCATGCACTCAGAAGCTTATTATTTTCCTCCATTTTGTTGATGGAGGAAAAAACCTTAAGATTGATTTATTGTTTGATAATTGTGACTGTTTCCTGTAGCTGATCCAGTGTGATACTGTAGGTACCCGGAGTGGTCACTTTCCACTTATTATCTGGATTAGAGCCAGACTTGCTAAAGATCATCTGCTCGGTCTGCCCTGAGGGTGTCCTGCCATTTTGTGAGGCCAAAAACCATGCGCCATTCCAATCGGCCTGTTTATCGCAACTGAACTTTAATTCACCGGCTTTAAGTGTTCCAGACCAGGTGAATCTGTGGGGTGTATCACCGTTGACCATCGGGGTTGCTGCGGCAATATCCCAACCATTGGGTGTCGCATCGCCCACAAGATAAATAACCGCAAACGGTGTAAAAGGAGCAATGGTAATTTTATTGGCCCGTAGATCCAGCCTGATCTTATAGGTTCCTTTATTAATCCGCCATTTATAATCATTTTTATTTTCACTCTCGGACCACTTGACGACAGGTAGGTCTGTTCCAACGCCTTGTTGATCTGTCTCTGGGCGCAAAAAGACAACGCTTGGATCAAAATCCGGCTTCGTTGCAATCTTAAACTCGTCTGTGCTATTACCAGAGTTTAAGACGGCATGATAGGTAAAAATAAAAGGGTCATTCGGGTCTTTCGCCATAGGCTGAAAGTTCCAACCGGTAAAGCCACCCACAAACCACAGTGCATCATACATAGCTCCCTCAATTTCAGTAATGGCAATTGATAGATCGATCAGATTGACTTTGACTTGGTATAGTCCCGATTTGGCAACGGTAAATGGAACATCGTAGGGATCTGACTCCGACTCACGATAATAGAGCTTTTCATTACTTGTTCCTTTGTTGTACGAAGGTGTAAAATTGCCCAAAGTGCTGATAAACTTAAACTCGCCCGGACTCAATACGCCTTGCCATATAAAGGCTCCTGGTGTACCCTGTATCGGATTCATCCTGCTGGCTTTGTTCGCATCCCAGCCGTTGCTTGTTGCGCTACCAAGGATATAGAGTGTTTCGGTAATCGGCTTGTAGGTTTTGACCTTTAAACTAATTATTTGAGACAGCTGTGCTGCGCTTTGTCCGTCTTGGGTCTCTGCTGTGACACGAGCTTCCAGCTGTGCTCCGCTTCCTGCTGTGATGCCAAGCTTGTCAATCAACAATTGATTAAAATCTTTGGTAACATATCTTTGTGACCGCAATCCTTTCTCAAAAGTACTGCTAATGACAGGCTTAAAATCCTTCCCTTTTTCACCGATTTCAAGGGTATACTTGATGGCGGCATTCGTTCCAAAATTAGAACCGGATGTCCAATCGAATACGACAGCTTCCTGCTCCGGGGCGGCAACATTCAATACAATATCTGATGTCGAGACACTAAGTTCTAAGGGGCCATCGGGATAGAGGACATGGCCAAAATCGTCTTTACAGGACTGACAGAACAAGGACGAAATCAAGATCAAATTGATAATATAATATAGTCTTTTCATCTTTTAAATTTGTTAGTTGGTTAATTACCAAATGGTTTTAATAACCGGGATTCTGCTTCAAATTTGGATTGGCGTCAATCTCAACTTGAGGAATAGGTAACAACAAATGTTTTGCGGTCGCATTGAGCTTACCGATGCTGTGCAGAAAGTTAAGCGCATACTGTCCATTGTCCCAGCGAATCAAATCAAACCAGCGTTGTCCTTCAAAAGCAAGTTCTATTCTTCTTTCGTGACGGATCTTTTCGCGCATATCAGCCTGGGAAAGCCCTGTAATTGACTTTTTGTCGGTCAACCCAGCTCGTTGTCGCACCAAATACAAGGGATCCACAGCTTGAGCTGTATTGCCGAGTTCATTGAGTGCCTCAGCCTTCATCAATAGCACATCTGCATAACGCAGCACAACGATATTGGCCGCATTGGTATTGTAATCGGGTGAAATGGACAATGGAACCAAAAATTTGCGCACGTTATATCCTGTGGAGGACATATTGGATTTGTAGGCCTTACCGTCGAAAAGTGGTCCTCCTTCATACAAAATAGTTTTATCTTTGCGCAAATCTCCAGTTTCATATTGGGAGACAAACTCCGCTGTTGGCTGATTCCAACCATAGCCACCGCCTACCCAGCCGGAATTGCGTGGTCCCATATACGTACTCAGCCAGTTTGCCTGATTTTCATCGTCCCAAAATCCGGCCTTGGTAAGTCCATAATATTGCACTTCAAAGAGCGATTCGGCTGTATTTTTATGACGAGGCTCACCTCCAAAACAGTCACTATAGTCGGCATTAAGCACATACCCCAGCGACTCGACCTGATTGCATTGATCAATGCACAACTGATATTGTTTTAGTGTGAGGTAAACTTTTGCCAAAAGGCCTGCCGCAGCTCCTTTACTGACGCGTCCCTTATCCTGATCGGCATATTCCTCACGACGTGGTAAAAGTGTAATGGCTTCCTTAAGGTCTGGTACAATGACTTCATTATAGATGCGTTCTTTGCTCACGCGAGCCGGTTTGAGATCATCTCCGGGTTTTGCGGGTACCAACGAAAGCGGCACATCGCCAAACAGCTGAACCAAGATAAAATAATAGTTGGCACGGAGGAATTTGGCTTCGCCGATCAATCTGTTTTTCAATTGGAGATCTATATCCATCGAAGGGACATTTTCCAGGACGGTATTACAATATAAAATACCGGGATTGGGTCCTCGCCAAAGATCAACCGCCGAGAAATTGTCTGGGCCAGTAGAAAAATTGGATAGTTGGATCGTTTCTATTCCATCATCGCCACCACCTGCGCCCACGACACTATTCCCCGCCATAATGTCTAATGACCATATCCGCATATTGTATAGCTTGGGCCGTTGGAGTGGCTGATAGGCCGCATTGATCATTGCAACAGCAGCGGAAGCATCCTTGACGGACTCGGCACTGGGATCCTCAAGAGGTTCTTTATCCAAAAATTTTGAACATGAGCCCAACCAGAGGGGCATCGCCGCAAGGGCCATATAAAATATTTTTTTCATCATCATGAGTCTAATTGGTTAAAATCTAAGGTCCAATCCCAAGCTAAAGTTTTTTGTGATCGGGTAATTACTATTGTCAACACCTCCTATCACTTCAGGATCGAAGCCAGAATACTTGGTCCAGGTGAACAAATTCTGTCCTGAAAAATAAAACCGCAACCGCCCTACATGCAGCCGTTTGGCTACAGCCTCAGGCAAAGTATAACCTACGGTCAGATTTTTCAGACGTAAGTATTTTCCCTGCTCAATAAAACGGTCTGAATTACGTGTATTCTTATTGGGGTCGCTGTAAATCGCTCTGGGCACCTCGTTGCCTGATCCTTCAGCGGTCCAACGATCAAGAACCTTAGTCGTCTGATTTCGAATTGTATACATACCTTCCAGGGTAACCCTATTGGCATTATAGATCTGGTTTCCGGATACCCCCTGAAAGAATACTTCAAGATCCATATTTTTATAGGACAACTTATTATTCATGGCAAAACTCCAACTTGGTGTTGGATTGCCTAAATAGGCACGATCATAGTCATTGACGACTCCATCTTTATTGATGTCCCTAAATTTGATATCGCCGGGCGCTGTACTATTGGCTGGATCTGCTCCTTGATATTGATAAGCATAACTATTCACTTCGGCCCAGTTCTGAAAAATACCATTGGTCAAATAGCCATAAAATGATCCAACAGGCTGTCCAATGGTATGGGATTGATAACCATAGTAAATAGGTACATCGCCATCAAGTCTAACGACCTTATTTCTATTATAGGAGATATTGAAATCGGTATTCCAAACCCATTCTCCTTTTAGGTTTTGGCTACGTAAATTCAATTCCCAACCCTTGTTTTCGACCTCTCCGGCATTGATCATTGGTGTATAGCTGTCCGAATATCCTGTCGTAATGGGCACGCTCATCCTGACAAGCATATCTGAGGTTCTTTTGATATAAGCATCCATCGTCAACTGGATTCTGTTTTTGAAAAAACCTGCATCAATTCCAACATTCTGTTGTTTGATAGTTTCCCAGCGTATGCCTGGGTTAGGCATAACGAGTGGGTACAATGTCGAAACGGGAATACCATTGAAAACATATTGACCAGTTTTTAAGCGAGCTGATGCAGCATAGTTGTCCAATACGGCCTGATTACCGGTAACTCCATAACCGATACGGAGTTTAACATCACTCCAAAAGTCATTTTTGTTAAAAAAAGACTCTTCAGAGATACGCCAGGCGGCGGAAAAAGAAGGGAAAGTCCCCCAACGATTGGCCGACGCAATTCTTGATGTACCATCACGACGTACCGTCGCCGTAAGGAGATAACGATTTTTAAACGTGTAATTGGCGCGTCCGAAGAATGACAATAGCGCCCATTCGTTGCGGCTCCCACCTACGGTTGGATCTAATAAACCATTGTTTAACTGGCTGTTATTATCAGAAAGAAATTCCTTGATGCTTCCATTCATGTAATTATAATCATTGTTTTGCGCACTAGATCCTAACATCACATTGACTTCGTGCCCACCCTCGAAAGTATTTGTATAAGTGAGGGTATTGTCCCACAAATAGGTCAGGCTCTTGTTGAAGCTTTCACTCCGATAGGAATTGGGAACTGGGATGGGTTTCCAATTGTATTTAGGCGAAAAGGTCATATTGTCCCAAGCCTTATAATCGAGGCCAAACAAAGATTTGAAGGTGAAATGATTCAAAAAACTTGCTTCTGCATAGATATTTCCAAGAAGATTATAGCCTTTCGTTGTATTTTGTTCAAGCATGGCAGTACCGATTGGATTGCGCAGGTCGCCATAGAATATAGCTTCATTTCCAGGACCTGAGTAGGTACCGTCTTCATTGAAAATTGGTTGTGTGGGCAATGAGGCCAACGTATTCAATACGCTGTAGGAACCATTGTGTTTTACATCATGGCTTAGCGTGAGTGTATTCCCCAATTTGAGCCATGCTGTCTGTTTAGCTTCATTGTTAAACTGAAAATTATACCGTTTGTAATCGGTGTTTTTCACGATGCCATCCTGATTGAGCATACCAGCAGAGACGTAGTACGTATTCTTTTCGCCACCACCAGCATAACTAAGGGCATAATTAGCTAATTTACCTGTCTGTAAGAGCGCATCTAACCAATCTGTTCCTCGGCCAAGCAATGTAGGATCGGCAAAATCCGGTCGTTGACGGTTATTGTTATTGGCCATCATCTCATTGTGCAGCGAAGCAAACTGCTGTGCATTCAGCATTTTGGGCAGGCTTGTTGCCTGCTGAATCGCGTAATTGGCACTTGCCGTAATACTACCTTTATTTTTATTACCCTTTTTTGTTGAAATCAATACAACACCATTGGCTCCTCTGGAACCATAAATGGCAGTAGCAGAGGCATCCTTGAGGATATCGATTGTCTCCACATCATTTGGGTTGAGCGCATTGAGAGACAGATCCGTTGGAACGCCATCAATCACTAACAACGGAGCACTATTGTTGATTGACCCCAGCCCCCGGATCTGTATGGACACGTTACTTCCGGGCGCGCCGGAGTTGATAACCTGTACACCAGAGGCACGTCCTTGAAGTGCTTCGCCAACGTTTGCCACAGGCTTATCTTTCATGGCCTCGGCACCCACAGACGCTAGGGAACCTGTCAGATCTTTCTTCCTAACGGTCCCATATCCGATAACAACCACTTCATCAAGTGCCGTGTTATCCTTAACTAGTATAATATCGTAAATGGATGCATTATCTACTTTTACTTCCTGAGTCTTGTAGCCGATATAGGATATACTCAAAACTGAGCCATGCGCAACGGTCATTTTAAAATGGCCATTTCGATCGGTCTGTACTTGTTGGGTTGTTCCTTTGTTGCTGACAGAAACAGCTTCAATAGCTAGCTTGTTTTCGTCTCTTACCGTACCCTGAATCTCCCTCTGTTGCGCAAATGAATTTAAACTGATCAAAATCATTAAAAGCATAAGAATGGGATACGTAAAACGTAATCGCCCCTGGTTTTTCATAAAATTTGATTTCTACGTATTACTTATAATTGTTATTTAATTTCGATTTGAACCTAGTGTCAAATCGTCCCCTAATTGGTTTATCCAAAAATAGAAGGATCAAAGAGCAGATAAAAGAGGTGTATCGCCGAATATAGAAACAACAAAAACGTAAAAATCTAAAAAACAGAATATTAAATCAAATACTTCAAAGAAATATATAGAAGATTAGGTCAATATTTCAGGGCTTTTCGACCTATTTTTGTGACCAATTCATCAAAATCTTCGCGCGGAACAGCAGCTTTGTTTCTGAATTTGGTCCGATAGGTATAAATGGTATTGGTTGAATAGTGTAGGAAACGGGCTATCTTTGCACTGTCCGTAATACCCAAACGTATCAATGCAAAAATACGTAGCTCCGGGCTCAGTACTTCATTTGGCTTCAAGACAACTTGCATATCTGCGACTAATAGTGCGTTGAAATCCTCTACAAAGTTCGGATACAAATGCAAAAATACATGATCAAAAGTGGCATATAATTCTTTTACTTCATGGTCGATCATATCGCGTGATTTAAGCATCTGCTTGAGCTCTTCGATCTTCTTGGCCATGACCATCTTGTTGAGTGAAATCTGGAATTTTTCGAGCTTATCAATATATAAGGAGCATAGGTTGAGGAACTCACCGATATAGGCTTCTTTGATATGATTGCTTTCTGCCAACTCGCTATTCATAGACAGCACTTCACTATTGGTGGTATGAAGTTCGTCATTGGCAGTATTCAATTGATGATTGAGCACCTGCAATTTTTGATTGAGTTCGAAGAGCTCTCTACGGACGCGATTTACCCGCTTCATCTGTCTGTATATCAAAATAACTGCTATAACGAGGCACAATGATAGGATACTAACAATCGTTAGAAAGATGGTCAATTTTGCCTTTTGTTGTAATTCGTTTTCTTGATAAGCTGAGTTTATGATCGGAAAAATTTGGGAAGCTTCATAGGTCCGGAAACGGGCATTACAGAAAATAGCGTCCTCCATAGAAGATTTAATACAGCTATAGGCTTCTTCAATATGATTTGATTTATACAATAAGGTCGCTAATGCCTGCATCGAGGCATTTTCCTTGATGGCATTTTTAATGTCGCTAATCGCCGACAGCGTCAAATACTTGCGCTGAAGGTCAACATTGCCTTCCTTTTCGTAGATATTTGCCAGGGCATAACATAAGATGGCATGTTCATGATCCTCTTTTTGGGAAAGATCAAGCATATACATCAACGTCTTTTTCGCTTCCTCAAATTTGCCTTCATCATGGAGCTTTTCGGCATAAACAATACGGTATTGACTACCTGTCGTATCCAGTTCACCTAAAAGCGAATCGCGATAGTGGTCACTCCGAATGGCATACTGCCGATCATCGGTATTTGAAAATGAATAAAATTTATAGAGTCTTTTCCACGCATCATAATACTTGATCAATAGTTCCCTAGGAAGCTTGTTCTTATCTGCAGTGACCAATATTTTATAGGCGTCAATATACATACCTGCTGTGAAGTAAAATGAAGCAAGATCCAGATTACTTTCATTGATCTGGAAGGAATCGCCACTCCTTTCTGCTAATTTTACATTTCCCCTAGCATATATAATCGCAGAATCTAGTTTATAGGAAGCATATTCTTGGTAAAGAAGCTTGTTTAATTCGTATTGTGCGGAAGTGTTATTTGTTGATTTCTGAAGCCGTCGTACCAAGTCGTCTATTCTCACTTCTTTGATGGCCATAAACTCTTCCTTTTTGTCGATCATCTGCAGCAGTTGTATCAACGACGTATCCTGTTCGGTTCCTGCTTTACATAGGATAACCGATATGACAATCAACAGGACACATGCGACAGGTCTATACATGATTCTTTAAACCAAAAGTGACAAAACACAATAGTAACATTTTCTAGGCTTAAAACAAAATGTGCGTATATTCTAAAAGACGTAGTTTTTGCAGAATCTTATGTATGTCTACATATATAATCCCAATACTCTTCCTGAAGCATTCCTGAAGCAGTATATTTATGAGGAGACACTTTGTAGGTCGTCTCTGCAAATTCTAACGCATCAGCAACTGAAGAAAAAATATGTATCACACCAAATGGCTCATCTGGATCAACCAATGAAAACGAATAGATGTCCAAGAAATCTTCGTTTCCCTCATCAAAGGATTCGAAATAGGCTACAGAAAAGCTCCTATTGGTTTCTTTATAAATGCTTATCCATCTGAGTATGGTATAATCTGCTTCCTGAACAACACCCAACCATTGCTCCACTGATTTTCCGAGTCTCAATCTGGATTGAATTTCATCTTCGTTCAAATACCGCATCATAAATTTATTATACATCTGGAATCTTTATCAAAGGAGAAAAATCACCTTTAAAATATCTAATTCATAAAAATTATCATCAGTATCCACTATAACAGAGATAAGCAGATACATTCCATCAACATCATGAGCATTCATATCGGCTAGCACACCACCTGGACGCCTGTGATCCTCTTCTTCTATAATTACATGGAGGCTACCCATCGTCCATTTCTTCAATAAACAGGTCTTCCAACGAAGCTGTAATAAAGGGTCCCCCTGGTGTATCCTGCACCAAATAGGAAATCAGCTTTATTTCCGTACAGCTAAGTCTTCTTTTCATATTTCGCATAGTTCTATTGGCTTATCAAAGATTGATCTATATAAAGATCAATAATCACTTAAACAAATCAAACTTTTGCTATATTTATTTGCCAAGCCTTTTATGATGAGCATACACAATATAAATAGAGGATCCAGACATTATCGTATTCCGACTGGTTTTGAAGAGGCAGACTTATGGGCTCCGACAGTGGACAACGGTACAGCGAAAAATTGATATGATTCAAATTCGAACAGCAATTTTATTGGTATATTTTCTACTGGAGCTACAGCAAGTATATCCACAATCTAAAAAGATACAGGGTAATACAGCTACAATTGATATTCAGCAAGAATCGCTGTCAAAGAAATTAATACTTTCAGATCTAAGAAACTCCAATTATGAATTTGCATTTAGATTTTGGGGTCGCGGACAGACAGTTGATATCACTGCAGACAGTACACGCATTATAGGTACAGTAACGAACTATATATATCATCAAAAAAAATCTGCTGATTACAGAACAGATACCTTATTCAAAAAAACTTCCCTTTCGCCTGGTCAGGCAAAGACCGCTTATGAACTTTTTCTGAATCTTAAGTTGCTAAATATACCTACAGCCGAAAAAATAAAAGGATGGAGCGAGGGGGTTGACGGTATAACCTATACTATAGAACAATCAGACAAAGAGAATTACAGTACAATTAATTAAATGTGCTTAACAGCAATGTCGGTTTTATCAAACCAGCACGTTCATATAAAACATGAGATGATCTTAGAATTGGAGGCAATACCAATGCATCGAATATTGTAGGCAAAACTCCAATTAGTACAAACGGTATTACAATGTCCTGAATTGTTGTTTTTTACAGACTATCGATAAGATACCAACTTAAAATAATCCCGATAATGAAAATCAATACTGCTGTAATAGTAATCCCGAAAGAGCTCTGAGCAAAATTTTCATCTTCGATTTGCCTATTTGTATTACGGTACTTAACGAATGCCAATAGGACTGTCAATGCACCAATAATCACAATGGTCACACCTACAACCCCTGAATACCCATGATGAGACTGTGTGACCTCTCCTGTTTTCAGAACCAACTCGATCTGACGAATAAAGAGCGAAAACTTAACAACCACAAATCCGAAGCCCATAATGCCCAAACTTGTTCGAATCCACGCCAAAAATGTTCTTTCATTAGCTAGGTGGTCACTCACTTTTTTTTGCACAATACTATTTGCCATATAAGAATAAAACTTTGGTTAATAACTAAGTTAGGGATTTTAAAAATTGACTAACCCTAATTTACGATTCACACCTCAGTTTAAAAAATTATCCCCAGCTATTGAATGTTCAGCTATTTTTATTTAGTATAGTTTGTCTGCAAATTCGTATCTTCATCACATACCAACATAATGATAATGAAACACTTAATATTTATATTCATGTTATTTCTAGAACATACATATGTATGGGCAGAACCGAGATTTTAACGATAACCAAAAAAATATTCTGAGACAACTTGATACAATGGGGATTGACTGCTCACAACTGTTAACCTCTCACGAGAGCACATATTCCAACCTGGTTTTTAAAAAATCCCGACAGGATCTCGACTTCACCAACAAAAAAGTAGCTTTTATGACAGGCAGCAATGGTAGAACCTTGAGTAATAAAATCGATTATTTTAGATCGGAGAAAGATAGAATTACCCGTAATCAGACCCCGAACAATAGTACATTATGCATTTTTGATAAGGAGCAGAAAAAGAGGTCCGGTGGCTATGATGCGGCAATAGTTTATTGGAGTAAAGTATTAGTGCCAATAGACGAATTGATAAGCAGATTAAGAGGAAAGAATGACCTTGAACAAACTACAATTTTCGATTTGATTTACATATTTCAACTTCCAATTGAGAATTTCTAATGTTTATGAATACCACGCAAGTACAAACCCTTTTTTAGACGTCACTGTGCATTAGTAATAAAATACAATACCATCCCTTTTTGTTGTAATCTCTTTCAATTGATCATAATCCATACCCGTGCACTGATACAATGAGAAAACTACGCCCGAGCGCATTGAATAGATTTCATCAGGAATTCGCCCCAGATATGTACCATTTAAAATAACATTATTCACATTTTTTAATGCACAGATTTGTACAGGAAACTTCTCAAGTTTGCTATAATTGAAATCCAGCTTTAGCAGACCATCCAATTGTCCAAAACTATTTGGAAAATGCGTTATTGCAGATGCACGCGCATTAATTTCCTTGAGTTTCTTGAGCTGTCCAAATGTTTCAGGAAGGCTGCTCAATTTACTGCTTTCCATATTGAGATAGGATAGATTGCTCAAGCCGCCAAATTCATCTGGAAGCTTCTCTACGGAAGGGGATAGCCAAAGATCTTCTAAATTTTTCAAATTGCCTATTGAGGCCGGTAAGGTTTTAAACTTACCGCCTACTAACCAGAACCTAAGATTGGACAAATTTCCAATATTATCAGGGATGGATTGAAGCGTTTCCCCTTCAATCCAAAGTTGCTTTAAGCTCTTAAGGTTTCCAAAAGATTGGGGCAGATACTGAAGCCTGCTGTTTCCATAAATTTCTAATGTGTCCAACTTTGTCAAATTATCGATATCCGAAGGTAAGGTGACTGGTGATGATCCAGGATAAACAAAATTGAAACGTGCAAACCTCAAATTACGGCATTCACTCAAACTTGAAGGTATATAAGCCTGCTGTGCTAGAATTTCCGTAGAAACCAGTTTCGTCAGGTTACCAAAATCTTTAGGTATCTGGGTGACAAAACAATCAAAATGCTTTAGATTTGTGAGTTTGCCCAACGTACCATTGAAATCTACATTGCCGACATATCGCATAATAAGAGTTTCGAGCGACTTTAAGTTCCCGAAAGTTTTTGGCAAAACCACGGTATACCCCAGATCAGGGCTTCGCATTGGTGTCAGGTGAAATGATTTCAGTTTGGTCAGATTCCCAAAATTCTGAGGAATGGTAAGATAATAGCCAACTCTATCTAAACTGAGTTCTTCAAGTGCTAGATAATGATCGCCAAAAATAGTAGGAACGTCCTTCAGTGAGGACCCGCCTAAAATAAGCTTCCTTAGATATTTAAAGGCTTTAAGTGCCGGAAAGAGATCTGGTTCATTAAAACGATGGGCAATACCTGAAGCCTGCATATTTATTTCGATAATATGTCCATCCTTATCCTCAATAACACGTCCTCCCCGTCCCATCTGAAGTTCACTTAACGCTTCGTTTTCCTGATAGTCTCCTGTTTGAACCTTTTTTGTAAACTGATAGCTTTTTCCGGCGTAACTCATCGTATAGGTAACCTCATAGTTCGTATTGGCATAACCATGCAACTCGATCGTAGGGTTTTCTTCTACGGGTCTTGCCCAACCATCGTGATATGTGCTATTTAAGTGGCCATAGGGTTTATCTATAGACCATTTTCCTTTATATTTTGGATCAACGGCAAAGTGCAGAATTGTCCTGAAAGAGGCAGGAGTATTTTCTTGAATTTCAATATTAAGTTCCGGAATTTTAATTATTACATCTACTTTACGGGTTGTCCCTGCATTGGTGACTGACCAGGTTAAGCGATATTCTTCACCAGGTATTCCTTTAAAAAGTGAATTGGGATTATTAGGATCTTCAATTTTCACATAATCTTCTACAATCTTGCCCTTTTCGATGCTCCATGTGCCAGTCTCCCCTTTTTGCAAGGGGCTACCTTTAAGCTGCACTGTGAATTCGTCATATAGTTCACCTGAATCAGCTTTGGGCTCATACACTGTTTTCAAGACGTCTTGATACTCCGTTTTGGAGCAAGCAACGAAAAAAAAACTTCCAAAAAAAACACACAGAAATAAGCATCGGAATAGTGTAGACTTATAATACATGGTTCCTAGGGTTGAGTTGTAAAATTAAAAATTGCTGAGCGTGCAGTGTTTCCATTACTGTCGTAAACAATCAATTGATAATAGAATTTTTTGTTTTTTTCCAGCGGAGAAAAAAACACGCTATATCTATAGTTACTTTGACTGACAGCATCGTAAATTTTTCCACCGGTCTGTTTATACATGACCGCAAGGTCTTCATGTACATAAACCTCTACCTTACTATATGAATATGGAGCAAGCACGAAAGAAAGTATATACTGACCTCGGTCTAAAACGACTTTATTTTGCGTATCTGCAAAAGCATCTATTTCAGTGTACGTTACAGTATCCTTTTTGCAGGAACTGATCAGGAATAATAGCATCCCTAAAAACCCGCATACTTTGACTTTATTGAATGGACATTTCATAAATCGAACCTTCTAAAAAGTTTAAATCAGCATTGAGGTAATATTTATTTTTATAGGTGAACATACCTCCAAAATACATATGATTAACATTAGTACTTAAATGAACAGGACTGAGCGTGTTTTTTGCTAGATTGTAAATCATAAAATTATCGACATCCAGTGCTAGTAATATGTCGTCTTTATAGTTTAGTACGCCTGCCGGTGCATAAGGATAAGTTTGATTGGTCGTTCCAGCACGGTATAATTCAGTGAGCTTAAAATTATTCGCATCAACTGCATAAATGGTGAGTGTGTATCCGATATTGAAACCTTGGTCAAACACATTTGTGACACCTAGTGCATATAATTTACCTTTGACAGAAACAAAGCAATCACTGGAAAAATTGATATCAAAAGTGGCAATCTCTTCAAATTTATCCAAATCTGGATTATACTTGGCAACGATATTCTTTATACCACGCGAATTCAATGTCAGTGTATACGTTTGATAGACAGCATTATTGTGGACAAAAATCGCCAACTTGCTATATCCGTGTGCTTCCGTTATTTGGGGCCGCCCAAAAAAGTACTTAGAAAATTCACGTTTTTCGACGTCAAAGGACTGACAAAATAACTCATAACCATTGAATGGGTCAGGCTCCAGTGAAGGCAATATATGGCTAACTGGCTGTGCAAGAAAAAATATCCGATTACCTAAAGACACGGACCTTGGAGGAATAGCTCCCATTGTATCGGGAATATGAGCAATATTCTGCAATCGGCTCGTTTCAGGATCAAATTGTGAAACCGAATTACTCCAAAAATAATAGATCTGATCATTGCAGATGGATGGATAATTAGTTCTCCAATTCGTCTTTTTCAGTCCAATGGCTAATATTTTGCCGGTATAAATAAAATCAATCGCCTGACCAATGATCTCTTTCTCTTTATAAATTACACGCAACATATAACTGCCATCCCGATAGGGATAATAACCCGTTAGATTGATTTGATAGGTCCCATTTTTCGTCGCAATGGGATAGTCCATATGGAGCGTATCCATTCCAAACAGAAATTTGATATCTCTCAGATTAATATTATTGAGGTTCTTCCCTTCTACAACAGTCTTGAACTGGCCAGTCTCATCATACTCCGCCTTTGTATTTGGCCAAAAGAGCGTAAAATCTTCGGGAAACAAAGCAGTGGTCGTTATTTCCTTTTTTTGCTCGGATTCCACTATATTACCATTATATTCGATAAAAGGTATCAGAATATATGTAGACTCGGGCTCCAAATCATCCAATGTAAGATGAAATATATCATCCGTACGGAAGGCTTCGATGGTTTTTCCTTGGCTGGGATTATCCTTTTTATAGTACCTGACACCGGATCTTGTATAGCCAAGACTAGATATCTGATAGGTCATTGAAATTTCTTTGTCTCTAATACTTAGAATGGCCTCGTTGATAATTTTTGGCGCAATTTCAATTTTTTCTGTCTTACAGGCTCCCATAAAAATAATCAGTCCCAATAAACAAATGTATTTTTTAAAGTTGCCCATCTGATTTTGTTTTAATATAAATGAAATTAAAATTCTCATAAGACCATGTCTGTATGTAATAGAAAAACAAGTTGTACGAATTATCGACATTTTGGGTCACATTTTTGAACATATGCATTTCCAACTGAGGATATTTTAGCGTCGACAGGAGATTAAGATCAGTATCATATTTATTTATGGTACCGTATGTCGCTATTCCACTACCTTCCTCCTGTCCATATACCACGATATGGTTATCATGATCAAAAAAAGCACCTGCAGGCTTCAGGTTGACATATTCGTTTAGTTTTGCTTTGACCTCACCATTCTTATCAAATTTGATATACCTTAATGAATAGAAATAAAAATCAAAGCCCCATATGTAAAAAATATCATTTTTATCCTTCAGCAAGATAGGCATGTGGTATTGGCGTTCGTAATCACCGGGAAGCTTCCCATCAAATTCAAATGTAGCCAACACATTGCCTTCACGATCTGTTTTTTGAACTTTAATTTTTGTTGCTTCGGAATCGAGTAGACTATAATAGATGCGCTGTTCTTTGTCAAACTGAATGGAAGCAATCCCCACGACACTGTTTTTACGTTTCCAAACAGGTTTAAAATCATTGGCAGTTACTTTTAACAGTTCACCTCCAGCTGTTCCCAAAATAAGATTTTGAGATGCATCAAACTGCGCTGACAATACATAGTCATTCGGAGACAAACTGATTGTAGTGGGCTTGTCCTTTTTAAGAACACCTTTATTCCGGTCAAGGACATAGATATCATGTTTAATAATGATGATAGCTTCATCTTCTTTGGAAGGCAGTAAGACATGAGGTTGTAAGTCAAAATAACCTAGGTCCTGAATCAGACGGTACCATATGATCTGGCCTTTATTATTCGTACGGTATATAATCAGTTTAAAATTGGTCTCTCCCCCTTCGTGCTGTAAAAATGTACAAATCAAATGTCCGCCATCTGCCAAGAGACGGATGCTATTATTGCCTGTAAGACGTGACTGTGTATGAATTTTGTATTCGACATATACGCTTTGACCAATCGAGCTACCACCGACGGTCTTTGCATCTATTGTTTGCTCTTGGGTTGCACCTGCCTCTGAACTTGCGACGACACGGATTTTATAGTCTTTATTAGCCTGAAGATTGATCAAGCTATATTTTGTAATGCTAAGGTCTTTCACGACCAGTTTGTCGTCTGCATAAATAGCATAGGAAACTGGTTTAAAATGCGAGCTATTTACCTTATCCCAGGATAACTCGATAAGATCTTTGCTTGCGGCGCTTACCGTAAGATTTAAGGTATTTAATTTCTCCGCTTTTTCTATATATTCATCAGGTTTATTTACAATATTCTCTTTTTTAGAACAGCCCCAAACCAATAAAATAAGAAATAAGAAAAATAGTCGCCCACAATAACAGAAAGTTACTCTTTTCATAAAAATAAGTTGCTCTTCAAAGATATTAAAAAATCATATCAATTATTTGAAAAATAAATAATTGATATCGGTTGGTTTACGAAAATCAAACTACATTACCATTCTTAACACTATTACAAATATTTCGTTTTATTTTATTATTTTAGAAGCAGAAAAGTATTATCCTTAATTTATGAATTCCATATCCAATCATCTTGCATATTTATGCTTGCAATTTTGTCTGCTTGCAAAAAAGATAAGCAAGAAATGCAAAAGAACTATATTGAAAGCCTTTTTTCTACGATTCGGGAGGTTCAAGCTATATGAAGTTAGCGGAAAATGGGAAAAATATTGTCTATTACAATGGGTTTTCGGAAGAACTGTTTCCGATTTCAATAGATTTTTTCAAAGATAAAACGAAGTTGGAAAACTGGGAATAAACTGACTATATAAACCTTACCCATGACTAAAAAATTATTATTTGCGTTCATGCCCAAATATGGTTGGGGGGCCCTCCTTATCGGAGCCATTTTATCGTTTATGCCCACACCATATCATCGCTTCGGAATGCTGGCATTAAACTATTCCTTCCTTCTGATGGCTAGTGCGATCGCTTTAATTGCCCACGAGTGGGGACATTGGTTTTTTACAAGACTGGTAGGTGAATATCCGAAACGTATTGTTATCGGTACAGGACATATGCTGATGCGTACGCACTTCTTCAAAAGTAAGCTGAATCTTAATTCCGAGTTTCAAGGAGGTCACGTTATCCTCAATATCAGGGATGACAAGTATTACAACCTTAGGACATTTGTAGCTGTATTGGGTGGACCTGTGGTCAATATGGCTATCGGAATTACCATTATAACCCTGGTTCCATTTACAATAGATTTTACAGAAACTATTGCTTTTTCCATATTGTTTGGTTATTTACAGCTACTCGTTGGTCTAGGGAATCTATTGCCATTGAGAAAAAAAATAAATGGCTTTCCAACAGACCTAGATGGTCGCATTATTTTGAACATACTGCGAGGGAAATATAAAAGAGAGATGAGTCATGAGGCTATTAACCTGAGCCTGGAAGGACAGGATTATGTGCTAGAGCATCAATATGATAAGGCATTGGCGCAATTTCAACAATGTCTTCAGATCTGTTCGGAATCCGTGCCGTCTATTACCTACTCCCTCAAATTGAATATTGCACTATGCCGCACCCATCTTGGGGATTTTGACGAAGCATTGCTCCTTCTGAAAGAAATAGAGGATCACTTAACGATGAAGGAAGTCGAACCTTTGGCGGGATATCTTTATAATCTCTATGCGAATATTTACTTGGTTCAGAATGATATCGAGAAAGCTACTTCCTTTGGGACCAAGGCTCTTCACCTGCTACCAGAATTTGATCCAGTCCGCCATACCTGGGGATGTCTTTTGATCGAAAATGAAGAATGGGACCGTGGTGAGGAAGTATTGTCGCCGCAAATGAATTTTGATTATGTAAACAGTGAAACATTACTAGCCGCCATGTACTTATCTTTAGTCTATCATCGCAAGGGAAAACCAATAAAAAAGGAACGTTGTTGGGAATTTGTGCAACATCATCTGGCTGAACTAAACTTTGTAGACAAAGTGATATATGATCGTGTAAAGCTAAAACTGGCAGCGCCATAGTCTGTTAAATGCGATAACTAAAATAATGTATGCTCAGGAAGGTCGAAAAAATAAAGGGATGGAGCAAGGGTGTTATCACACTGGCGGATTAGCATTCATGTGTCATTTTTCGAATCATACCGCAACTTTCCCTAATGCTAACGAAAGGACAATTGTAATGGCAGATTATGAATGAAAAATAAAGGAAAAAATGTCAATGGATATGAAAAAACTAGTAATGATTGCTGCTATACTCATGTGTACTGTTCATATCGTTTACAGCCAGGATGCATATAATAATTGGTCAAAATTACAATCAAGTTTTGTTAGACATATTAGGTACCCAATTGATCTAGAGAAAGCCTCTCTTCCGTCATTCTTCACATTAAAAGTGCAGTATAACAAGAAAGCAAAGCAATACGACTTGGAATTTTCTGACAGTGCACATCCGCTTATGATTAAAGAAATCTTAAGAATTAAAGATAAGTTAGATTTTGACGTAGTATATAAGGATCTGAACATTGAAAACCATGATATACCTATCATGATTCCTGTTGAGATCAAAATAGCGAGGGTATCCCACGTGTTTTCAGATCCTAAAAGTAAAGTATCTCAAGATCTATATAATTTCAAAGGACAACAAGCACTTGGTGACTTTTGGTTTTATTCTCCCCTTGTCCTTATGGTTATAAACAACTAATGCGTAAAAAATGAGAACCGTCAAATCCATACTGATCATCTTATATATCACGATCCATAGCGTGTACGCTCAGGATAAAGGAAAAATCGATAATTATCAGACGTTTGAAAATTCTTTCCTTAGAAATTTTAAGTACCCGCCACAATTACAGGAAAGGTGTATTCCCGTATTAACCTTAATGGTCATTTCTTTTGATCAATCCGGAAAAATAAACTCGCTCCGTTTCTCAGACAGTGCCTATCCCCAATTTATAGAGGAGGTGCAACGAATACGGGACAATATAGATTTCGAATCGCTATATATGGACCTGAAATCACTGGGAAAAGAAAATGAGAAAGTAATTATTCCGATCCAAATCGATACTGGTGTGGTCGATGAGTGCGAATCGGGTATACTTCAATTTGATCTAATGAATTTGTACTTATTTGATAAAAAACCGCTTAAGGGAAAATACTTTCTGCATAAAAAGATATCATCAAAAATATTAATGGGACGTCCGATCTCATAAATCTCTTAGTTTCATTCAGCTCGCCACATAAGCGTGTAGGACACTGCAAAGAAAGCACGTTACAGCGTATAAAGACTAAAATCCACTATACGAAGTACTCGTTTTTCTTAATGTGTAATTTTTTGATTTTCGAATGCAAGGTGTTACCGGGAATTTTCAGAATTTCAGAAGCACTTCCCGGACCGGAAATCTTCCCCGAACAGCGTCTTAGTACCTGAATAATATAATTGCGCTCCAACTCATCAAGCGAATAGTTTGAAAATTGAAAATCGTCTGATCTAGACTCGACATGTAACTGTGGAAGGTCAACATGGTCAATTGTCTCTGATGTGCTCAAAAGAATGGATCTTTCGATCAAATGTTCAAGCTCACGCACATTTCCAGGCCAGCTATAACTACACAGCTGCTGAATTGCCCGTGGCATTATTTTCTTAATTTTACGTCCCGTATTACGGCTATATTTCTGTATAAAAAAATCGGTTAGCTGTTGGATATCTTCAAGTCGCTCACGAAGCGCAGGTAAGTGAATCGGAAAAACATTTAGACGGAAATATAGGTCGGCCCTAAACCGCCCTGCTTTTACTTCTTCCTCCAGATTGCGATTAGTAGCAGCGATAAGTCGTACATCGACTTTAATGGTATGTTGCCCCCCAATCCTCTCTAGTTCGCGTTCCTGTATGATGCGTAACAATTTTGATTGTGCTTCCAAAGGAAGTTCTCCGATCTCATCCAAAAAAAGTGTGCTTCGGTGTGCTAGTTCAAATTTGCCTATACGGCGTTCAACAGCACCTGTAAATGCTCCTTTTTCGTGCCCAAACAATTCACTTTCGATTAAATGAGCAGGTAAGGCAGCGCAATTTACCTTAACCATGACTTTATCTTTTCGGTCCGAAGTCGTATGAATACCCCTTGCGATCAATTCCTTTCCTGTCCCTGTCTCTCCGGTAACCAGAACGGTGGTACCGGAGCCCGCTACAAGCGCCATCAGGTGATAGACCTGCTGCATAGCTTCTCCACTGCCTATAATTTCAGAAAAATTATAGATCGTCTTGATCTGCTCCTTTAAATAATCATTCTCTATCTCCAGATTTTTTTTGTACGCCAGTAGCTGCTCATTAGCACGAATGTTATCGATAGCAATAGAGATCTGTGAACATATGCCCTTAATGAGCATTTTATTGAGCTGATCAGCTAATAACCATATTGTACCAATATTCTTGTTACCGATACGCAATGGCAAGCCATACATATTTCTCCGCCCTGTAGCCTTCCATAATCGGGCGTAATCGTTCCCTTTTTTTATTTCCTCATCCACATTAAACACGAGGCCGTCATTACTGGCCAGTACTTGGGAAGTGTAAAATTCGTCTATCGTAATCAGATTGTTTACCATTCTTCCAAAGTCATTTTTAGCATCGGCAAATAGCGCATCATCATACATAAAGGGAGAGAGGTGAATGCCATCTGATTCGATAACACGAATCATCGACAATCTCGTAGACAGTGTTTTGTCCAATACCCTACTGATGGCTGCATGCAAATCCTGCTTTGTCCTTAACTGAGTAATATCATTGCTGAAATCCAATAGAAAAGACTGCTCTTCCTGCTTTTTTACCAATTGCTCATTGGCCAAGGTATTGGAAATAGCTGTAGAGATCTGTGCACAGATGCTCTGCAGTAAGGGGATATTGATTTCTGCAGTTTCCAACAATAACAGGCCTAAATTTGTCTCACCATTTCGCAACCGTATCCCTGTGAATGTCTTTATGCCCAATGACTTCCAGTAGCGGAGATAGCCAGAGGTAATGCCACGCTGAACTTCGCGATCGACCTCAAATAGCAAAGGAATCGCGCTTGTTAGAATACGATTCTGTAACCCATCATTTAAGGGTAGCCTGGATTGGAACCAATCCAATTTCGGCTTCGGCACGGGATGTGTGCCAAAATTATAAATGTATGGCTCGGTAAAAGATCTTGTATCGCCGCAAATCCGCCTAATAACAAAACTACCTGTGGGACTAAGCTGTTTCAACACATCCCGGACCGTTTCCGTTAGCTCTTGCTTTGTACGAACAGCGGCCACCCTGCTGCTGAATTCGAGCAGAAACGTCTTCTCTTTTTCTCTCTTCAGCAGCTCCTCATTTTTTACAATGTTAGAAACTGCACTCGATATCTGGGGAATAATGCCGACAATGACATCTTTAAAATTTTGGCTAAAACCATTTTCCTGATTAGTATAAATGTGTAGAAAACCGATAGGACGTCCTTCTCGCACCAATTTCGCCATTAATATTTCCCGTACACCTTTTTCAAAATTGACCCGTAAAAATGCAGGACTCTCAGGACTATCCATAATATCCGATAACACAAACGACACAGGCTTATCAGCGTTTAATACAGCCTGAATAAACGGTTCATTGAGAGGAAAGCGAGCGTTTACCATCTCCATATAACGCGGGTGATCCCGAATAGGCGATCCATCGTTGTCAAGAAGAAAGGGACTGTAGGTATCGTCTTTGTAGTCGACAGTTGTCACAATAGTATGGGTAATAAAATATAGCCCTTTTATACCTTCCTTAAAAAGCCGAATGAGGTCATTTTTTTCCCGGACTTTAGTCAAATCATTGCCTAACGCCAAGAGAATTTCCCGTTCTTTTTGGTAATAAGAAATGCTCTGCTGGTCCTGACCATCTGGATAACAGATCTTTTTGTTTGCTTTCATGATATATAAAAGTGTTGTCTTACAGCATCTCACCCGGTTTTCCTAATACATTTGATGAATCGGCTATGATTCTAAATATACGAAATCTGCCTATTTAATTTATCCACTTAAAATAAATGGACAATGGCATTAAAAACAGCACGAATGGCACCACAACTGAGAAGCTTATGCCCATCCATTTTATAAATCTATTATACCGCCGGTGGGATATACCTAATGAAGTGAAAGCACTATTGAAACCATGTAATAGGTGCCAGAATAAGGATACACAACCCAATAAATAAATCAGCACTTCGACAGGGTTACTAAACTTCTCCAGCATCATATCAAATAGTGGTAACTCTTCGTCATAACGGAACTGATGCATACGATTGGGAATCCAGAAGTTGGAGGTATGGACCACTAAAAACAGAAGCAAAAGTGTACCCAATAGAGTCATACTTTTGCTATACCATGTAACCTTAGGAGTTGCTAGTGGATAAGCATATTTAATGGGACGCGCTTCTCGATTCTTTTTCCACAAGAGTAATCCTTGTATTATATGGAGTATAAATCCAATGATAAGAACGATCTCCAAAGACCGGATAACTGGATTTGTAGCCATGAAATGTGCACCAATGGTAAAGGTAACACCACCGTCATTATAAAATATGAGGGCATTTACTAACATATGTACCAGCAAAAAACTGATGAGAAAAAGTCCGCTCAATGCCATAGTGAATTTTCGGCCTATTGAGCTCGTAAACGTTTTATAAAAGCCGTTCATATTGTGATTTCAAATTTGTTTGATGAATAACATTGCACTATTGCAATATCCAAGAGCATGGGATGCTCTTGGATAGAACGTGCTATTTCTGAGCGTTCAGACGGAACCATTCTTCGAACGTAAGCTTACCCAATTTCGCCCCTTCAGCAGGTATTAACGTAAACTCTTCCAAGGGCGAACCAAAATATAAGGCGTCTTTATTCCCTACAACTTGTTTGGGGCTCTTGGTTTTGACCAAATATTCTTTAACTAAATTTGCTAACTCAAATTGTTCAGGTCCTCCAATTTCAACGATTCCATGAACTGGCTGACCAAGTGCAAACTCGGTAACAAAAGAAGAGACATCCTCAGCTGCGATAGGCTGTATACGTGCGGTCGACAAATTGATCACATTGCCGTCCTGTGAGGATGCAACGATGCCGCCCAAAAACTCAAGAAATTGTGTAGAATGTATAATCGTATAAGGAATTCCGCTTTCCACAATTAGATTTTCCTGCACTTGCTTCGCTCTAAAATAACCACTTGCTTGGAGTCTGCTCGTGCCTACAACAGACAAGGCAATATGATGCTTGACTCCCGCATTGATCTCTGCGGCTAACAAATTCTTTCCAGAAGTTTCAAAAAAATCCATCACTTCCTTATCCGCAAAGGACGGAGAATTGGCTAGGTCGATTACAACTTCGGCGCCATTTACTGCTTCCGCTAAGCCTTCGCCTGTAATCGTATTGATACCTGTATTAGGTGATGCCGCAATAACTTCATGCCCTAAGCCTCTTAACTTTGCGACGGTTTTTGTTCCGATCAGCCCAGTACCTCCAATGACTAAAATTTTCATGTTTTTAAATTTATGTTTAACAATTATGCTATCATGTGCTGATATTCGATATTGATTCGTAAAAAAGAGAGATCAAAGCTTTCTCCCCGATCCTTTTATGTTTACGCAAATGAATTACCTACCTGAAGATGGCTACTTAACGCAATTCGATTCCAGGCGTTTATAGTCACAACTGCTAAGACGATTTGAGCAATCTGGTTTTCTGAAAAATAGTTAAGTGCATTGCTGTAGGTCTCATCAGTAAGCCCCTGCTGGTGGATCAAAGTGACTTCTTCAGCAATTGACAATACGGCCTTTTCCTCGTCAGTAAATATGGCTCCTGTTTCACGCCATGCGTTTAATAGGAAAATACGTTGGTTAGTTTCACCGTTTTTTAAAGCATCTTTGGTATGCATATCAATACAATAGGCGCAGCCGTTGATTTGCGATGCCCTAATTTTAATCAGTTCTTTCAAAGATTTAGAAATATCTACTTTAGAAAGATAAGTTTCAAGCCCCATCATCGCTTTTAAAGCTTCAGGCTCAGCAGAGTTGATATTAATCCGTTTTTGCATTGTTTTGTTTGTTATTAAATGAACAGTTCTTATTTGTATGGACAGTATCAACAGAAAGGCCAAAAAATATATACTTCTAAAAATCAAATAATTATAAAACAAAACAGCTTTAGACCTACACGATATATAGTGATATAACCATAGGTGTCACTATATTTAATGACACAGCATCATTAAACCGTTACAGTCGTTTCTATAAACGCGATCAGCTAAATGAATTTCATTGGCACAAACACGAGGCAGTAGCTTCGAGCTTATACCCTTTGCTACGAACAACTACGATGTTAACATGAGGATCGGGTTCCACCCTTCATCTTCCCATATTTCTTTTTGCAACCGCTCTCTAGGTAGTATCTGGTTCGGAGATCCCGCGAAAATATGGAATAGCCTCGCTTCTGTTCGAGTCAGGTCAACAATTTCATTATTTATCTTTAACTGTTTTTGCTCGGGATCGAATTGGACCGCGCCAAAATGAATTTATTTATCCCCAAAAGCTTTGTTGTTATATTTATCAAATTTATCTTCACAATTGGACGATGCTTTATAAAACATATTCTGGAACCATAAAAAGGACATCAAACAGTATATTCGACCGCGAACGACATGAGAGACGTTTTATCGAGTTTTATTTCTTATCCTATGCCAAGTCGATCGAAGAACGAATCTGTTAGATTTGTAAGACTGCAAATGATCAAAATTCAGGTAAGAATGGAATAGAAGTGTATCAATTATAGGCTCTACAAAAAAAGAAAAAATAACCAAAAAATATAAAGCTATGCAAAAGATAATTCCAAACCTTTGGTTTGACAACAACGCACAGGAAGCCGCAGAGTATTATTTATCGGTTTTCAAAGATGGCAAGATCATCAATATTACGTATTACCCAAATTCAGAAAACGAAGGACTGGCGGATTTCCAGAAGGATTTTGCCGGAAAAGTGCTGACCGTAGAATTCGAGATTCTGGGAATGCGTTTCATCGGGATCAATGCCGGACCAGTATTCAAATTTAACGAGGCCATTTCGCTGATGATCCCCTGTAAAGACCAAGCTGAAATAGACTACTATTGGGAAGCACTTACATCGGATGGAGGACAAGAGAGCGTCTGTGGATGGCTGAAAGACAAATATGGGTTAAGCTGGCAGGTTTGTCCTGAAAATTGGGAGGAACTCAACAAAAGACCCGGCGCATTCAAAAAAATGATGGGAATGAAAAAGATCATTATTGCCGATTTCTAAAACTAGGCAGCGACAAAATCCATGTTCCAGCACTGGTGTAAACCGAAAAAATAAACGTCCCGTGTCAGTGTGGGGCATGCAGCAGTATATTTATGAGGAGACCCTTTGAAGGTCGCCTCTGCAAATTCTACCGCATCAGCAACTGAAGAAAAAGTATGCGTCACACCAAATGGCTCATCTGGATCAACCTATGTTTGCTCCGCTGATTTTCCTAGTCTCAATATGGCTCTGCCATCCATGAAAGCTAGCGTTATCTGCCGATAACTTCGATTGTCATAATATCTTTTTCAACTTGATGGGTTCTATAATAGAGAAAATTATACTTTTTTCCCTGGTATATCCTGCGAAACAGACAATAGCAAATACAGCCAAACATCCTAATATTTTTCGATTGATTATAATACAGGCAAAGGATTAATTCAATTTTGTCAACATCTTACATCTGACACTATACAAAGTGGATTTTATAAAAATCCAAAACATTCTGTGTACGATTCAGCTTATAGATATAATATGGAAAATAACAACACCAAAAAGCCGTATTCTGCCGAATTGGCATCGAGCTTATTAGCTTTGACACTCATCCTCGCTCTTATGGATGTTACACAAGGGGTGTTGCTTCCAGTAATTTTTTCCATATTAATAGCAATATCCCTATTTCTACTTGCTCGTTTCCTGAAAAAGAACATCTTAACGCAACTCAACGCAAGAACTATTGATGAAATGGGGAAATTAACAAAATAAAAAATCATCAGCTATGGAATGGATTACTGACCCACAAATTTGGATCTCATTTTTTACTTTAACTGTGCTAGAAATTGTTCTGGGCATTGACAACATCGTATTTATTTCAATACAAAGTAGTAAGCTTCCGCTCGAACAACAAAAAAAGGCTCGGCAGTTAGGTCTTGCATTAGCGTTGGTGATGCGCGTAGCGCTCTTATTTTCGATTAAATGGGTCATGGGCCTAACAACTACAGTCTTGGATATTGCGGGCTGGTTCAATACGGATAATCCGTCAATAATAAGATACCTTTCGCTTTCAGGCCGGGATCTTATATTATTTTTCGGAGGGATGTTCCTTATTTATAAATCCACAACCGAAATCCACCATCGTGTCGAAGGGCATATAGAAACAGGCACAACAAAACTCAAAAAGGTAACTTTTTCTAACATCATTATTCAGATACTTATCCTTGATCTTGTATTCTCCCTCGATTCGGTGATCACAGCAGTAGGAATGGTAGATCGAATCGGTGTAATGATCGCCGCAGTAATCGTAGCGGTAGCAATTATGATGTTCTCGGCAGAACCTATTAGCAGATTTGTAAATAACCATCCATCGGTTAAAATGCTGGCTTTAGCATTTCTATTGCTTATAGGTGTTTCTTTAACAGCAGAAGCATTCGACCAGCATATTCCAAAAGGTTACATTTATTTTGCTATGGCATTTTCTGTCCTAGTTGAATTCTTAAATATACGATCGGAAAATAAGGCGTTAAAAAAAATTTCAGATTCAAACCCTACTAGCGTATAAGTCCGATATTATTGTTCATAGCTTATATAATTCCGAAAAATTGATAACTGAGATCACTACGTTAAAAATTGCTAAATTATAGAGTGACAAGGTAATTGGTTCTATAATTTTAATTATATTGTAAATTCATTAAGATTCATAAAATATGAAATGTCCAAACTGTAACGAAACACTGCTGATGACGGAACGTCACCGAATTGAAATAGATTACTGCCCAAACTGCAGAGGGGTATGGCTCGATAAAGGAGAACTGGATAAATTACTGGAACAAGCCAGCAATAATATCGACAGTAGCCAAGCTCACGATAACGATGCTAACAATTACAATAAGTACGAAAGAGAAAACTATCAATCTCAACAGCGCTACCGTGATAATGACCGCTATACGGACAATCACAAATATCCACATGGGCGAAAGAAGAAATCTTTTCTCTCTGATCTCTTTGATTTTGACTAAAAAGAGTCTAAAAGAGTTTTAAAACAAGAAGCTGTCTTCCTATACGGAATAGATCAACATGATGTGGTTGAAGTATTTATTGATCGCACTATTATTTATGATCGTTGTCCGTATGCTGGCGTTGGTTCATTTGTTCGTTGACTCCCTTGCACCAATCCTATATTTTATGGGCACAGTGGCACTTGGTTACGCAACTTTAACACAACGGTCAATATATGCTGTAGAATCTACCGATAATCTGATCATTCAAACTAACCAGGGAAAGTGAAGTTTGTTCGTTTGCATCCATTCGGACTGTTATCCTATCAAAAAGACCTAATCTTGTATCATATCAACACAAAAAATTATGATACAACAAATTAAACCAAGTATCCGCGCAAAAGCAATACGCCAAATTTCCAAAGCAACATACGGCTTTCTCACGGGAGCATGCTGTCTTTTAGCCAACAATAATGCATTCACGCAGACTGTTGCAGCAAATGCTTCCCAGCAGCAAAATCCGACGCCACTGAAATCATTTCTGGGTTACTATCAACTACCCAACAAAGTAGCTTTCATTGCTTTCGACGAGCAAGATAATAGCTTGTATGCAACACAGCTATGGGATCAGAAAAAAAGATATCAGCTTGTCCGTAAAGATGACACGCATTTTGAATCCAAAAACGAAGGCTATACAATTGAGTTCTTAAAAAATAGCTCAGGAGATTTTAGCCAAACTAAGATCCTGGGCAGAATTGTATGTGAGCGTGTACCATTTGACCCTACTAAAATTATAACGCTAACCGCATCTCAACTGAAAAAGCTTGCCGGAACTTACCGAATGGCCAACGACAACAATTTTAAAATTATCATAGAGCCTTCAGAACAGGGTTTAATCCTTAAACAATTATGGGATAGCAAAACAATTTCTTTTACTCCACGAGCTGAACTTTTCTTCCTCAACGAAGATGGCACCTTTCCTTTGACATTTTCTGTTTCCAATGGAAAGGTGGAGCAGATGACATGCTTTGAAAAAGACCTTTGGCTGAAGACTGATTAATCATCCTATTCAAAAAAGACACGAAAATAATGATTATCTGCTAATGCAACGGTGCTTACCTTCGATTTTCTGCCCAACTCCATGGCATTAAAAGTGAAAAAAGGGGAATGTACAGTTTCTGCTTAATATCGTTCATTGGCTCGACCGATGAACGATTAGCAAATTCCAATAACACTATTGTTGAAAAAACTTCATGTCATCACGTATATTGACACGCTGATCTTCACCTTTTATTGCGGAAGTTCCGGCATCGCAATCCGGCGTTGTGTCGGTGTACTTAAAGCCTGCAGAAATGCTATGACAGCGTCAACTTCCTGCCTCGATAAATTCAATTTTTTTAACAATGGTGAATGTATGGGTCTTGTCTTTTCATCAATTTTCACATGCCTTTGTATTGGTGCTGGATTGCCAAGATTATAGAGCTCGACGACATCACGCAACGTTGGAAAATTACCGTGATGCATCCAAGGACCTGTCAGGCCTACATTTCGAAGCGATGGTGTACGGAATGCGCCAATGTCTTTTTGATTGCCTGTAAGATGGTAGTGGCCAAAATCCTGCTGTTTGGTCCCGTATAGTGTCTGTCCATCATTATGAAAAAGATTGTCAGAAAACAAAGGTGTATTGTGGCAATTTATACAGCGTGCCTTCGTCCGAAACAAATGTAGACCGGTAAGTTCCTGATCGTTCAGTGCATCGGCCTGTCCCTGCACAAATCGATCAAATTTTGTTGGATAGCTAACGATACCACGTTCAAAGGTGGCAAGCGCCTGTTGTATGCGGAGCAGTGTAATCTGTTTGTCCCCAAAAGCCTGTTCGAAATATCCCGCATAGCCTGGCACAGCTTTAACATGTGCTACTAAAGTATCCAGCGGCGTATTCATTTCCACAGGATCCTGTGTCGGCAACAGCACTTGATCCTCAAGGCTTTTTGCTCGGCCATCCCACATAAAAGTTCTGTAAAATGCAACATTGTACAGCGTCATCGCATTTCTTTTGCCCTCTCGTCTTCCATGACCGTGCGCCAGACTTTTTCCGTCTCCAAATCCCAATTGGGGATCATGACAGCTTGCGCAGGAGATTTGCTTGGATGCTGAAAGTCTGGGGTCAAAAAACAATAGCTTCCCGAGCAGCGATTTTTCCTTGCTATAAGGATTATCAGCTGGATAGCTTACTGGAGGCAATACCCCGATATCCGTAAAATTAGATCTTACAGATGCGTCGATATGTGGTTTGGGCCATAATTCCTGACGCCCACTGCTGTAGCGTTTGCGCAATTCCTGTAGATCTTCCTGCTCCTCAGCGCGATTTGCAAATGCCGAAATCAACAGAGGTGCAATAAAGATAGCTATAACCATCAGTGTTTTCTTCTTCATCGAGTGCAGTCTCTTAAAATCCATATGCCAGCATTAAATTCATCTGTTTCCTGACTGTTCCTATAGGGGCAAGATTGGTGCGATCCAGATCAGATAAACGCCCCGCCTTTTGATAATAATAATCTGCTACCAGAGAAATGAAATTTCCCTTTCTTAAACGTTGTTTGAAACCCAATTTTACTTTGCCACCGTATACATTTGCACGATGATAAAGGATATCATGATAAAAAACATATTGATGGAATACATTTTCATTGATTAACGGTAGAGACCAAGATGTACCTATATTGTGGCGAAGAGAACCTGTGAGTCCAAATTCTATTTCTTGATTCGCAGTAGTTGTATAGGTCCACGCTCCATGGAGCTGATAGTTTACATGCTCGTAGTCCAGACTTGTGCCAGTGCCGCCATCCCTTCTGATTTCATTCAATAGACCAATTTTACCTCCGTAGTAGTGTCGCCACTTCTTCCGGGCCAGCATATAAGATACATTCAGTGCTCCATTGTCATTCTGGTAAACATAATTCTGTGCATCGCCACTTTCTGTTATCCAGTCCTTTCCACGTGTGCTGGACCAATCAAGCGATGCCATATAGGAATGATTTCCTTTTGACAGCTGCCATACCAAATTGTAGTCTAGCCGATTTAAATTATACTGACTGAGTTCATTGACGCGGGACTCGTTGCGCAGTGTTTGCCTATACTTCTGTTCTTCACGTAAATAAGCTGCATTGCCATAAAAGTCCCCTACCGAAGAATTCCATGACAAGTAAACCTTACTACCGAGCGCTTCATGTCATTTTGATAGAACATCTTCTGCTCCAGGAGCCAGTCGCTGACTTTCCATCCATATCCTCTGATAATATAGTTCATGTAGGGCGACTCCACAGCGCTTGTCGCCGAATTTCCGTTTTTGTACGCTATTTCAACGTCCTCCTGTCCATAACCATACCGCCCTTCGATACCAATATCAACGTTTTTGACTATACGCATACTACCGCCGACCGTACCGTTAAGTTGCGCTACGCGGATGCTACCTCTCGGATCATTATTGCTAAAATGATTTGCTACCTGGTAATCGAATCCACCAAAGACAGCATATTTTCTGTCTGCAAAATAACGATGTCCCCGCGCCTGGATACGATAGGTCGTTCGTTCATAATGATTGTAACCATAGGAACCAAAATACCAGGGCGAAGAGGGATTTTCTCTGGTCTGATGCGCAAACCGCGTGCTATCCTCCACGGATCTTGTATAATTGAAACGCCCCCACAAGCGCACATCCTTGATGGTGACGGCGCCCTCCGAACCAAAATCCAGCGTATTTACCCGCTGTGCGTCCTGGGCACGGTGATAATCACCAGAGGTGGAATTGTATGCCATGCGAATTAAGCTATAACGCTGCGGCACTTTCTTTTCCAGCCACATCGGGTTATCGACAGCGTATTGCCGTAAACGCAACTGTATGCTGTCCTGATCAATATGCTGAATATACAGTACGGTATCTTGTCTTGCTATCGCTTTGGTCTCAAACTGGGAGAAAAAAACAACAAATAGACACAAAGTAACTTGAATATAATTTTTCATTTGTCTTCACTTAATCAATAAACCCCTTTGGATTTGCCTTCATCGACACAAAATCATCACTTGAGTTATTAGAATCCTGCAGTATTCTTCTTCCGTTGATAATCTCTTTTGTTTTCCTAATAACGGAATTTGATGAACGCGCACCTCCGTCTACTGCGATAGATCCAGCATCGATTTTTGCTGTAAATCGTTTCGGATATTGTGTAGAGGTCGATGACTGAATTTCCACGCCATCCAAAATATTAACTATTGGAATCTGGATGTAATCTGTCCCCAAATTTTCCCGTCCATCAGCATATGGCGGCATAAAGCCCTTCCAGTCGCTCACCGGTCCCATGTTTTGATCACGGAAAATGATCCAGCTGCGTTGACCTGCCTGGTTCATAATCATGTCGGCACCATTGCCCCGGTTGATCAGCCGTATGTTGGGTACATTTGGGTTATCGATGTCTGATGCCAAAGGTTTGGTACTTCCAAGATAGGGCACATAATAAGCTTCAAAATCTGCTTTGCTGAGGTCAATGGTGAGGCTCGGATTCTTTACGGAGATCGCTACCCCATCGGCCCCTACATAGGGCGACTGATGATTGGCAGCCGTTGAGGCAACAACAATACTCTCGCCCGGCGGGATCGGATAATCTTTTCCACTGCCCGGAAGCTGAATGATCAGATGAGCGTAGACATAATCGCTGTTGGCATTTATATCCTGTGGCATACGATACGACTTGCTCCAGTCGTACTGTCCGCTATTAGGCTGATATACATAGGTCGTGCTCGCATTTGTCGCACCAAAAGCTTCGGCTATATAGAGACTGTCTGCATAGCGAAGGCTATCGGAATTGTTATATATTTCAATAAATTGATCTCTAAAACTGGCGCCTTGATTGGCGTCTGAGCCTGCGTAATAGATCTGCTTGATCACCAAGCCCTCCTGATTACTATTACCGGTCAGGAGAGTAAGATCCCAATGTGTCTGCGCTGACCCTTTAACGACTTCGATACGGCGTATCACCGAACTAAAGGTGACCTCATTGTCTTCACGCTGTCCCGTCAATTGATTGAATTCTGCCGCACTGAATGTTTTCACGACCTGAACATTATATGTATTGGGCGCCAGATCCATGAACTCAAATACACCATTTTCATCAGATTTCACCGTCATCAGCAGTTTCCCTTTCAAGGTATAGAGATTTAAAGTGATATCATCCAACGGCAGCTTATTGACATAGGTTTCACTTTCGTAAGACGTACTCAACGAAATGTCTACCGCACCGTTTTCGGCATAGCTATCTTTTTGACAAGCCATAAAAAGATGGCTGGAGCCAAAGATCAAAAGTATAAGTTTAATAATGATTTTCATGGCGTTATAGTTTAAGTCTGAGCTGCGCACCATAGGTAGGTTTACCATTCGGAATGATCATGGAATTATCCGAGCGTTTATACTGTGGACGATAGTTAAATACGTTATAGACATGAAAAGCCAGGTTTAGGCGTTTGCTGATTTCCTTCGATACGTTTAAGTGGAAATTGGTATAGACAGCAGGCTGGTTCTGATTGTTGATTTCTTCTATAGGCCTTAGCGTATGGGCATAATCGACATTGTTGCGATCAAAATTGTCTATGGCATGATAGGTTCCATCCTGTGTATAATAGCCGATAGGTATCCCGTCGGACGCATTGGTATTGGTTTTATTCAAGAGGTTAAGTTCGGTCGTGAAATTGATCAACAGTCTAGCCTTTGGAATATGCGTACTTGAGGTAATTGCGGCATTGCTTACCGTAGTCGTCCTGCGCTGTGTTGGGTATATTGCAGATTCTGCACGATTGGGGTTGTCCGTGTTGTTAGTAAATGTCGCCATGTTTTGCAGAGGTCTATAGTTTGATCTGGTCAATCCCGCCCTTACACTAAACGAAGTAGCGATGGCCATCCATTTTGGCGTAGATAGCATGAATTCGATCCCCTGAGTTCTTTTGTCATCAGCATTCATAAATACAAATCGCGATAGCCTATATTGTTTTGTCCCCTCAATAATATAGGGAACATCCGCATTGGGATCGGGATTATCGTTGTATTTGTCCAGTACTACTTTCTCAAAATCGGTGACGGTAACGATATCTCTATAATTCCTTTTTTGATAAAGGTTCAGCCCCCATTTAAAATCTTTGTATTCATAGGTGGCTGAAAATTCAAACTGTTCGGACAACGAAGGCTTAAGCGTGCTATTATCCGGTGTAAATTTATCTATATACATCAGGTAAAGGCTATTTGCCTCATCAACACTGCCCCCATTAAATGCAGTATGCTGAAATAAGGGAATCTCATAAAATACCGGTCCCGGATACAATTGTGCCAATGCCGGCGCCTTACTTGCCCAGCCATATGCTACGCCCACTGTCAGCGCTGGGGTAATCGCATAGTTAATATTCGTCCGCGGTGAAAATGTAACATACTTTTCGAATTTGTCCAGCCGCGTCCCAATACGGACGTTCAGGTCTCGCTGCGCGATTTTCGCCGTGAATAGGTCCTCTGCATAAAATCCCAGCTGCTTTTGGCCGCGAATACGTGAGACATCATAATAGCGTTCTTTACGAATATCAGCATTTGCTGCTATGGTATTGTTGCGTGGTCTGGATGGGTCAACAATCTGTCCTTTTCCTATATTTTTTGAGTAATTGAAAAATGATCCAAAATTTACTTGATGCAGCAGGTCGCCGGTCTGAAAGGTGCCCGTCAGATCGAGGCGTGCCGTTAAATCGATGGGCTTACCCTCAATATTTGTAATGGCTTGATAGATCCCGCTTGCATATTGGCCTTGATGGACTCCCGTTTCTGTGGCGTCTGAGTAGATGATATAAGTGCCGTTGACGTCCTGCTCCTTGTATGTATTCTGATAGGTTTCGCTATAACGGACATTCAATCCGATATTGGAAAGAAAACCTCGGTCAATCCGGTAATTGGCCCTGCTTCCAATGGCAAAGTTATAGGACTTGAAGCGCATGACCGTTGCAGTTGGATCATCCTCGTCTCGACGCACTTTATCGATGTTTCGGCCATAATCTATGGATAAAGTATTGGTGAAAGCTTTTTCTTTCCCGGCGAAAGTACTCCACATGATATTTCCACCTACACGGTCGTAGGATTTCAGCTTGTCCCTGTTGTCTTCAAAGGAGCGCGTGAAATTTCCACCAATGGTGAAAGCCCCAAACTTACGGGTATCAACGCCTTTGCTCATTCCGTAAACGGTTGCATTGTCACGGAGCTGAACATTAAAATTGAGCGGTGTCTTGCCCGCAATACGATTGATGATAATAGCTCCATTGGTCATATCCCCAAACTTCACAGAAGGTACGCCGGCAGCAATTTCTATGCTCTCGATATTGTCTGTGGCAATCTGGCGGAGATCGGTCCCGCCAAAAGTATAATCACCGGTATAGTTGTCTGTACCGGCGTCGCTACCACTCAATCCAGATATCTTGCCATTGACATAAGAATTTCCCATACCATAAATTCCCGCATTTAAGGTCTGCATATTAGCGTTGTTGGACAATGCAATACCATCCATGATCAATGCTACACCAAAAGAATTATTGAGTGCAAACGGATCCCTGTTGGAAAAAGAATTTGTGCTCAATGTTGCGCTTCTTAAGTTAGCTTGCTGGACCTGTTGTAAAGAGGGTGCGGCGATCTTTTGTCCAGGAATAAGGCTCAACAAGTCATTAACACTTAATGCACCCGACTGTTCGATCACTTCGCGGTTGATATAAAGTGAGCTATTGCTTTCCAGTCGCCTGTTGGTCCGGGGAGTGAGCGCTATTTCTTCCAGTCCTACACTCAAAATTGGTAATGTGATGTCAGCAACCGTATTATTTGTCCCACTTAAAACAGTTGTCATGGAGGCCCCCTGTCTTCCGATCATGGAAAACTGCAAATTTGCTGACTTCAGCCGGTGGGCCGGAAACTGGAATCTAAACGAGCCATTATTATCTGAAAAATAATACTGGTTCAGCTCTTTGAGATGTACGGTTACCAATGGTATTCCTTTCCCATCCTCATCGACAACTTTGCCCGATAAAACACTCACAGAAGCTTTACTGATCAGAATATTCTTACCGGAGACCTGTAATTTGAGATAAGTCAAGTGTTCCAGCTGATTTAGAACCTATGGAAGTGCTCCATTCACCTCGATATTGATACGACGCTCCACATTGATCTGCGACTCGTCATAGAGAAAACTGTAACCTGATTTTTCTTCGATCTGCTTCAGAACAGACCTCAGGGGTTGATTTTTACCTTCAATCTTTAACTGTTGCGCGTCCACGGCTAAGACCTGAAAAGAAAGAAGCATACCAAGAAGCAGGGCTCTTCTATGGATGGATTTAGAAGACATAAATATATGATGTTATTTTTTACGAACGATAAGTGTATTGGATTCGATGGCGAACCGATAACCTGTTGTCATGGAAAGTTTTTCGAGCACCATTTCCAACGGTTCATGTCCTATAGTCCCCGAATACATCAGTTCGATATCCGGTCGGTCGGGCACGATGATTCCATATTTTCGGTTCAGCTGTTTGCCTATTTCGCTGAAAGTGGCCTTCTCAAAATGCAAAACACCCGCCATATTTTCCTTTTCTTTAGCTGCATCAAAGGACTCTACATTAAAGGTTGCTTTGTTTTTATGATATACAATGGCCTGCCCCGGAATGAGCTGTAGTCTTTTTGTTCCGTTTGAAACTTCTACTTTTCCGGTAAACAATGCTATTTTTGACAGCTTATCGTTTTCAAAAGCGTATACATTAAAGGAAGTTCCCAACACTTTGATTTCAAGTTCACCTGTTTGAATAATAAAAGGCTTATGGGCGTTATGAGCGACCTCAAAATAGCCTTCACCATTGAGGCTCACGATCCGTTTATCACCATTGAAGTTCTTCGGGTATCGCATGATAGACGTTGGGCCGAGCTTGACTTTGGTACTATCGCTCAAAAGCACATTCATATATTTACCGGTCGGTACCAGTTGGCTAATAAGTTCAGTTTGAGTGGCATTTTCCGATAGCGGCGACTGTCTATTTAGGAATAGAAAAGCCATCGACACAAACAAGAGGCTGGCAGCTGCATAGCCAATCCACCTATAGTTTCGTAAACGATGTACCGGAGTGTCATTTTTATGGATAAAGGCCTGAAGCCGAACACGCTCCTCAGCGATCTCGGTCTGGCTTGGACCAGTCTGCATCAGTTCGACTAGTCCTTTCGCATCTTTTACAAGCTGCCGGTGCTGCGGATTTGCCTCAACCCATTGTTTCCAATATTCCATATCCTCAAGCCTTGCTTGCAGACAATAATTGATAAAGGATTCATTACAGATGAGTTCTTCCAAATTAGGTTGTTCCATTGCTCGATGTTACATTTACACAGTAGTGCCGCAAAGGCCTCTTTTTTACCTATTTTATTTGGAAAAATTTAAAATAAAAACAATAACCACTGATAATGAACCCTTTAATTTTTTGATTGCTTCATAAACAACGTTGTAAACTGTTCTTAGTGCTGCATTCTCCATGTCGGCGATTTCCGCATAACTCTTATTATGGAAAAATTTTAGCTCAATATAGTGATGCTGTTTTTTTGTCAGCTTGCCCAACGCATCGTGTAGTGCCTGATCTCGTTCCAATGTTTCCTCAATGGCAATTTTTTGCGATTCGATCGAATCCTCCACAGGTGTGTGCAAAAGATCTTCCAGTGGTGTATTTTGATTAGCTCGCTGTTTGTAGATCACGCGCTTTAGCCATACAAAGAGATAATATTTTGGATCTGTAGTTAGTATGGGTAATTTTTCACGCTTTTCCCATAGGTCACAGAATAAGATATGGATGGATTCTTTTACAACTTCACGGTCGGCATTAATTTTCAATCCGTAGCGGAACAGGGCTGTATATACCGAGTCGTATAAGGCTAAAAAACTGTCTCTATCGCCAGTTTTAATCGAGTTCCATGTTTTTAGTGCATCCAAGTGCGCAAAATAAATAATTATTTAGATTTATTCCAAATAATATTAAACCTTTACTACGCTAGCCAAAGATTCACTTGGTCAATTTCAATCTATGATCATCACTACCCACAGTCCCTGCTACTTTAATGGTGTGAGCGCCTTTGAATTTTTGAGCAGCACCATGTACTGAAAATAATCAAGCGTGGAAGTTCCCGGCGCGGGGTTGAAACTCTCACCGAACAATCTGGACTTGATCGTTATCAGCTTTTCAGAGTTTTTATAAGGTGAATCTTTAGCATCCAACTTAAATAAATTCATGGAATTTGGCTGCGCTAGTCCCGAAAAATCATGGATTCCCTTAACCAGCATAAATGGCCCGTCTGCATTGATCACACTAATCTTCTGGTCCGATGGTGTCGGAAATTGAGGGTTTTTAGGAAGGTACATTTCGCTCTCAAGCGTATAACTTACAATACTTGACACGCTAAAGCCCGAATTCTTTAGTCGTTCGGCAAATGGACTTTTACCTTCTTTTGCACTATGCTGTAACACGTGGTAAAATCCGAAAAGTCCATAAAATTTTTCATTTTCAAGATGTAGTCTTTTCACTGAACTGCTGAAATTGGCCATCATCGCCGAATCTCTGGAGACCTTATGGGAATTATTGTCAAAATCTGTATCGACCCCTAGCACCGATATCTTTAACGAATCCGCCAACGTCTGGTTATAGTCGTACACAGCGTCCCATTTTTCTAATAACTCTTTACTCGATTGCTGAGGGATTCGTTTACTGACTGCTGTCACCACCTCTCTGAGTAAATTCTCATCTTTTGTACTGCCTTGTAAAAAACGATTGAGCTTATTAGCATTCAGACTATCCATCTCAGCCACGTAATATCTTATCCCCGCTTTTTTATTCAAAAATTTGAAAAAATACGCATCCATTTTCTGATTATAAGCGTAGCCATGAACCTCACCGAATAGAAAGATCTGGGACTGATAGAAATTATCATCAAACAGTTTTCCTTCGATCCTGTCTGAAATCTGCTCTTGGTTACGTTTTAAATAATCTGCAAATTGTTCATCCTCACCTCCAATGAAAATTCGGTTACTGATAAAAACATAGAAAATAAGAAGCAAAATAGTGGTAAGTATGGCTAAGACAGCATACTTAAAGAATGTTAATATTTTTTTCATGGCTATTTTGTGACCAAAACTATCATAAAAAAGATTAATTCTGAAATTTCACAAATAAATAACTTTTATATATCTATGAATCAAAAACTTAAAAGCTGTATTATTTGAGCGGTATATAGGCAGTAAGGGCGTTGAACAACAATTAGAGCAGAACCTCTCATTTCATTTTGAATTCAGTAGGTCTCATATTGGTCAGCTGATGAAAATTATTACTAAACGCAGATATATTCGAATATCCAATTTCATAGGCTATCTCTGTCATATTCAGATCTGTATCCTTTATTAACTCCATAGCCCGGATAATACGCAGCATTTTTAAATACTGAATAAAGGTGATTTGCAGTTTGGCCTGAAATAATCTGGTCAAACTTCGCACACTCATACCGAATCGTGTTGCCGTATCCTCTAAAGTGAGATTTTCATTGAGCCTACTTCTAAGACTGTCCGTAATCTCATTTATCCGTTGATCTTCTGTTGTGGGAAGCTGTATCGAAAACTTTTTCAGTTTTTCCTTTGACAGCAGCTTCCTAAGCGTTGATAAAAACTCAAATTCCCAGGAACCCTTATAATAATCACCTTGCCATTTCTCGCTAAATGAGAGCATTTCTGCTAAGAGCTTACTTACTGGATATATTCCCAATTCATCATAAAAACCATCATCGCTTTCGTCTGGAAAATAGATATTGATAATATATAGATCCTGCGTGTTAAACATGAGGTTGTGGGGGTAGTTTTTGGGTATCCATAGGTAATGATTAGATGGAATATAGAAATCTTTTTCACCTGTTTGCAAGTAGGCAATCCCCCCATAAACCAGCAACAACTGGGCCTTATCGTGCTGATGAGCAGGCAAACGCTGTTCCGTCTGTTGTCGCAGCACAAGGATTGAATCGGGATTTTGATCCACTATAGTTATTAATTGGCTAAGAATTTCCATATGGCCAAATATAACAAACATTAGGCTAATTATATAAAACCATAGATTGAGGTGTTGAATAATTTTGCGGTGTTAATAATAGAGTCATAATGAAAGATAAAATCATAAAACCTGATAAAGATTTTGAACTTGCAATACAAGCCAAAAAATCTGAACAGACATCACGTCATCCGGATAAAGAAATGGATAGAGCCTACGTCTATCGGCTGTCCTGTGCTTATTCTAGTCCCTTTATGCCCATGATAGATTTAAGCTTCGCTTTTGATGAGCTGAAAAAGCTGTTAAAACAATGGCCCGCAAAGAGAAAGAAGAAACCAGTCACAGCCCCACTTTTGGGCATACTGTTGCTATTTTTTGTACAATCCGTGTATGCTCAGCATGCAGAAATCATCCACCCCCTAAGTTTGGAAGAAATATGGAAAATCGCCGAAGCTAACAACCGGGACCTGAAACTATCGGATCTAAATGTTCAGCAAAGTAAAATAGAAATATTGGAAGCCAAAGATCATTTGCTGCCGGAATTTTCAGCAGGTGGCGATGTAAAACTCAATTCCAAATTTTTGATCTATGACAACGGATTATTCTCATCTCCGCAGGATGTACCTATAAAAGGCTATGGATACGGAGTGGGTTACAACTTAAACCTTAACCTCTTCAATGGCGGTAAAGACAAAAGAAACATCGTCATGAAAAAGGAAGAAGGGGTACGAAAACTGTATGAAGTGGAGCTACAAAAGCAAAGCGTAAAATACCATGTAGCAGTTGCCTATTTCGATCTGTATAAATTTCTGCACTTCTATGATTTTCTTGACGCCGAAACTGAAGCAGAGAAAAAACAGCTGACACTGATTGAAAGCCTGCATAAAAACGGTACTGTGCTAAAAAGTGATGTACTGAGAACTTCCGTCAAATTATCGCAGCTGGAGCTGGCTCTTTCCGATGTCAAAAAAAAGATTGCAATCGCCAAGCAACACCTCAATATACTGATGGGCCGTGAAATTGATACCGAGCTAGCAATAAAACATGCGGATACAATTGAATTAAACGCCATCACAGAAGGTGACTACAAAGATTATGTAGATATCGCTTTTAACAAGTCTCCGTCATATAAAATGGTGAATAGCGACATCAAATGGAGTAAGCTGAACGTTAAACAGATGAAAGCTACGCTATGGCCAAAAGTCTCTCTGTATTCCAATTACAATTATACGTATCCGCAGATTTCCTTTTATCCCTATTCGAATGATTTATGGGGATTTGGTCAGACAGGAATTAAAGTTCAGTTTTCCATCGATAATCTATACAAGAGCAAGCATTCCATTGCTCGTGCCCAGACTGTCAGCAATCAGGCAAAGGAAAAAGCAGAAATGAAGAAGGATGAAATCTCTCTTCAGGTAAAAGAGGCTTATTTACAGCAACAACAGGCTTTGGAGAGCGTGGAAACAGCTGAGCAAAATATCATTAAAACCACTGAAACCTTACGTGTTATCAGAAGCAGCTACTTAAATCAGGAATCTCTTCTGACCGATCTTCTGGAGGCCGAAAATGCTTTATTGGAAGCTAAATTTAATCTGACAACAGCACAGACAAACGTACAAGTAAGCCATATCAGATTATTGGCAATAGTAGGAATTCTCTAATACAAAACTGATGAACAAAAATAAAACAGATAAAATTGTGGTAAACCTAACCAAATGCTTTGGTATCGTATTACTCGTAGGAATCATAATCTGGGCAGCTACTTATCTCTTGAAAGGGTATCACTATGAACAGACCAATGACGCTCAGGTAGATGCCTACTTGTCGCCCATAAACGCAAAAGTAGGTGGCTATATCAGCAAAATATATTACAAGGATAATCAGCTTGTTAAGAAGGGGGATACGCTAGTGGTAATCGAACTGGACGAGTACGGGCTGAAAAAAGATGCTGCGGCAGCAGAACTCATGAGCGCACAGGCCAAATTACCCGTCTTGGCTGCAAACGAAGAAACGCAACTTAAAAGTATCGAGGTCATAAAAGCCCAATTGGCAGGTGCTAAAGCAAGATTGAATCAACAACAAAAAGAATTTGACCGGTATAAGAATCTACTGAATGACGGATCTACAACACAACAAAAATTTGACAACATCAGCGCTTCTTTGGCCATCGCGCAATCGGATTATGATCAGGCAAAAGCGTCTTTGCAAGTGGCAGAATCCAAACTAAATGATTACAGCACACAACGTAATGCCATACAGGCAGAAATAAAGATCAAAGAAACGCTCCTCGCGAGGCAGGAACTGGATATTCGGTATACAGTTATCACTGCACCTTTTGACGGACAAATCGGGAAAAAGACAATTCAGGAAGGGCAACTGATACAACCCGGACAAACTTTGGCATTTTTGGTAAACAAGGCAGAAGAAAAATGGGTAGTCGCAAATTATAAGGAAACACAGGTCGGCAATTTCAGAATTGGGCAAGCGGTATCTATTGAAGTCGATGCTTTTCCGAATGAAAAGTTCGCTGGTGCTATCGAGTCCCTTTCGCCAACCACCGGCTCCCGTTATTCACTGCTTCCTCCCGATAATGCCACGGGCAATTTTGTTAAAATCATACAACGCATTCCTGTTCGGATCAAACTAACCGATACGCCTGAAAAATTAGCAAAGCTCTCTGCAGGAATGAATGCAAATGTTTACGTTTTAAAGGATGAATAATGCAAGCACATAACCTACCAATTTTCAAATCATGGGTATCTGAGTGGGTGGCGAGATCTGTCATATTTGGCATTCTGATGGCCTGTCTTTTTAGTTTTGCTTTTTATGGCAGTCCAGTAGCAGCTATGGGCTATTACGGCATACAAGCTACCGATGTCCAGTATGCGATGGTCGTTATCTATGGTTCAACCGTAGCTTTCCTGGCACTTGATTTTCGTATGGTAAAATATTTTGCACCAAGAAAATATTTGCTGATGGCCCTCGCCGTGAATATCCTTTGTTGCCTTATCTGCTTTCATGTCAAAGATTGGACATTGTTTGTTATTTGCCAGTTTTTGCAAGGCATTACCTGTGCATTGATGTCAGGAATTGCGACACAGCTTATTTTCCCGCGGCTGCAGTCTGTACGTGCCCGTGTGATTGCTTATAGCATTCTTTACGGCAGTATACAGATCGCTGTACCATTCTACTCCATCTATACGAGTATGGTCGTTCATTTTTTTGATTTTAATTGGCTATTCTACGGATTTATCATCATACTCATCATCCTGACATTTGTCATACTGCTGACGATGAACAGTAACGCCAGATTTACTAAAAAGATGCCATTGTATCAGGTAGATTGGATAGGCTATCTATTTTATGCATCATTTATCTTGATATTAGGATATATTCTTGTCTATGGACGACAATTAGGATGGTTCGATAGTTCTTTAATCATTAAGCTCAGTTTAGCTAATGTAGTTGTTCTTTCTCTTTTTATCACGAGAACAGTAAAACTTAAAAGACCATTAATCAATCTACAGATATTTAAAACAAAGAATTTTGTTATCGGCCTCTTGCTTCTTTTTACATTTTATATTTTCAAAGGAAGTACAGGCCTCGCCTACGGCTATCTTGAAGTGATATTAGGAAATGATCCACTGAGCACCATTCCGATATGGACTACGGTAATTTTAGGAACTATACTGAGTATGTTCGTTACTTCCCGATTCATCTTGGCGGGTTACAACCTAATAAGGATTATTACTATTGGTTTTGGAACGATGGCGATTTATTATGCTTATATGATACGGTTTGTTTCTGTACAGGGAGAGACAGTCGACTTTATTCTGCCAATGTTTATTTATGGTGTGGCAACAGGTGTATTGTTTGTTCCGATTGTTTCATTTACCGTTTCCTCAGCACCCCAAAAGATTGCGATCAATGCCTCGCTTGTTGGTATATTGGCTAGGTTTACAGGATTTACAACAAGTCTGGCACTAAGTAACGAACTTCAGTTATTTGCAAAATCGGGAGTTCGGGAAAAGGTCCGCGAAGCACTCACGGAAACCAACCCTCAATTACCAGTAACTTTACTGGATATCCAAAACCAATATATGAATGTGGGTAGCGATATGTATACGTCAAAAACAGCATCCACAGGCTATTTCAATCAAATGGTCGGGCATCAAATATTAGCTCGTGCCACCAGAGATTACTATGATTGGATGTTAACAGGCGTAATCTTGGTAATTGCTGTTCTGCTCCTCTTGCCACAGATTCAACATGTTGTTTTGAGATTAAGGAAAGGTAATATTCCCTATTAGAATGCACCTGCCCCACTCCTGACCTCTTCTAGAAAAGCTGGAGCACTTTAAAAGTAAAAAATTCGGCGATGAATTACTAATTTTAAAAGGAAGCCGACAGAGGCACCGGACGAAGGCTACGAGGAACTGCCATTTGCCAACTGTATGAAAAAGAAGAAAGCGAAAAATTTATATGAAACAGGCACTCTTTGAACAAATAACAAAATTTATTAAAATTACTGAGCAGGAAAAAACACTGATAGACTCGTTATTCTATTTCAAAAGTTGGGACAAGGGAGAATACTTCTTAGCACAAGGAACTGTCTGTAAGGAAATCGGCTTTTTAATTAAAGGCTTAGTCGTCTACTTTATAGAGGAAAAAGAGTCTCATGCCTATAATTTTGGTAAGGAGGGTGACTTTGTCTGTAATTATGAGAGCTTTCTAACGAAAACACCATCTTCCAAATCCATTAAATGTGTTGAAAACATAGAAATGCTGTGTATTAGCTATGATAGACTACAACAGCTGTATGACAAAATTGGACAAGGTGAAAAAATGGGAAGAATCATTTCAGAGCAATTGTTTCTAGAGGCAATTGCGGATATAACTTCATTCTACGTCGATACCCCCGAACAAAGATATCTGAAATTTTTGGAATGCTACCCGGATTTAAATCAACGGATTCCCCAATACTTAATCGCTTCTTATATTAAAGTAAAACCTCAGTCTTTAAGCCGGATACGTAAAAGAATGCTAAAAAAATGATTTGTTAACCCAGGTGAATGAAACTCTAGGTATCCCTTTCTAAGTTTGCATCAATAAAATAAAGGTAAGATGAACTTAGAAGAAAGAATATTCACCAAATTATTTATGAATTGGGCAACTGTAATTGGAAAAAAAGAAATTGCAGAGAAAGTATTCCATTTCACCCTGGAGGTAAGTATCAATTTCACCGGATTAATCCCGGGACAGCATCTCAGATTACTCCTGTTCCCGAATCAAAAAGGCAAACTGCGAGACCGTGTTCGGACATACTCCATTTGGCGTTGCCAGTGTGATGGAAAGAAAAGTTATATAGATATTGCTGTGTGCGCACATACGGATGGTCCGGGTAGCAAATGGGCCGAAATTACAGAAGTCGGCAGTCAGGTCCTCATTTCCAGACCGCTCGGTAAATTTACATTAGATACCACCAAGTCTAAACACCTCTTTATAGGAGATATTACCGCCTTGTCACATTTCTATTGTTTTACGCATCATCTCACACCGCAACAGGAGATAGACGGAATCATTTATGGAAAAGACGAAAAACAATTGTTTACTGATTTTAACGGAACACTTGGCTTTACTTTTCAAAAAACAGCAAATGGAACTGACACAAGCTTACTTGCATACTATAGGAGTTTGAAAATTGGGCGCGATACTAGGGTTTATATTGGAGGGGATGGCCACTTGTGCATAGCACTAAACAACCTGTTTGTAAAGGAATTAGGTCTACCCCGTAAACAATTGAAAGTAAAACCATTTTGGATATTAGGAAAAACCGGTTTGGAGTAGAATTTACGCTTTATGATGTACGGAAAAATGAAAGTCGTTGAAATATTTAAAACCAATGTCTCAACCGAAAAAGAGGCTCGGGATACAACACGCTCACTTTTAAGACGGTATCCAATTTATAAAATAAACTTTGACCTTGAAGATGAGGAAAATATCCTTAGAGTTGAGGCTCATAAACTTAAGGTTGAAACCGCCGAAATAATTAAGTATATGATTGAACTGGGGTATAACTGCGAGCGAATAGAATAATTTTTACGTCTAAAACTCGATAAGTTTATTGACTGTCCGCAAGGCCTTTTTGACAATGTATGTGGTTGGTTGTCCCTTAATTTTCCCCTGTAGTGAGACTTTTGCGGCGAGATTGCGACAAGTGTTGCGTTTCTGTAGACGATCTGTTTTAGGTTATCCTGCAATGCGTACGTGGATAATCCCACTCATCAATCATCCGAGATGAACGAGGAAAAACCCACGGTGGATAGTATAGCTGTTGCTATTGGTAATGGACAGCGATGAGTCAATACATTATTTCCATAGTATATTTTCTACAACCTTTTTCATCTCGTTGCACTGGTCTTTATTTGTAAAATATACATAGCCAAATTTCTTATCAGGATCAATCATAAATGAAGAGGTGTACCCTAAATTATTACCCCCATGCCAATAATATATAGCATCATTTAATTTCACAGCAGCCATACCCAAAGTCCACGAATCAACTCCGAAGTATTCCCTTACCGGATCGTTTCGATCCAAAGAAATGACAGGTGAAAACATCTCCTTGAATTCTATTTCATTGTTCATTAAATAGATTAAGAATCTTGAATAGTTTGTTGTATTTGCATATAAACCGCCTGCTGGATCAAAATGATACCTATCTCTTTCGTCTTTTACATGCTGCCCCTTTTTATAACCGTCTGCCAGATTTTTCTCTACCTTTGGTGTGATTATAAAATGGAAGTTATTCAGCTTTAGTTTCTTTAAAACTAAATGTTGAATGACTGCATCCAAATTTTTAAAATCCGCATCACAGAGCTTGGCGATCACTCTGGCAAGATAAACATATGCTTCGCCTGAATAGGAGAATTGTGTGCCCGGGACAAATTGTAACTGCATTTTTTCGGTTTCGCTCCAGTTGGGCAGACCGGTGGTATGGCTTAAAACCATTCTGGCTGTGATTCTTTTGTAGCGCCCGTCTTCGATATTATCGGCTTCTAAGTACTCAAATAAGGGCTTGTCTATGTCTAGCTTGCCTTCTTTAACCAATTTAAGCACGACGAAGGCAAAAACAGGCTTCGATAAAGACGCTGCTTCAAAAAAAGTCGATCTGGTCACCCTTTTCTTAGAATCGATATTTGATAGGCCAAATCCTTTGTTAAATACAACATTCCCATTATTGATGACAGCAATTGACATTCCCTGAACTTGTAGTGAATCCATTGCAAGGTTTATTTTTTTCTCAAAGTCAATCGCTGTTAGTTGAGTACCGTTAAGTGTTCTAATCTGACTAAAACTAACCTGATGTATTAATATACATGCTAACAATACATATTTTGTCATATTGTTTCTAATTTTTTTAATATCGTTCAAGGGCCCGGCAGCTTGTAGTGACGAATAATTGAACGGAAGGTTCAGTCTTCGCGCATGAAAATGAAATGGACGCTACAAATTTTATTGTCGGTCAGCATCTTATAAACCATAAACCAAAAATTAAAGCTGTCTAAGAGTTTTAGACAGCTTTAATTTTATGTACCTGGTTTAGGAGGTTTGATCATCGACTTCCGCCGAAGGTGCATTTTTCTTAACCGACTCAATCCCGTTTTCCATACCACTACTGCTCTCGTACATCTCACTCGTTCCGATGATCTGTCCGTTGGACGCCTTTAGATTGAAGTACCACTTCCCATTTGATGAGGTTTTCTTTTCGAACCTACCGTCATCCTGTGCATTCTTCCTAACCGATTCAATACCGTTAAGGCAACTTGCCTTACTGGAATAGCCTTCGCTTCCAAGGATCGTCTGGCCGTTGCCTGCCTTGAGATTAAACTGATATTCACCGTTCTTTCTGGTTGTTACTACAAATTTTCCCATGTTCTCTCTTTAGATTTATAAATGTATACTTTCGAATTTAATCACTTTCGAGCTCTTCGTCAAGAAAAGAAATAGCAATGTTCTTCTGGTAAACCTCCATCGCGCTGAGCGGGAAAAAAAGAGCGTGTTGAAGAGATCCTGTATTTCTAACTTGCTGTTTCGAGTACCTAGCCATCTTATATGGTCTACATCCCCGGGAACCTCCCATTTAACATCGTTTGCAAAGAGATTTATAAGCTCATTCAATTGTCTGTGCTGCAAATAATGTAGAAAGTCGTTTGTAATTGTTCTTGTCATGCTCATGGTTGATTCTTTTTTAATGTGATAATTTGCAAATAGGCCATCATTCCTACCCAAGCTGCAACAAAAAGAATAATCACTGTACCAAGCATACTGATGGAATAAAATGACAATAAAACAGTTACCAAACTTGCAAATACCCACGTGATGTCCAACGCTATGATTAGTTTAATCCATGCCTTTATGACAGGCTTTTTAATGGCCGCAAAAAGAACAAATACAGAAAATAAGATCAAGAACGTCCCTACTTCCATAAATGGGGCTACACCTGTTGGCTTAAATATACTTATCCACATATTAGGTGTTGCAACGAGTAAAACTCCTGTAATACCAGAACTAATGGCATTTAACAGTAATACATTTTTTAGTGTCATAAGCTTTGAATTTTGTTTCTGTAAAGATATTTCTGATCCTCCAACCACACGTTATCTTTACGCGCCAACGTATTGGTTTTAGACGACAAAAAAACAGTATTTACTGTGACAAATGTGTATTTTCACATAATGAATTACAGACAAACATTTTTACAGGCATTGTTTATCTTTTGCGAAGAGAGAGGATTAGATACCGGAAAAATTGCTGCTCACTCAAACATTTCAATAGACGAATTGAACACAAACCCATCCTTTCCGATATCCAATGAGCAGATGGACATGATTTGGAAAAACATTATTCAGATTTCAAAAAATGAGTTGGTAGGGCTACATTTTGGAGCAGCGATGCAAATTGCTGCTCTTGGGGTAGTCGGCCAAGTGATTCAAACGAGCAACAATGTAAAAGAAGCTTTACAGCATGCCTGTATGATGGTAGGCTTACTTACTGATTTTTATACAATGTCAGTTCATGAAAAATCTGAAACTTTTGTTATTACCTATGAGAAAAATGCTGGCTTTGACAAATTTTCAACTGCTCAAAATCAAATGGGTGATTTTTTAATCGCCTTTACACTATATGAGTTAAAAGGATTATTGATTAAAAACCTAGCCCCACTACGTGCGAGTTTTCCTACTTACCAAAAAGATTATGACAGAGAATATAAGCATATTATCAAATGCCCTTTACAGAAAAGCCGTATTTATATTCTGGAATTTAACAAGGAATTTCTAAATACGAAGATCATAACCGCCAATTATAGCGTTCAAAACTCACTTATTAGTCAGGTCTATAAGCTCCAAAATCCGGAATCATTAAGCGGTGATTTTGCAAAGAAGATTTTTAATTACTTGATCACAAACTCTTATCTATTTACCCTTTCAATAGAATCTGTAGCCTGTAATTTTAATGTCAGTGTACGAACACTCCAAAGAAAACTCCGCGAGGAACGTATTTCGTATATACAAATCGTAGAAGAAGTTCGAAAAACGTTAGCCATTCATTACATCACGACGAGTCCATCTTCTGTAAAGGAAATTTCGGCGAATCTGGGCTTTGCTGAACCAAGTAGTTTTGTTAGGGCATTTAAAAAATGGCTGGGAAAAACTCCGTTGGAATACAAAAATAACATTCTTGTGAATCAAGACCGTCCTTGATGATGAGTGATAGTTTCTAATTACCTTTTAACAGCTATACACTCAATCTCAATATTGGCATTCCTCGGTAAAGAAGCCTCCTCAATAGTGGTCCTTGCTGGAAAATGCCCGTGAAAATATTTAGCATAAATCTCATTGACCTTTTCAAAATATTTCATGTCTGTCAAAAATATCGTTGTCTTGGTAATGTGCTCAATATCGGATTGATTATCCGCTAAGATGGTCTTTAGATTTTCCATAATCTGAACCGTTTGTTGTTCAACACCATCTTTTAGCATATTTGTTTTTTGGTCTATGCCAATCTGGCCTGATACAAAAATAACATTACCATAACTTGTGGAATGACTATAGGGACCTATTGGTTTTGGCACCCCGCTATGTGTTACCCTTATGGTCTCCATTTTTGAACTGCAGGAAAAACATGCCAGCATTAGGATAAGTATAAAAATTCTGTTCATTTCAATTGATTTAAATTAAAAGATGAGGTCAGCTTTTTAGACCAACCTCATGCCGTCATTGCTTTATTTCTTGATGAAGTTTAATAACTCACTATTAAATTTATCCAGCTCTTCAATGAAGAGCACGTGACCACTTTTTTCGAAGGGAACTAAAGTTGAGTTTTTAAGTAAGGTATTCATTTGTTCTGCCAGGTCGTACGAACATATTTTATCCAACTTACCGTGTAAGATCAATGTTGGGATTGTTATCTTACTTAAATCACCACGTAAATCGCTATCCCGCAATGTTCTTAGCCCCTCCGCCATAGCATAAGGCGATGCCTGAGCCTGGATACCTCCCAACCAAGCGCCATGCCCAGGGGAAACGCTTGTCTCATTGGCTGGAAATATCTTGCCGAAAGTGCTAAATAATTCTGGACGGTTCGTATTGTTCAACGTGATCAGTCCATCGACATCTTCCTTGGTCCACAAACCATAATTAAAGTCTTGTCGTTTTGTCCAGGTCGGTGCCGCCGCTCCAAATAAAGCCATCTTGGAAACGTGAGCTGCATTGTATTTAGCCACATAGTGAATCACTGTAGCTCCTCCCATGGAAAATCCGCCTATTATCGCATTTTTAATATCCAATTTATCTAATACAACCTTGATATCATCTGCAAATACATCATAGTTGTATTTTCCTCCCGGTTTGTCAGATAACCCGAATCCTCTTAGTGTGATGCCGATCACCCGATACCCTTTTTGAATAAAATCGGCATATTGATATTCGTACATGGCGTCGCTCAAGGGCCATCCGTGAATCAAAACAATAGGCTCTCCCTCACCGAGGTCAGTTACATGAAGTTTCACGTTCTTTTCTACTTCGATATATTCGGCTCTTCCAAAAGATGCCGGAGTTCTCTTGATTTGTGCAAAAATGCTGTTTGTAATAAAGGTGGTAATTAATACGATGGCTAAAGTTAAGTTTTTCATGACTTTAATAATTATTAGTGTTGTTATATTCTTTTGTTATTGCAGGTTGAAGTAATTTCACAGGCACATCAATGAACATCTTGCGCTTTGAATTGCACTTTTTGCCCAGATGAATCTTTATTCTTTTATAAAGGATAGTATATCTTCATTAATGACATCGGCATTAATAGTAGGCATACCGTGAGAGAAGCCCGGGTAAATGATCAGTTTACTGTTTCTCAATAGTTGGGCCGCTTTAACGGCTGTGGTTGCATAAGGGACAATTTGGTCATCATCACCGTGAAGCACCAAAACGGGAATTTGCACACTTTTGAGATCTTCGGTGAAATCGGTCTCCGAAAATACTTTGATACAGTCATATTGTGCCTTGATACCACCCATCATCCCTTGTCTCCACCAGTTGTCCTGTATACCTTTTTTAATGACCGCATCTTCCCTGTTGTAACCGTAGAAAGGCACGGTAAGATCTTGGTAGAACTGCTGTCTGTTATGAAGTGTATTATAGCGGATATTGTCAAACACGGCGAGTGGCACCCCGTCCGGATTACTGGCGTCAGCAATCATATAAGGTGTAACCGCACTGATCAAAATGACTTTGGATACCCGGTCTTTCCCATATTGTGCGGCATATCTGATCGCTTCGCCACCACCGGTTGAATGGCCTACATGGATCGTATTCTTCAGATCGAGGAACTCTACCAATTCTGCGACGTCAGCAGCATAAGTATCCATATCATTTCCCTTATACGTTTGCGTAGATCTTCCATGGCCTCTTCTGTCATGCGCGATTACTCTAAAACCTCTTTCCAGAAAGAACATGATCTGGGCATCCCAGTCATCGGATGATAGTGGCCATCCATGATGGAAAAATATCGGTTGTCCTTCACCTAAATCTTTGAAATAAATTTCTGTTCCGTCTTTTACTGTAAACTTGTTCATGTCTTTACTATTTAATTGTTGTTGTTGTTATTGTTTTCTTTTGTTATTACAAAGTTGGGGTAATTTCGAAGGCGCATCAATGGATGCTTTTCGCTTTGAATTGCACTTTTTGCCCAAAAAAGTTTATTAACCTTGTGCACGGCATATTTTGAGCAACCAAAACGTGTAAACATGAAAAAAAGCACATCCTGATAGGCTGTGCTTTTCTTAAAATATGTGAGAGATATATTTTAAAACTGTTTTCTAAAACTTGTCGGTGAAATTCCGGTATGTTTTGTAAAAAAACGGACGAAATAGGCATCGTCTTCGTAATTCAGGGTGTAGGCGATCTCTTTAACATTCATCGCCGTATGTGCTAAAAGACGTTTACTTTCCAGTATGATCCGGTTTTTTATAATATCGTTTGGCGTCTCTTTACTGACCAGGCTGATCTTTTTACTGAGATTTTTAGGCGTAATACAGAGCATATCTGCATAGTCGGCCACGGTATGCAGTGTTTTGAAATGCTGTTCGACCAGCTTACTGAATTTCCGTAAAAATTGAACATCAGTCTGGCGCATATCGTCAGCCAATTGATGCTGCTGCTTCCAGATACGGGTAGATTTAAGAATGATCAGCTTTAACAACGTTCTTAGCATTTCTTCTGTACCCGAGTCCTCATTCTTCAATTCAAAATCTATAGCATTGATGATGTTCTGAATTTCTTCGGATTGTTGCTCGTTTAAATTTATAAAAGGGATTTCAAATACATTATTGTATAATATGCCATCGCAGGCGACTTCGTGATCGTGTATTTCCACACAGTAGAAGTCCCGGTTAAAGTGCATCAATTGCCCATCAATAGTTTCACAGGGTTTTAAAATGACATGCGGATTTATAAATAATAAGGCGTCCGTGTTCATTTCTATCTCCTGGAAATCTACTTGAATAATCGCATTTTGGGGAATAAACAGGACTTTGATATGATCATTTATGATGTTGAGTGAGTCATGTTCGACAGTGGCCTTGCTAAACTCTAGTTTACCAAATTTCTTATATGAAAATTCTTTTATCATTATGGTTCTTACAGATTGCTATTTTGAGCACTCAGCAAAATTAAGAAATTAAAAGCCTCCCTGCCCAGACTATTGTCGCTATTCTTTTTTTTTCGCATATTAGTATAGTGTAACCAATTGACAGTAGCACTATGGCTGACGACGAACTTGAAAATGTGGATCCAGACGATATTAGCGATTTACTTCTTAAAGTTGAAAAATCATTTGACATTAAGTTTCAAAATAACGAACTAATGTACATTTCGACTTTTGGCGAACTGTGTGATCACATCCTAAATAAACTCCAACTAGCTCACACAAACGACTGTACGAGTCAACATGCATTTTATAAACTGCGCAATGCCATTACATCCACGCTGCAAATAGATCATAAAACGATCTCGACAGACCTTGCTCTCGTCAGCCTTTTGCCAAAACAAAGCAGACGTTCACTAATCAAAAAACTGGAAGATAATCTGGGCTTCAAACTTAATATCTTACGACCGCCTTATTGGGTGTCATTGACACTCACAATTTTACTTCTAGCCTCTTTAGCAGGGCTTTTTTTCAGTTGGCAGATTGGTCTTGTAGGGGCTACACTCTCGTACTCTGGACTTTGTTTCGCACATAACTTCGGCAACGAACTTGACGTACAGACAGTGGGCCAGGTAGCGAAAAAAATGACTAGAGAAAATTACCTTAAATGTAGACGCAACCCAAACACGTTTAATAAGCTTGAAATTGAAAAAATACTGGCCGATCTGTTCAGCAGTGACCTAGGCATCGACAAGAGTAAATTCACAAGAGAAGCGAAATTTAACTAACGTCACCGCACAATACGGGGAATTATTACTTCAATCTTGACGACATCGGAATATTTTACTGAAATCCGAAGAAAATCAACGAGGTTGAGATCGCTATTATTTTTTATTCTGCTGTCTTTTTTTTAAAAATGCTGTAATGTTTTTACAATCAATCCTCGATACAGCAGTGCTTTTTAGGTTTACAGCCCTAGGAATAATTTTTTATTTTTTGCACAGCTATATGTTTAATCAATATACGAAACCTCACTGGGACATGCTTGTAGATCTTCGTTATCATATAGCTGAACTGGAGGAGTCTCAAACTACAGAAATAAAAACGTTGAGAAGTTAATTTAGATTTTTTGAGTACAAAATTATTATGTCACTGAACTTTAACAGATACTAAGGCAGCTTTGCCAGAACAGAATAATTTCTACTTCGGATTTTTTCATCGAGAACAGACAAAAACACATCACCCTTCTTTTCCAGTCTTTTTTCAATCGTATTGATCGTAAACGAATAACGGTCCAGCCCAGACTTCACTTCTTTCCAGTCCAGAGGTGTACTGACCGTCGGTTGGTGATAAGGGCGAACAGAATATACCGCAGCCAAGGTATCGGCATAATTATTCTGATCAGCGTCAATATATACCTTCCCTTTCCGATGAGCTTTGGTAATTGACCGCGTGCTAATGTCAGGCACCAGCTCATTCACCCGGTCCGCTAAATACCGGCCTAAAAATAAAGAGGTATCAAAATTGATGTCCCGGACTGGGATGTAAACATGAAGTCCGGTCTTTCCGGATGTTTTAATATACCCCTTCAAACCAAATTTGTCCAATACTTCCTTAACGGCTCCAGCAACTTCAATAGCCATCTCAAATCCTTGATCCTCTTCTTCCGTATTCTCCACCGTAGGGTCTAAATCTAGCCATAGATAGTCGGGAAACTCCGGCGCCTTTGTCTGGGATGCCCATGGATTGATATCGACACATCCCCAGTCGACCATGCTGAGCAGGGTTTCTATATTGTTGCAGACCAGGTAATCGATCTGTTTGCGCTTGCCTTTTTTAGCAACCCGCCGCTGGTCGATAAAGATCTCGGCACAGTCCGGCTGCCTGTTTTCCATATCTTTTATAAAGGTGGTAGGCCCTCCGGCATGGGTCAGCTTCAAATTCAGCGACTGTGGCCTATGCTGTATATGGGGTAAAATAAATTTGGAGATCTTGTTGTAGTATAGAATCAGTTCGCCTTTCGGAATACTTTTCCAAAGTTCCCGCCCGACATCGTGCAGCTGTATGGTACAGTTTGCCATCGGGAAATCGGAGATCTCTTTGCCGGCTATGGCTTCATCGACACGCCTCCAGTTACTGCCAGCATTTAAATAGAGTTTGGAAGGGGGAATTTTGCTTGCCGGTTCGATTTTGTCGGTGAGTTCATGGATTTTCTGTACATCTTTTGGCACTTCTCTAACCACCTGTTCCGGTCTTTTATCGGACCTGAATCCGAGGAATGTAGTCGGCTTCCGTATTCTTCCTGTTTTGGTCCAGGTCGCAAATTCAAAATTGGCAACCAACTGGGGTTTGACCCAGTGGATTTTGGCTCCCTTGGTATCGAGCACCTCATTGACAAAGGGTGATTCACTCACTTCTAAGGCCTCAAGCTGCTCGAGAATAACAGGCATCTCCTTGTCCTTGAAACCTCCTCCACCCCTACCGATCCAGGTGAATCTCCCATTTTCATATGCACCGAATAGGAGGCTTTTAAATGAACGTGCTTTCTCGGACTCTGCCCAGCCTCCGATCACAAATTCCTGTCGCTTCCGAGTGGGGATCTTTAACCAGCTGTACGCCCTTTCGCCTTCGATATATTCACTGTCTTTCCTTTTAGCGACAATGCCTTCCATATTGAGGTCGAGGACCCGCTGATACAGCTCCTGACCGTCATCATAAGATTCGCTGTAGTGGAAGGTATCGTCTTTTCGCACCAGCTGTTTGAGCAGCTCTTTGCGTACGGTCAACGGCTGGCTCCTGAGATCATTGCCGTCGAGCCATAATAAATCAAAGACACAGTATGAAATGGGACTGGCGATCCCATTGTATTTTTGTAGGGCGTCAAAATCGGCGTTGCCGCTGTCATTGAAGACAACGACCTCACCATCTAAAATCACCTCATGCCCGAGCTTCTTTAAGGCGTCTGCGATGACAGGATAACGCGAGGTATAGTTCAGTCCGCTTCTGGAATCCATACGGACCTCTCCATGCCGGACAAAAGAGACGATGCGATAGCCGTCCCATTTCACTTCGAACAAATAATCTTCATTCCGTGGCGGCTCTTTGGTGAGCGTACAGAGCATCGGACTGATCCTGGTGGGCATTTTAGATTTTGACCTGGCCATACTGCATTTTTTATCTACTGAGTATAGAACACGGCCGGGCATCATTGGTTCAATCTTTTGCAGGCATGTACGTTATTTGCCCTTCCAAAGATGATAGTTTCTCGTGGCAATCGGGACGTTTGCGTACCAACGCTCTGCAAATTCGAGACTATAGGAGCCGTAGGCGTTTATATCAGGAACATGATAGAAATAGCGTCTGCACTAGTCAAGGGTCGAAAGCAATTTTTTGTGCTTTGCGCCCCACTGGCTCAATTGGTTCCATATAGGTACCAACTCTTTTGCAATATCCGTTAGCTCATAATCAACTCTCGGAGGCACTTCCGCATAGACAGTTCTTTTTACCAAACCTTCTTTCTCTAGTTCCCGCAATTGCAGGGTGAGCATACGTTCAGTAATGGCAGGCATGGCTTTCCGCAATTCACTAAACCTCAACCTACTTTCTTCTAATTTACAAAGAATCAACAACTTCCATCTTCCCCCGATTTTACATACAGCATAAGTACATCAATTATCTGGGGGAGAACGTCGCTACCTTGAAATTTGGCTATTAATGTGCCAACCTACGGATTTTGTATTGTTGGACGAACCTTTTACCGGGATTGAGCCTATTTATATCACGATGATCATAGATCTCATACGACGCTTCAGCGATAAAAAGGGATTCATCATCACTGATCATAATTACCATGATCTTTTACACATTGCTTCGCAGGTCGTGTTACTACAGAATGGAAGCTGCCAGCGGATCGAAAACAAAAGGGATCTAGAATTTTTTTATCTTCCGGATGGAACTTTTGATGAATGATGCTAAAATCGGGGAATCATATTCCTTAGGATACGCAATTGCTAATGGTTAAAATGATGATTGAGCTCTACTATGATGGTGAAGCTAAATGAGCAATAGACGAAAATGGTTAGAGCAGCTTTAAAGATCAAGAAAAAAGAGGCTGGTCCTATTGGACAACCTCTTTTCAGTGTTTTTGAAAAAATGTCTTTAATAGCAAAGTACAATGTTGTAATACAATTGTGCATGTTCGTATGCAGCTTGGTAAGAGCCGCCCGAAACCCAAATATTCCAAGTACCACATGCACCATAAATTTGGAAGCATCGCTGCCGGCTTGTCTCTGAGCTACCAAAGCTGGAAGGGACCGGAATTTCCTGGATTCTCACAGTTTCACCACCTGATCGGTTTGTTAAGGAAGCTACGGACTGCTTAACCACTTGAACTCCGGTAACGGTAACAAGCCCTCCATCCCAGCTTTTTTCATATTCCTGAGAATTATTTTTCATCTGTCCATTTGAGGAAAGCGCTATGGTGCCTAATCCAAAGCATAAAGCTGCAACAAATAACCTTTTCATGTTCTGTTTCATGGTTTAAAATTTTAATGTAAATAATTAACAATCTTTGTTTGTCCCATAAAAGTGAACATTAGATTCGATTAATTTTTTGTAAGTAGATATCCGCTACCAGAGATTCAAGATCCGTTCGATTTTAGAAAATATCTGACATTAACTGGTTAAACAAAATTCAAACAAAGACCAAAGACACGTATCGCTTTCAGCTAAAGCAACAAAATAAAGGTCCGTCGCCATCACACAGAACTTTTTTACTTCGATTATTTCGAAAGAGGATGAGACCTTCAAGGTTAACTGTCACCGTTGCTGATTCTGAAAAATGAACACCTTGCTTATGAGCATACAAATATAGTTTTGGAGGTTGACTATATCGCTTTGAAACTGGCTAACCTCATGCTCTCTTATTGGGATGGAAGTTTATATCCGCCTTGATTCAAAGCTACGGCTAGGGATGTGTTGGTACGCAAAATTGAGCATTGTTTATTTGGCTACACGCAACAGCGGTTGCGTACTGCAACGGAATGAACCGCCAAAACTACGGCTAATGCTAAAATCAATATATTCAACCTTTATCCCATGTTTTTCAATTTGAGCGCCAATATGTTTAAAAGCAGGATCTGTAATATATACTTCTGTTGAAATCGGCAATCCGTTTGTGGCCAGGCGACTCGCTTCTTTTAAGGTGACGTGAATGGCATCCCAGTTTCTTAATATTTCAGGTATTCCATCCATGAAAGCCTCATCGCATATCACCATTCTCAACGAAAATTCTATTTTTTGTCATCATCATTCGATTTTTCCCATCAACGATTATCTGTTTGAAATACTGAGAATTTCAAAAAGTAAACGCTTCAATCTAATCAACCGGAACGGAAAACTTCCCTTCAGAAATAGTGACTACCGAACTTCCTACTACGGTACCGGAAAATGCGCCGCTCACGTGACCCGCCGCAAATTTATCGATCTTAACCGTAAAGTGATCACCAAGGCTGGCAGAACCCGTGGAAGCAACGTAATTGTCCTGATCCATTGTTCCGTCCGCCTTTTTCTTGATGACTCCATAGGTGACAACCATGGTCGGGGTTTTCTCCAGCTCATAAGTCATCGGTTCGATCGCCTTCTCACTAATGATAGCCAATTGAATATGCGTATTTTCATTGCTCTCGTTGATATCTGCTGTATTACCGACAACGCTAATGGAATTCGCATTGTTCTGATGACTGCTGTTCAATTTAAACTGCACTAACTTACCGTCAATTTTCGCCTGAACATAGTTTTCACTGGTAGGGCTAGTATCATCGTTATCCTTACTGCAAGAATATAGCACTGTAGCCATTAGTGTTATTATAATGCCTTTCATTACTTTTTGCATAACAAATCATTTTGGTATAGAACCGTAGATATCAAAATACATACCTAAAATTGAATAGTTGAGATCTGAACAGTTATATTGTTCAAAAAAATCCTATTTTTAATCTGTATTTTCTAGATGACTAGAAGACAAACAATAATAATCTAAATTTATAAAACTAAATGTTAAACATGATCAGGCCTAAGAATCAGAGAAATTGGATGTTGATTTTATTGATCTTTATCAGTATTCAATCCAGCTGTTTTGCCCGCGCAGCAACCACTTTTTTCCAATTGAAAGTTTATCACTTCCAGACCATAGAACAGGAACAGGTGATCGACCGTTTTCTGGAAAAAGCCTACCTGCCGGCGATGCACAAATTGGGATTTAAAGAGATTGCTGTTTTCAAACCGATTGATAATAACGACAAAGCAGATAAGTTGGTTTATGTATTGAGTGCATCAGCTACTCTTGAAAAATATGCAAGCTTAGATGTCGATATCTTAAAAGACAAACAGTATTTGGAGTCGGGAAAGGAATACTTAGATGCTGCACATAACCAGCCACCTTATTCAAGAATTGAAACGATCTTAATGAAAGCTTTTGAGGGGATGCCATTTCTCGCTCTTCCAAAACTAAGCGCGGTTAAAAGCGAACGTGTTTACGAATTGAGAAGCTACGAGGCTCCAACGGAAAAGTTATCGGCAAATAAAATTTCCATGTTTAATAATGGTGAGATTGATATCTTCAACAAACTAGATTTTAATGCTGTGTTTTATGGTCAGGTCATTGCTGGAAGCACGATGCCTAATTTAATTTATCTGACGACTTTCGAAAATATGACAGCACGCGATGCACATTGGAAAGCTTTTGGACCGTTATATAAACCTATGGCAGATATGCCACAGTACCAAAACAATGTTTCTAAAAACGTGACAATACTTTGTAGACCAACAGCTTATTCGGATATATAAGTTAAATAATGGGCTGCCTTCGAAAAATTAGGCAGCCCGACAATATTCGTATGTTTGACCACATTTTGCCCAGTTATTGTGGACATAATTGGACCTCGTATGCACAAGTAGACACTTTGCACGACAGTAATGGGGAAGCTCAAGTCAGTCACAAGATGCGACTTAGATATTCATTTACTGATTGCTTACTTTAATCGCATGTCCGATGTGTTTGGAGATTCCATCAATAATGGTATCCCAATCGTGGGTATGCAACTCATGCCCAGTACCTTCGAGTGGGATAAGCGTCGAATTGCTAATTTTATCCAGTAGTATCCTCGTGCTGTTAAAATGCCAGACTAGATCGTCTGTACCGTGAATGACTAAAGTCGGCTGTTGTATTTCATCTAATCTGTTGTAATAATCTTCTCCGCCGCCTAAAGTTGCATGATTAAACATACTGATGTAGTTTTTCGCACGTGCATATTCTGATCGGATCAGGTTTTCTGCCCTGGTCTTGTCGAAGGGTTTCCTACCGGACATCAGCTTTGCCCCCTCGAGCATGTACTGAACGACATTTTCTTCTTGACTCCAGTTTACATCTGCGGCTTTTGCATGAAAATCTAATATCCGCGTATCCATCTCCGGAATATCTATATCCACAACGCCCCAAGGCCCTGTCGCTATCAACGTGAGGGATTCTACCCTGTGAGGATGGCGTATCGCTGCAATTTGTGCGATTAAACCACCTAAAGATATACCAACAAAGTGTGCATTATCGAGGTTATATCCGTCCAGAATCTTAATAGCGTCCTCTTCGAAGTCAACGATATTATAAGGGGCTGATCCAGGTTCGTAGTTCGTCGAAGTACCTACATCTCTATTATCGTAACGAATAACATAAAACTCTTTATCGGCCAATCTTCTGCAGAAGTCTTCATCCCAATACAGCATAGATACCGTCGCTCCGGCCAATAGCAGAATCGCTGGGTTTTTAGGGTTTCCGAAACTTTCCGTGCAGATTTCAATCTCTCCGTGGATAATCATTTTATCTTTCATAATCAATGAATTAATATTAAATACAAGTATGCAGACACACATCCGATCCTATTATCTAGAATCCAAAATTACGGTCATGTAGGCGGACATAATTGTACAAATTCGACGTTTTTAATACCTTCGATTGTCAGCATGGTTTTTGGAGCAGTGGTTGTAGAAATTGGAAATAAAATCCGGGACTTTAAAGAGTTTTCGGGCAAACACCCCCAAAGCTACCTTTCAGAAATTGATTCTTTCCTTTTTGAGTAGGGAGAACTGACGCCCCATTGAACCTGCTCTTTAGCCATCAGCCAGGCCAATAGTGTAAATTTTATAGAGGAGGCGAGCATCGAAGTCTATCATTTTGATAAAGAGGCTATCAAAATGATAGACTTCTTTGTATTCATTAGGTCGTCCGAAAAACATCAAATTACTCACAATCAATTTGTTAAACAAAAATATTCACACATGGCATTTCGTTTGGCATATCGAAAATCAAACATACAAATGAAGATGAAAAATGTAAAGTGGAAACAAAGAAAAGAACCTCCTTCGTTCCCAACATGGCTTAAATCATACCACTTATTGCTCGCCGCAGTGGTGGTGATGTTGATTTTCGGAGCGTTAATGAAATACTTAAGTCGATAACTCATATAAAGAATCATGATAACATTCATTTTACTTGTAGCAGGACTTACCTGCTTTGGACTCTTCTATAAATCCATTGATTTTTTTGAAAAAATCTAGAACACAATATGAAAACTAAAATCGCAAATACCATTCGGGAGTGGGCTCCAGAAGCCGCAGGTCTTGTATCTGACAATCTGGATGACACCATGGCTGACTACCAGCTATTACACCAATTAGCAGAAATATGTATGGTTAAGATCCATTCAGGGCTGGACAATGAGCTGGAACGAGTGCAGGAAATAGCAAAAGTGGTTAATCTGCTTTATCAAGATGGTAATCAATACACCCGCAATGCGATAGAAAATGAATTTTTGACCGCATTGGCTGCTGAAGAAAGTCCCGGAAGCCTGAAAAAGCATCTGGAACTATTTCCGATAGAATTGAGAAAAGGATATATAAAAACTATTCTTGAAAATTAAAATACCCTCCTCTCCTATCTGTAGTAGCTATTTTGAAGTTGTGTTGCACTGCAGGGAAATCAGGTATATACCAACTTCAAATCAAGCATTGTTTAAACAAAAATAGGTTTATGATCGCACTATTCATAATAGCCGTCGGTGTATTTGCTTACATCTGTTACGTGTTGCTAAGACCAGAAAAATTTTAAATCGTTTCGGCAGAGGTGAACAATGTCAAGAAAAATGTCCTTGACATTTCCGGATTGTCTGGAATCGATCACACTGTTCGAAAGCATAATCAAAACAATATTAACACATAAAAATGAATACAGAAATTTTAGGAATCATCGTCATGTTCACCTTTTCGGTATTGCTGGCCATACCTCTGGGCAAGTATATTGCCAAGGTATATGGCGGTGACAAAACGCTTCTCGACCCTCTTTTCAATCCGGTCGAACGTCTTTTTTACAAAATCAGTGGTATCAACACGCAAACAGAAATGAACTGGAAGCAGCAGATGGTGGCAATGCTCACCATCAATCTGATATGGTTCCTTTTGGGAATGCTGATATTGATGACACAGGGAAGCTTACCGCTAAACCCCGATGGAAACCCCAGTATGCCTGCTGATCTGGCTTTTAATACAGTCATATCGTTTGTGGTCAACTGTAATTTACAACACTATTCGGGAGAGACCGGATTAAGCTACATCGGGCAATACTGGTTGATGTTCCTGCAGTTTGTAAGTGCAGGAACAGGAATGGCGGCAGCCGCAGTCCTGTTCCGCGCCTTCAGGGATAAAAGCACAACAGCACTGGGCAATTTTTACAACTATTTTGTAAAATCCTGTACCCGTATCTTATTGCCTCTTTCATTTGTCGTAGCTATAGTTTTGCTCTTCGAAGGAACACCGATGACTTTTGAGGGTAAGGATCGTATTACCACCTTGCAGGGCGATGTACAGGAAATTTCCAGAGGTCCTGCTGCAGCGTTCATACCCATTAAACATGTTGGAACAAATGGCGGTGGATTCTATGGCGTTAATTCCGCACATCCCTTTGAAAACCCTTCCTACTTGACCAATATGGTGGAAATGGTGGCACAGTTCATTGTTCCACTAGCGATGGTTTTTGCCTTTGGATATTTTATCCGCCGGCGAAAACTTTCCTGGATGATATTCAGTGTGATGACTGTCGGTTTTTTGATGCTTACCATCCCCAACATCCATATGGAAATGAAGGGTAATCCGGCAATCGCTCAAATGGGTATTGATACTTCGCTGGGAGCCATGGAAGGCAAGGAAATCCGGTTAGGTGCAGCAGCATCAGGTTTTTGGAGTATCGTAACGACGGTCATTTCTACGGGCTCCGTCAATTCGATGCACGACAGCTCAATGCCTTTGTCAGGGATGAACGAGCTGCTCGCCATGATGATCAATGCTTTTTATGGCGGTGCTGGTGTGGGTATACTCAACTTTTTCGTATTCGTCATTTTAGCTGTATTTATCAGTGGATTGATGGTTGGACGTACGCCCGAATTTTTGGGCAAAAAGGTGGAAGCGCGGGAAATGAAGATAGCGATGGTTATCGCCTTATTGCATCCATTCTTGATACTTGTAGGCACGGCATTGTCAGTGGCGTTGCCCCAATACACCCTCGAAACACTCAATAATTCAGGCTTTCACGGGCTGAGTGAAATGCTTTATGAAAATACGTCTTCGGCGGCCAATAACGGCAGCGGATTTGAGGGTCTGGGCGATAACACGATGTGGTGGAACATCAGCACCGGATTTATCTTGATACTTGGGCGCTTCCTGCCGATTATCGGACCAATAGCCATCGCCGGACTGTTAGCGCAAAAGAGATACATTCCGGAGGGTGACGGAACATTAAAAACAGACACAGCAACATTTGGACTGATGGTCTTCGCCGTAATTGCCATCGTAGCTGCGCTTGCTTTTTTCCCTGTATTGACGCTCGGGCCCATAGCAGAGTATTTTTCACTGTATTAATTGTTTAAAGAAATTTAGAAATGAGTAAAAATAATAAATCATTGTTTCAGAAAGAACTGGTTCGGGAGGCCCTAATACAGTCATTCGTGAAGCTGCACCCCAAAATAATGTTCCGTAATCCGGTCATGTTTACCGTTTGGATTGGAACGCTCGTCATGTTGACGGTAAGCCTGTGGACCTTGTCCGGTGCAGAAGGTCAGGGAAGTTTTATATACAATTTTGTGGTGTTTATCGTGCTTTTTAAAACCCTGCTGTTTGCCAACTTTGCTGAAGCCATTGCCGAAGCCAGAGGAAAAGCACAGGCAGACAGTTTGCGAAAAACAAGAGAGGAAACACCAGCAAGACTGAAAAATGGCAAGACCATATCCTCTGCTCAGCTACAAAAAGGTGATATTTTCGTCTGTGAAGCAGGAGATATAATTCCTTCCGATGGTGAAATCATCGAGGGATTGGCAACCATTGATGAAAGTGCGATCACCGGTGAGAGCGCTCCTGTTATCAGGGAAGCAGGTGGTGACAAAAGTTCGGTCACAGGTGGTACAAAAGTGCTATCCGACAGAATCATCGTACAGGTTACCACACAGCCCGGCGAGAGTTTCCTTGACAAAATGATTGCATTGGTCGAGGGCGCGAGCCGTCAGAAAACACCCAATGAAATCGCATTGACCATATTATTGGCAGGCTTTACATTAGTGTTCATTATTGTGTGTGTAACCCTCAAACCATTTGCTGATTATGCAAATGTCAGTATTACCATCGCGTCGTTTATCTCCTTATTTGTCTGTCTAATCCCGACGACCATCGGGGGTCTGCTATCGGCTATCGGTATTGCAGGGATGGACAGGGCCCTAAGAGCCAATGTGATTACCAAAAGTGGTAAAGCTGTGGAGACTGCAGGTGATATCGATGTGCTCTTGTTAGATAAAACAGGAACGATTACGATCGGGAACCGTAAAGCAACGCATTTCCATCCGGCCAGTGGTGTGGACGAGAAAAGGTTGATTAAAGCGGTTGTACTAAGTTCGATGGCGGACGAAACTCCAGAAGGAAAATCGATCATTGAGCTGGCAAATATCAACCCTTCGAGCTATCTGGTAAAAGAACCAAAATTTATCAAGTTCACAGCCGAAACCCGTAGTTCAGGGATTGATTATGAAAATTTCCGCATCAGAAAAGGTGCGACAGACGCTATTAAAAATCTCGTTTTGCAGGCAGGAAATACTTTCCCGAGCGAAGTGGAAGAAACTGTTAAAGCAATCTCCCAAAACGGAGGAACGCCCTTGGTGGTATCCGAAAATGAAGTGGCTTTGGGCGTAGTTGAGCTGCAGGATGTCATCAAACCCGGCATTCAGGAGCGTTTCGAGCGTTTGCGCAAAATGGGTATCAAAACCGTAATGGTTACAGGGGACAACCCGCTGACTGCAAAATTTATTGCTGAAAAAGCAGGAGTGGATGACTTCATCGCCGAAGCCAAACCGGAAGACAAGATGAACTATATCAAAAACGAGCAGGCAGAAGGGCGTTTGGTAGCGATGATGGGTGATGGTACAAACGATGCTCCGGCATTGGCCCAGGCAGATGTCGGTGTAGCAATGAACAGCGGCACTCAGGCTGCAAAAGAAGCGGGGAATATGGTGGACCTGGATAACGACCCAACCAAATTGATTGAGGTAGTAGAGATCGGAAAACAGCTTTTAATGACCAGGGGAACGCTCACCACATTCAGTATTGCCAATGATGTAGCTAAGTACTTTGCCATTATCCCTGCCTTGTTCATTGCGGCTATACCGGCATTGCAGGGACTCAATATTATGCGTTTACATTCACCGGAAAGTGCCATTCTATCTGCAGTCATTTTCAATGCGATTATTATACCCCTATTAATTCCGCTTGCGCTCAAAGGCGTTGCTTACAAGCCCATCGGTGCCAGTGCGCTATTACGCAGAAACCTGTTTATATATGGCCTGGGCGGCGTGCTTATTCCCTTTGTAGGGATAAAGCTGATCGATATGGTGGTATCCATTTTTTTCTGAGTCACAAAAAGCAATGTTAAAATCAGATCATTAGCATCGACGGCTGATGGTTGCTTCATGTACATTAACACAAATAAATAAGATGAAAAAACATATTTTGCCCGCTATCAAACTGACTGTCGTTATGATACTTTTCTTCACGGTATTGTACCCTTTGGTCGTGTGGGGTATTGCGCAGTTTGCGCCCAATTCCGGAAAAGGAGCAGTCATTGAGGATCAAGGCAGTAAGTACTACAGCAATATTGGGCAGCACTTTTCCGATGATCAATATTTCTGGTCACGACCCTCCGCGGTAAACTACAATGCCGCTGGCTCGGGCGGCAGCAACAAAGGTCCGTCAAATGAAGAATATCTTGCAGAAGTGCAGGCTCGCATAGATACTTTTATGATACACAATCCCGGCATTAAAAAATCCGAAATACCTGTGGACTTAGTCACCGCGAGCGGCAGCGGGCTTGACCCCAATATTTCAGTGCAGGCTGCAAAAGTACAGGTGAAGCGTATTGCCAAAATAAGAAATATAGACGAAAATAAACTGTATCAGCTCGTCGAAAGCCATATAGAAAAACCGCTTTGGGGTGTGTTCGGTCCTGAGAGAATTAATGTACTGAAACTCAATATCGCCCTGGATAGATCAAAATAAATATTTGTCAGGGAATTAAGCGGTACAGAAATAAATAATAGGATCATTGTAGTTTATTCATTTGCACGCGCGTGAATAATTTGGTAGTACCATCGGTAAGAAGAAATTAGATATAGATGAAAAAAGTATGGATATGCTCCACAATTATGTTGGGAGCAGGAAGTGTATTGGCACAAGAAACAGAAAAAAATCCGCTAACAATCAGCGGATATGCTGAGGTTTACTATCAGCGGGATTTTAACAATCCAAAATCAAATAAACGACCCGAATTTGTGTACAGCCACAACCGCAACAACGAGGTGAGCCTGAATGTGGGCCTGATCAAAGCATCTTATGAAAACAAAAAGGTACGGGCTAATCTCGGTTTGGGCATTGGTTCTTATATGAATGCCAATTATGCTGCCGAAGAAGGTGTCTTAAAAAACATTTATGAGGCGAATGTGGGTATTAAGTTATCCAAAAAGCACGATCTGTGGCTGGATGCGGGTGTTATGCCTTCTCACATTGGCTTTGAAAGTGCTATCGGAGCGGACTGTTATACTTTGACACGCAGTATGCTTGCAGACAATTCTCCTTATTTTGAAACTGGTGCAAAACTGTCGTACAGTGCCAAAAACGGCAAATGGGATATGGCGGTGCTGGTCATTAACGGCTGGCAGCGCATCCAGCGGGTTGAAGGAAATAGTACACCGGCCTTTGGGCACCAGTTGACCTACAGACCTTCCGAAAAAATCACGTTAAACAGCAGTTCATTTATCGGCAATGATAAACCGGATGAGGCAAAGCAGATGCGTTATTTCCATAACTTGTATGGACAATTTGCGTTTAACGCACAGTTTGCATTGATAGCCGGATTTGATATCGGAGCTGAACAAAAAAGCAAGGGTGGCAGCGAATACAACATTTGGTACAGCCCTGTCTTGATCGCCCGATATAGTCCGACACATAAACTAAATGTAGCGGTGCGAGCAGAATATTACAACGATAGAAACGGTGTCATCATAGCTTCTGGCACAACAAATGGCTTTCAGACCTTTGGCGCGTCCTTCAATGTAGACTACCAGATTTTACCAAACGTAGTCTGGCGGACTGAAATAAGGGAGCTAAACAGCAAAGACGCCATTTTTTTAAAAAGGAATGGTGATCTGAAAAAGAACAACCTGATGGCGGTTACTTCGCTGGCAGTACGTTTCTGATTATTTCATTTCCTTGCATTCCCCTTAACCGTTTGTCTAAGGGGAATTTGTAAATTTAAAAAACCATTTTTTTGTATGGAGGACGAGAGAAAAAGTGCTGCACATTTTTTGGACTTAATCCAGAAATCCCGCAGGGGAAAATTCAAACTTTATATTGGAATGAGTGCCGGTGTGGGAAAAAGCTATCGGATGTTGCAGGAGGCACACGCTCTTTTACACAATGGCATAGACGTAAAAATAGGCTTTATAGAAACCCATAATCGGAAAGAAACCCATGCCCTGGTCGATGGTCTTCTGGTAATTCCAAGAAGAAAGTTGTTTTACAAAGGCAAGGAATTGGAAGAACTTGATGTTCAGGCAGTGATCAACCTACGTCCGGAAGTCGTCATTGTCGATGAATTGGCACATACCAACATTGAGGGGAGTAAAAATGAGAAGCGCTGGCAGGATGTAATGGATATTCTTGATGCGGGGATAAATGTGATCAGTGCAGTAAACATACAGCATATTGAAAGCCTCAATGAAGATGTCAGAGAAATAACGGGGATTGAGGTAAAAGAGCGCGTGCCGGACAGTGTCATCGCCCAGGCAGATGAAGTGGTCAATATTGACCTTACTTCCGAAGAGCTTATCACAAGACTGAAAGAGGGTAAAATATATGAACAAGCAAAGATAAAAACGGCACTAAATAACTTTTTCAAAAGTGAGCATATATTACAGCTTCGTGAGCTCGCTTTAAAGGAAGTAGCCTCACAGGTAGAGCGAAAAGTGGATACAGAAATTACCATGGTCAACCCTGCAAAAAGGGAAAAGTTGCTCGCCTGCATCAGCTCCAACGAGAAAACAGCAAAAATTGTTATCCGGAAGACTGCCAGACTGGCCAATTATTATAACGGTAAGTGGTATGTGTTATATGTGCAGACACCCAAAGAGCGTGCTGATAAGATTGCTTTGGATAAGCAGCGGCATCTGATTAATAACCTTAAACTAGCAACGGAACTGGGAGCCGAAATCATTAAAATAGAGGGCAGAAACATCACAAGGTCAATAATGGAACAATGTGAGCTGCGAAAAATCACGACCGTCTGTATCGGAAAGCCCCACCTTAACTTGTTAAAAGTAGTACTGGCAACAGATACGCTCAACTCTCTTCTGAATAAACTTTCCCAGGAAAATATTGATTTAGTAATATTGTCGTAATGAAAATCAAAACAAAACTAACATTTGGTGTTGGGATGCTCTTCCTTTTAATTTTGGCTCTGGCCGCCGTCAGCGGATGGTACATCTATAGGCTAAAGAAAGACACAAACAACATCCTTGTTGCTAACTACAACACACTACAGTATTCTCGAAATATGTTGATTGCGTTAGAAGATATGGGCAAGGATAAAGCCGCTATGGCTACTTTTAAAGACAATCTGGCCAAACAACAGCAGAATATAACGGAAATGGGAGAAAGGGAAGCAACAGATCTGGTAATCAAACATTTCTCAATGCTCAGTAAAAATCCACAAACGCCTGCTTTGATTTCGGCTATCAGGAGAGATATTACTGAGCTGATGCGATTGAATATGGAAGCCATTGAACATAAAAGCAATATCGCAGATGCGACCGCTCAAAAAGCAATTGTTATCATTTCATTTACTGGCACACTCTGTTTCATGATTGCCTTTGTTTTATTGGTGAATTTACCTTCAAACATCGCTAATCCGATCCGTGAGCTTACTGAAAGTATAAAAGAAGTCGCTGCACAGAATTATAAAAAACGGGTACATTTTGAAAGTCACAGCGAATTTGGTGATCTCGCCAGATCGTTCAACACAATGGCTGAAAAGCTAGAAGAATATTCTGAAAGCCGTTTGGATAAGATCCTGAAAGCGAAAAGACGCATAGAAACACTTATCAATAACATGCACGATCCGGTTATCGGAATTGATGAAACTAACAAAGTATTATTCGCCAATGACGAAGCGTTGAAAATAACCGATATCAATGACAACGATATCATCGGAAAGCAAATCCAGGACATTGCGGTTACCAATGACCTAATACGGGATATTATCAAAGATATATTCAGCCCGGAATCTGAAAATAGAAAACCTGAACCGTTAAAGATTTTTGCGGATGGTAAGGAAAGTTATTTCGAAAAGGAGATATTAGACATCAATATTATTCCAACAGGAGAAACCGAATCGCAATTTATCGGGCGGGTCATAATGCTGCGCAACATCACACCATTCAAGGAAATGGATCTGGCAAAAACCAATTTTATGGGCACAATTTCTCACGAGTTTAAAACGCCGATTTCGTCCATCAAGATGAGTTTGCAATTATTGGAAAACAAACAGATTGGCGATTTGAACATGGAGCAAAGAAGTCTGATCGACGGCATTAAAGAAGACACTGAACGATTGCTAAAAATAACGGGAGAGTTGTTGAATATCACCCAAGTGGAAAGCGGCTCCATCCAAATCAACATACAAACGACCCATATTTCTGAGATCGTCAACTATGCTGTCAACGCGACAAGGTCCTTAGCCGAACAGAAAAATGTGCAGGTCAAAATCAATCAGGACAGTAAGGTAAAGACAGTGATGGCGGACGGCGAAAAGACAGCCTGGGTACTCACCAATTTACTGTCAAACGCCATACGTTATTCCTATGAAAACTCATTTGTCCAGATTAGTGTAACGGAACACAGCGATGATAAAGTTAAATTCTCTGTCATAGACACGGGGCAAGGCATTCAACCTCAGTACTTATCCAGGATATTCGAACGATACTTTCGCATACCCGGCACCAAAAAAGAAGGCACTGGATTGGGGCTGTCCATTAGTAAGGAATTTATAGAGGGACAAGGGGGCAGCATCGGGGTAGTGAGCGAATATGGCGCAGGAAGTACATTCTCTTTTGTATTGAACAAACCTTCTTTTTCAAAACAAAACGCATATATCGCATGAGAAGATGACCAAAGTCCTCCGTTGGCTTGATCATGTTCATCTCAGGTACGGCCTATTCGATAACGGGAAGTTCTACTCGAAGTACTAAAGCACTTGCCCCTAAGAGGGCAGCTTCTGCATACGGCAAGTAGTTCTCCGTCGAACAAGTAACGTCGTTATTGCCATCTTCTACTTTCGAATCCGATAGCCGCCATTTTTCGAAAGCGCGATATAACAAGCTATAACAGAGACGGAAAATAATAGAAAGGTCAGGCCAAGAGGTTCCAACACATCTATCACCCTGAGTCTACCGAGGCCCTCCCTGCGGAAATTAAAATAATTGAGTTTATTAAATATCAAGATAAACATTGGTCCGTAAATACAAGCAGACTGAATAGATATCTTTCGTATAATTCTGTACGGCTTCCACAAGCTAATAACAACTTTCACCAGGACATAGGTAAACACGCCTATCAATATCAACGACAATATCCCTGTGAGCGTCAACAATTTGATCTCACATATGTGTTCAAGAATTAAGGGTTGATGTGCGTGCATTTTATTTCCTACGTAAATCTGAAGGTCTGGAATGCGTGAAGGTATAGAAAGTATTGCTAAAAGATCCTAGCGTATCGTAACCGACGGCAAAAGCGATGTCGGTAATGGACTTATTTGTTTTGAGCAACATTTCTATCGCTTTAACCATGCGCAAAGTCTTCACATACTGCAAAAAAGAAATTTGTAGCCGCGTCTGAAACATTCTGGATATAGACCGTTCACTCATATAAAAACGATCGCCGATATCGTGCAGAGTAATCTGTTCGGCGAGATTTTGTTCGAGATATGCAAGAATAGGTGCCAGTCTCTCATCTGACGTGATGGGCAGTATAATGGGCAGCGCATCACTGCCGAGCTGTGGCAGCAGCTTTTTGATCGACACCAAAAAGTCAAAATAATAATCAGACTTCATCACATGTTGTTCATCCCAGCGTTCGGTATGGTTTATCATCTGAATCAGGAGCTCGGTCGCGGGATAAATACCCAGTTTACTGTAGAAGGCATCTACCTGATCGTCCTGCGTATAAAAATAGATGGATCGCAACACCGTTCCTGAGTGCCCTATACGTAAGACATGTGGCACTCCGCCCGGGATCCAAAAGTAATGCCTTGCGGGTACAACGTAGGTTTTATCATGTATCGTTATATAGGCAATTCCACCTTCGATAAATCCCAACTGGCCTTTTTTGTGCGTATGTAGGGGAATTAATTTTTCGGATTTTTCATGCATAACGAATGCAGATTCATCGTGTTCGTCTATTGCGGGCAGTAAAGCAATCAGTCCCATATTCCCTGTTATTTAAATACGAAAATACATATAAATAAAAAAGTGTCCGAATATAAGGCATTGGATGAATGCGCAAAAACGTTCTATTTCATATTGGCGAGAATCAATAAAAACATGTCTTTTACAAGCCATTACAAAAAAAGCCTGCCGTCTAAATTTGTCCCCATAAAAAATAAGCGAACCGTACATGCATAAAACCATTATTTTATTAGTTTTTTTTGTTTTCCATCAACTTGGCTTTGCAGTCCCTTCTACCCTTTCTTCAGCAGACACGCTCTACCTCAGTCTGCCCGAAGCCTGGAAGAAAGCGGAACTGCATAGCAGGTTGATCGAGATTCAACGAAAGACGACTGCCATAGCCCTGGCGGAATATAAAGATGCGAAGCTCGAACTGCTCCTTCCGGAAATATCGATCAAGGGAACCGCTGAAAAAGCGTCAAATATTCCAATCTATGAGAATGGGGTATTTGCCAAGCCGACACAACATGAGGTCATCCACACCCTATACCATGTCGGCGCTGAATTTTATCAGGTACTCTATCACGGAAACAAATACCGATTAAAGATTCAGGCCGACAAAACGATACATCAGCTCAGCGAAGTACAACAAAATAAAGTGGTTTCTGATATTCGCTACAAAACAGCCTCTCTTTACCTAGACCTTCAACGCTGTCTCATATTTAAGAATCTCATCGTCAATGACATTGATGACCAAGAAACACAGCTACGGGAGATCAAAAGTTTTCACCGGAATGGTGTGGTACTGAAAAGTGACGTACTGCGCGTTGAGCTGGATCTTTCTAAGCGGAAGATGGCTTTGGTAACCATCGAAAACGACATCTTGATCGCCAGCCAGAAGCTCAATATTATCCTGGGCGAACCAGACGAACGGATTATACGCCCGATGGTGCCAAACATCGAAAAAGTAGACAGGCATCCGTATTTACATTACCTATCGCTTGCGTTAAAGCATTCGTTTGCCTATCATATCTCGGAGAAGCAGACGCAGCTGAGTGCCATTAATCTTAAGAAAGTGAAAGCAAATGTCCGGCCCAACATCGGAATATATGGTGAATTTTACTATGCTAATCCCCAGATCTTTTTAGCACCCTACAACCCTTATTGGTATTCACTCGGTGTGATAGGTGTCAAGGTAACGTATCCTATATCTGCTCTCTATCATAATATACATAAAGTAAGTGCTGCCAAAATGGAATTTGAGAAGGAAGAGGAGGCGCACCATAATACTGAAGACATGGTTAGACAGGAGGTTAAAGAAGCCTATCTGCGCTATGAAGAAGCGCTAAAACAGATTGAGGTATCGGAAGTTGATGTAAAACATGCTGAAGAGAATGCCCGCATTATCAAAAACACGTATTTCAATCAAACCTCTTTAATCACGGATTTACTGGATGCTGATATTCAACTGTTACAGGCACGCTTTGATCTAGCTGCGGCGCTTATAGCCGCGCAAAACAAATATTATTTACTGCAGAATATTATCGGAGTTTTATAAGGCTATTAACTATCAAATATGAAGAAGAAATACACTGTCACTGATCGCTTAATTACACAGATCACCGGCTGGATAGCAGGTTTAGTTGTGCTGGGCCTGACTGTCTGGGGTGGCTATACTTTATGGGGTTATTATGTATATGAGCAGACCAACGATGCTCAAGTACAGGAATATGTCAATCCTGTCATTTCGCGGGCGGGCGGATTTGTTGTCGATGTGAAATTTGAAGAAAACCAGCATGTCAAGCGCGGTGATACCTTGTTTTTGATCGACAACAGGGAGTATGTGTTGCAACAGCGGCAGACTGAAGCCGCGTTAAAGAAGGCTGAAGCCCAGTTGCGGGTATTGGAAAGCAATATACAAACTGCGACAGAGACCGCTAATGCTTATGCTGGTCAGGTCGGTAGCAATAAAGCTAAACTATGGAAGCAGCAGCTCGATTACGAGCGCTATCAAAAACTATATTCGGAGGAGTCTGCCACAAAACAAAAGATAGAAGAAGTACAGGCAACGCTGGACGTCAACAACAGCGATTACCAATCGGCCAAAGACAGCCATCGCGCTTCCCTCTTGCGTATCGAAGATATCAAGGCGGAGCGCAAGGTTGTCGAGGCGGAGATCGCACGCCTAAAATCTTTGCTTGACCGCCATAGGCTGGACGTAAGCTATACCGTGATCCTCGCGCCCTATAATGGCCGGATGGGCCGGCGCACGATCGAACCCGGACAGATGATCGATGTGGGGCAGCCTCTAGCCTTTATTGTCAATGACGAAACAGACAAATGGATTGTCGCTAACTACAAAGAAACACAGATAGCAGATATGCAAATTGGCGATACAGTCAAGATTATCGCTGATGCATTTCCCGATCGGGAGTTCAGGGGAACGATCATCTCCTTGTCACCTGCTACCGGATCCAGCTTCTCGCTGTTGCCACCTGACAACTCAACTGGCAACTATGTCAAGATCGTGCAGCGAGTACCCGTCCGCATCCGTGTCGATGGCAAACGCAAAGAAATCGATCTGCTAAAGGTCGGCATGAATGTGAATGTCTACACTCCCAAACAACAACGCCGTGGATAATATCCTTCCAATATTTAAATCGTGGGTCCCCGAATGGATGATCAAGATTGTCCTATTTGCCCTACTTCTACCGAGTATTGTCCTCTTCTTTCTGCCGATTACAAACCTGCAGGCCGCCGCAGGTTATTACGGCAGCGAGCCTGCCGACATGCAGTTTTCGGTTGCTTTATTTTACGCAGGATATGTGGGATTCTATAGTCTGGAACGTCGTTTTTTCAACTATCTGGCAGCACGGGAATATTTTATCTTATTTACGTTTCTACTATTGCTTACCTGCTGGATCTGTTACCTCACCAAGGAGATTTACATCTTCTTTCCGATTCGCTTTGTCCAAGGCTTATTATTTGCGAGTACCGTCAATTTGTCTCTGTCACTCATGTTTACCCGTCTGCGCAGCGAACGTGCAAGAGAAATAAGCTTTTCTGTTTTTTTCGGTCTATTGATCTGTGCACTACCTTTCAATAACATCGTTACCGCCGATCTGATCGACAGTTTTAATTTTAATATTGTATATAAAGGAGCATTGTTTTCCTATCTTCCAAGCCTTATTTTTCTACCCATGACAATGAACCGTATCCGGCTAAATATCCGTTTTCCACTCTATAAATTAGACTGGCAAAGTTTTTCTTTATATAGCATCGGCTTGGTACTCATTGGCTATATAATGATTTTCGGACAGGAGTATTATTGGTTTACTGATATCAGGATACGTTGCTCTATGCTGGCGCTCACCGTTCTAACCGTTCTCTTTATTATCCGACAACGTGCCATGAAACGTCCTTATATTGATCTGCGCATTTTTAGATCCCGCAATTTTAAAGCCGGACTGCTGGTTTTGTTTATCATGTATATCTGCAGATTCGTATCAGGCATTACCAATAGCTACTTCAGCTCATTACTAGGTTTTGATCCCATGCATGTTTCCTATATCAATGTCTTCAATCTAATGGGACTGATATCGGGTACAATTGTCGCTGCCTGCATGATTATTCAAAAGAAAAATATTCGTTACATCTGGAGTATAGGATTTATCCTCTTACTCGTTTTTCACATCATCATGTTTTACCATTCCGATGTTCAGGCGGATGAATACAATTACTTTATCCCCCTTTACCTGCAAGGACTCGGTGTTGGATTAATTATGGTACCCACCATTATTTATACGATTTCTGCAGTCGCAGTTTCGCGTGGGACGTCCGCAGCGGCCATAAGTCTGGCAATCCGCTACCTCGGTTTCTGTGCGAGTATTGCTTTGATCAATTTCTTTGACCTGTATGGAAAAAGCAGACATTATAATGCGTTTCAAGATCACCTTTCACTATTGGATTACCCCCTTATCCGGTACATGCAGACCCAGACAAATGTACTGTTGACGAAGGGTCTGCATTCTGGGCTATCGGGTAAGGCAACTGAAAAACTTTTGACGGCGGCTGTCCATAAACAGGATCAGCTACGTTTCGCCATGGATTACTACGAACTTATCGCCTGGCTAATCGTAGGAATCTTGCTTCTTATTTCTTTATCACCTTATCTCGGTAAAACAATCGTCAGACTGCGTTCAAAGCGATTGGCACCTGCATAGTTATTCATAAATATATTCCATCAAACAATCATGCGTTGTAAAATCGTACTTATCATCAGTCTGCTATTTTCCTTTTCGGCCTGTAAGAAAGAGGATAAAGTGTTCACGTTTAAAACCATCCAGTTGAACCATTACCGCCCCAAGGAAATACCGAAGCAACTGTTATCTCTAAAGGTCCTTGAAGATGACCATATGACCGTCATTGCTGAAACGGAAAAATATCCGAGTGAATATACCTTGCCCGCGCAATTTGCTGTCCAGCCGCAATTATCCTTACCCTTGTATGCTCAAAAATACAGTATACAGCTTTGGGGAGATGTAACTGGTTTTCTTGGTGAATGTGAGGTTGACATGCATCATTACAAGATCGTTTTTCCAATCGACATGGAGGTGGACAGTGAATCACTCGGTGTTTCCATTAAAGGAAGCTGGCAGTAAGTCTAACTACCTCGAGATAAACGGGAACGACAAGTATTTATAGATAATATAGCCGTCTCCTATTCAAGAGACGGCCATTTATCAAATCATAATATCATTTATTTAAGCGTAAGCTCTATAAATGTTGGGTAATGGTCAGAGATATAATGGGTATATTCATTCTTGATGATACCGCTTTTAGTGACACGCGATGCAGCTACAGAATTGGCCCATATAAAGTCGATACGCTTGGGGTGGCCGGTATTATTTTGCTTGATTTTTCCGTTACCATCTTTAAAAGTCGGAACGGAGCTTTCAAACTCCTTATGTAATAATCGATATGTATCTTGAAATCCCGCTTCACGTAATTTGCCCAATACCGAATAATCGATTGCTCCATTGCTCAAGTTACGGATATGATTGTGTTTTCGTTCACTTTGTTGCATAGCGTCCAGGACTTCCTTGCCATATTGATCTTTGTCCGATACGTCCAGGGAGTTAAAGTCACCCATGATCAGTATAGGTTCATGGCTAGGAATTTCGTTGGCTTGTGCCAACACATCGGCTACTTCCTTCAGCCGTTTCTGGTAACTAAACGGGGAAAAATGAATGACAAAAAAATGTACGCCTTTTATCTTCGTATAAATGTAACTATGCCACATATTCTCGGTGACTTTCCTAAAATTGACTAAAGGGTATTTGGAAGTAATAGCAACTGGAAATCCCTCCTCTTTGGATTGTAGAACGTAATCATGGCCGATCCGCTGCCCCAATTGTTCCAAGGTCTTTTGGGTATACCCATTCATTTCTTCGAGTGCTATCACATCAGGCTTCCAATCCCTCGTAAAGTTTACGAACCGGTCGATATTGACAGAGTCTTTCTTTAATCCGTAGAGCACATTATACGAGACAATCTTTAATGTTCCCTGTGCGTATGCTACCCCCCAACTCACCACCACCATGACGGCGACAGCAAGCGTATTTTTATAATTCTTCATATTCTAATTTTTTTAAGTACCTGATTTGTCCCAACCTTTATTCTGTTCGAGCTTTGTATTTAACTGAAGTTCTTGTGTCGGAATCGGATAGTAGTAATCTTTTTCCTCCGTCCATTTTTTGAGGATGTCAGGCAAATTCACAATACGTCCCCCATTTTTTCCATTTTCTAATACCAGTTCGCCTAGCTTCTGATACTGGAGCCCAGGTTTTTTAGCGGGTGCGTTGCCTTCATAAATAACAAGATCCAACTTGCCATCCTGGTCCAGGTCATACTCACCTGCCCCGGGGAAATACATACCATAGAAGGGTTTGGCTACCTTTGCTCCTTCTTTCCAGCGCAGCAGGTCGTTGTAGCGCAGACCTTCTTTGACCAGTTCAACTCGGCGCTCCCTGCGAATTTCCAATATGATTCCTGTGTGGCCGCTTTTGCTAACACTGGGATAAGCAGCTAAAAGATAGGGATCCACCTTAGAATTTGCTTCCGTCAATATGAGGTTGGGCATATTGACACGATCGCGAAGCAACTTAATAGATCTATCGATATCACCTTGGGTAATCGTGCCTAATTCAGCCTTTGCTTCGGCATAGTTAAGTAATACCTCAGCATAACGGATTATGGGCATATCATTGGTGCTCTGCCCTGCATCAAAGGCCGGCGAGAGTATATACTTTATATATTGATATCCTGTTACTGAGGTTGCAAAATCCGGAACTGACGTGGTACTCGCCCCAATACGCTTGTACCCAGGTGTACGAATTGTCTGAGATAGCCGCGGGTCGCGATTCTGGGTCTCTTCGTAAAACGATAGCTTATCATAGTTAGGCTTGTCCGTAAATCGGCTTCCATCTTTCATTAAATAACTATTCACAAGTTCTTTAACCATCCCGGGCCGACCAAAAGAGGCGGACAGAATATAGAAATTTGCAGAATGTACAAATGGAACAGAGGCGCTGTACTGTCGTGCTAAAATCATTTCCGCTGGATTGGCCTCCTCGGCAATGAACAGTTCCTGATAAGCTTTATTAGGATCACTTTTGTAAATGCTGTAAGTATTGGACATCATCAATTCGTCTGCAGCTGCTACACTTTGCTGAAGGATCTCCTCCCAATCGCCCAACCCGTGGTATTTGCGGAATGTGCCCTCGAATAAACACATTCGGGATTTGAAAGCCAAGGCGGTCCACTTGCTGATCAATTGGGTACTTTTGGTGGTACTACAATTGGCAATAGCGAAATCCAGGTCTTCAAGTATTTTGGCAAAAACAAGTTTGCGGGAATCTCTTGGTTTAAACATGGCCGGATCATCCAGCTGATTTACTTTATCGTACCATGGGACGTCGCCAAATCGCACGATCTTGTCATAGTAGAAATAGGCGCGGAAAAATCGTGCAACGCCGTCGTACTGTAGGCGCGCAGCCTCATCAGCACATTTGTGCGAATTCTCAAGATAGAAATTTATCCGGCGAAGGGATGTCCATTTCCACCCTCCGTCACTAGCAGGTGTGGTACGGGTACCTTGAAATTCTGAAGCCAAAGTATTACGGGCTTCGTCATCGCCCTGACCCGGGGCATTGTAATGTATAGCGAGCGCATCAGGCAGGTCCTCATAAAAGGCATTGGTGAAGGTCTGCAACTCGGATGCTGTCCTAAAATAGTTTTCAGGCGCCAGTTCGGCTATGGGATAGCGTTCAAGATAATCGTTATTACAAGAACTAACCGCAAGCCCAAGGATGAGCGTAAAGATATTGAGGTTTCTTTTCATTACTTTTCAATTTTTAATAACAGACATGCATAAATTAAAAGGACAACTGAGCACCAAAAGAATAAACACGGCCCATAGGGTAACTCCTACCAGTATTGTCAGTCATTACCTGCTCGGGGTCGATGTAGTCGGTTTCCAATTTGGTCCAAGTATGCAAATTTTCTCCGCTAAAGAATAGACGTAGCTTATTGATCTTCGCCTTTTGGGTGAGCGCAACAGGGAAGGTATAGCCTACAGTCAGATTGCGGAGCTTTAGGTAGGCTACGTCTTGCATATACATATCATTTGCGACAGAAAGCTCTGAATTTTGTGCTGTGTAGCCGCGTAAAAAAGGAAAATAAGCATCTGGATTATCGGGCGACCATATTTTATCCTGAAAATTAGCAGGAATAAAGGAATCGTATGGTCTGGCATAGACGGACCAAAAGGCTTGTGCTTCCAGATTAGGATACCAATTTTGCTTACCGATTCCCTGAAAAAAAGCGGACAGATCGATCCCATTCCAGTTGGCCCCCAGATTTAGCCCGTAAGAGTAACGCGGCTGACTGTTTCCGATGATCGTACGATCTCCGGGATTGAACAACGTATTGTCTCCGGCATCGATGATGCCATCGCCATTGAGATCCAATATCTTGATATCTCCTGCTTGAAGCATTCGTAAGTCTGCGGTGGGAGCCTGTACACGACGCCGATTGATCTGATCTTGATTGACATACTTAGCATATTCCTGAGCCTCTTCGGTTGTCTTAAAAAATCCATCGTAATGGTATCCCCATATCTCACCGAGTTTTTGTCCTTTATAATAATTACTCAACAAGCCGGCGTCGTTGGCAAACTTGGTGATTTCAGCTTGATAATCGGACAGCATAGCTCGCACGGAATAATTAAAGGGTCTTCCGCCGACATCAAAATGGTCTTTCCATAAAAGTGAAAGTTCAAAACCTTTGGTCTTCAGGTCGGCTGCATTTTCTTTGGGCTCGGATGCTCCAAACACAGCCGGCTGGGTTTTACCTTTACTGAGCATGCCTTTGGTCTGCCTGACATAGAAATCAGATTGAAAATCCAGTTTATTATTGAATAAACTAAAGTCGAGACCTATGTTGCTGGTCGTAATTTCTTCCCAGGTCAATGTCGGTGCTACTGGAGCGGGACTATTGGCAACATTTAATTTTTGACCGTTGACCAGATAAGAGATCTGACCTGTACTCATTGACGAAATATAAGCATAGGTGGCGACTTCCTGATTACCTAATGATCCGTATGAATATCTGATCTTCAGGTTATTGATCTTGTTCTTTAACGGAGCAAAAAACTTCTCTTCGCTAATTCTCCAGCCTGTAGAAAAGGATGGAAAAAAACCAAATCGGCTATGCTTTGGAAACCGTGAGGTACCATCGTACCGTCCGCTGACCTCCAGCAAGTATTTGCCTTTATAATCATAATTGGCACGATAGAAACCACCACGTACTGCCCACTCATCACCACCTGCTTCAAACTGCTTCTCGCCAATTACCAGATCAAGATCATTTAAGCTTTCGGATAGCAGATCTTGACCGATTCCACCAATCCGCTTATGAGAGCGGTCTTCCTGATTAAAGCCGCCCATCACCGAAACATGATGATCTCCAAAATCTCTTTGGTAAGTGGCAAAAATATTGATAAAATGCCAAGCGTATTTTTCCATATTTTCACGAAGCTTATCCTGGTTCAACGCACCAAGAGAAGACAATTCGAGCTGTCCTGGATACTTGGAATAGTACTGTTTAGTCTGCCTGTAGGAATAGTCTGAGCGAAATTCCCGATAGGAATAATTACCTGTTACCGACAGACCTTTCCCCAGCTTCAACACCGCCTCTGTCATATTGGTAAATTCCGTACCACGAGTATACCCTCGCATCGTACCGCTTTCGAGTGCGTTGTGCAGGCCATATCCGATCGGGTAGCTGTTGATACCTGAATAACCTGTAAGTGTACCGTCTGGGTTGCGGGGAACGTACATCGCATGATAATGATAGGTTGGGCTATTGCTCACATTGTTGGTAACTGCACTGAAATTATTTTCCAGCCCTGCCCAGTCATAGCTCGATTTGAAAAAATGGGTACTATTACTGACCGTAAGCCAACTACGTATATCGGATGCGATATTTGCCCTTAAATTGTAGCGCCCAAATTTGTCCGGATTAATGTTGAATATTCCCTGTTCACTTGCTTTAGAGCCCGATACGGCGTAGCGCGTATTGCCTGAAGCTCCAGAAAAAGAAAGATTATGCTCATTTTTTGGTCTTGTCTTTTTGTACAAGTAATTGAACCAATCAAAATTGGCATAATACCGGTATATGTCATTGCCGCTAGCGTCTTTCTTGATCACCACCCAAGGTCTTTCTGGGTTTTCGGTTTTGTCGTTAACACGTGCCAGTAATTCTTCATAATCTTCGTCGGTATATCGTGTGGTCCGGTAACCCAATGCATTATACATGGCATCATCGTTGATCTTAGCATTCCAATAACCGCTGGTTATGAAATCCGTATTCGTTGCATGTGTGGTGAAGCCAATATTGTTATTGTATTCAATGGAGGTCTTCCCATTTTTGCCCCCTTTTTTGGTTGTGACCAAAACAACACCAAAGGCTCCTCGCGCTCCATAGACAGCCGCTGCTGAAGCATCTTTGAGGACTGTAACAGATTCTACATCATTCGGATTGATACGGTCTAAAGTACCAAGAATACCATCGATCAAAATCAAGGGGCCGCCACCGTTGATGGAGGTATTTCCACGTACATTGATCGAACCACTGGTGCCGGGCTTTCCGGAACCAAAAACAATATTGAGATTGGGAATATTGCCCTGTAGCGCTTGGGTGAGTTGTGTGACAGGTCGATCTTCAAATTCCTTGCCCGATATCTGGCTAACTGCCCCAGTCAGGTTAACCTTTTTTTGCTCGCCGTAACCGACGACTACCACCTCATCCATCGCTGTGATAGCCATGTCCAGGCTAACCTGGATCTTACTCTGTCCACTGACATTAACTTCCTTGGACTGGTAGCCTAGCATCGAAAATATCAGCTGATCATTATTTGTCTTAAGACGAATTTCAAATCGCCCGTTTTCGTCACTGGTAGTTCTATTTTCCGTTCCCTTCTCCGTTATGGTAACATTGCTAACTGGATTTCCTTTTGAATCTACCACATTTCCCTCTACGTTGCGCTGTTGGATGAAAACCGAATTATTGAAGCCTGCAATAGGTGGATTCCAGGGTACTGCTGCCGATTTGGCTGCTGGCTTACTTAGTACCACATTGTTGTCCATCATCTTATAGGCGATCTGGTAATTGGCCAGAACATCTTTCAATGCGTGTTCGAATGGCACGTTCTTGTAATTGACGTCTATCCGTTTAGTGTCGCGTAGCAGGGAAGCTTTATACAGAATATTGTAACCGCTCTGCTCTTCAAAAACCTTTAATATGGTTTCGAGTTTAGCATTTTTCTTTTGGATGTTGACTCCTTGTCCAAATGTAATTGCACTCAACTGGAGGTTAGAGGCCAGCAACAAAGGAATCGCTAATGACATTTTCATAGCCAATTCTTTTTTGGTAGAGATCCTACTTTTAGGCATAGGACCTCCATACCGTTTTTTTTTGTACTTTTGCATACGGTTGTAATGGTTTTAAGTCTATTAAATCTTTTCAGCTAGTCTTTTCGAAGACAAAATTCAGGAGCGATCGCAACGCTCCTGAAATCTTCTTACCTGGTTATCTTTTTACATAAATTTTCCTCCCTTTCAATTCAAAGTGAATCTCTCCGACTAGTTCGATCGTGCGGAGCAGTTTGTTAATATCATCATATCTTGACACCGTACCTGAAAACGCAAAGTTATCGGGATGATGATCAAAGTGAACTTCCACGTCATACCATCTACTGATAATTTCCATGACTTCGTCAATGGAGGTATCGTAAAAAGCAAACTTCCCCTCTTTCCAAGCGGTGAAATAGCGCGGGTCCACCGCGGCCTTTGAAAACTTTTTGTCAGTCAAATGAAATACTGCCTGTTCAGCAGGACTCAGGTATAGGTTGTCCTGCTGAACATTTAATTTCACTTTGCCTTCCACCAAAGTTGTGACGATCGATTTTCCATAATTTTGAAGGTTAAAGGATGTCCCCAAAACTTCCAGTTGCTGGTGTCCAGAATTGACAATAAAGGGGACTCGTCGTCCACGATGGACTTGTTTAGCGACTTCGAAATAAGCTTCGCCCTGCAGTTGAACTTTTCTTTCTTCGCTGATAAAATTGATCGGATAACGAAGTGTAGTAGCAGCATTCAGCCAAATTTTTGTACCGTCCGCCATAACCAGTTTATATTCACCGCCTCGTGGTGTAACGATTGTGTTGTACGCTGTCTGCTGATGAAGTGCTTCTGAGCCCTTTAAGCGATAGGATATCAAACCTTTGCCTGATTTGATAATTTCGAACGCACCATTATCTATAACCGTATCTAATCTTAGTTTTTCGAGGTCTATCCGCTCACCACTTTCCAAAATTATTTCGGCTTTCTGAGATCCTGGAACGATTACAGTTGGCGAATTGTCGGCTATCGCAGGGTTATCCGGTCTATTTTTTTGTACATAAAGGAATATCGAGGCAGATACCCCCACCAGCAACAAAATCGCGGCTATGCGGGCATATTTTAACAGATGAACTGATGATCTCTTTTTATGCGAAGTAGAAATAACTTGCTCTTTTATTCTTTCATCTTGAATGATTGTTCTAAAAAGTGCTTCATGTGCTATACCATCATTTGAAGAAGGCCTTACTTCTCCTTCCTCCATCAGCTGTTGCCATGCTTCCAAAAAATCTGGGTCATTTAGATAATTGGCAAAATTTTCTTTTGCGCGCTCATCTAATGTTTTAGCCAAAAACTGACTGATAATAATTTTATATGCTTCTACTTTGGACATCCTTTTTTGTTGTTCTCTATAGTATTATTCGTACAACTCGAAAGGATGGACTAGTCAAAAGATGTTTTTAATTAGAAAAAAGATGAAAAGTAAGCTATCAAGTTTCAAACGCACAAACTGGCATGCCGCTACAAGGTGATTGCGGACGGTATTTTTGGAAATACCTATTTCTTCGGAGATCTCGGCATAGCTCATCTCCTCTATTTTACTTTTATTAAAAACAAGCTGTTGTTGCGGTGGTAATCGAGATACAATCTCTTGTAGTATCCTATCCAAATCTCTATGTGCGAGCTTTCGTTCCAATTCATCGCTCAGCTCATCCCAAGCTGTCAAATGCGATAGTTGATATTTCTGTCTTGACAGTTCCTTTCGAAAGAACGTAATGGCCATTCGTTTCGCAACTAAAAATAAGAAAGGAAAGATAGCTTCTGCCGAGGGAATTGAATCGCGTTTCAAAAAAAGCTGTACAAAAATTTCTTGCATAATCTCCTCCACATCTAAGTCTGAAGCACATACACGACGTACTTTGCGGTACAGCAAAGGTCTATAAAAATCGAAAATTTTTTTAAAAACCTTCTCATCTCCCGATTTAAAGCGATTAAACTCATCAAGGCTCAACGGAACTGCATTTAAATCCATGGTCATATTTTCCCTAGGTTACACTTGGTCTAAGCAACAAAACTTATGTTAAATCTATATAAATGCAAGATTATTTCAAAATGAAATCTAGGCAAGTTCGGATTTCGACCGGCGTCAAAACCAGTAGTTATAGCACAGCATCGGTGAAGCTACAGTGCCATCAGCGGCATCTACCAGTTTATGCATCAAACGATACTTAGCAGTACTGACGTCTTTGGTGGCGATCTTTTTATCAGAAGTATTGCTCATGCTTCTCTTGTGATTATGCCTATTGATAGGGCGGTATGCTTCCTCCTAGTAAAAACATTTAAAATGAAGACGTAAAGTAGACGGACATGTCATGTACTGCTGCTGGATATTTCGGTAAAAAAATAAGCAGCATTTTAGCTTAATCAATTAAAAATATGATTAATTTCGAAGCAGACTAAAATTGTCTATTTAAGGGTTTAGACGGAGAGACATTCTATGATGGGCAAACTCAACCTAAGAAGTGTCTTTCCTATGATGATGGGTGAAATTTTTATGAAGAGACTCGCACTATTTACACTTTCCATGAGCGTCACTGTTTCGGGTTGCAGTGTATTCCAAAAAAACAGCAAAAAGGCGTTTAACGATGGCTTTTATACACAAAATATAGACGGCATAAAGCAACGCGTCTATATTGATGTAGCTGATGAAATTATACGGATACATCCATCCGAACTAAAGGAAAATGGCATATCTGTGATTGATACGGCAAATTTCTATGAATTTCAAAAAAGTAAATTGAAAACAAATACCGAAGAAGCTATTCCATTCAGTAAAGCTTCTTTCGATATTGATTTTTTGACGATACCTCTAAAATTCCGTCCTTCACAGGGGGGAGTTCCCTTACAGTTAAACACTAATTTGAACGGTGCAGGATATTTTGGATATAGACGGGACAGATACATCATCGACTACAGTACAAATCCCTTGGGCAGATCAGAGCGCAACATGAATCATTTTGGATTTTCAGTAGGCGCTTTCACAGGTTTTGGAAATACATCGATATCGCCCACCAACACCAATAATTTGATAGAACAGGAGTATGATGGTGTTGTTTGGAGCAAGGGACTGGCAGGAATTTTTGCTGTCAATAATTTTACGGTCGGAATGGCTTTGGGGTTCGATCATCTATTAGGCAGCAACCGGCGGATCTGGATTTATCAGAATAAATTCTGGTACGGACTCGCTTTCGGACTTAACTTAAATTAACCCAAAAACTCGCTTGTCAAATGTAAGACGCAATTTACACTTCTTGGTAGTGGCAACAAATCTCAGTGCACTCTAGATACATAATCTTCAGGGATTGATATCAATGTGAAGAAAGTAGGTAATACTTTTAACTTCAATTTTGGTGCTAATCATTTAACGCCTGTTCTAAAATAGAAAAGCCTATATTCGTCACGTCAACAGCTGTATTGGATAAAATAACAATCGCTTTTTGTTGTTTATCATTAAATGCAACGAAAGATCTAAATCCTCCAGTGCCTCCAGAATGATAAAATATTTGCTGATTTTCGAGTTTTTCAATTCGCCAGCCAAGCCCCATTGTTTGTTCGGCAGCGCTGAAAGTTTCTTTATGGCTCAATTCGATCGCATTCGCCAAGTTATTCTTTGAGCCTAACTGCGCTTTCATAAAAATTATCATATCATCGAGCGTAGACCGAATTGCACCGGAACCCGACAACGGGCCTAAATGCCAATTGGAAGAAGCCTTACCTCTTTCATCATACCCTTGAATAACGCCTACATCCTTCAATGATGTTTTGCTCATCCCTAGTGCCAAAAAAATATTTTCATTTAGGAGCTGTGCAAACGTTTTACTATTTTGACGTTCTAAAATCACGCCTAGTAATCCCGCCCCCAAGTTTGAATAAGAAAACCGGCTTCCGGGTTGGGCAACAACTTTGTAATTTTTCAGGTAATGGAAAAGGGAATCTGACGTGTAATGACGATACGGATCCTCAATGATCACATTGCCAGAAAAAATGTTTTCAGGAAGCCGGGGTAATCCAGAGGTATGATTAGACAACTGCATCAGTGATATTGTCTTATTTTGGTAGCTTAATGGAGGAATAGAATCGGGTAAATACTGATTGACAGGATCATTCAATGTCATCTTTCCTTCAAGGACTTCCTTGGCTAATAATAGAGAGGTAAATACTTTTGTAACTGACCCAATTTCAAAGATGCTTTCAGAAGATGCTGGTAGAGCCTGAATCGTTTTGTCAGTGGTTCCATAACTGTATTTCCTTTCTTTGTTACCTTCAATTATAGCTAGTATGATACCAGCAGCGTTTTCCTTTTGGATATAGGGCCTAACGAATTTCTCTACCCATAAATCTAAAGAATCTTTCATTGGATTGTTACTCGCGACCTTGTAATCCTTTTCTTTGGCCACAAAAGGGATTTCTTTAAAATTCATCCTGATGATCTTCTTTTCTTCATCAAGCAGAATCGAAAATAACTGGTCGGAATTTTCAAACTTAATCGCATAGTTATATCCATTCGCCGCTGTATCAACAAAAGAAAAACTCTGCATCTGCCCTGTCTTCGCTACAAATTTCTTCATCCCAAGCGTGAACTTTTCCTTTGGCATTCTAGTTTTATAACTATTGGATGCCTGTTCATAAATACGATCGGGCTGCCTTTCATTAAATAGCTGCTGAATCTCTTTCATCGCACGATCGTAAACCGGACGATTACCCTGAGCCTCTGCAAGCAGGAAGGAAAATTGAAGCAAAAGGACAAAAAAGCTATAATTTCCTATATTTTTCATCTGTCGGTTTGTATTTTCTAAATTTAAGGTTTCAAAACGATAAATCATACTGCAAGCAATGCTGTGACCAAATGTTTATGGCGCAATAATAAAAAAGGGCCGCTGTATATGATGCGGCCCCAATAAACTATAAACACTGAAACAACTTTCATTGGATTAGTATCCAAATATCTCTTCAAGACTTAATTTTTGGATACTTCCCAAGTGTGAGAGCGTATCTTTATTTAAGTCTTTCTCATCTCCTACAATACAATAGATATAGGGTTTACTACTGATATTGTCTGCATGGAAGGCACTAAGGTCCGAAAACGTTAGTTGAGGCAATTTATCAAAAATCAGTTTTCTGGAGTCTTCATTTAGTCCCCGACGCTGTGCAGCCAGATAGCTTGAGAGTATACCTGCACCTGTAATCCGCTCACTTGCCAGTGATTTCAATAAATTGGTCCGGATTGATTCCAAGCCTACTCTAGATTCAGGGAGTTTGTTCAAAAGCTCATTCATTCCACCTACAGCATCCTTAAACTTATCAGATTGTGTCCCAATATATGCGCCTACCATACCATGATTTTCTTTCCGTTGAGGTTGTCCGTAATACGCATATGTCGTATAGGCTAGTGCTTTCGATTCGCGGAGTGTCTGGAAAACAATACTGCCCATTCCTCCCCCAAAATAACCGTTAAAAAATGCAACAGTAGGTATCTGGTTTTTGTCAAATAAGCCGGAGTTCCGAATCCAGAACACTTCAGCCTGCTTCATAGTATACTGTGCGAACAGGACCTTATTCTCAGTTGTGGGCTTTTCTTCAAATTTCACGCCCTTCTCTATGTTAAAATAAGGCAGGTCACTCTGTTTTAAAGATTTCAGGTTTTTGACAAGATCACCGACTGCTTGTGGACCGTAATATAGTATACGATGTCTGGCATTCGCCAGATTGTGTAACACATCAACAAGATCTGACGCTTTTAAGCTATCCAGTTCCCCGTCTGAATAGGTGTAATTAAACGGATTTTTAGCTCCATAACGCGCAAAGGCTTTTAACCCTTCCATAATGGTCGCCTTATTTTCCTTGGCATTGGCCCTCGATTTCTTGACGCGCTCAATATATGCTTTGAAAGCCGCTTCATCCGCCACACAATTATGCATCAGATCCTGCAATAGGTCGATTGATGCAGTGAAATTACTATTTAGACCGGAAATAGAAACACTGCTTTCTTCATTTCCTGTAGATACCGAAAAATCGGATGCCAATTTGTAAAATGCCTTGCTAAAGTCTTCGCTGGTCTTATCTCTCGTGCCCAAAAACTCTAAATATCCTACTGCCAAACCTAATAATTTATTATCCCACCGCCCAAAGTCAAAATGGTATGTGAGGCTAAAAAGCTCATTGTTTTTGTTCTGTACGGCCAAAACATCCAAATCTTTCAACTTAGCAGTTGTCATATCTTTCTCAAAATCAATCCACAGCGGCTGAATATCTTGTTCGGACATGGCATTGATCTGTTTCAAAAAGGCAGACTCTACATTGCGGTTGACCGTAATGGGCGTAATGGCTGGTTTGACCACTTTATCGACCGTGGTATCCTGCCCCTTTTGTTTATAAACAGCGACATAGTTCACTTCAGATAAATACTTATTGGCAAAACGTACAATATCTTCCTTCGTTATCTTCGCTAAACGATCCGTATAAGCCAGTTCTTTTGCCCAGTCAAGCTCCGAGGTGAAGCCAGACATGAGTTGCTCAGCCGTACTTGTATAATTGTCAAAAAGCTTGATCTGTGCCTTTCTTTCATTGTTTACGATAGAAGTAAGCAAGTCTTCTGAAAACTTTCCCTTTCTCAATTTGTCAAGTTCATCCAACAAGAGCTGCTTAACATCCTCCAGGCTCTGTCCCGCTCCCGGATTGCCCTGTAAGATTAACATGGAATAATCCTTTAAAACGTAAGGAAACGCGCCAGCACCCAGTAATTTCTGGGACTTGACAAGATCCAGGTCAATCAATCCGGCAGATCCGTTGGTCAGCACATTGGCCATAAGATTCAGCAGCTGCGCATCCGGATCGGCCGCTCCGGGGAACCGAAATCCCATCAAAATATACTCTGATGCAGGACCGGTGACGGTTTTTGTAATGGGACTGGTAATCGGTTGCTCTTTTTCAAATGCATAAGCCGGAACAGGCTTAGATCTCATAGCGGAAAACGCCTTGTCAATACGTTGGACAATATCCGTAGGATTGAAATCTCCAGACATAATAATGCCCATATTGTTGGGAACATAATAGGTATTATAATAATCACGGATAGCCTTTAGCGAAGGATTTTTGAGATGCTCAACAGACCCCAATACGGTTTGCCTGCCATAATTGTTGTTGGGAAACATAGCTGCAAAAATAGTCTCTATGGACTTTCTATTATCGTTATCCAAACTGATGTTCTTCTCTTCATATACGGATTCCAGTTCGGTATGGAACAAACGCAGAACGGGGCTTCTGAAACGCTCGGCCTGAACAGCTAGATATTTGTCAACGACATTGTTGGGGATATCTTCCACATAGACGGTCTGTTCAAAAGATGTAAAAGCATTGGTCCCCTTAGACCCCATGCTGCTCATCAATTTGTCGTACTCATTGGGGATAGCATATTTTGACGCCTCGCCGGACACGCGGTCAATTTCTTTATAAATAGCCGTGCGTTCATTAGCATCACTCGTATGATTATATTTCTCATAAAGATCATCGATCTGATCCAGCAAAGGTTTTTCTTTGGACCAATCAAGGCTGCCGAACTTGTCCGTACCCTTAAAGAGCATATGTTCAAGGTAATGCGCCAGTCCAGTATGATCTTTAGGATCCGTTTTACTGCCAGCCTTGGTTGCAATGTATGCTTGTATACGGGGCTGTTTGTTATTTGGACTAAGAATAACGGTGAGACCATTTTTCAGTTTGTAAAAACGTGTCTGCACAGGATCGTTAGTTACATATTTATAGGTATATCCGCCTTCAGAGCTTTCTTTCCACTGATATTTGCCGACCTGCGCCTGAAGACCAGTGGTGATGAACAATAAGGAAATGAAAGCTATTGTTTTGAATTTTCTATTCATAATTGGGAATAATTATTTTTCACGAATCAGGGTAATTTTTTAAACAAGATTATTTACAGCAATAATCGCAATTAACCAGAGTAAACACAACAACAGTTAGATAATCCAAGAAAAAGAACTGAAAAACAACATAAAACAAGAAAAAAAATATAAAAACCATCAGTTTTTCTATGTCCGCCTGCAGTTTTTTCTGTTTGAAAATCAAGGCTTAAACCAAACTATCATTGAGCGACTGTGCCTTCCAAAATTGAAGAAGAGGTATGCTCAGATACCATATCTGGTGCCGGATTCCAAAAAGAGTAACGGCTGCCAAAGGAACAGCCGTCTCCACTAACTAAACATTTACCAGCACCGGATAAGTTTAGGTGCTGGTGAAAACTACTTATCAAAAATTTCGGCTAGTTTTTTATCTAACTCTTCTCCACGTAAATATTTAGCGATGATTTTACCATTCGGATCTACCAAGAAATTCATTGGAATAGCCTTAACATCGTACATTGCTCCGGCTTCATTTTCCCATCCCTTAAGATCGCCGACCTGCCTCCAGGTAAGTCCATCATCCTGAATGGCTTTTAACCATTTCGACTTGTCTGCAGCTTTATCCATGGAAACACCCAGAATTTCAAAGCCTTTTTTTTGATATTTAGCATAGGATCTTACCAAATTTGGATTTTCACGTCGGCATGGGGCGCACCAAGACGCCCAAAAATCTAAAAGCACATATTTACCACGATAATCGGATAACTTCACCGGTTTGCCGTCAACATCAGGCTGTGTAAAATCCTGTGCCTCTACTCCTTCGCTTGTTTTTTTGACCAAAGCGATACGCTTTGCCAAGTCTTTTCCAAGGATAGAATTCTGTAAACTGGGATCCAGTGTGGCAAATATCTTTTCGGCCTTGATGGCATCAAACTCCGGTGGTAAGGTAGAATTAAAAGCCATCAAAGCCATATAGCTTTTTGGGTTTTTGGCGACATAATCCAATTTGGCATCAATGGTCTGCTGCTGTATCGCATTGGCTCGGTCTTCCAATGTCTTGATATATTTCGGGTCCTGTTGGTCTGCTAGAGATTTGGATTTATATTCGTTATTTAAAGCCTCGTACTGTTCATATATGGGTTTCAATAATGCATTTACGCGTTCATTTTCCGTATTCAATGGAGATCCGGTTATTTGTGCATGTTTTATGGAATCTGTGGCGGCAAATTTAATCGACGAACTGTTGCGATTAGTAGCCTACAGTTGTCCACGAGAAATAGGATTGCTTGCGACAGTGGTATGCTTTGCAAATTCACGGAAGTTATAGGTAGCAAGACAGGCTTGATGTTTTCCGAAAGTGGTGTACTCATACAGCCCTCCGAATTTTATATGATGTATCCCCTATCTGCTTGATGATTCTTTTTCCCTGCACTGTCTGATACATGAAGGAGACACCGCCGGTGACGCCGTACAAATCAATTGTGTTGAGCATTTCCACATCCAGACCCAGCCACATCACATTGAATACACTTAAACTATCCCCATGTGAGACAAGAATAATATTCTCTTCGGCATTATTTAACAAGATTTCATAGAATGATAACATCCTTTGCCATACATCAAATCTTGATTCAGCATCACTAAAACACTTATCATATACGGTCAATTCTTCCATTTCAATATTTTCTTTCAGCCATTTTACGGATTTCCCCACAGCTTTTCCAAGATTCCTTTCTTTCAATGCCGAACTGAATTGGGGGATTATATTTAATTTTTTCGCAATTATTTCAGCCGTCTCTCTGGTTCTGCTAAGTGGTGACGAATACAAAGAAAAGTGGATATCCGCAAACTCGGTTTTTAAGTTTGCCGCGATATTTTCGGCTTGCTGAGTTCCTGTTCCTGTTAATTTCCAGTCGGTCCAGGAACCGATCATTCCATTCGTATGATGGACAGATTCTGGATGTTGTACAGTGATGATATTTTTCTTTTTAAACATCGTCTTTGGTAGATTAGAAATAGGTGTATTCCCAATGGCAGTGATTCGGGGTAAGTATTACACCAATAATAAATTAATGAAAATCGTTAGCTTGTATCTTGGTATAAATAAGCTCCATCTGCTGCCCTAATATTGATTAAACCATAGACAGAGCCTAAGCTTCATATTAAAGTACAGCAGACCTATTGAGTCAAAGCCAGAGAGTCTTTAGGGAAGAACCCATTATCACGATCTTAGCCACTCGATGCGGAGCATAAATACATTATTTATGCAAGTATATGGAATAGATTTATCAAAAGAAAAGTTTGATCTAAACTTCTTTGAAACTGCTTTATTCTTAAGTTCCTCTCCAAAACTTATTTTATTAGTCCCTGCGGTGAAATTGCCAGCAACAACAATAATGATGGCTATAAACGTGAGCTCTGAGTCCTTGTCCGTTATGAACTGCAAAAAAAATAGGCTTTATCGCCGGCAGCGAATATGAATCATTACTTGACGAATTTTAAATAAATGAAAAGGGTAAGCCTGATTAGTATATCTTTACTTTATTTGAGGTACAATAATAAATGACAGACCGGCATAATTGAGCAGAGGGCAATATTCAGTAATCATATGGTTCGAGCAAGACAAGGACTATGCCTGTTTCAAAGATATTGGCAGTGGCGAGGCTCCTCCGATAATCTTACGCGCAAAGGTGAAAAGCGAATCTGTTGGTTGTACCGGCCCAACAGGGGCAGAATGATGAAATTGAAATGGAAGTCATAAAGGAAAATTGAATTTACGTACATGGGGCGCTGTCTGGGACAAAAAAGGAAATAGCTGAAACCGGGAGATGCTCACAGAAAGGTTTTCAAACGTACGGGCAAATTGGATTAAAGTGAATATTCTTGAACATATCGAGAGCTTTTGATATAAATATGGAAAACAAAATTAAGGATAAAATGACTTTTGTACGAGCAACAGTGATTTTGATGGTTATCGTACTGTTTTCCTGCCAGGGCCCTAACAGGAAGGACCCCTTGAAAACAGATACTGCAATCCAAGACGAGCACAATAAGCCACGTCATCCAAGTGCTGGTGTCGCTACACGCAGAAGTGAAAATGAAGCAAAGGATGTCATGCTTGCTGAAGATATCAGATTTAACGGTAAATTGAAAAGATTCTTTACCATGGGTGAGTTTGAAACTGTATTCGGAAATCCCGATAGTATAAGACTGTTGAAAGATGATGCCCCCTGTATCAGCATCTTTAATACAGAAACACCCCATGACAAGTACCTTTACAAAAGTGGCTCACGATTCGAGAACAGCGGGGACAGTGTGGCTGTGGACGAATTCTGGTTCAGAGATGGCAATTTTATCATCTATAAAGGGATTCGGATAGATGCTTATACGACCCTGCAGGATATACAACAGCTGTTCCCAGCAGCGGTAAGTGGGAGAATAGGCATGGACAAAGAAGGGAAACTATGGGTCATTACATTAAAAGAAGATTACGAAGACAGCTCTGACGGGCAAGTCAAAATGTTTTTTAGGGACGGTAAGGTAATCTTTATGCATTGGTGGTTGCCGTGTTAACTATCGGCAGGCAGAATATGCCATGGGTGGACAAAAGCAATATTTTAATCGCGATAAAATGAAAATCAGTCTTTACATCAAAATAACGTCATTGACTTTTCTCTCTCTGGGGACAATTGCGTGCGGACAGAAATTAAAGAACAAATCTGTCGTTCAATCAAAAAAATTAAAAGAACCAACATCAACTGAAGAACATGCGATGGTTGCCAGGGATTCAATCTCTGTCCATTTTGAAATTGAAAAAATAAGTGCAGAGGAGTTTTTCACGTCCAAGCGACGGCAAAAAACAAGCAAGCTTGCTGAGAAAATCACTGACTTTCAAATCGTCCCGAAACTTTTGACCCGAGTCGTTGATTTCAAAGAAATGGGTAACTATCTAAATATCGAAAAAATTAATTTCCGTAACGGGACTTCCTCCGATGATAACGACTTATTATCCGAGTGCACTTTTGTCGCATTTTTTCCTACGGAAGATATTCTCTTGCTTGAAGGCGGCCATTCAACGGATGTCAGCTTTGACCTGGGGACAGGACAGGAGACTTATGATACCGGTAATCCAGGTCTAGCCACTACCTCCCCCAGTGGAATATTCAGGCTGAATAAGGTGTACGAGGGTCAGGAATGCTTTTATCATTTCATTCAGGTTAAGAAAAACGGTAAATTTAAAAAGATCGCTGAACTCAACGATATTTTCGAAAAGAAAACGAATAAATGGCTGTGTGTAGTTGAAAAAGAGTTTTGGACCGATGACCATAGCCTCTACTTCGGTCTGGTGACCAAATATAACGAGCGGGGCAACGAATATGAGTTTTACAAGGTGAAAATAATCGACAGTAGTAACTAATTTCACATATACATGAAGAATATCTTTTATCTCCTGCTTCTGCTTTTTTCGTGCCGGACTGGGGTAAACAATTTCTATCAGGGCAGAGTGCTGGACGGAAACGATCAGCCTCTCGAAGGCGTAACCGTAATTGAAGAAAACGGAAAAGGGAAACAGGTGAGAACGGATAAGAGCGGATATTTTAAACTGGACAGAAGTCTAGACTGGCTGGGCCGGCTGATTTTTATGAAGCAAGGTTATCGTACGGACACCATTCCAAGTGTCTGGCGTCAGTCAGGCGAAGCTATTGGGTACAACTTCGTTGAGGACGATACCACAATAGTGAGGTTGAAAGACGCCGAAATCTTAAATGACAGCACAGGTGCCGTATCTATCATAAAAGAAGCCAGCGCTGAAGCTGATCTGTTGGCAACAATTCCGACAAGGTATTTTCCGAGTATAGACAGCACCAGATTCGAGAATTTTGATACTTCGGGTATTGGGGACAACGGCTAAATTAACCACTGAAATCGCAAACGATGGGACTTTTGAATTGCAATTGCCGAGCAAGTTGCCCTATCAACAAATCTGGTTTTCATTAGGCGAGTATGTGTACTCCTGTTTATACGCTAACGAAGAACTGAACCTTACCTTCGACCTTGAAAAACTCAAAAACGAAAGGGTTTATATGCTTGGAGAAGGAATGGCATTCGCTGGAAAGGACGGAGCAATAAACCGTACTTTGAATGCCTACATCTTGTACAATAAAAAACACCTGCCTGAACTATATAAGGACTTTCAAAAACTAAAACCGGAGGACAATCGGTACATGGTGAAATTAGATTCGTTATTTAATCTTCAAAGAACCGTTAACTCAAATTTCTTAAAGGAAAACAGACAGGTCGCTAAGAAAATAATCGAAAGTGAAACAGAGGCCTATTACAATTCCAAAAAAATCAGTTATCTACTTTTTAAAAACGATGAACTGACGAATAAAGGAACTACAGATTCCGATATATGCTATTACAAACGAATCGGCTGAATACATGCGCTACTTGTATTGGTATATCAACAATAAAAAACTACATACCAAGCAAGACAAACTGAGCGATAGTGTTAAATTTACAAAAATCGACTCCCTGCTACCAAATACCTATGCCGATCTTGTCAAAATGCAGGTGTCAAGCAGAGATTTACCAAGCCAGCTAGAGATCAATAAAGTACTGGAGAAATCGGTTAAGTCGAAATGGGCAACTTTGTATCTAAACGAAGAGAATAGGGAGCTGACTTCTAAAATCCTTAAAATGCAAAATCTTCTTGTAGCCAAGCAAGATGAAACGCGTAACAGCAAAATAGGGAAATATTTAAAAAGTACGAGCTTTGAAGCTAATCTATATCTGAACGAAGCTAAATCGGGAGTAGAGCTCTTGAAGTCTATCAAAGGTGCTTTTCCGGATAAATATATCATCATGGATCTTTGGGCAACATGGTGTACACCCTGCCTATCGAATATGCCCCATAGTAAAAAGCTGCAATTGCAGGCCGATTAGGAGAAGTTGCCTGTCGTGTTTGTCTATCTATGTACAGACGGCAATTCCTCCGAAGCTCTTTGGCAGAATAAGATAGCGGAACTGGAACTCCCTGGAGAACATCTCTTTGTACAGAATACACAGATGGATGAATTACTTACCTTGTTCAACGGGGCTGGGTATCCTACTTATGCGGTTATTGACCCCAAAGGGGGCATCTATACACAGTCCATCAATTTTTTCAGAAATATCAATCTAGACAGACTTAAAAACCTGATTAAGGACTAAAAATACCCAGGCTATCAAAAAGGTTGTTGTCCAAGTAATAAAATAAAGTTGGATCTTTATAACACATGCCATAGGCAAATGTTACTACTAAAATTTGCGGAAATATTTTAATTATATTTATGAGCATTCTGAAAAGTGTCAGAAATTACTAATAAACGCGTTATGTCATATACACAAGATAATTTTAAGGAGTGGATATTTCTAATCGGAGAAAAAATGGACTTGTTCACCGGAGATTTTGCCAGAGAAAACAACCTAAATCTCGATTACAGCATTCACTCATTGGATGAAATTGAAAAATGGATTATCACAACCTATCCGACTATCAATCAATTGAAGGCTGACCATAAAATGCTCGACTTGTTAACCATTTATATCGGAGAAACTTTCAGAAAACATCTCGGTGGGAAATGGTACATGAATACCGAGGATCAAGAAAACGTCTATTATATGATGCCAACACTTACGAGCCCGGAGTATAGTGGGGAGGTATACAAATCGCCGCGTACATTTGCTACCGCTTCAATTCCCAGAAAAAAAGGAAATTACATGAGCAGTATACTCAGGAACTGCTTGTAGAACACTCATTTAAAATCCTGCTTTCTTCATTGCGCCTGCCGCCTTATGCAGCCTTCGCAACATTTAGCCCTAAACCTAACTGCCCCATCTGTCCTTTCTACACCCAATATTCCAAATCTCCCTTATCGAGCAAAAGCCGAAAAAAAGATAAAAAAATATTGTGTAGTTAAATAACTACACTTATATTTGTAGTCAAATGACTTCACATAAAACATGACGTGTTCAATTAAATAACGTGACTTAAATATAAGCTTGAATCGTATGAGTTAGTTCGATTGCATTGCGCACGGAATTGATATAAACCACATAAACAACAAGAAGTAATAGCGTATGAAAAAACGAATTAGAATTATTTACTGGATAGCCACTATTTGGCTATGCATGGGCATGATATCCACGGCCGCTGTTCAACTATTTAAAATACAGGCCGGTGGCCCCGGTACTGAGGAAAACTTACTACATTTAGGCTATCCCGCTTACATCCTTACATTTCTTGGTGTTTCGAAAGTCCTGGGTGTAATTGCACTGCTTATTCCGGGATTTGCAGTCCTGAAAGAATGGGCTTATGCAGGCATCTTCTTCACCGTTACCGGAGCGCTATATTCGCACATCGCGTCAGGTGATGCGCTTAAGTCTATGTTGCCGTGCTTATTGTATCTTGTTCTGATAGCGACTTCGTGGTATTGCAGACCTTCAGATAGAAAAATGATGTTTAGTAATAAATAGTATTAATATGAAAGTAGATTTTAAAAACGTGGCTGTAAAAGGTCTGGAGTCGTCTCCTGTTGCTGAGGCTCTGGCTGGTTTACGAGCAAATGAAGCGAGGTATTTTATGAATAAATACAACATCGAATTTCATGTCACGACAGCAGATGAAAGCACGGAAACTGTAAATTGGGTTCATCACATATTAGAGAAAGAAAGAGGTATAGTGATAGCGTCCAAACCTTTAGAAACAGCCTCCTTACAAATTGAAAACATAAAATGGGTGTTCGTATTTTACGAGAGCGGTCTTGGTATCAATGTTTTATATCCGCTGGACAATCCGAAAAAGAGAGCTGTAGGTTTTAAACTATCTGAGGGAATGGAAATTCCGAAGGAACTGGAAAAGTTTAAGTTTGCCCGGCAAAAATCTAAATTGGCGGGAACTATTCGAGGCTCATTCTTTGTCATCAAAGGGGAATATTACGTACCTTGATGTATAAGCTGTACAGCAAATACAATTTCATGAAGAGCGGTAGCACTATTCAGTAAGATATAAGCAGTCGAAATAATTTCTAAAGCCTCAAAAAATACGAGGCAGCTGGCAACCATAGATAAGATATTTGCCCATATACCCCAGCAAGATAGCCAACGGGGGACCAGTCTACATCGCCATGTCAACACATAAAGTTTTATGCGTCTGCTCTTGCACAGTTGTAAATAACAGAACAGCTTGTCTTTCGCCGTTAGTAAACGCAAAAGTAATTTCAAGCAAGCGATTCAATTATGATATGCTTATCTTGTGCCGGATCCGCTACCGCATCCCAGCTACCTGTCCAAAAATGACTTATATAAGCGCTAAGATCCAAATCTGGCTGTATCGTATTATAGATCATTTTATCGCCGATAAATAGGAGGCATATAATTATCTTAAGCCATTACCGATACCATTTTTAAAACCTGATGGCCCAAACTTTCAGTTCCTTTTATTTCTACTTTATCCATCGCATCATCTGGAGACCAGCTTTTTGAAAACAATTTCCAGGCTGTATCGGGATCGATTTTTACAATGGCTTCGGCACAATCACCTTTTTCAGTGTTCAATTCCCAGCCATCTTTGGACTTGATAATATTCCATTGTCCGCCTACTGTGCCGCTGACAATTAATGAAACAATGGTCCCGGCTTTTGCCTCCACATTCCTGAACGTATGAGGCAGTGCAAACATCAACGTATGTATAAACGGATAATAGAATTCCCTGGTCATAATTCCAGGTTTGCCAACTGCATCCCGGATCTGCTGCTGATGCAGAAATTTTTCGGTATACTCTCGAGCAATATGAAACGAGTTGGGTGACTTCTGATGGCCTGCCCAGGCAACAGAAAGCAGGGCATCCTCATCTGGATCGAGTGTCTGAAGAAAAGCGGAATACTGTTTTCCTGTACTTTCCAGCAATTGGGTCAGCACAGCTGGACTTAAGCGCCTTGTAGCATTGGTCCAAATCATATTAAGGTCGTTAAGAAACGAGACGAGATCGCCAAATGTATGAATGTGCTCAGCTTGCTCTCCAAAATAATGATCCCGTGTAATAGACAATCCTCTCAGATTGCCGTCAAGAAGATGGGAAGCGACATCTTTTACCTTCCAGCGTTTGGCGACGGTCTGGGCATTCCATTCATCCGGAGTCAGGGAGCTCAACAATTCAATCAATTTCCTATCCAGGATAGGAAGTAATTTCGACGTAGACAGCAGGATTTGATCTTTCATACCTGAAATTACTAATTTTAAAAGCAACTTGAAAAACCTAAAAAGGAACCGAACTAATCTTTCCGTTTTTTTAAGTGTTCCGAAGCCTAAACGCAAGGGGCTATTCTTAACAAGAACGCCCCAAATATCCTTTCCACCAAAAAGAATGTATTAACGATATCGTGCGTGACGGATTGACCTGCTAGGGTAAAAACTATAACCGCCAATGTAGTGAGATAGATGGCTCAAAATTTCAGGGCGCTGTCCTGAATAATAAATCAGGCGGTTAATAAAGAACGAGACTGCCTGGGGGACAGCCTCGGGCAACTTATCGCTTTATATAATTATGATAAAACTCATATAACAGTTCGATATTGCCTGAACAGATCATTGGGATAGCATCTGATAATTTAGTTTCATCCCAATCCCACCATTTGATTTGTAAGAGCATTTCAATGTGCTGGTCGCAGAATCGTTTCTTAATTGGTTTCGCGGGATTTCCGCCCACAATAGTGTAAGGCGCAACATCTTTGGTAACTAACGCCCTGCTTCCGATGACTGCTCCATCTCCTATTTTCACGCCAGACATGATCATTGCCTCGCTGCCTATCCAGACATCATGCCCAACGACAGTATCGCCTGCATTCTTGAATCCGTCAATTGCTCCTCTGAAGAATTCAACCTCCGGCATATAATAAAATGGAAAACTTGATATCCAGTCATGCCGGTGCCCTTGGTTTCCGGCCATAATAAAGCTAACACCACTTCCAATTGAACAAAATGCTCCTATAATCAATCGATCAACGTCATCTTTATCTGGAAATAAATAACGAGCACAATCATCAAATGAATGCCCATGATAATAACCTGAATAATAAGAATATTTCCCCGCCACTATATTGGGGTTAGTAATGTGGTCTTTAATAATTTTGCCTTTAAAAGGACTTTCAAAAAAATTGATCATTTTAGCATATATTAAAAATTTGACAAATAAAAATCAACGGCATTCATCGATTGCCGCAAAACAAGTATATGTCATATGCTAATCAGATTTTTTCATAAGACAAATATAGCAAACACCTCTGTATTTCCAATCGGACCAGTTTGCCTAAAATTTAGGGAGACATCGTGTCTGGGCGCTAACCAAAATAGTGGTTTTGCGGCAAGGGAAGCCATTTGATCATACCATGATGACCACTGATGATCTTTTTCTCAGGTGTTACCGATGATATGCGCGCATGGCTTCTATACATATCGTGCAACGAACAATAAAAAAAACAGGTCGGCTTCTGCATAAGCGAACCTCTCTCTGTAGAAGCCGACATATGATCATCAGATATTTTTAGGAAATTGGTCCTTCCACCAGGTGAAACGCCAATCTTCAGTCTCTTCTTCAGTCAACAAACAAGATTCCAGCTCTGCAAGATACTTTTCTTTTTCCAGATGCTGACCGATAAACACTAATTCATTTTTACGATCCTCCCATTCGGGATGCCAACGGTTTAAAAGATCAGACCGTATTTCAGCATAAATGGGGTATTGATAACGCATTTCTTCAGGCATACTGCTCCACCATACACCCGCATTCTCCAATCGGACACTTCCCCCAGCCTGACTAAAACTAATGGCGATATCGGGTCTTGACGCTAACCAGAATAGACCTTTCGCACGTAAGATATTGTGTGGATAATGATCATTCAAATAACTGTATAAGCGCTGTGGATGAAATGGACGCTGCGCGCGAAAGACAAATGACGAAATGCCATATTCCTCTGTTTCGGGAACATGATCTGCCTCCAGCTCCTTCATCCACCCCGAAGATGCCGATGCTTCGTCAAAATCAAAAATACCAGTTCCCATAATTTCTCTTGGATCGACTTGCCCAAATTGAGCACGAATAAGCTTGGCCCCAGGATTAAGCTTATGAAGAGCCGCCTCTAAAGTACCTATCGTTTCCTCCGATACAAGATCTGCCTTGTTTAGGACGATAACATTCGCGAATTCGATTTGATCGGTCAATAAATTTACGATTGTCCGATTATCACCTTCATCATCAGCCAATTCCCTATCCAATAAAGTATCTGCGCTACCGAAATCTCTCGAAAAATTGAAACAATCCACTACTGTCACCATCGTATCGATATAGCTGAATGAGGAAAGGTCGATATGATTATTAGGATCAGCATAACTGAACGTTTGAGCTACTGGAATGGGCTCCGAGATACCCGTACTTTCAATTAAGAGATAATCAAACCGATCTTCTCTGGCCAAACGCTCAACCTCCACCATGAGATCTTCTCTTAACGTGCAACATATGCATCCATTGCTCATTTCAACAAGTTTCTCCTCAGTCCGGGAAAGAACATTCTCACGCTCAACTGACTGAGCATCGATATTCACTTCACTCATATCATTGACAATTACGGCAACCTTCTTCCCTGCCTTGTTGTGCAGCACATGATTCAGCAAGGTTGTTTTACCCGCACCCAAAAAGCCACTTAAAACGGTGACCGGTAGTTTTCTTTCCATTTTGTTGAAAATTAAATTCTAACTTTTTTCTCTTTTATACTCAGTACAATCTTTAGCCAGCCCGTTCTATTCCATGTCCGGAGACACATTGCTGTGTTTCCAGCCTCCGAAGTTTTTTAGGAATCATGCTCACTGTCTTTTTGCTTGAAAACAAAATTAGGTAGAATAATTTATAAAAGCAATTTAGTTGCATTTATAAATTCAAGTCTTTGTTTAAATAGGAACTCGCATAGCGCTGTGCCTTCCAGAGGGAAATTGGGATCTGAAGCTTCAGTTAATTGAAGTACGATTTTGACTAAAGTCAACAACTTTATCGTAATATTTGCTGCATATTTGATACTACAGAACAGTAAGAGATGAAAGAACTACTTTTGCAGCTAATACGGAAAAGAGTATCGTTAACGGAAGATCAATTAGCGGAGATCCTGACCTATTTCGAACCACAGTCAATAAAGAAGAATAAGCATCTGCTCGAAGAGGGGGCTATTGCTGACCGTCTTTTCTTTGTTAACAAAGGCTGCCTTCGTCTTTATTTTCGTAATGACGAGTTATCTACTGCAACTCGTTTTATGGCTTTTGAACAGACCTTCTTAACGTCTATCGTCAGCTTTATCTCCAGACAGCCGGCGACAGAATTTATTCAGGCGGTAGAAGATAGTGAGGTGCTCAGCATTAGTCACAACGACTTCACCTTTCTAAGATCCCATATACCGGGATGGGACAAATTTTATATCTACATCCTGGAGTACGGACTCACAGTCATAAATAATAAGCTCAGTAGTTTACTAACCCAGACCGCTAAAGAACGATATCAAGATCTACTTAAAAATAATCCCGAACTGACACAGCGGCTGTCCAATGCAAACCTGGCTGCTTATCTGGCCATATCTCCTGAAACACTCAGTAGGCTGAAATCTAATATTTAAATTATACAATGAGAAGTGACGAAGTAAAAAAAGGTTATCAACGTACCCCACACAGAGCACTGCTACGGGCAACAGGTCTGACAGACAGCGATTTTTGCAAGCCGTTTATTGGTGTAGCGAATTCATTTATCGAAATTATCCCGGGCCACTATTTTCTGAATAAGGTAGCCGAGATTATTAAAGAAGAGATCAGGGCCAATGATTGTGTCCCCTTTGAATTCAACACCATCGGTATAGACGATGGGATTGCTATGGGGCATGATGGGATGCTCTATTCGCTGCCCAGCCGCGAACTAATTGCCAATTCAATCGAAAGTGTCATGAATGCACATAAGTTGGATGCAATGATAGCTATTCCAAACTGTGATAAGATCGTACCAGGAATGATCATGGGGGCACTTCGGGTAGATGTACCTACTATCTTCGTCAGTGGTGGCCCGATGCGAAAAGGATACAGCAAAGATGGCACAGCAATAGACTTGGCCACGGCTTTTGAAGCGGTCGGCAAACATGAAGCTGGTATTATCAACGAGGAGCAGCTTAAAGACATCGAGTGTAATGCATGCCCAAGCGGAGGTAGCTGCTCAGGTATGTTTACGGCAAACTCTATGAACACATTAATGGAAGCAATGGGTGTTGCACTCCCCGGAAACGGTACCATACTGGCGCTTACACCCGAGCGCGAGAACCTATACCGGCAGGCGGCAAGAAGAATCTGCGAGATCGCTAAAGACAGCGAACTATCGAAACAATTCAAGCTGAAAAATATAATCAACGAAAGAGCTATACAGAACGCTTTTGCCGTAGATATGGCCATGGGGGGAAGTACCAATACTGTGCTTCATATGCTCGCCATAGCACATGAAGCGAATGTTGATTTCCAGCTCAGCGATATCAACGTCATTTCTCAACAAGTATCGCACATTGCCAAAATATCACCAAGCTTAAGTACGGTGCATATGGAGGATATTCATCGGGCAGGTGGAGTAAATGCCGTGATGAAGGAGATGACAAAACGGAACAACCATGTGCTCCTTGATCATATAACAATTACGGGCCAGACCTTGTTCGAAAAGATCGCCCATGCGCAGATCAAAGACACGAAGGTCATCCATACTATTGACAATCCATATAGTCACGTCGGGGGGCTGGCTATTCTTTATGGCAACCTGGCCGAGCAGGGAGCCGTTGTAAAATCTGCCGGAATAGCCGGAGACAGAAAATTTAGTGGAACTGCAGTCTGTTATAACGGTCAGGACGAAGCCGTCACTGGGATTTTGGCAGGGGAAATTAAAGCGGGGAATGTTGTAGTGATTCGCTACGAAGGCCCTAAAGGTGGCCCCGGCATGCAAGAGATGCTGACTCCAACAAGTCTGCTTATGGGAATGGGACTTGGCAGTTCAGTCGCGCTGATAACGGATGGTCGATTTAGCGGCGCCACACGTGGAGCATCAATAGGTCATGTTTCTCCTGAAGCGGCCGAAGGAGGAATGATCGGCTTATTAGAAAATGGAGACTTAATCCATATCGATATAGATAAACATCTTCTCTCAGCCGATCTCAGTGAAGAAGAGATTCAGTTGCGCAGAAAAAAATTCACTCCGATCAGAAAGAAGCTGAATTCCAAATGGCTAAGTCAATATCGTCAGCTGGTCGGCAACGCAAGTAGTGGCGCCATATTAAAGTGTGATGAATGATAAAATTCCTGCAATTCGTCATGTATTTGATGATAAATAAGTAATTTTAGAAAAATGAAAACAAGGTGCCAAAATTCATAAAGACGATCAGTGAGTATCACCGTTACCGCGGACTAACTCAACCATATCATCCTATGATCAGTGTGGTAGATTATAATGATATTCGGTCATTGCCAGAGGAGGACGTCGATAGGCTGATCCTTGATTTTTATGCTGTATCTCTTAAGCGAACAAAAAACGCCAAGATAATATATGGCCAGCAACGATGCGACTTTGATTCAGGTGTTTTGTTTTTCATGGCTCCACGGCAGGTTTTCACGATCCAGTCCATCGGAAATTCCCAACCCCAACACACGGGATGGCTGTTACTTATTCATCCGGATTTGCTATGGAATACACATCTGGCTTCTGCTATCGGAAAGTATGACTTCTTTGAGTACGAAGTCAATGAAGCATTATTTTTATCCGACAGCGAAGAGAGTGTTCTGACGGGGATTATTAAATATATTGACCTTGAGTGCCGGACCAATCTGGATAGATTCAGTCAGAATATCATCATAGCCCAGATTGAGACTCTGCTGCGTTATTCGGAACGGTTTTACCAACGACAGTTTATCACGCGAAAAATAGGTAATCATGAAATCCTGGGACGTATGGAAACAATCTTGAACGAGTATATCCTTAATAACGCGGTCAGAGAAGGCCTCCCCACTGTCCATTTTATAGCTGAAGCACTTTCAATGTCACCCGGGTATCTGAGCGGAGTACTGAAGTCAGTTACCGGAGAATCTACACAACAGCATATCCACAATAAACTGATTGCTGTCGCGAAAGAAAAATTGACCACCACAACCCTTACAGTTAGCGAAATAGCTTATGAATTGGGGTTTGAACATCCACAGGGATTTAGTAAACTGTTTAAACACAAAACAAATGTCACTCCAATGGCATTTCGGCGTTCCTTCATAATAGGCGTAGATCAAGAATATCAAAAATGAACGTCCTAGCACTCACCGCCAACACTGATCTGGCAACTTATTATCTCACCAACAGACAATCCCTCTAACGGAGCAGCTGCTACACGAAATGGAGTTTAAAGGGGAAGATATTCAGCATGATTCGAATTGCCCATTTTATTTATTAGGCGACTTCTGTGCTAAACGCACCTGGAATATTCTGCCTGTACTGTTGTGTGGCTTTGCTCTAAACGTGATATTAATCGATTCTTTATTCTTTGTCCATGCTGCTGGAATCGGGTACACCACATCGAAAAACTTACTTTGCTCCCATCGCTTTACAATATCCTCTGAGGCTAGCACTTGCCCGTCCACCAGAATATCAAACTTTTTGTTACCCGATTCGTATCCCCAATATCTAACTATCAGTTCCAACGGTTGTTTATTTACGGTACGGAACTCAAAAGATAGTGTCCCACCTTCCGGAGTCTGACGCCACGATTCGCCCTGATGAACTCCTTTACTTAGATTCTCTCCCTTCAAAAGATGATCTATTTCTGGCTGTTGCTCCCCAAGCGTAATCATATCGGCAGTCCGCTGATCCAATGCGACCTTTTCTTGTTCTTTGGTTACCATTTCTTTTTGAAGTGTATTGAACTTAGCTTCGGTCATTGAAAGCCAATACATCATATATCGGCTATCGTGAATTTGATAAAAGGGTTGCAGCAATAAGTTATGGACATTGCCATGAATCAACGAAGAGGGTAGTTTATAATGTAATGAATCTCCGTCAACTGCCTGTGCTTGGTTTAATCTACTAATAAGTTGTTCACGCTCTCCAATTAAAATCGGAGTGTCGAACAACGAAACGAGCGGACCACTTGCGATATGTCCCCAACGATGATCTCCAGCAACCAAGCCATCCAAATGATCGGTTCCTACTTTAGCTCCCATTAATATAGGCCCGCGAAACAAAGCAATGTAGTCTGGATTAAAAGGTAATTGTTCGAAATGAAATCTCAGTTTACTATGCATATTGATGACATCACCATTTTGCCATAGACGATCAATCACAACATACTCTCCCGGTCCGGCATCTTTAGCATAGTTGCGACCACTTATGGTAAGGTTAAATTCTCCCTTTTTGAGCCAAAGCGGGTAACGTACAAGAATTTTGAGCCTTAGTGATTTATCGGTTTTTATAGTCAGCTCTCCATCCCCTGATGTCGGAAAGTTAGTCTGCTGGGTAATTTTCAGTTTCTTTTCTTTCCAGTTTAGCTCAGAAGGAATGAACAAATTGATGAAAAGACTGTCACCCTGATGACTATAGATCATTTCTCCATATTTGCCATGATTCTCCATTCCTGTGCCCACACAGCACCACATCGCACTATTAACCTTAGAGTATACTCTATAGTGTGCAGGCCTAGCCGACGTAAAATACACATAACCACCGTGCTCAGGATGTTGTGTCGATAAGATGTGATTATATAGTGCACGTTCATAATAATCCATTAACTTGGCTTCGGGCTTCATCCTAAACAGTCCTTCGGTCAATTTTAACATGTTATTCGTATTGCACGATTCTGGCCCTTCACGTTCTTCCATGTAGCTTAAAAAATCTCTCTGAGAAGGAAAATGTTCCCGTCTACTATTTCCTCCATTAGCGAGAGTGCGGTATCCAACGACCGTCTCCCAGAAAAAATGTGCTGCAGTATTATAATCTGCATCGCCGCTGACCTCAGCGACACGCTGATATCCCACTGCTTTTGGAACTTGTGTATTGGCGTGCTTATTATCCAAATTATCTTTACGGACACGCATGCTATCGAATAGCTCGCGGTGTGAAAAGCGTTTTGCTACTTCTAAATAACGTGGATCACTGGTCATTTGGAAGGCATCGGCATATACTTCGTTTATTCCACCAAACTCGTTCGACAACATAGCCTCCATCTGTCTGTCGTCAAGATTGCTGATCAGCTGCGCCCCCCAGTTACATAATTTCAAAAACATATTTTTTGCTTGTTCATTCCCTGCATATAACCAAGCATCACGAAGGCCGGCATATGTTTTATGTAGATTGTACCAAGGAACCCAATATCGTCCCACAATGTCTACATTTCCGTGTTTAACTTCATTCCATATCCGTTTTCCGTCTGGAACCCCTCCAACATATCCATTACCGTGCTTCTCCTGACATCTATTCAATTCATTGAGCATATATTCCATCCGTTCTTTCAACCGCAAATCGCCAGTAGCTGCGTAATGTATCGCCAACGCAGATAGATAATGTCCACCAACATGGCCATCGAGGTCAATCCAATTTGGAAAACTGTTCGTTTTTGCCGGAATCCCTGCCTCCTTTAAAAATGGAGCCAATAATCGGTCTGCGTCATATTGTAGAAGCGTGTTTACATTGAGATCTTGTGCGTGTTTAAAAGGTCCTTCTAAAAGTTTGACGTCCTGCAGCGGAAAGTTATGCTTGTATAACCGCTCTTGAGCAACTGCACCGCTATAGGAAAGTAACAGCCAAAAAAATAGGTGAAAGTAAGGTCTGATGTTAAAATTGATGTGCATTTCTATATTTTATAATTGGTATTTTTATCATATACTGATCAATAACAGGAAATTTTAAAACTTGTTGGGGCCATCTAAATAAACATAATTTTATCAATGATGGAAGGTAAAATTAGAGATTTGCATCAGAATAAACATGTCTTTATGTTACTTTTAGCTTATCATTTGTTACATCATATCCAACAATAATAATCCTGTGTTTCATTGATCGGCTGGTATAGCATGAGCCACTGACTGAAGGGCTATAGCTACAATACAGGCATATCATGGTGGATCTTGATAATAGGTGTTATGGCTGCGCTTATTACCCTTTTAACCATTAGCTTGCAATCCATCAACAGCTTTGTCAAACCCGATAGCCAGCCTGCAGAACGAGTAAATGGAACACAAATATTAGGATAGTTCTTTGGTATTCTGTATTTTGCGACATGGTTAAAACGAATAAATCGGATATAGCATAATAAACACGATATCTTACTGTATATCGTGTCCTATCAATTTCTCGGATGATCCAATTCGGGAGTAATTCTTATTATCTTATTTTTTAGACAGGCTAGGCAAAAAACAAACGTTTTTACCTAGCGCCAAAACATGCTTTAACATGATTAAAAAGAATGTTACAAATCTGCACGAATTCGATTTTAACCTCTGCAAATACGGCTGGAACAACAAGTTAGATCAACTTAAACTCAGTTTAGGATTTCAATCGCTTCCCCATGGCCGTATTGCGGCCGTACATAAGACCTGTTATGACGTCGTATCCGACAACGGCATACTTCGCTGTGAACTGACTGGCAATATGTTATATGCAAAATCAGAGTATGAGCTGCCCTGTACAGGTGATTGGGTAATCTTTCAACAATTTGAGGAGAACAGGGGAATCATCATCGACATGCTTCCGCGGGAGCGCGTTCTGGAGCGTAAGAGAAATGGCTCTTTAGCAGACAGGCAAGCGCTTGCTTCTTACATTGATAAGGCTTTTATTGTACAAAGTCTCGATGTGAACTTCAATATTCGAAGAGCAGAACGTTTTATGATACAGATTATTGAGGCCGATATCCAGCCAGTACTGGTGCTAAATAAGGCTGATCTAACCTTTGATCAGGAACGAGTAAAAAGCGCTGTTCGACATCTGCAACAACGTATGCCGATGTTCATGACCAGTATCTATCAACCTCACACAATTGCTCATCTGCAAGAGTATATCTCGGAAGGGGAAACTATCGTAGCCGTAGGCTCTTCCGGTGTAGGAAAAAGTTCACTGGTCAATACCTTATGCGGAAAAGCAACGCTTCTCACCTCAGAAATAAGCAAATCTACAGGAAAAGGGCGACACACGTCAACACGGCGGGAGATGGTGGAAATGGAAGGAGGAGGCATCTTGGTGGATACCCCAGGGGTACGTGAATTTGGGCTCACCATCGACAATCGTGAAGCGCTGACAAATGCACTTGAACTCTCCGACTACGCAGGGATATGTCGTTTTAAGGACTGTACACATCTCAACGAACCTGGTTGCGCTGTTCTTGAAGCAGTTGATAACGGTAGCTTGGATCCAAAGATATACCAAAGCTTTCTCAAGCTAGAACGGGAAATAAATCATTTTACCGCATCGGAACATGAAAAGAGAAAAAAGAAAAGAGCTTTATCGAAACTAGTCAACGAGGTGAAGAAACAACAAGGATTGCGTTAGGCCTTCAACCCTCACGCCCAGGTACAATGTATCTGGGCTTTAAGAATCTATTATTTACAAAGGTAAATTTGCCCTTGGTTAATGTAATGGCCACTTTATGCTCATACGGAAGTAAAAGGTCAGCGGTAATATGTCAGCCGACATCAATGAACGGACAATCTCCTTCAAAAATTAATCTGAACATTTGAAAGTATTAGGACTTTATACCTCATTTGATTTTTGTCAGGGCAGTGCCTTTATGTGCAGCGATATGATCCGTTTTACTGCTTTTGATTTCATACTGAGGGTCATCTTCGGTTGCATGATGAGTGTATCCCTTATAATCAAAATCTGCTGTATGTACTCTAATGATCGTTCCACTGACCCTGCCCCCTTCAGAATTCCAGCTTACTTTATCTCCAATTTTAAATTTTGGTTTCATGTAATCAAGTTTTAATCATGAATGTTATCGTCTGAATAATATACTTTTCCATCGATGACGTTGGCAGGAGAAGTATATGGATGTTCTTCTGATTTACCGGTCGCCATGATGTGTAAAACCGTCCAGCCCTTTGCTTTTAAGTAATCGGAGACCAGAGCCCGATGACAACGCCACCAAACAGCTTCTGAACACATATAGGCGGTAACATTGTCACTAGCGATGTCAATCAAACGGGATATCGCAACTCTAAATTCATCCGTTTCCATATAAGCTGCATAATTGCGAAAAGAAGTATTTCTCCAGCGGCTGTTAGTGTAGCCCGGAGTTCGGTTTCGTCGGCCGCCAAGACCCTCCAGATGGTTATAGTCTATTTTAAGTTTGCGAAGAGCCAATTTAAAATTTTCTTTATCAAACTGCGGGAATTTTTTTGATCCTGGAAAGCGTCTTATATCAACCACATGGTTTATGTGGAAAGACTGGAGCATATGAACAAAGTCCTCCAAGCTGTGTGTCGAATGCCCAATTGTATAAATAATATGTCCACGCTGAATTTCCATACCCAAACTATCTTGCTTTGTCGTAACAAACCGTCATACTCCCGTCTCGCCCCATTCCTTCCTGTTACTCATTTCCTCTTCAAAAGCAATGCCACAGACATACCGAAATATAGTATCAGTTCTTAACAAAAAGCAGGCATTCGTCAGCTTTCTGAAATACAGTACGCGTTAGCTTAGATAAGATATCGGTCAAAATCAGTTCCTATCCATCTCGATTGCAGAAAGAAAAGAAACATGGTATCCTCTGATCGATATCAGATTAAGTATTGTTGCCTCATCTCGCCGTTTTGTTCGAAACGTCATCGTCAACAATTTGTCCTGCAGATCTGCAGAAACATATTTTAGATCAGCGATGTGCCTGTTTAGATAGGAAATTATTTCTAACCTTTTTGCTAAAACCTGGGCTGACACAGAGAAAACAAGTAAATAGGATTTCATAATATTTTCTATATATAATAATAAAGGCGTCCCATATGTGATAATCGAAGTCCTCTTCTAAAGTGGCTATAGAACAAAACAAATATACTACTTTTTGACTAAAAACAAATTAAAGTCAAAAATAAAAAAAAGTTCGGGCTTTCGTCATTCAATAAGACTAAGGATCATAACTTTTTCAACAATGGCATACCAAAGCCCGGAGACGAGGAAGGAATAAGTTTACCGTTATTTATCTCATATCCAGAGAAATCCACATCATCGGAAGTACTGGTTACCCCTTCGATGGTAATGGTATTCCCAAGTCCTCCAGCCAAATGTGCAGTATAATAGCTCTTGAGGAGTGAACCCCAGGCATGAGGGGATGCCTGGGCTCCCAGTTGTATGAGCTCAGGCATCAGTCTTCTCCAATTCGTAAACCCAAGACCTTCAATATCTGTAAGATGTACATCCAAAAGCTTCATTTCAAAAAGCATCTTCAACAAGTTCTGATCAGGATCTGCTTCGCCATCAGCTAGCAGAGTACCTATGCCTTCGGTTTTTAAGTAGGCCCTAAGTTTTTGGTAGTCAGTGATTGTTTCATGAAACGGTTCTTCTATCCAAAAAAGATTTACTGTCGGAATACCTTTTAAATACTGCAGGAATTGGTCTAGGGTAAATCCGTTATTTCCGTCAACTAAAATCCTACAGTCAGGAAATGCCTCAGCCACGGCATTTGTTACCTCAATATCACGTTGTAAGCCTTCTTTGAAAGACATCCATTTATGTCCCCTTCCAATTTTTAACTTGAACTGCCTATACCCTACGCCGTAGTCATAGCGACACTCTTCGAGTATACGGTCGATACCGCGAGGCCTATCTGATGGTTCCAAATCATCGAAGTAGATCATTCCACTATAATAATCGGTGATAAACGGCTGCTTACGCCCTAGCATTTCGTAAACGGGTTGTTGTAAAATTACTCCGGCAAGATCATGGAGTGCCATATCGAAGGGCATGTGAATGTCCCTCAGAGTGCCCATCTGGGTCGAAAACAGATCAGATACTTTTTTCCCAATCAAATCTCCGGAAATATGTTCAGCATCACGTTTGGATCCTCGAATCGAAACCCAGCCCATTGCTCCTTTATCGGTCCTTATGCAGCATATTTCCACATTCGGACCATACCCATGAAGGTCTAGACGAGCATTCTTTCCTACAAGTCTTGGATAATTCATTTGTACAGATGAGAATTTAATATCCCTTATCCTGTGATAGGAAAGTTCCTTGTCTTTATCTCCGACACCGAGCAAGGAAGATAATGCCTTTCCGTGTATGTAATTGTTGGATAGGGTCGCGGATGCGATGCCCAAGTTCAGGGCGTGAAGAAATGCTCTTCTTTTCATATTGGTTTATTTAGTTATTCTCGTTTAACACTCAGACGTATGTTTTCCGTTTCGGAGCGGAGATGCTTTAATTGACCGTCTGACCTTATTGCATTACGCGAAAGGATACTGGACATTCAGGCTCCTTACTTAGGCAAGATAAGTGATTTCTAGGTTTTTATATCGACAGGCTGTCTCATTAATATTACAATTTGTATCAACATATTCTGTGATCTCCCTGCTCTCACATGAGATTGTGGCTATGCCTTGCCAGCGTTGAAAAGGAAACTCCGGACCAACAAACAAAAAAATCACAGACAGCTCTGAAATATACCTGCAATATATAGATAAAAAGAGGCCACTATTCAACCCCGCCACCTATTTTGCTCACGGCAATATGGCGCGTAGTGACACTCTTAAGGAAATCATGGGGTAAAATGACTCTATCAATAAATAGCTATGCTAATCTGAAATTTCTGTGTGATATAGATCGGAGAATATTTTCGACAGTTTTGACGGCTCTTCCCTCCATGCTCTGTACATGTCCTGTCCCATTTCGTCGGGTATAATATCAAAACTCTCCTGCCCTATTGCTTCCAATATTTTTACAGCGACGGTATCCGGAGACGGCATCTTCCAATCACTCCCTTGGTTCATATCGGTATCGATAGCTCCGGGGTTGACGGCGTATACCAGAACGCCATGCCTCGCCAGTTCGATCCTTACAGATTGTGTCGCAGAAAAGAGGGCAGCTTTTGAAGCAGCATATCCCGCAATAGATGGTAACGGTGAATAAGCTGCAATCGAAACAATATTGATTAACATCGACGGTTTATTTGTTTTCAAAATCGGCGCAAATGCACGCATCATCTTTATGGTTCCAAAAAAATTCACCTGTAGATCATTTTCCATACCGTCCAGGTCTCCCTCTAAGATGTTTCCAGCGTTTAGCCCTCCTGCATTATTAATAAGGATCTCCGTATCCTGAGCTCTGGCTGCTGCCAAGGCTACCTGTTGGTCATCGGTAATGTCCAAGGGTAAAACAGTTATACGATTATCGTCAAATGCTGGCATTTTACTGATGTCCCTGCATGCGGCATATATTTTTCCCACTCCAATGTTTAATAGCGTCTGAACAAGCGATCTGCCTATACCTCTGTTTGCTCCTGTGACCAGGATAACTTTGTCTTTAAAATTATGTATCATGTCTTATCTTTTAGCTAATACAAAACTAGCTCGAAGGAAGGTAACATAAAATCCGAAACTTGCGGTATGGAACAATTTTACAAATACGATAACTATACAAATCTGGAACCGGCGAACCTACGGATATTTCTGTTTTAGTAAAATATCGAATAGCTGGCTGTATCTAAACACTTAAGGTTATGTTAAATTTACAGGATTAACACTTTTTAACCTCATTATATGGTAGCTTAGCGATTATTATAATTAATCAACCGCAAATGCCCTTTTTAGATCACGTTCTACAAGTTCCTACCTACGGATGGAAAGACAACAATGGAAATCTCGTAAAGCCAAGTAAAAAACAAATTGTTAAGGAATTCTTCAAACGCCTCAATATCATCAAAGACAGACGAAATTGGTTGCCATTTTTTAGTTGGGCTAAAGTCATTTGCCTCGTTCCTTTTTTTATTGTTTTCCTGAGATATCACTTTAATTGGTGGACGGTGCTTGCGGCATTCGTCTACAGTATGATCGTAATGGGAACTCACGGAACGATATGGCATCATCGATTTGCCACGCATGGAGCATTTAAATTTCGTAACCGATTCTGGCGCTTCTTCACACAGAATCTGACTATCAACGTAATTCCCGAAGAGATCTATGTGATATCCCATCATGTACATCATGCCAAATCAGATCAGCCAGGCGACCCCTATAATGCACAAGCTGGCTTTTTATACTGTTTCTTAGCGGACGTAAATCATCAACCCATTGCAAAGAACCTAACGGAGAAATCTTACAACCGTGTCAAGCGCCTCATGCAACATACGGGGGTAACTGGTAATAGCTATGCACAATATCAAAAGTGGGGCTCTTATGTAAGGCCTTCTTTTGCCATTTGGTCATGGATATTGAATTGGACATTCTGGTATATCATATTTTACTTGATCGGCGGCCATGCTCTTGCCTGTACACTATTTGGCGCCGCTGGATTTTGGGCTGTTGGTGTGCGGACATTCAACTATGAGGGCCACGCAAAAGGACAGGATAAACAACGTGAAGGTATTGACTTCAATGATAAAGATAAATCTATAAATCAGCTCTGGCCCGGAATCGTGGCGGGTGAATGGCACAACAATCATCACTTATACCCTAAAAGCGCAAGAAGCGGCTTTAAACCCTACCAGATCGATCTCGCGTGGTGCTATATAAAAGTCATGCATAAACTTGGCGCTGTAAGGAGCTATCGGGATGACAAAAAAAGATTTGACGAGCAGTATCGTATTCCCTTCTTAAAATCCAAGACTTAAAATTCTTAACCTGCTTTTCTAGAGTTGAAAACTGCTTAGGACAAGTAACGGAAAAACCGCTTACTTATATTCTGCCGAATCGATTAAACGGTCGGGAAAAAGATGAGTCAAAATAATAACGTAATATTTCGTTCATTTTGCGTATTAAGAGCTTGAACGCATTTTAGTCCGCTAATGTTTTTCGTATTAATATTATAGCAATACGTTATGGCAAATCTCTACCTCGACAATAAAGGAACGGTATCCATGCTTAAAGCAATGCTTACTGAAATTCACACTGGAATTGTATGCACTACAGCACACACAGAAGATTTTCCAGACATAGAATCGATGAAAACCAAAGATGTTGATCAACAGGGCAACATTTGGTATATGTTTTCTTCGGAAAGTCCGGCTTATAAAAACTTGCAGCATAACAATAACGTAACATTGATTTATACGCTACCGATCAAGTCACAGCTGGTGCGGATAATAGGTAAGGGTGAAATCAGTAGAAGTGTATCCAAGATCTATCAGTATTGGTCAAACAGTGATGAGAAACAGTTTGAACAAGGAAGAGACGATCCCAGGATAAGGCTATTAAAAATTAATATCGAATCCTCACAATGTCTGAAATTCAGCTCAAACAGTATTATCAGTATCTTAAAACTGCTCGGCAGGGCTATTGGGGGACGTGATACCGATCCTGATGCTTAATAAAAAAATAGGCCGGCATTAACCGTTTGATTTCTTTTCCATTGCCAGTCGGGCGGCAAGCTCTTCGTGTGCAGTGAGATCTAACCGAAGCGGGGTTATTGAAACGAGGCCATGCTCAACCGCCCATCGGTCAGTTCCCTCTTCGGCTCGCTCGAGGGGCACGACCGTAATCCAATAATGTTTCCTTCCCATGGGATCTTGGCCCGGCACAACATTACCGTCATATAAGCGCACGGATTGCCTTGTCCAGCACAATCCATTTGGTCTGGGCGGGAAATTAACATTGTAAAGTGAAGGTCCCTTGTCGCTTAGCAAGATTTCCAGAACATCGGTAGTCCATGAGGTGAGTCCCTCAAAATCAGGCTCCGTCTTGCCAACGGGTGTACTCAAAGCAATCCCTGTGATACCTAAAAGCATCGCCTGTTTGGCTGCTGCAAGTGTTCCCGAATGCCACATGGAGTTACCAAGATTTGGCCCCATATTGATACCGGACAGAACGACCTGAGTATCTGGATACATATGCAAACCTAATGCGACACAGTCTGCTGGTGTTCCGTTGACGCGATGAGCATCGATACCCTCGAAAGTAATGGGTGAACTTCGGTAGCTCAAAGGTCTAGAATGTGTTATAGCATGTCCCATAGACGACTGCTCGACATCCGGTGCGACTATCCTGACTGTACCAAACTGTTTAGCCGTTTTTGCCAATGCGGCTATTCCAGGAGAATATATGCCATCGTCGTTGGTAATTAATATATTCATATTTGTCTCTTTTCTTAGAAAACCAATCTCGTGCACAGATTGTTCAGCTGATATGAAAGAACAGGGCAAAACCGTAAGGCTAGTGCACAATCCAGCGGCGGGTAAGGAAGACAATGATGATGGAGATGAGCTAAGCCATCTTATTAAACAACACGGGTACCGTTGCAAAGCAGTGCTTAAAAAAGACGCAGTAAAAAATATGTCGGCACAAACCGATCTAATTGCCGTGGCAGGCGGAGATGGAACAATAAGATTGACGATCTTAGGGCTTCTGGAAAAAAAACTTCGTTTTAAAAGACCTATTGCTATCCTTCCCCAAGGTACAGCGAACAACATTGCACTTTCTTTGGGCATCCCCTTGGACAACAAACTAGCCATCGATTTATGGAAACATGCACAACTCAAAAAATTTGATGTGGGAATGGTGTTGGGCCTAGACAAAAAACCACTACATTTTATAGAATCAATCGGTTTTGGGGTGTTTCCGATGCTCATCGAGAAAATGAGCAACAAAAAACTTATCCATGCTACAAAAGAAGAAGAAATAAAAATGGCGATCGAAGAGCTTCGCAGAATAGCTGAAGTATTTCCTGCTGAAACGCTGAAACTAATCACAAGGTCCAATGTGATTGAAGAAGAATGCATAATGGTCGAGGTAATGAATATCGCACGAATGGGACCTCGCTTGGCGCTCTCGCCTGATTCCGACCCAGGCGATGGACAATTTGAAGTAATTATCGTAACTAACGAGCATCGCCAGAAGCTGATCGATTTTATCGATGAAGTATTAGAGGGAAACAATCCTATATTTCCGATAAAGTCAATCAGGACGAATCGACTCGTGCTGAAATCGAAGGGAAAAGTAATGCATATTGATGACGAACTAACCAGCTACTCCGGCCAGAATATTACGATATCATTGCTGGACAGCTTAATTGAATTTATTGTAAAATGAGCCGCTTACGTTATAGGTTTAGTATTTGAAACGACTTTGTTATTCCAAATGGCATATCGGTTACGTATTTATCCTAGCAAGTATAGTATACAGCTTCTCCGGCTCAACCGGCTTGAAGAGCCAGTTATCTACACCTAAAGAATTACAAAGTGAGGCCACATCTTTTTCTTGTTTATCGAATATTGCGATAATCGGTTGCACATAATTTTGATTAAAAATCTTCTCGCGAATCTTTCTTATGGTTTCAATTCCACTCATTATGGGAAGTTCATTATCTATTATAATACAACCAAATTGGCGCCCCCGCATCAACATCTGCAATACTTCAAACCCATTTCTGACCTGTGTGAATTCAATTTTCTTGGAAGTAAGCATTTGAGTTAAGGAATTTCGAACCAATTCATCTTCAGCAACGACAAGCACCTCTTTGATTTTAGTCAGCACAGACCAATTGTTGGTTTCCCATACAGCGGGTACTTTAATGTCGAAAAAAAAACGGCTACCAACGCCCACTTTACTGTTGAGCTGCAGCTCACTACCCATCATTTTAAGGAGCCGATTTGAGATAGTCAGTCCCAAACCGGTCCCGCCGTACCGTTTGGTCATCGACGTATCCTCTTGGGAAAAAGCTTCAAATATTCTCATCTGCTTCTCTTCTTTGATTCCTATACCGGTATCTTGAACGCTGAAACGCAATACCGCATGTTCAGGCCCCATAGACAGTACATTGATTATCAGTTGAATTTCTCCCTTTTCAGTAAACTTCATGGCGTTGCTCAGCAGATTCATCAAGACCTGCTTGAGGCGAAGCCCGTCTATCTCTACGTAATGAGGAGCTTTAGGATCGATGTCTAAATGAAATTCCAAATTCTTAGCTTTAATCTGAACATTAAAAAAACTCTCCAGCTGAATGATAATCTCGTGAAGATCAGTTTGTTCGATATCCAGCTCCAACTTCCCCGCTTCAATTTTGGAGAAATCAAGAATATCGTTTATGATACTGAGCAGAAGGTTAGCGGACTGATCAACGATAGATAGGTACTCACGTTGAGTATCGTCTAATGCAGTCCGAGTTAATAAATCAGTAAACCCAACGATTCCATTAAGCGGTGTTCGAATCTCATGGCTCATATTAGCTAAAAATTCTGATTTTGCGGCACTAGCCTGTTCAGCTAATGTCTTTGCTTTTTCAAGTTCTTCACGCTGATGGATAATCTTACTAATATCTGTTGCGACCCCCAGATAACCAACAACTTTGTTTTCAATATCACGAATGATAGTCACGGCCAACGAAACAAATAGTAGCGTTCCATCCTTCCTTACATATGTCCATTCGCGCTGTTCCGCTCCGTAGAGTTCCGCAGTTTCCACAAACACCCGGAAACCCGTCACAGGATATCCCAACTCCTGTTGCAGCTCTTGTGCTCTCCATGTCAGTTCGCGCTCCAGATGAAAATGGATTGGCGTTAATTTGCCTATCATTTCTTCACTATCGTACCCTAATAGATTTTCAGCTCCCTTGTTAAATAATGTTATTATACCATCGGTATTTGTAGCAATAATAGCTACTGCAGAAGTGGCCTCCAATACATCTTCGAAAAGCTTTTTTGAATTTGAGGATTCTGCTTCCATTCGTTTCCGTTTGTCGATATCCTGAAACGTGCCATAAAGACGTATGCACGTACCATCCTCAAAGTCGGCATTTCCAAGGGCACGTACCCAAAGCTCTCTTCCTTTAAAAGTTACAATTTCGAGCTCAAGATCCCAAGGCTGCCCATTGGCAATAGCTCGTTCAATAGCTTGAAGAAGATTATTTCTATGCATTCCTTCTTTATAGAAATTCAGCGCCGTGGTGAAATCTGGCTCATAATCCTTCGGCACCTCGTGAATCTCCTTGGTGATCTCGGACCAAATGATTTTCCCATCCTTAATCGAATACTCCCAACCTCCGACGCGTGCGACGCGCCCTGTGCGTGTCAACAGAGCTTGTACATGCTTGAGATCCTTCTCCAGAAAATGCTGTTCGGTTATATCTACAGCATTACCGATCACATAGGGTTTCTTGCTTCCGTTCGTTTGCAGTATGTTGTTAAACATCCAAATACGCAGCTCCCCAGTACTTGTCATCGTGCGCATTTCCCCTTTAACAATTTCGTTTTTGACGATTTCTTCCAAGTATTTTTTCAAGTTATCGTGCCCCTCGCCTGGCACGATATCGAAAAGAGACAGCTTTTCTATTTCAGTTTTGCTATAGCCCAAAATTCTGGCACCCGCCTCATTCACAGTAATAAAATTACCTTCTAGGTCATGCGTACACATGAGGCTCTGAGAATTATCAAAGAACGCTTTTAGCTTCTGTTCACTTTCTTTATACTTTTCTCTCTCTTTTCTATTGACAATCAATGCAACGGCCTCGTCCCGCAATAGTGACAGGATATGTTTTTGGGTTTCATCAAGCTGTCGGGGAATACGGTCGATAACACAGAGCGCACCCAAAGCATATCCATTGGGATCAATCAAAGGAATCCCGGCATAATAACGGATATGAGGGTCAGCGATAACAAGCAAATTGGATTTAAATCTTTCGTCTTTTTTGGCATCTTCTACTTCCATGAGCCGGTCGTTAGCCAATGCATATTGGCAAAATGATAAATCACGCGGAGTCTCTTTGACATCAAGCCCTACACGAGATTTAAACCACTGGCTATCTTTATCTACCAATGATAGGAGTGAAATAGGGGTTCCACACACTAACGAGGCAATCTGGGTTATCCGGTCAAACTCTTCTTCGCTTGCAGTATGAAGAATTTCATATTCATGCAATGCACGAATTCGTTCAGATTCATATGTTGAGGAGGATTTTGCGCTCATAAGAAGTCTATAAAGGTATATTATACTTCTTGGAACAATTCCTCACGCAGAATTGTTTACAAAGTGCATGCAGGTCCTGACGAGGAAAATGAAAAAAAGGTGATTGCAGAGACTATGGTTTAATTTGCTTTTTTATCTCAAATTTTTTAAAAAAATAAAGAACCAATAAAAATTGAGTATATCCATAAATAGCATCCTCAATGGGAATCGTAAGTACCCGGATTCCCATAAAGTCCTTTGGATTATAATTAACTATAGGCGATTGTAACCCAGTACCCGTAAGAATTCCATTGACAGGTAAAAACCCCAGCATAAGCAAGGTAAAAACTAGAGATGCCTGACTAATCCATTGTATACGCAGCAAAAAGTGAAAAGTCAATAATGTCACGATAGTCACAATTGCTGTTACCAAAGTGTAAATACGATCCGTGTAACGGAGAGCCAGAACAGCGCACACAACAACACTGACAAACACGATGATATTGTTAAACGCACTGAGATACTGCACATTAAAAAACTTATCAATGCAATAATATGTAAATACGCATGAAAACGGAATAAAGATGAAAAACAACCATTCCTCCATCGGTAGTCCAGCTATCACCAAACCCACTGTATATCTACTATCAAACCACCATACACCCCGAATAGTAAACCAGATATCCCAGGCGATAAAAACAAAGGCAACAAGTGCAGATGCTTTTAAGAATGGAATAAATTGTTGGTCGAATCGAATCCGTCTATCAAAAGAAGCTATAAAACAGATAAAAACCGTACAAAACAGAATTAAGCCATAGGTATATTGCATCATGATTTTTCTTTGTCGTACATTTTAAAATATTTGGCAGGAACATACAAAAAGCCAAAGCACTCACCATCTTCCTTACCTAAATGTTTATGGTGCTGTTTGTGTGCTCGTCTGAGCGCGAGGAAATATTTATTTCTGGTACGGCTTAAAAACCTGATACGCTGATGGATGAAGATATCGTGTACAAAAAAATAAGCTATACCATATAGCATTATGCCTAAGCCGATGTAAAATAAGTAATTGTAGTTCTGCAAGGAGCCATGATACATCAGCGCAATAGTGGGGAGCGAAAAAATAACAAAGAAGTAATCATTTTTTTCGAGGAATCCAGCATTACTATGGTCATGATGGTCTTTATGCAACACCCATAAAAAACCATGCATGATATATTTATGGATGAGCCAAGTGGCTCCTTCCATGGAGATAAAGGTAATCAGGAGAACAATAAAATTCATTACATATAATCTTTCATGATCTATAAATAAGCTACCTTATAACGCAGGTAGCTCTTAAAGGCTACATAAACTTTCTCTGTATTTGCTATGCGGATTCTGTTTTCCAAAATCTCTTTTGAGGATTTTTTCCTGATCTTCGCAAAAAGTGAAAGATAATATTTGTAAGCCAGATAGACACCAAATCTAGCTGTTTTTGGCAGCTTTTTTATTCCTAAGAGAGCTTCTTTAAATTCGCTATGGATTTCGTCCTCAATTTGACCTTTAAGTGAGTTATCGAATACATCCATATTCAAATTAGGAAAGTAGGTGCGACCAAGAACGTGATAATCCTCTTTGATGTCACGTAAAAAATTTATTTTCTGAAATGCTGATCCAAGTTTCATAGCGTAAGGTTTCAACTCCTCATAACGCTGTTTATTACCTTCAGTGAAAACCTGAAGACACATCAAGCCGACGACTTCAGCAGATCCATAAATATATTCTTTATAACGTTCAGCATTATAGTCCACCTGCTTGAGGTCCATTGTCATACTATGAAGAAATTGGTTTATGAGTTCGCGGTCAATCGCATACTTGTGAACTGTCTCCTGAAAAGACTGTAATATCGGATTCAAAGAAATCCGCTCTTCAAGAGCATAATCCGTTTCTAGGTAGAGACGTCCCAACAAGCGTTGCCGATCATAGCCATAAAAACTGTCAACAATTTCGTCTGCCAGTCTTACATAACCGTAAATGGCATAAATACTATCGCGTATACTGGGTTTCAAGGCTAAAATACCGAGCGAAAAACTCGTGCTGTATTTTTCTGTTGTCTTTTTGCTAACTTCGTAAGCCAGCTCATCAAATAGCTTTTTCATGGTCTTATAGTGATAACTTTATGACTTCTTTTGCAACGATCTTTCCGGAAATAATAGCTGGTGGAACACCGGGCCCCGGTACGGTTAATTGTCCAGTATAAAATAAATTGTGGATTTTCTTATTTTTAATTTTTGGCTTCCACACTGCTGTCTGTTTTAAGGTGTTAGCCAGCCCATAAGCATTGCCCGCGTAGGCGTTATAATCGCGTGAGAAATCGCTGACACAGTAACTCCGTTTATAAACAAGCTTTCTATACAGATCTTTAGTCCCAGTGTATTCTTCCAAGCGTGAAAGCATACGGAGCAAATACTCTTCCCGTATTGCCTCATCATCAGAAATACCTGTGGCTAATGGCATCAACAGGAAGATGTTTTCGTGATTCTGCGGTGCTACATTTTGATCTGTTTTCGACGGACAGCAGGCATAAAAGAGTGGTTTCTCAGGCCATTTTTTTTCCTCATATATACATCTAATATGATCGTCCAGATGATGTTCAAAGAAAAGGGTATGGTGGGCCAAATTGGGAACAATCGATTTAAATCCAAGATAGTAGATCAAACTGGAGGGAGCAAATGTCCGACTTTTCCAATAGTGATCGCTATAGTTTTTGAGGTGCTGTGGGAGCAGTGATTCTATATACTGGTAGTCTGCAGAAGCGACGACAAGATCAAATTCTCTGAGTTCTCCATTTATGCGAATTGACCGGACTGCAGTATCCATAACATCGAAAGCCTCCACATTATGATTAAAATAAAAAGTAGCTCCTTGAAGCTCAGCAACCTTTTGCATGGCTAATACGAGCTGGTAAAATCCACCATTCGGGTAATGTGTCCCGAGCACATAGCCACCGTAATTCATAAGGCTATACAAGGCCGGTATATCTTTTGGAGAGGCCCCCAGAAATATGACCGGAAATTCCATCAATGCGCGTAGTCGTGGATCTGAAAAGTACTTGCTGACATACGATCTAAAATTCGTAAACAGATCCAGTTTAAAAGCACTACTTGCAATCTTGGGTGATAGAAATTCGGTCCAGCTATAACAAGGTCTATTAACAAAATCGCGCATCCCGACTTCATACTTAAATTTCGCAGCATCCATGAACTTGTCCAGTTTAGAGGCAGCTCCCGGTTCTATAGATTCGAATACCCGTCTGAGATCGTCATAAGATCCAGGAACACTGACTTTACCGGAATTAAAGACCATATCGAACTGGGGGTTAAGTGAAATCAACTGAAAAAAATCTGATGTATTATAACCAAAATCTCCAAAGAAAGATTCGATTATATCGGGCATCCAATACCAGCTCGGTCCCATATCAAATTTAAAGCCTTCAGGAGTTGAAAACTGTCTTGCACGTCCTCCGGGCTGCGCATGCTTTTCAAAAACGTGCACATCATATCCTGCCTGAGATAAATAGGCCGCGGCAGAAAGCCCCGAAAATCCCGCCCCTATTACAGCTACTTTCTTTTTCATTTTTATTATTTAGTTCCTTCTGTCTTTAGAATATCCGTAAGGAATGACCATAAAAGTTATAAAATCATATTTTGGATTGCTTCTCATTCTTTCAATGGTTTTACTTTTACTTCTTCTAATAGTTTTTCGGTTAAGATGCTTCTCTCATAAATTGCTTGATGAAAATCGCTAAGCTTATTTAACAGTCTTATTAATTCCATTTTTTCTATATAAGTCAAGTCTCCTGTTACGAGCTGGGTTGCATGCCGTATTTTTTCCATCCTTCCATCTAACGCCAACAAACCTTTATCGGTAATATGGATCATTTTGCTGCGCCGATCAGTCTCTGAGTCCTGCTGAGCTACCCAACCTTGCTTAATCAGGCGATTTATAATTGCCATACCAACAGGCTTCTCATGAATATTTCTTTTGATTAATTCCATTTTTGTCATTTCACCGAATGATCTTAATACAATAAGGTATATAAACTCTTCCTGGGTCGAAAACTCTGATCCCCAAATGGCTGCCTTTGAATAGCTCTTCGCAAATCTATTCATATGGACAATTAACGTACTGATCACACTCTCCGGACTTCGCCCTTTTTCTTTTCCCTCCCAATCAGGTTCTTCTATCAGCCCTCTATCACTGTCGCCTACCCACTGCCTAAATCCTTCTGCATTATTAGGGTAGCGTTCGTTCAAGTTTTCGTACTCAAACCGTTCAAGTAATGCAAGTACTTCCTTTAAAAGTGTATACTTCATCTTTTCAAATTAGAACACAAATATACTAAAAATTGTTTCAAATTTTTAAAATAAACTTATATAAGTATATTTTTATACTTCATTAATACTTCACAATACTGTCTGATCGGAATAAAACCGATATATATCTTTAAAAAAGCCCTTCCTTCGCCTCCCTTGTCGGGTAAGTATCCTACTATATCGCCATCGTAATGCGGCTAAGCCATCCACTGAGCTTTAAATAAGTTGCATTTAAATATTTGGATCAGATAGGTTGTAGTCAGTTTATTTATTTCATTTGACCAGTCATCATTGTTACACAATAACTAAAACACTTATTTGTTTTATGTGCCGGAGATTTATAAATTCGTATCCGATGGAACAAAAAAGAAAAAATAACATCAATACAGTAGTAAGACAGTTTCTTACTATAGGGGCGGTTATCCTATTGTTTCTTTCTTCCTGTCCTATCAAAACCGGCATTAGGTCACTCATGGGCCTGCCCCAGAAGGTCGAACAGACTACTAATTCGAAAGGTTCGTTTATCGGAACCGGCTACCAAAACTGTTCGAGTTCGATCTTGACTGATGCTATGGTCCAAAAAGCGGGAATACAAGACAACGATCTGCTTCCTTCAGCAATATTAACCGTCCTTGTTTTATTCTTCTGCCTCCGAGCGAGGATAAAGGAAGAATTTGTCCTTCCATACTGGAGGATCAAAAGCGTTACATCCCTACCCATCTTTCTGCGCCACCGCAAACTGATCATTTAAAATCCACATCCGCTCAAATTGATTTCCTATTGGCAGTGCCAATGGGCTGAACGTGTTTATTTTCCGTATTGATCACTTATCATATTCCAAAACTTTTATATTATGGTCAATTATCATTTGGCTATCCTCATGACTTTTGCAGCCATTGGATCTGGATATACCTATGGGCAGCAGATCCCACAGACCTTGGGCCAGCTTTGGCCAAAAGTAGAAAAAACTTATGTTGGGCTTAAAGCGAAAAGTGCAGCTATAGAGTCTGCGCAGCTTGACGTCCGTGCAGTAAAAACAAATCGTCTTCCACAAGTAAAACTACAGGCCCAAAATACATATGGCACCTTTGAAGGTGCGGCTGGCGCATTTTTTCCGCAACCCGGCTTTTTCAACGTTTCGGGCAGTACGACAGGAACAGCCGGTTCCTCGGTTGCGGCCAATACATTTGGCTCTGCCACAGCCGAATGGGAGATTTTCTCTTTTGGAAAACTAAAAAAAGAATATCAAGCTGCCCAAACCATAGCCGAAAAACGTGACAGTGAACGGGCTGCTTCTATTTTAGAATTAAAAAAATCACTTGCCGAACGCTATATCACCTTGTTGTATGACCAAGTAAAGCTTAACTGGAACAATAAAAACGTACTGCGGCTCAATGAGATCCGCAAGCTGACTACCGGGCTTTCGAAGGCAGGAATCAGACCTGCGGCAGACAGCCTTCTCGCACTATCCTCATACAACCAATCATTGGGAAAAAACGAGCGCTTCAAGGGGCTGAAAAATGCTGCATTGATTAAATTGACAGAGCTGTATGCTGAAGAGAATATGGATTATTCATCTTCCCTTATCCACTTTCTCGAGCCGGTTGCTTATTCAACAAAACACCTAGCTACAGTATACGAAAGTCATCCTATTTTAACCGCCTTAGAGCATCAAGCGGACTACTTTTATTACCATAGTGAGATCCAGAGAAGAGCTGCTTTGCCATCTATCCGTATTTTGGGAGGCTATGCAATCAGGGGTAGCGGCATACATCCATCAGGACTAGTATCCGGCCGCTGGAACGACGGATTTTCCAATACGACAGCAAATTATCTGTTTGGTATCGGTGCAACGTGGAATATTACTGATCTCAAGTCAAATAGTCTACGACGCCAAGTCTATCGGAAAGATGCAGAGAGTATACGCCACCAACTTTCTCAATATCAACTGGCCATGCAATCCGACCTCAGCGCAGTGACTGCAAAAATCTTACAGCAATACAAACAAATCGAGAAGAGTTCCATCGCTATACAGCAGGCCGAGGAAGCTTACGAAATGTATCTCGCCAGGTATAAGAGCGGTCTGATAGCGTTAAGCGAAGTACTTCAGATCCGACAGCTACTCGAATCCGCTGAAAACAGCCACATCGAGGCTGCAAAGCAGTATTGGATGCTGGTTGCTCATCAATCAGCATTGACAACAGATTTTGATTACCTCTTTAACAACTTATAAGCATCAGAAAAATGAATATAATCAGATTTGCCTTGAGGAAGCCCATTTCAGTCATGATCGCCGTACTGGCAATTGTTTTCTTTTCCTACAGCACGATAAAAAAAATAAATGTCGATATATTTCCGCGTGTCGAGCTTCCAGCAATGTACATAGCCATGCCATATGGAGGTCTGTCACCATCTTACATGGATGGATTTATGGCCAACGAATTCCAAAAAGTACTGCTATTTGTCAACGGCGTCAAAAATATAGATTTTAAAAGTATTCAGGGATTGACAATGATGAAGCTGACCTTTTACCCTGGCACGGATATGTCCCAGGCGGCTGGGGAAGTTTCAGCCTCCGTTTCCAGGGCGATGGGATTTTTACCTCCGGGAGCGGTACCTCCAATTGTTGTACGATTTGATGGGAGTTCCCTACCTGTTGGACAACTAGTTTTTGAAAGCGACCAAAGGTCCATCAATGAAATTCAGACACTGGTCCTGACCAAAATAAGGCCTATGTTTGTAGAGATCCCCGGTATTACCGCACCGGCACCGTTTGGCGGAAATGCCCGTACGATCGTTGTCAATATCAATCCTGAACTTATGCAGGCTACTGGTCTTAGCCCCGAAGATATTACCGCAGCAATAACAAAAAACAGCCTTCCCTCACCAGCAGGAAATATCCGTATCGGGGATAAAAATTTGATGGCACCAATTAATTCTATCGCACGAGGCCCCGAAGAGTTTCTCAACACGCCAATCAAATCCAACGGAAACAGGACCTTATATATCCGGGATGTTGCCACGGTACAAGACGCTGCAGACCAGACAACAGGCTACGCACTGATCAATGGAAAACGATCGGTATACCTTCCTGTAATCAAGAAAGCAGACGCCTCAACGCTTGAAGCCGTTAGAAATCTAAGAGAATCATTACCTAGGCTTAAAAATTTACTTCCAGAAGATGTGAAGATCAATTATGAATTTGATCAGTCAAAATACATTGAACGTTCACTTTCGAACTTGATCCACGAAGGTATGTTAGGCGCTGTATTTACAGGGTTGATGATTCTTCTTTTCCTAGGGGATACCCGAGGAGCCATTATCGTTGTCTTGACCATACCAATCGCAATTATGGCAGCTGTTATCGTCCTGTATCTTTTTGGACAGACGATTAATATCATGACCTTAAGTGGCCTGGCATTGTCCATCGGTATCCTTGTGGATGAAGCTACAGTAACTATCGAAAACATACACCAGCATATGGAAATGGGAAAACAAAAACCTCGCGCCATCCTGGATGCTTTGCTGGAAATATCCGTTCCAAAACTGCTTATTTTACTGTGCATACTTGCAGTGCTGACACCAGCATTTATAATGACGGGCATACCAAAAGACATGTTTGTACCCTTATCCATGGCTGTTGCCTTTGCCATGGTCGCCTCCTTCATTGCCTCACAGACATTCGTTCCCATCTTGGCTAACTGGATGATGAAAAGCAAGCCCCATTCAACAACTAGCACAGCACATAAAAGAGCATTCTTTGAAAAATTCAGAATCAATTACACTTACAGAATACGGAAATGGACCAAACGTTCATCTTTGTTGGCTTTTATTTACGTACTCATTTGTCTACCTATAATTGCAGTTCTGTTACCTGCAGTAGGCACTGATGTCATGCCGGTTTCCAACAACGGAGACTTTCAGATCCGTATACAGGCACCCCAAGGTAGCCGTCTGGAAAAAACAGAGGAGATTGTACAACAGATCATGACGATTATCAGCAGAAAAGTGCCTGAAAATGGTATTAGCATTTCTTCCGCATTTGTTGGCCCTCAGCCGGCAGGTTCGCCGATCAATCCGATCTTCTTATTCACTAATTCTTCTCACGAAGCGGTACTGCAAGTCTCCATTGATCAGCAAGTGTATGCCGGTTCTATGGAGATACTGAAGGAAGATATCAGAAAAAGCGTGCAAAAGAACCATCCAGATCTAGCGTTTAATTTTGAGCCCATGGAACTGACCGAGAAAATCATGGGACAAGGCGCGTTGACGCCAATTGAAGTAAAAGTGGGTGCCCCTCAACTCAGTAGCGCTTTCGAATTCGCGTCCAGAATACAAAAAAATCTCAAAAAAGTTTCTTATCTACGCGATGTGCGCATTATTGAACCAATTGCATACCCTACCTTGGAAATCGAGGTCAACCGCGATCTGGCAGGGCAATTCGGATTAACAATGCAAGATATCACTCGCAGTCTTGTTGTCGCAACATCTTCTACCCGATTCACGGACAAAAATTTATGGGTGGACCCTAAATCTGGATTGGTCTTTCAGGTCCAGGTGCAGATACCAGAAGCCGTGATATCATCGGAAGAAATCCTGCGTTCACTTCCTTTAAAAAAAGGAAGTGCAAGACCGGTCCTGGAAGATGTGGCGACATTGAAAAGAGTTACATCTCCTGCTCAGGTCAACCGTAAGGGGCCCAACCGTTATGTAACTATTGTTGCGAATCTTTATGGGAGAGATTTGGGGAGTGCCTCAAGTGCTGTAGACAAAGCCATCAAGGAAACTGGAGCACCGCCACGCGGTGTCACCGTATGGACAGAGGGCACACTACAACTACTTAGCGAAACTTTAAAGAGCCTACTTGCTGGGTTAACGGTTGCCGTTGCCGTGATCTTCCTGATGCTCACAGCGTATTATCAGTCGTTCAAAGTGTCACTAATTATCTTATCTGTATTGCCGGCAGTCATTGGCGGAAGTCTAATAGCCTTATATCTGACCAATAGTACGCTTAATCTACAGTCCTATATGGGCATAATCATGTCCATCGGAGTGTCGGTCTCTAATGCTGTCCTGATGGTGAACCAAGCCGAGTTTTACCGGAAAAGCCTGCTTCTCAAACCAGATAATGCCGCGAGACTGGCAGCTTCTTCACGTTTAAGGCCGGTTTTGATGACAGCTGCGGCGATGCTTGCAGGAATGCTACCCATGGCTATTGGTCTTGGAGACGGCGCAGAGCAGGTTGCTCCGCTTGGAAGAGCGGTTATCGGCGGATTGATAGCCTCCACAGTGACCATACTGCTCCTGGTACCGCATTTCTTTTCATCGCTCCTTTCACGCGCCAAAACACACAGTCCTTCACTCGACCCTGATGATCAAGAAAGTCAATATTATAGTCAAATCAACTCGCAAAATTAACATGAAAAATAAAAAAATATTTACTCCGCTAATCGGAACAGTATGCTTATTTATAGTCCTGCATTTTGTATTCACTTCCTGCTCCCAGCCGGAAGCGGTTGCCCCTTCCATCAAGGAAAGCAACAAAGAAGAACAAGCCCTGTCCAAAACAATTGCTGTCAAATTTGACAACCCTGAATATGAAATTTCGCTGCCTGGAGAACTGCATCCTTACGAACAAGTGGCGATTCATGCCAAAGTCACAGGTTTTGTGAAACAGCTCCTCGTTGACCGTGGCACGTTTGTAAAAAAAGGCCAGTTACTCGCAGTACTGGAAGCACCTGAACTGGATCAACGTTTAAATGCTGACAAGTCTGCAGAGCAGAAGTTGTACAGCGATTACCTTTTCACCAAACAAGCCTATGAACGGCTCAAACAAGCCGCGCTCACGAGTGGTGCCGTGGCTGAAATTGAGCTCGATAAAAGTAAAAGTGCGATGGAAAGTGCACTGGCGACATACAACGCGGCAAAATCAGGCACAGCAGGAACAATTCAAATGCGTGACTACCTCAACATCAGAGCGCCATTTGACGGCATAATTACGGACAAAAATGTGTCTGTTGGTGCTTTGGTGGGTGTAAATTCCGGAGAACCTTTATTAATGATTGCTCAGGGCGACCGTCTAAGACTAACGGTATCCTTACCAGAAAAACACGCTGCTTCAGTTCATCGCGGCACACAGGCTATCTTTACGGCCAGCTCCAGACCGGGAGAGCAATTTAGCGCAAAACTATCTAGATCTTCCACTTTGCTGGATCGGCAAGACCGGTCACTCACCATCGAGTTTGACGTTCCGAATCATGACGGGCGCCTGCAAGGAGGAGACTATGCTCAGGTCAAACTGCGTTTAAAAAGGAAAACCTCAACCAGTTGGGTACCCCAAAAAAGTATTGTCCGCGCACAATCAGGGACCTTTTTATTCACCGTCGTCCAAGGGCAAATAAAAAAGGTAATGGTTAAAGAAGGAATCCAAAGAGACAGTCTGACAGAAGTTTTTGGCCAGTTAAAAGAGGGAGATATGGTATTATCGGCACCGTCAGAAGAGACCCAGGCAGTAAACTAACATAGATAGAACAACCCAGTCCCGCACGCCACTTTGTGACATGCGGGACTGGGCATGGTCAAGCAATTGCCAAGGCGTGAGATCCAGCAGTAATCCCACGCCTTTCGATCAACCATCTATGTCTGAAGTTTTTAAGGTCATGTGCCGAAGTCTTGCATAAAATACCTTATTTTTACGGTATATAAAAGGTGACAACCAACCTCCGATTGGACTGGCAAACAACCTAACTGTTAGAAACCTTCAGAAGTGTTTGTGATAAGCTCAATGACAAAAGACAGAAATATAGATCAGTCATAGCTTTATGAGACTAGCGATTTTGATGCGATTAACGAAATGAGACACAACTTTACGTTATTATTTGAAACACGATTATGTTACATAAAACTTTTATTCTAATTTGCTTGATCTGCGCATTAACCATTTGCTGCTCGCCACAGAAAGTGATCGAACGTGCCGGCAGCAGACATATTGAACTCACCGAGGGGCAAGAAAGTCCAGTGAAAGGATCTCCCATACGTGTCAAATTCAAAGGTATTTCGGAAGATAGCCGTTGCCCCCAAGGGGCAAATTGTATTTGGGCAGGAGTTGCAGTTGCTCAGATCGAAATAAGGGATCAATCAGCGGAGCCTGTCATATTGGATCTTGCGACAACCGACTTACAGCAAAGCGGGTATCAGAAATCAGCAATATATAAGAGTTATAGCTTTTCGTTACTGAGTGTTGATCCTTACCCTACTCAACAGCATGCCGTGCACACGCTTAAAGGAAAATACAAAATTGCCATTACGGTACAAAAGCAGTAACTATGGAATAGATCAAAACATAAAATTATTTTTTTGGTTTTGGGAGCTCTTTAATCCAGATATTTTTAAAGTCTATGGGCTGCCCCTCACTTTGCAATGCAATAAATCCACTGCTCAGCAGTTTGCCGTCAATCTTAATTTTAGGGTCGTAGCCATTGGCAACTCCCCCACCGATTTGAGGTTTTGAATATTGCAGGACAGTATCACCATTAATGATATGTTTGATCAACGAATCACCGAGCACGATCAATTCTCCGCGTACCCATTGGTCTCCATCAAAAGTCTCAGAAGTCGAATTTAAACAATGCGAAGCAGCAATCTCCCCTTGGTATACAACATTGGTCCCGGGAGAGCACATATTACCTGTGGGTCTTGGCTGTCCATCTCCCAGTCCTCCCAAAAGTTGCATCTCGATTGAAATAGGCCAATCTTGCTCCTTCAATATGGTTCTGGGATCTTGAGAATGAAACATAATACCGCTGTTACGTAATGTATAGGATGGTGCTCCCCGATGAAGATCACCCACAAAACGGTACTCAAATTTTAAATGATAATGCGAAAACGGTGTGTTATAATACAAATGACCAAACTGATCATTGAAATCGCCATACTGATCATACCTGATCTTAATCATGCCCTCCTCAACCCTAAAGGTACGACCGTAATTTACACCAAAGTCATGATGGTGAATTTTGACAAACCAATTGTGAACATCCTTGCCATTGAATAGAGGCTTCCACCCGTTATCGTCACGCGGGCCCTTCATTCCGGAACAGCTCCCGAAAATAAAACCCGTAACTAAAATTGCAATAAAAAATCTCTTCATTTGAAAAGTCATTAGTTTAAACTGGAAAGTAGACCACAAGATATTCAATTAAAGGTTGCCCGTCAAGTTTTTCTCTGCAGATCAACCGGCTTTAGCCATCAGCTGGCAGAAAAAATCCATTATTGGAACATAAATGAGTACCTTCGATTGAAGAAGTGCGGGGATGACAAAAACATCCGCGCTTAATAACTATTTAATACCTAAGCGAGTACATTTTAATGGATAACGCCCCGGATAACAAAGCAAAGATAAACGTAACGGATTTTATGAAAACGAAAGCTGAAGAGAACGCCTATCTCCCGGTAGCTTGGGAATTCTGCGAAATGATTAAGGAACAGATCGACAAAAAAACTATCGGCAAAATATTCTATTTTGACTCACCTGAGGTGATCGGTGAAGCCCAAGGCATCATTATCCATATGGACGAGGAAAAAGGAAAAGGGGTATTTATCAACATGGATAATGGTATGCGTATAAGAATAGACCGCATTATAACACTTTTTGGGAAGATAGGTGCGGCTTATGAAGAATATAATGCATTTGCTGACGCGTGCATGGATTGCAATGGCGGGTATACCAAAGAGGAGTTGGAGGATATGTAACCGACTAAGACTATGTTAAAAAGATAAAATGCAAAATAGAGCAGAAGATCATTTAATTTGAAGTCACGATTGGAAGTTTAAAGCCTTGTTTTTCTACACCCATAGCGACAAGCGTCCGAAAACTTTTGATATTGTCATTTCCAAAGAATATTTTGCGCGTGAGCTTCTCGTATTCAGCCATCGATTTTATGACGATGACAAGGAAGAAATCAGTTTCGCCGGTAACATAATAACATTGTTGTACTTCTGGTGTTTCGATAAAACTCTTTTTCGCCTGATCGATAAGCTCAATCTTTTCATTTTCCAAAGACACTTCTACCAAAATCGTAATCGGATCTCCAAAATGCTGCGGGTTGAGAATGGCTACTTCTCTTTTAATCGTCCCTTCTTCGCGCATCCGCTTAATCCGTCGCTGGACCGCAGCAGCAGACAGTCCGACACGTTCTGCGATCATACGCTGTGAAGTCTGACAATCTTCTTGTAAAATTTCCAAAATGGCAATATCGAATTGATCCATACTGACGGTGAGGCAAAATTGCATTTTTTAATTCAAATCTAATGAAAATACTCGGAAAACTTCATGCAATTTTGCATGATCGGACTTAGTAAACAAATCATGAAAACTTCACAGGTTAAGGGAACTACATTAGCGATCCTGGCGGCGATATTTTGGGGCATATCAGGGACAAGCGGACAATATTTGTTCGAACAGAAAGGCTTGAATGTAGAATGGTTGATCACCACAAGGCTACTGATGTCGGGCTTTGTTCTTTTGGTATTTACCCAATTTGGACAAAAGACAACTATATTTGGAATCTGGCGCAACAGAAAAGACGCAGCGCAACTTCTCGTTTTTAGTATGGTAGGCATGTTGGCAGTGCAGTATACCTATTTTGCAGCTATCAAGCATTCCAATGCAGCTACCGCAACGGTATTACAATATTCCGGTCCTATCATGATTGCCGTCTATCTAAGCATCAAAAAAAGACAACTGCCAACCCCGAAAGAAGGACTTGCCATCGGCCTTGCTGTGATAGGCACCTTCCTGTTAGTTACTCATGGAGACGCCAACGCATTGACGATCTCTCCAGTTGCACTTTTTCTAGGCTTATCATCAGCAGTCGCTCTCGCTATCTATACGCTCCAACCTGCGCGTTTATTGGCAAAATATGAACCTTCCGTAGTTATCGGATGGGGGATGTTATGTGGCGGTCTAGTCTTTAGTTTTGTCAAAGCACCCTGGGACTTTCAAGGAATATGGGATACCTATACTTTATTCAACACGGCAGCCATTATTGTGTTGGGCACCTTGGTAGCTTTTTCTTTTTATTTATACGCCGTCAGATTAATTGGCGGACAAAAAGCCAGTCTTTTGGCATCAGCAGAACCTTTAGCGGCTACTATTTTAGCTGTCTACTGGCTCGCCATCCCCTTTTCGTGGACCGACTGGATCGGGAGCTTCTGTATTATTTCCACAGTATTTCTCCTCAGCCGGTCGAACCGCAAAAGATGACTCGTCCGCTTAAAAAAAATAGCCCACTTTTTGTCTTTATATTTCTTATTCGTGTACAACGGGGGAATTAAATAACAACATATTTGGCCAAAAATGAGGGTATTTTTTTTGTATTATTGCGAACTAATTATTCACTTTATGAAATACAAGGAAATAAAACCCGCCCCTATTTTGGCCCCTTATATTCATACATTTTGGGAGTTAATTGGAGAAGAGAAAGATAGCCAATGGGAACGAAATTTTCCTGATGGTTGCGGAGGGGTGGTCATCAATCTGGGGGATACTTGTATTACCGATAATGGGACAACGAAAATGGATTTTGGGAAAACGTACGCTGTCGGTGCTACAACCTCTTTTAAAGATAGCTTTGTTGATGAAAACATCCATCTATTTGGTGTTTGTCTAAAGCCGGGCGTATTTCCTAATTTCTACGATTATAGTGCTCAAAGTGAAATAGTAGATATAACTGTCCAACTTGACCATACCCATTCTTTCCATCTCGACAAATTTCTTAAAAATCCAGTCGGCTATTTAAATGAATTTTTTGCTCATCGCCTACATCCTATCAGTGCCTCTCTTGAATCGGCTTTAAAAACTATCCATCAAGCTCAGGGTCAAATTACTATAGATGAAATTGCTAAAAGAAATTTTACGTCGGTGAGACAACTAGAACGCAAGTTTAAGACGCATGTAGGTGTTAGCCCCAAAGAGTATACGCGCATTATCAGGTTTCAAAACGCTTTGTCCAAGATAAAAGAACCAAATCAAAGGACGAGTTTACTAAACATAGCATTTGAATGTGGTTACTACGACCATGCGCATTTGACAAATGATTTTAAAAAACATACAGGAATGTCACCTTCAAAATTTTGATTTTGTCGCTTTTTTCCAAAATATAAGTGATCAATGCACCTATTTTTGTGTAAACTTTAATATGTAAAGCAAATGCGTAAACTATCACTCTTTATTGCGATGAGCTTAGACGGTTACATTGCGAAACCCAATGACGATCTCAGCTTTCTGAAGCTGGTGGAAAAGGAAGGAGAAGATTATGGATATACTCAATTTTCAAACTCCATAGATACCATAATCATAGGTAGGAAAACTTATGACTATGTGGTTAGGGAAATCGGCGCCACCCACTACGACAACGGGCAAAGAGACATTTATGTTATCACTAGAACGGACAAGCCCTCTTTAGGAAGGACAACTTTTTATACTGGAAATTTAGTGGAGCTTGTCCAACAACTCAAATCTCAAACGGGGAAAAATATCTATTGTGACGGGGGTGCAGAAATAATAAACGAACTCCTGCTGAACGATTTAATCGATGAGTTGATCATATCTGTTATTCCGATACTGTTAGGTGCTGGCACAAAACTCTTTAAGGAAGGAATTCCCGAACAGCCTCTTCAGCTCGTAGCAGCTCAAACTTACGATACGGGTTTAACGCAGGTACACTATCGAAAAAAGCGATAACTACATTCACCATAGAGATTGGATTTTGCTCATCTCAAAAATCTGATTTGTATAGGAAACATTATGTCCTTTTTTATTGTTATCACATTTAACTATGGATATCAGATCCAGACTGACATTACAAATTTGATTTTTAATTATGGCAAAAGCGAAAAACAACAAAAATGCGATGGGCGAATTTTTAGGTAAACTGATTTCATTCAGGAATTCTTTAAAACTAATTCACTGGTCTATCACCGGAAAAGGAAGTTATGAGGCTCATATATCATTAGATCAAGCGATAGATTCACTAGTAGATGTCACTGACCGGCTTGTGGAGACTACCTTTGCCCTAAAAGGTACTGTGGATATCATAATCCCTGAAACAACACGGCCGCAGCAACACATCAAATATATCGAAGCTTACTATCAGGAAGTCGAAAGTCAGCGCCAATCGCTTTTTCCGGAAAGTTTTTCCCAATCAATCATTGATGATGTACAAGAGACTATCCAGCAACTTCTCTTTAGATTAAAACGGCTTGAGTAGAAAACTTAAAACAGTGTGTTTGAAATGCTATCGTAAGAAAATCTGCAAAATAAATTACAAATGGGTTGTCTGCTTCGCGACAGCCCATTTGTAATTTAGCTTTACGCCGAAATAGGCACTGGAGCGTTTTCTGCAATTAATTTCTCATGTTTTAGCTCCGCCCAGAAATCAGCAGGAATCGCGATCTTAAAAGACGCCGCGTTTTGCACTGCTTGTTCAGCTGTGTGTGCTCCCGGTATTACACCCGAAACCACCTCCGGGGCTGCCGCAAACTGTAATGCTGCTGTCCGCAGATCGACAGCATGGTTAGTTGCAACTCGTTTTAGCGAAGCCAATTTATCTTTTACCCCGTCCGGAAACTGCCCGTCGTATAGATAACGGTCCTTTCCTGACAGAAATCCTGCACACAAAGGCGCTCCTACAATGATGGAAACGTTTCGTTCTGCAACCTTTGGGAAAACCCTATTGAGATCATCCTCATGTTTGATCAGCGAATACTGGCACGCAGAGAGAAATATATCAGGATCAGCAGCGCTTAAGGTTTGCAAAATCGGTTCTATGGTATTCACACCGAGCCCCCATCCTTTAATAATCCCCTCTTCCCTCATTTTAGTCAGTTCGGGCATTGCTCCTTTGACCGCCTGTTGGAAATAGCTTGGATACGTGGTTTTCATATCAGCATTATCAGGTGATAAGTCGTGGATAAACACAATATCGATAGCAGATAGCCCCAGACGTTGCAGGCTATCCTCAACACTGCGTCTTACACCTGAAGCGGTATAGTCGTATTTATAGCTAAAATTGAGTTTTCCCTTCCATAGCAGTTCGTCGGCACTAAAATTTTCTTTCGGGATCAAAAGACGCCCTACTTTAGTGGATAGCGTAAAGCTCTCCCGAGGCTTATCTTTTAGGAACAAGCCCATTCTCCGTTCGCTAATACCTAAGCCATACCATGGTGAAGTATCATAGAGCCGTATACCGGCATCCCATGCCGCTTCTACAGCTTCCAGGCACTCCCGATCCGGATTTTGCTGGAACCCATTTCCGAGTGCCACTCCTCCAAAGCCAGCTTTATCCTTTGGACGGAATCGCTTGGTCTCTTTTGGAGTTGATAATGACATTGGTTCATTTTCATGTGATGATGCGGAAACTAAACTGGGAAGCCCTGTACCTAATGCCATTCCAGTTCCCGCTAGGGTGGCCTGTGCCAAAAATTGTCTCCTTTCCATGACAGATCCGTTTGGATAAATCTATTGTTTTCCCTCTGTAAACAATTCTTATCATCACAAAGTTTGAAAATAATTGAGATATCCACACCTTCCCTATAGGGTGCATCTTCGTTAATCATCGCTGACAAGCCAAACAATGATGCAGCATCCGTGGCGAGCTTAGGCATAAACAGATAATGTTGTTACTTCATTACTATCTCAGCTATTCGTATTCGCTTTTGATTTATTAGTTTTTGCGAATGGACAACAAATAATTCATGAATTTGTAACAATTACTCGTAAACATTAAGAATTTAACACGAAAACAACTTGTATCCTCTTTTAACTTTGATTACATTTGTCAAACGGATGCAAAGAAAATTTCATCGATATTTGTACGGATTAATAGGGGCTATACTCATCAGTATCGGCTGCTGTTTTTTTACACAGCTGTCTGCATCTGCTCCAAAATATCAAGCAGCAGTCCACGACGGCTTAGCCTCGTCAAATCGCGAAAATTTCCAGACTGATCGTTATAAAAAGGGAGTACATCATCATTGGGAAAGTCTAAAAGCTTATTTTCCTGAAACCGACAATGAAAATGATGACAATGGAACCGACACCAATCCGGCAAACCTTATTGCTCTCCTGAGAAACGATCTCAGAAATTTAAATTCCTACCTTTGCCCCGGGATATTCAACCATTATACCGCTGTCTCCCTCGCCTCCCTGGAGTGCCGATGGCCATACAAAGAGGCCCTTTATATTCACTACGCTGTACTCAGGCTGTGATTTTATCATAATTCTTCAAAAAAGAGTATTGCTTCCAGATTTTTCTGAAAGCTAGTAATGTTATTGTCCATTTTTTTAAAAAGAATTATTATAAAAATTTATCACTTCATGAAAAGATTCATGTATATCAGTCTGTGTCTTATCGTTTTATTCACGAGCTGCCAATCCGATAAAAAAGAAAAGAAGGAATCAGCGATATTCAATGTCACTTCCCCCCTAATCAAAGACACATTAGTTAACAAAGAGTATGTAGCACAAATTCGCTCTATAAACCATATTGAACTTCGAGCGCAAGAAAAAGGGTATATTCAGTCCATATTTGTTGATGAGGGACAATATGTACAGAAAGGACAACCGCTGTTTAAAATTATGCCCAATCTTTATGAGTCAGATGTCAATCGAGCCAAGGCTGAAGTAAAATATGCAGAAATCGAATATCAGAATGCCAAAAACCTTTCTGAAAAAGATATCGTCGCTCCGCAAGAAGCAGAAATGGCTAAAGCAAAATATGAAAAGGCCAAAGCTGAACTCGCGTCAATGAATACTCACCTAAAGTTCACAGATATCAGAGCTCCTTTCTCGGGAATAGTTGGCAAATTACATATACGGAAAGGAAGTCTCGTTGATGAAGGTGAACTAATAACCGAGCTATCAGACAATAGTAAAATGTGGGTCTATTTTAATGTCCCAGAAGTAGAATATCTGAATCAAATGGAAGCCAAAAAAGGCAACAGTCCGATGCACGTACGCCTAAAAATGGCGAATGGAAAAGAGTTTGATCAGGACGGGGTTGTAGAGACGATAGAATCGGACTTCAACAATGAAACAGGCAATATCGCATATAGGGCAACATTTCCAAATCCCAAAGGACTTTTAAGATACGGTCAGACAGGGAATATTATGATTACTTCTCCTTATGAAGCCGCGCTGATGATCCCCCAGAAAGCGACATTTGAAGAGCTCGAGAAAAAGTATGTGTATGTTGTAACCAAAGACAATAAGGTGAAAGCTAGAGAAGTGACGATTGCTGCTGAGCTACCGCATATTTATGTTATCTCCAACGGACTCGGAAAAAATGACAAAATTCTTTTGAATGGATTACGCATGGTTCAAGAAAACCAAACAATTGAATCCAGATATCAAAATCCTGAAAAGGTCATGTCGAATCTAGATTTATATGCAGAGTAATTAAACGGAAACCTTATGTTTAAGAAAGTCATACACCGACCGGTATTCGCTATCGTATTATCGGTTGTCATCCTATTTATTGGTGGCTTGGCCATCAAACAGTTACCAACGGAACAATTTCCAAAAATAGCACCGACTACAGTTGCAGTTACCATAGCCTATCCAGGAGCAAGCGCAGATGTATTGGTCAAGTCATCGCTCATAACATTGGAAAATGCAATTAATGGTGTGCAGGGCATGCGATACATAGCAACAGATGCAACGAGCGCCGGTGAAGCTACTGTTAACGTGATTTTTGATCCCGGAACCGATCCGAATGATGCTGTTGTACTCGTCAAAACACGTGTCGATCAGGTGATGCCCTTGTTGCCCGAGCTCGTACAGAAAGAAGGGGTTGTGGTCAATCCAATCCAGCCCAGTATGCTGATGTACGTCAATTTATACAGTTCCAATAAAAGTATGGACGAGAAGTTCTTATATAACTATGCGACGGTCAATATCATCCCTGAGATCAACCGTATTCATGGTATTGCCAAATCACAGATTCTCGGAAGCCGTAGGTATGCCATGCGGATTTGGCTGAATCCGGATCGTATGCGAGCTTATAATCTGTCTGTGGATGAAGTGATGGAGGCAATAGGTGAGCAAAGTATCATTGGACGTCCAGGACGGCTTGGCCAGAGTTCAGGTATAGCGGCACAGTCGCTAGAATACGTTCTGACTTACAAAGGACAATACAATCAGCCCCAGGAATATGAAAACATCATCTTGCGAGCCAATGCCGAAGGTGAAAATATCAAATTAAAGGATGTCGCCAAAGTAGAGCTGGGGAGCGAATTCTTTGATATCTACTCCAATCTGGACGGACATCCATCCGCTTCAATCGTGCTCAAACAAAATTATGGCAGTAATGCCAATGATGTGATCAAAGATGTAAAAGCAAAGCTCAAGGAAATGAAGGGCAACTTTCCACCCGGCATTGATTATAAAATCAGTTATGACGTATCCCAGTTTCTGGATGCTTCTATTGAGCAAGTGATGCACACTTTGCGAGATGCCTTCATTTTGGTTGCCATCGTCGTATTCATCTTCCTTGGGGACTGGAGATCTACTCTGATTCCTATCATAGCCGTCCCAGTCTCGCTCATAGGTACCTTCTTCGTCTTACAGCTATTCGGCCTGTCAATCAACCTGGTCACGCTTTTCGCGCTGGTATTGGCAATTGGAATTGTGGTCGATAACGCGATCGTGGTTATAGAGGCGGTACACGCAAAAATGGAAGAAAGCAATATATCACCATACAATGCTGTTAAAGAAGTGATGGCTGAAATCGCGGGAGCCATTATCGCGATCACTGCGGTGATGGTGGCCGTATTTATTCCTATTTCCTTTATGACCGGACCCGTCGGTACATTTTACCGTCAGTTTTCCATTACAATGGCCAGTTCAATTGTCATTTCGGCGGTAGTAGCACTCACCCTCACCCCCGTATTGGCTGCCATGTTATTAAAAAACAATCATGGTAAAGCCAAAAAGGTCAATGGACTCAGTAGAGCATTGGATGTGTTTAACGCAATCTTCGATAAAATCACTGGCAAATATGCTGGATTTCTACGAAAAATCGCCAGCAGACGGGCTATTACCTGGGGTATATTGATCGCATTCTGCCTAGGCACTTTCGCTATAAACAGAACGTTGCCAGGAGGATTTATCCCTAGCGAGGATCAAGGGACAATCTACGCAATTATTCAGACGCCACCTGGATCCACCCTGGAGCAAACAAACAAAATTTCACGTGAATTGCAAAAGATCTGTCAAAACGTGGAGGGAGTAGAGTCCGTTTCTTCTCTCGCGGGTTACGAAATTATGACAGAGGGCCGGGGTTCAAATGCAGGTACTTGCCTTATCAATCTGAAGACCTGGGATGAACGTGAACATTCTGTCAAGGAGATCATGGAAGAGCTGGAAGAAAAATCAAAAGACCTTGGAGCCATCGTAGAATTTTTCGAGCCGCCGGCTGTCCCAGGATTTGGTTCCTCAGGCGGATTTTCAATGCGATTGCTCGACCTAAACAGGACGACGGATTACCAAGACTTTGACAAGGTTAACAAAAATTTCATCGCCAATCTAAAAAAAAGAAAAGAACTGACAGGAGTCTTCACATTCTTCGCCGCGAATTATCCGCAATATGAATTGGTCTTTGACAATAACGCGGCCATGCAAAAAGGGGTTTCTATTGGCAAAGCCATGGACAACTTAAACATCCTCATCGGAAGCACCTATGAGCAGGGTTTCATCCGCTTTGGACAATTTTTTAAAGTCTATGTACAATCATCTCCTGAATTCAGAAGACTTCCGTCGGATATTATGAATTTATATGTGAAGAACGACCAGGGGCAAATGGTTCCTTATTCAGCGTTTATGACCTTGAAAAAGACACAAGGTCCCAATGAAATCACACGTTACAACATGTACAATTCGGCGGCCATTCGTGGACTTCCGGCTAAAGGTTACACAACTGCAGATGCCATTCAAGCAATCAACGAAACCGCCATACAGACATTACCGCATGGGTATAAGGTAGCCTGGGAAGGGCTCTCCTACGACGAAGCGCAAAGAGGTAACGAGGCCGTTTACGTATTTTTGGTTGTACTGGTGTTTGTTTATCTCGTATTGGCTGCACAATATGAAAGCTTTATTATTCCATTTGCGGTTTTACTATCCCTACCAGTAGGCGTATTCGGGTCATTTTTCCTATTAAAAGCTATGGGCCTGGAGAATGATATCTATGCGCAAGTGGGACTCATCATGATTATCGGGTTATTAGGTAAAAATGCAGTACTTATTGTAGAATTTGCTGTAAAACGAAGGCAGGCTGGCGACTCTATTTTGGAGGCAGCAATAGAGGGGTCAAAAGCCAGGTTTAGACCGATTTTGATGACGTCATTTGCTTTTATAGCGGGCTTGGTACCCTTAGTCTTTGCCGGAGGCGCGGGGGCTATCGGAAATCACACTATCGGTGCATCAGCATTGGGCGGAATGCTTGTCGGGACAATTTTCGGTGTAATTGTCATTCCAGGGCTCTATTATATTTTTGCGAAACTCGCGGATGGAAGAAAAATGATCCAAGCCGAAGACGAATCACCTTTAAGCGAAGACATGATACATTATGAATAAGAACAGAATATACAAATATGCCGGTTTTACGCTCGTTTTATTAAGCTTCGCAGCGTGTAAACCTTTGGAAATACAGCAACGCGTAGAAAATAAGACTGTGCCCACACACTATGGCACAGCGGAACAGGATTCAGCTAATACCGGAAAAATGAAATGGGATAGCTACTTTACCGATCCTAATCTGCAGGCGCTGATTCAAGAAGCATTGCAGAACAATCAAGAGCTGAATATCATTCTCCAAGAAATTGAAATTGAAAGAAATGAAGTGAGTGCAAAAAAAGGTGAATATTTACCATCTGTTGGTATAAAGGCTGGCGCTGGTCTGGACAAAGTCAGCCGATATACCAACATCGGCGCAATGGAAGCCAATACGGAAATCGAGCCCGGAAGGGAGATGCCCGAGCCACTCCTCGATTTCGGATTGGGACTACAGGCCAAGTGGGAAACTGACATCTGGGGAAAATTACACAACGCCACCAAGGCTCAGCTACATCGATATCTAGCAAGTGTTGAGGGTAAAAATTTCATGGTCACCAATTTGATTTCAGAGATTGCCGATTCCTATTATGAACTCCTTGCTTTGGACAATGAACTTGAGGTGATCAACGAGAACATTAAAATCCAGAATAATGCTCTGGCTGTAGTCAACGATCTCAAACAGTTTGCTCGTGCCAACAAGTTAGCTATCAAGAGATTTCAAGCACAGATTCTCAAAACTCAGGGCATGCAATTCGATATTAAACAAAAAATAACAGAAACGGAAAATAAGATCAATTTTTTAGTCGGGAGATTTCCCCAGGAGGTAAAAAGAAATCATGATGCTTTCGCCTCCCTTGTACCACCAACCGTATATACCGGCATACCTGCTGACTTGTTGGAAAACCGTCCCGACATCAAGCAAGCAGAATATGAGCTTGCTGCCGCTAACCTGGACATCAAATCCGCAAAAGCACGTTTCTATCCTTCACTGGATATTACAGCCGGTATTGGTTTACAGGCTTTCGACCCGACCTATCTGATTAAACCCGCCTCTTTTGTCTCTTCGCTAGTTGGGGAACTTACAGCTCCGCTAGTCAACAAGAGAGCGATCCAAGCAGCGTATAAAAATGCGAATGCCAGACAGGTACAAGCTGTACTACATTATGAACAAACAGTTTTGGGCGCATTTATAGAAGTCACAAATCAACTTTCAAAAATCAAGAATTTGGAAAGTGGACTAGCTATTAAAACAAAAGAAGTGGATGCGTTAAACGAATCGATTGGAATCTCCAATGACCTGTTTAAATATGCGCGAGCAGATTATATGGAGGTCCTACTCACCCAGCGTGATGCATTGGAATCAAAATTCGAATTCGTTGAAAAAAAAGTCAGCCAACTCAAAGCTAGTATTTCGATTTACAGATCCCTCGGCGGTGGCTGGAATCAGCGATAGCCTAGGGTAACCGATATTTTTCACTTGGGGCTTATAAAATGATAAGCCCCATTGTATAATTGGACATGAACCATAGGCCTGATTCAGGCGCAATAATCGCAGTAGAATATTTATGGATGCATCATCCGTCGCAATTATTCTTAAACTATGGTAAATTGGATCAAACCACTTGTACAAATTTAATTCTTCTAAACCATTTTTTTATTTATAGCAGAAATGACCAATTAAGGTAATAAACTCATATTAAAACAGATAAGAAATCATACAATTGTTCATCAAATTGCATAAGAGAAAAAAAGAAAATAATATCGAAAATACACTTGCATCATATAGGTTTCATTCCTATCTTTGTGGCATCAAAACAAATCCTAATGCGGAAGTGGCGTAATTGGTAGCCGCACCAGACTTAGGATCTGGCGCCGCAAGGCGTGGGGGTTCGAGTCCCTTCTTCCGCACAAAAAGCCTCCTTAGAGTAGTCTAGGGAGGCTTTTTTTATTGTCATCACAAAAGCACCCGCAGACATACGACATCCCATTTAAAAATAAAAGAAGTTCGCCAGAAAACGACACCATCATTGCCAAAATTTAATAGTTTTAATATCTTTAACTGTTATGTTGAAAGGAAATAGCGTAATGGAGACAGAATTAAAATTATCATATGAAAAATAAGGAGAAAACGGAGTGGAAATTTGCTAAGACAAGTATCTTTTGGGGAGAAATTGCGCCAACAGATCACGTCGTACAAATTTATGAAAACGATGAATCTTTTTTAATTACGCTTGAAGGTTTCGTCATTAGCGGTCTCGAAGCAAAAGAATCGGTCGTGCTCATAGCAACCCCAGAGCACATTACAGCGTTATCTGAGCGACTTTCCAAAACGGGTGTTGACGTAGACACCAATATTGCCGACGATCATCTCATTTTCCTGAATGCAGAACAAACGTTATCCAAATTCATGGTAAATGGATGGCCTGAACCTAAGCTTTTTGAAGAAACCATCATGGCAATCATCCGGCGAGCTTTAGATAAAAATCGACCTGTCCGTGCTTTTGGTGAAATGGTAGCGCTCTTGTGGTCAAAGGGAGAAAAATCCGCTACCGTTCACTTAGAAATGCTTTGGAATCGCTTCTGCGAAATGCAGAATCTGTGTCTCTTCTGCGCTTACCCCAAGAATGGCTTCACACAGGATGTCAACTCGTCAGCTCACACCATTTGCTGTGCACATGCCAAGATGCTTTCAGGGACTCAAAAATCAACGACTAAAATCTTTTATAAAACAGCCCCACAACAACCATCGGGTATTGTACTTTAAACGGGCAACTTTACAATAAATTTTGCACCGCAGCCTAACTCACTTTCTACAAAAATCGAACCTTGGTGTTTGTAGACAATTTCTTTGGCTATATATAAACCTATGCCTAACCCAGAAATATTCGTATCTATACCGTCGGCCCGGTAAAACCTTGAAAAAATACGTTCCTGTTGGTTTTGTGGAATTCCAATGCCAAAATCCTGAACACAAAGAACTGCATATCCCGGCTCTTCGCTCAAAAACACCTTCACTAAATCTGCACCGGGTGAATATTTAATAGCATTGTTGATGAGGTTAATAATCACCTGTTCCAAGCGTTGCTTATCGCCCATCACTTCGTGCGGCATCTTGTCACTAAAGAATGCGATATGATGAGAACGAGTGGTGTATTGAATCTCTTCAATGGTATCTTTTATCATACCAGCTAGATCAAAAGGCAACTGTCTAAGTGGCAACTGCCCAGTTTGGATTTTGGAGGCGTCCAACATATCTCCAACCAATGTAGACAACTTATTCGCCTGACTCAACGCTCTATCAATAGCAGGTTTGTTGATATCTCCATCCTCCATTCGCATACTGATAAATTGTAAAAATCCTTTTAGACTAGTAATAGGTGTCTTCAATTCGTGGCTGGCAAGCCCTATAAATTCATCTTTTTTGATATTTAAACTACGTATCTCTTCATATAGGCTTGCATTCTCCAAGGCAGTACTAGACAACGTTGCGATTCCAACAATCAGCTTTTCTTGTTCTTCATTAAAAAAGCGTTCTTCAGGATGTCCATATATTAATCTTCCGATAACGTTCCCCGATGACGAGATAACGGGAACAATGAGACAGCTAACCATATGCAAGTCATCTATAAATGGAAAGTGTGCCCAGTCGCCCAGCCGAAATAAGCTGTCTGTAGTCACATTTTCTGATCGAACAACGTCTGCACAAGTGACATTGGAAATACAAAGAAGCGGGTCAGGCCATGACCTGAACTTACTCAAAAAGATGTCTGAAATACCAAAACACTTGACTTGTAACTGCTGGTTGTGGAATTTATCCGGACGGTTATATATAAACAAGCCAAAGGCTGCACCGATAATTTTAGCAGAAGCGTCGATCACCCGTTGGAGAATTTCACGGACTTCAAGACTTTCCGATACGAGTTTTCCTATTGTATTCAAAGTTTCGACGTGATTGGTATACCGTTGGAGTTTTTTTTCAAACTCCTTTTGTTTCGAGATATCCCGGGCAATCTTAGAAGCTCCAATAATCGTTCCTGACTCATCTATCATCGGAGATATCGACAATGAAACCGGTATCAATCTCCCCGACTTATGCATGCGTACGGTTTCAAAATGATCAATTCGTCGTCCCTGCTGTATGTTTTCAATAATGTGATCTTCCTCCGCCAGGCGGTCTGCAGGTATGATTAATGATATATGTTTGCCCACAACTTCTTCTTCTGAATAGCCAAACATCATCTCGGCCGCTATATTCCAGCTGGTAATGATTCCTTTTAAATCTTTGCTGACAATAGCATCATCGGACGTACTTACGATAGCTGCAAGACGGGCTTGACGTTCGCGGCTTTCAACAAGCCGCTGCTCTATTTCGGAGTTTCGTTGAGCGATGGAGGTGGCCTGCTTTTTCAATGTTGTAATATCCTGGAAAAAGATATAGATCAACCTAAGCCCATGTATATCTTCTATCATACGAGAGGAAAGTAATATCCAGCATTCTCCGCAAGTATCCGTTTGCAGAGGTAGCTCCCTATTGGCCACCGATACTTCGGCAAAGATGTCCTGAAATGCCTGTGCAGCTTCCTCTCCGCAAAAAAAGGAAGCAATCAATCGGCCTAACAAAGTGCCATTGTCGCCAACCAGAAAACTAGCCGCAGCACGATTTGAAAAGATAACAATACCTTCCGCATCAATGGATAAGACAGGTATATTATTTAAGTTATATATATCCTGGATTTCCGGGTGTGTAAGCTGACTCATAATCTCAACCCGTCTGTGCTGTACCTTTAACCACTGCAAGGAATTCACTCATATCAAATGGTTTCGCCAGATAAATATCAGCGCCAGCACCAACCGCAATCTGCTCGCCAACTGGATTTGCGGACATGCAGACAATAAACATTTGATTTAATGCTGAATCGGCCCTGACCAGCTGTATCAACTGGTCTCCTGATATGACAGGCATAGCGATGTCCACAATCAATACATCAGGACATTCAAGCCGCAGACGAGACAGTGCATTCCGACTATCAGTCTCGGTAAGGACTGTAGCGTCCGTGAATTCCTGAAGCACCATCTCTAACATCTCCACAATATTTCTGTCATCATCGCAAATAAAAATCTTTCTCTTCATATCTCTTATATTTAGGAAAGGCAACAGATGATTCCGCCTTTTTAATTATAGTTTATTCAGGAGTAATGACTAAATCTACAAAAAAAATAATCAAATCAACTATACCATCCATCTCATCAAAGTTTTTTGTTATGATGTCTTTTCCAAGATGGTTGCACAATGTATTTTCTAGCAACAAATTCCCTTTATTGCTTACCGTCAGGGTAACTTGCTGTCACAAAAATGCAGCCTACCATGTCATCATGCACAGATCCCATACTACTTTTCAAATAAAAAGCCAAACGAAAACTCGTTTGGCTAATATAATGTATCGAGAGCGCTAAACAATCAATTCAATTTATAAATCTTAAGCTGCTGCTGTAACTTTTTACGAATCATATGGATTCTCGTTTTTATGGTTCCTTCTGGCATGTTGAAGTAACTTCCTATTTCGTGGTATTTATACCCGTCCAAATACAGCCGAAAGATCTCATAATTGTCAGCTGATAAACTTCGCATAGCCTTTTCAATGTCGTCGGCCATAAATTTATTGATCCCTTTATTGTGTTCGATCGTGTTGGTGCTTTCTAGATCTACGTACACATCTTGAATCTCGCTGACACGTTTGGCTTTGCGATATTTATTAATATAAGTATGTTTCATGATCACATACATCCAGCTCATCAATTTCGGGTGATGAACAAACTTATCAATGGATTTAAGCGCACGGATCCAAGTCTCCTGGATTAAATCTTCCTTCTCATCAGGGTCAGCAGTAAACTTAGCAGCAAAGTGGTTCAATAAACTTCTTTTTTCCTTAATCAATACATTTAAATTGTAGTTGTTCATAATTATATGCTTTCGTTTAAATTGATATTAGTGGTGTTTCTGCATGTAGAACTACAATAAGAATGCTAAAATGTAAGGAATCGGGACGTTAAAATAGGCTTCACCCTGCTAAGCGTATAAGTACGTTTCGGTCATCACGGGCAGGAAAGTAAATAAAACAGCTGCCTACAATAGCAAAAAAATCCATATTATTAAAAAAATATCAAATTAAGAAATAAACCAAACGGGTATAAATTCTTATATTAATGTAGAAAGTACCGGCAATGACGAATTTTAACGAGCTGGGTCATGAAGCAAATTGTACAAACAGATATACGGAAACATTTCAATAAGTATAGAAATAATGAACAGCCCACAGCGACCAGCAACAAGGCATCACGCAGCTACGGTTGACATCCTATAAATTATAATGGCCTCGCTGTAACTATTTCTTGGGCTGCATACTCTAATAGGAAAAGTAATAATAAGATAGCGTTATGGAAAATACAGCAATCAAAACACAGGAACGGGTCTTCCATTTGTTGAAGTACACTTTTATTATCGTACCTATTGTCGCCGGTGCAGATAAGTTCATGAACTTATTGACCGAATGGGACCAATATCTCAACCCCGCTATAGCGGCGGTGTTGCCATTCTCAACGGGAATTTTCATGAAAGTCGTTGGTACGATTGAAATCGCGGCCGGCCTGATCGTTTTAAAAAATCCGCACATAGGTGGTTTGATTGTGGCTCTTTGGTTAGCGGCTATTGCCTTATCTCTATTAATGCGTTTTAATTTTGTGGACGTTGCTGTCAGGGATCTGGTCATGGCGATTGCAGCTTTTTCGATGTCCCAATTGTCCAAGACTGTAAAATAACATGAAACAAAATAACGGACAGCTGCACGACAAGGAAATTATATCGAGAATCCTGCTTGGAGAAAAATCGCTTTACGAATTGATCGTAAGGCGATCCAACCCATATTTGTATAAAATTGGCCGCTCTTATAGGTATGATCATGAAACTACTCAGGATCTGATGCAGGATACTTATGTCGATGCCTTCAGGAATCTACATCAGTTTAAACAACAGGCCGACATAAAGACTTGGCTTATTCGAATCATGTTAAATAACTGCTACAAAAAGAAGCAAAGGTCCAGCTACAAAAACGAACTTGCTCAAGACAATATCAATGAAAACGTACTTCCTATGTTTAACAATGCAGACAGTGATACCTATCGCCAGGTGTATAACCGGGAGTTAGGAAAGGTTATCGAACAGGCGGTGGAAAGAATACCGGAGAAGTACCGCTTAGTCTTTTCACTACGTGAAATAGATGGGCTGAACGTATCCGAAACAGCCAAAGTACTTGATATTAGTGAAATTAATGTCAAAGTCCGGCTCAATAGAGCAAAAGCAATACTGCGCAAAGAACTTGAAAAATCATATGCCCCCATGGAGCTCTATGAGTTCAACCTTGTGTATTGCGACGCAATGGTCAACCGTGTCATGAAAGAAATAGAAGGAGAATAACAATCACAGATAGTGCAGCGTTGCAAAATGACATAACAATACTTTAAAGGCTCACACCTAAAGTAAAGGCCACCCCCTTGGATTCAAGGTCCACATTCCCATATCCAATGCCTGTCAAAGGCAATTTAACAAACGGTTTAACACCCACATTCACCTTGTCGCTAATTTTCCGTTCAATGGATACCGAAAAATCCGCTACGCCAAAAATATGTTGATTTTCTCCAACAACTTCATACACTCCACTTTTTTTACTGTCCCCATAATTACCCCCACCTTCATAATCAAATGTATACTTCTCCTTCAACATGAAATAACTTGAAAGGCCCGCACTAACATTAAATTTTAACTTTTTATTACGCAAAACAGTATAATTTGCTGTTAAAGGCACATCAATAACGTCACATACAGCACTGACACTGCTTGGCACCTGTGTCATCTCCGGCGGATTGGATGGCGAATAAAATCTATATGCTGACTTATAATTCTTCTTGGCGTAGGTTGCCCCAACGGAAATGTGTAAACCTTTTGCCAAGGGATAAGAATAAGCCAAACCGATGTTTTCACTAACTGAAGAGTTTCCAGCTCCCCTGACGCTCGTCAGATCAGGGCCTGCCAACAGACTGATCATAGGGCGTTCTTCTTGTGGTTTAGCTAATACATCCATACCTTTTGGTTGATAAGACAGGTCTAGCCGCTCTTCTATTGCATCGTCACGATGTATCTGCACGACCAGCTGGGATAGGGGCTTTAATCGACCATTCATTTTGGGAATTGTTACAATACTATTCATGGCAATGCTCGTCATTTGAGAAGGTTTTCCGGTGACGAGCCGTACGCTATTAATTTGTTTCCAATCATGGAGCTCTATTGGATTTTGAAATGCTATATTGCGATCATCTTTCGGCGGAAATCGGGTTTCCTCTTTTTGTTTGACGCCTACTTCTGTTGAACTGTTCGTTTCTTTTTTAGAAGTTGCTTTCTGTTGGGCTATACTACCCTTATTGGTGTCCGATAAAGACTCCAGTTGAAACTGATCACTTTTCCAAATAAAAAACAAAGCAAAAACAGCCGCTACGGCAGCCCCCAGTACCAGAAATACAGCCATGTTTTTCCTTCTTTCATGGCGTTTCCCGTTCAACCTATCCTCTAGTTTCTGCCAATGTGATTCATTAAAGTCAAATTTGGCGTTACTTAGACCTTCCCTAAAAATTTCGTCAATTTTATTTTTATCCTTTTCCATTATGTTTTCTCCTCAGTCTTACCACGTATAGCACCCCGAATCTTCACCATTTCAGCTAGACGGCTCCTTGCTTTATGCAGATTCGATTTGGATGTTCCGATCGCGATGCCCAACATATCACTGATTTCTTCATGTCCATAACCGTCAATAGCATAGAGGTTGAAAACCGTTCTATAGGCAGGTGGGAGCTGATGTACCATCGCCAACAAATCCTCGTAGTCCAATTTGTGGCTAATCGAGTCATGATCAACAATAGTATGCTCATACATGGTAATATCTAAAGATATACCTTGTCGTATTTTTGCACGGTAAAAATCTATTGCCGTATTTGTCATGATTTTTTTTATCCACACGGAGAAGGGCTTTTGATAATCGTATTTGTCAATATGTTTAAAAACCTTGAAAAAGCCGTCGTTTAATATGCCAATAGCATCCTCTTTATTATCAGAATAACGCAGACATATCCCCAAAGCTATTGGATAATAAATAGTATAAAGATCTTTTTGAGATCTACGGTCCCCATTGATGCATCCTTTAATAATATGGATAGATTTTTCGTCAACTCCTGTTATCGCCACTCGATATTGCTGCTTTCTTTTGATAAATATAGTATTAAGTCTAATACGATCAGATACCACCAAAGGTTGCCTGTAAAAAATATTTTTTTTCTTTCCTCTGCCAAGGCAACCTCCGCCTGTAATCTATCGTAATATCTCAAAACGTAACACCAATGAAAACGAACAAAAAAAATGTCACAAAAACCGCTTTAACAATTTTAGCGCTGTTTTTCTTTTTCTCTTGCTCCAAAGATGAAGAGCAGGATAAAGTTCAGCCCGGAGGCATACAGGTCGTTGCCAATAGCCGCTTCGGCAACATATTAACAGACGCAGAAGGCAAAACCCTCTACTTCTTTTCCAACGACACAAAGGCTACCTCAACGTGTAAAGGCAATTGTTTGGCCACCTGGCCGGTTTATTACAGTAGCCAAACAAGTACTGACCTGAAACTTGACAAAAATCTGATTGGTGAAATCACTCGGGAAGATGGGGCCAAACAAAGCACATTTAAAGGTTGGCCGCTGTATTATTACGCTGGTGATAGCCAGGTTGGCCAGGTTAACGGCGATGCTATGAATAAAATCTGGTATGTTGCAAAACCCGATTATTTATTAATGATTGCCAATGGCCAGCTAATTGGACATGACGGAAAGAATTATTTGGGAGATTATAGCGAGGGGATAGGGCCAACCAGCTACCTCACCGACGATAAAGGTAGGACACTTTATGCCTTCAAACCCGATAAATTCAATAAAAACACCTATACAGCTTCAGATTTTAGCAATGACGCTCTCTGGCCAATTTTTCAAAACGAGACTGGCTCGTTACCCTCACTGTTGAGGACAGATGATATGGCTGTTATCAACGTATTCGGAAGGAAACAATTGACATATAAAGGTTGGCCATTATATTATTTTGGTCAGGATCAGCAACGCGGAGACAATAAAGGAGTCAGCTTTCCGAAACCAGGTATCTGGCCGGTTTTGAACAACACGACGACAACGGCGCCCACAAATTAATTGAATTAAAAGTTAGCATAACGAATGATGAACGCCCAAACTTTACCATTAAAACGAAATCATCGACGCAACTACAGTTTAACGACGATTGTCGTCTTGATAATAGCTTCCATCATCACACTCGAAGGTTGTACTAAGAAGCAAGCGGAAGAACTTACGCCCGACCCAGGAGGTGAAAACGAAACGGTCACAACAGCAAATGTCTCGTATGACAATTTTGTCAAGGCCCTTTTTGAAACCAATTGCGGTTCCTGTCATGGTAATGGTCGTCCTGCCAGTGCCCGATGGGCGTTCAGCGGCTACACTTCGGTCAAAAACAATATTGAAAAAATTAATAACGCCGTATTGATCACCAAATCCATGCCCATAGGCCGGTCGCTGACCATGAAAGAATTAGAACTTCTAGATGCCTGGATTAAACGCAATACACCGGAAAAATAACACCAACACTATGAAGAAGATTAACATATACACATTTATCCTGCTTTTGTTCCTTAAGATGACAACGTTTGCACAACAAACAAGCTCATTTATAGCAAAGGATGCAGATATCGCCTTCTTTAGTAAAGCTCCCTTAGAAGACATCGAAGCAAAAAGCAGCCTTGCTGTTTCGGCAATGAATATCAGCACGGGAGATATCATCTTTCGGGTAAAAAACACCTCTTTCCAGTTCGATAAGAAGCTGATGCAAGAACACTTTAACGAAAACTACATGGAGAGTGAAAAATACCCTATTACTGAATTTAAGGGTAAGGTCGAAGGGGCACAAAAACTGACGAAAGACGGAAGTTATACGCTCAACGTATCAGGCACACTCCAGACACACGGAGTCGCAAAACCTTACACCACTATGGTCGTATTCCATGTTAAAGACCACATAATAAAGGCGTCAGCCAATTTTCAGCTTAAGCTTGCAGACCATAAAATCAGTATCCCATCTATCGTGGGAAAAAAAATAGCCGAAGTGGTAAAAGTCAGCGTGAATGCGCTTTACAAACAACAGTAAAAATACAACACAGCGAACATGAGAAATATACTATGGATTGGCCTGTGCCTCCTTTCGGCAAGAACTTTCGCTCAAGAAGACCTTGATAAGCTCATATCGATAGCGGCATCGAAAAACGAAAAAGTAACTTCAACATTTAAATCTGGCAACCTCATCAACTTAAAGACAACCGAAACAATTCATCGCAAAGAAATGGATTTTAGGGTCGACCATCGTTTTGGCGATATCGCCGGAAATGCTGGTGGTGTAAAAAATTTTTTTGGGCTAGACAACTCAACAGATATTAGAATAGGCTTTGATTACGGCCTGCTGGACAATCTCAATGTCGGCATCGCCCGGGCAAAGGGAGCGACGGAAGTCAGACAACTTTATGAAGCCAATGTAAAATACCGTTTTTTAGACCAAACCGTTGATAATAGTATTCCTGTATCTGTTGCACTGTTTGGAAGTACGACGGTCTCTGCCATGCAGGCTGCCGAAGATCAGCATTCGGCAGCAAGTTTTGGGCATTTTAGTGACCGGTTAAGTTATGTAACCCAACTGATCATTGCCAGAAAATTTAGCTCAAAATTATCATTGTCCTTAGTTCCATCCTACCTGCATCGCAACTATACTGCTTACAAGGACCAAAATGACCTTTTTGCTCTGGGCGTAGGTGGACGGGCGAAAATCAGCAACCGTGTCGCGCTTGTTGCCGACTATATATTCCCTTTCCGGAAGTCGTCGTCCAAACAATATCGCGAGGACCTAACCGGCCAGCCTTATTACAATGCGCTAGGTGTCGGTCTTGAGATGGATACGGGAGGTCATATCTTCCATCTTAATTTTACCAATGCGACGGCCATTCAGGAATCCCAATTTATCAGTGAGACCAATAGTACCTGGAGCAAAGGCCAATTCCGATGGGGATTCAGCATTGCCCGCCGTTTTAGTTTTAATAAAGATTAACCAGAAAACCTTCTGATCACCACACGACGGTAGAGGTCGACTCTAAACCTCTGCCGTTCCATTGAAAAGAGCAGTGAGGGATTCAGCCATATAAGCAAGTCCAAATCCCTACCTTAGGTATATATCGCATATAAAAATGAGGCTAAGAACAGGTAATAACAAATAAATAATCAATACCTTTATCCCTTTAGAATTGTGTTTGATACCAGATAAAAGATATGACGCCTGAAGATCGAATATTACAGCTAAATCAAGAGAATGCTCAACTAAAACAAAAAGTGTCGGAACTTTCCGAGTTTATTGAAAACGCGTCCATGCCTCTTCATTGGGTGAATGGAGAAGGTATTATCGTGTGGGCTAATAAGGCCGAACTTGAATTGCTTGGTTATGAGAAGGAAGAGTATATCGGTGCAAAGATCCAGGACTTTCATCAAGACCAAGATACTATTGCCGAGATCCTTCAGTTATTAGGCGATAATGAACGGGTCAATGACTATCCTGCCGTCCTCAAATGCAAAGACGGATCGCTCAGACATGTGATCATTAACTCCAGCGCCTTGATCAAAAATGGCGAATTTGTTCATTCCATGTGTTTTACCAAAGATGTAACGGCAGCAATGCTGGCTGAAGAGAGAAAAAATAAACTGACAGTTCTGCTCGAAGAAAAGGAAGAACGGTTACGCTTGGCGATGGCTGCAACAGGGCTCGGAACTTGGGACTGGGATTCAGAAAGCAATATGGTGTATCTTTCTGAGCGGTCGAAGGATATCCTGGGCATAGGAACAGATGCGATTTATGCTGACAACCTCTTAGACATCGTCCATGTAGATGACAGAAGTTCAGTATTTGAACCCGTCAAACAACTCAGTGACAGTAGCTCCGACGGACATTTCGAATTTACAGGCAGAATTGTAAAAAATCACAGGTATTCAACAGCTTGGGTAAAAGTGCAAGGTGCCGCTTACTTCAGTGATGGAAAAAGATCCCGCAGAATAATCGGCACAATAATGGACATAACAGATCAAAAAAAAGCGATCGCAAAAAGTGCGGAAATGGCAGCAATTGTCAATTCATCGTATGATGCAATTATCGGAAAGACATTAGCAGGCATCATCACAAGCTGGAACGACGCTGCCGAGAAGCTATTCGGATATAGATCAAGCGAGATAATCGGCCGATCCATCTTGACGTTGATTCCAGAAGACAGGCAGCAGGAGGAAGACTACATTTTAGCACAAATGCGGAGAGGTGAGTCGATCAAACATTTTGAAACGGTACGCCGGACAAAAAGCGGAAAACTAATTGACCTGTCATTGACCATTTCCCCTATTAAAAATGAAGGAGGAGAAATAATCGGAGTCTCTAAAATTGCCAGGGATATCACTGAAAAAAAACAGGAAGAGCGAAGAAAAAATGCTTTTATATCTATGGCTAGCCATGAACTTAAAACTCCGCTAACGAGTGTCCTGCTCAGTGCACAGCTTATGCAAAAACATGTGGAAAAATTTGGCCAGATCGGTAATACTATCGGACAAAAAATTGAAATTCAAGTAAAAAAGATGATGGGGATGATCCAGGATTTTTTAAGTATGGCAGAAGTCGAAGGTGGAAAACTCCAGCTGCATAAATCGTGCTTTCAGCTGGCCTCTTTAATGGAAGAGTGCAAACACGATTTTGACACAGTCTCCACCAACCACAAAATCGAGATGACCTGCGACGCTTCCATTGAAATTTTTGCTGACCGCAACAAAATCGGCCAGGTATTGACCAACCTTCTCGGCAACGCCATTAAATATTCTCCTTCTGGTGGGACCGTAACAATAGGCTGTAAAAAGGTGGGCAATCGAGTGCGTATTTATGTACGTGATGAAGGCATCGGAATTGATAAACATCATCAAAATAAGTTATTTCAGCCCTTTTACAGGGTGGATAATCTTAATACAACTACCATATCTGGTTTCGGAATCGGCCTATATCTTGTGGCGGAAATACTCCGTAGCCACAATAGCCGCATTCAGGTTGAAAGCGTGAAAGATAAAGGGTCAACATTTTATTTTGAGTTGTTGGAACATGGTTGCCCCAAAAAAGGGATTTTATAGGCTGCTAAAGCTCACCATTTGGAATCCCAGATGATGAGCTTATTTATCATACCTAAACCTGCTTTCTTAGCTACTTTCTACACCGCCCAGTCAAACGGCTTTGTACAAGGATCACATTCAAATTTTAGCACCTTACCTAAGCTACGCGCTTTTTTCCCTTTTTTCACAAACACATAAGCGAGATCCAGATACTCTTCCACTTCGTTCCCACTGTCATCCCTCCCCTTTAAGATCACAGAGTAATATTTGCCATCACTGTCTTTTTTATAAAACACTTCGTTAACAGTGACTTTTTTGGGAGTTTCATTGTCACAGCAACTGCACCACAAAATAACAATGGGCTCTTTTTTAAGATAGGTCACTGCCGCCTCTGCCTGGGCCTGTGTCAATGCCTGTAGCTGATCTGCTCTGGACAACAGTGCAGTACATAGAAACAAAAAAAATAAAATGGTCTTTTTCATCTGTATAATTTATTTGTAAATAACATTAGGTACTGGCACAAGCCAACCCGACAACTGGTCGCCTTGTACCTTAGAATAGAATACATATGGAAATTTTTATATTTCAAAGGATCAGTAATACAAATATTGTGCCTTTCATATGCCAAAGCCTGGCACGTTTTAAACGATGTCGGAGTAACGTGTATACTATGTTGACTGACGACCCACTCGAAAGTCTTTAATTTTACAAACGTTTATGCCGTAGCTCCTGTTATCTAGAAGATAACCGAAGTAAACTCTTTGGACTGTAAAACACTCAACATTTAATCTTATGACAGACACGACACATGTGATTATCCACGCGGCCCGGCTGGGCAATCTGGAGGTCCTGGAGGAACTTATACGGCAAAACGCGGATGTAAACTGCCGTGACAGTAAGGGATACACGCCACTGATAATAGCCTGTTATAACAACAGGTATGAAGCAGCAAAATTGCTGCTCGAAGCCGGAGCTGATGTCAACGCACAGGACAATGGTGGCAATACCGCGCTGATGGGGGTAGCATTCAAAGGATACACGGATATTGCTGAACTACTCATACGTTTCGGAGCAAACCTGAATATGCAGCATGGCAATGGTGGGACGGCGCTTATGTTTGCAGCCATGTTTGGCAGAAACGACGTGCTCAAGCTCTTGCTCGAAAGCGGAGCAAATAAGGCCTTGCTCGATGTCCGCGGCCTGTCTGTCTTGGACCTGGCTGCACAACAGGGCAATGTTGCAGCCATAGATATCTTGCAAAACTGATGTTTATCTTCACAGCGAAGCCCGCCAAAAAGCGGGCTTCTAATTTTGCGTTTTTTAAGCAGGAACCTGCCTTGGTTTTTCGCGGTCCCAGAATCTGTGCTGTGCAATAGCTTTAATAAATTTATCGGCCAAAGCATCTGGGTTCTCTTCGACAACTATACCTTCAGCCAGCACTGTTTCCTCTGAAAATTCTTCGGGGAGTTTATCGAAAAAATAAGTAGCTTCCAACACCTGGACAGCTTCCTTATCCGCAGCAATTGCTTTGCAATGTTTAAAGGCTTCGTTGAGAAAATGAACTGCATTAGCTTCAGCTTCCAGCGTAGCCACACTATTCTTCCCGCCCGGTACATAAACGGCATCATACAACACCGATGCTCCGGTCAGAAAACTTTCCTCCACAGCTATTTTCGAATTATCCGATGCAATGATCTCACCTAATTTAGGAGCAATGACATGAACAATACCTCCAGCTCCAGTGATCGCATCGCTAATAGCCATCAGAGAAGCCGCGTCAACGCCATCGGCCGCCAGGATAGCAACCTTGCGGCTGACAATACTGTCTTTTATCGTATTCTTCATACTCAAAGCTTCAGACTTCCTCACCTTCCCTTCCACCTGTATAGGTTCATAATCTGCGGGATCTCCATCTGCAGGAATACTATGATTGATCGGTTTTTCGAGTTCTTGAGGGATTTGGAGGCCTAACGCAAACGCAACCCCAGCGGCCAGCCCTTTGTCGATTAAGGATAATATACCTACCATACGCTGCCGCACAGCTACGGTCTTTACCTTTCCGAGTTCAAAGCTAAACGCATCAATGATATGATTTTGCTCAGGCTCAGACTGACTATGGTAAAACAATCTTGCCTGACTGAAATGATCACGGAAGCTGTCGCTTCGTGCACGAACCTTCCTGGCATCAATACGTTCCTGATAGCTGGTAAACCCGCCCTGCGCTTCCTTTACTTGTACCGGATCATTATTGCCTAGCGAGTTAGGCCCGTAACTTGTCTTGCCTCTGTCTATCCGCTGCCGCATAAAACCATCACGCTGGTTGTTATGGGAAGCACTGATCGGCCGATTGATTGGTATCTCATGAAAGTTAGGCCCTCCTAATCGGATCAATTGTGTATCCGTATAAGAAAATAGCCTTCCCTGAAGTAGGGGATCGTTGGTAAAATCTATACCAGGGACAATATTTCCAATATGGAAAGCTACTTGTTCTGTCTCCGCAAAGAAATTATCAGGATTACGGTTCAGCGTCATTTTTCCGATCCGTTGAACGGGCACTAGCTCTTCTGGGATAATTTTTGTCGAGTCCAGCAGATCAAAGTCAAACTTAAATTCATCGGCTTCAGGAACAATCTGTACTCCCAATTCATATTCTGGAAAAGCGCCACTCTCAATCGCATCCCATAAATCCCGCCGGTGGAAGTCGGGATCCTTTCCTGAGATATTCTGTGCTTCATCCCACGCAACCGAGTGTACTCCCAATAATGGTTTCCAATGGAATTTTACAAAGTTCGCTTCGCCCTTTTCGTTAATAAAACGGAATGTATGTACACCAAAGCCCTCCATCATCCGATAACTTCGCGGGATAGCTCGGTCACTCATCAACCACATGATCATATGTGCGGACTCGGGCATCAAGGAAATAAAATCCCAGAAGGTATCATGGGCAGAAGCTGCTTGTGGAATCTCATTGTCCGGTTCAGGCTTGACAGCATGCACCAGATCAGGAAATTTCATTGCATCCTGAATAAAGAACACGGGCATATTATTACCCACTAGATCGAAATTACCCTCCTGTGTATAGAATTTAACTGCAAACCCGCGTACATCCCGTGCCAGATCGGTAGAGCCTCTGGAGCCTGCGACAGTGGAAAAACGCACAAATACAGGCGTCTCTATTTCTGTATCGTTTAAAAATGCGGCTTTCGTCAGATGCCCAAGAGGCTTATATAGCTTGAAAACGCCATGTGCACCTGAGCCTCGGGCATGTACCACGCGCTCAGGAATACGTTCATGATCGAAATGCGTAATCTTTTCTCTAAAGATAAAGTCCTCTAATAGAGTAGCTCCGCGATCTCCAGCACGCAGCGAGTTTTGATCGTCATTTATTTTGACTCCTTGATCGGTAGTCATGTTTTCGCCGGCCGCATCCGATATATGCTGATTTAAGCTTTTGATCTTTTCGTTTTCCGGCTGTTTGGTCTGTTTCGGTTGGGTCTCTCTTTTCTTCGTCATGATACTGTTGATATTTACTCGCCTGCAGCGATATAATTAATTTCATTTTCAGCAACCTCAGTCAATAGCGCATCCGCGGTCTGTTCCTCAGTTAGTGTCTGTTTCAGTAGTACCGCCGCTTCATCTAGACCCAATGTCGTCGCCAGACGAAGCAAGCCCAAATAACTCGCTATCTCATAATGCTCGACTTTTTGTGATGCTAAAATAATCCCAGCATCCCGTGTGGCTGTCCCCGCTTCTGTACTTCCTATTACACCTTCCGCCTCCTTTGTCAATCCTTCCATAGCATCACATTTCTTAGCCAGTGCTTCTTTGTCCAGTAATTTAAATACCTGTTCCAGTCTGGCTACATGTCCTGCAGTCTCTTTTAAATGATTTTCGATCGCTGCAGCCAACGCCGTCGACGTGGCTGCCTTTATCATTTTTGGCAACGATTTAACAAGATGATTTTCTGCCCAATAGAGGTCCATCAGCCCATCTATAAAAAGTTCCTGAAGTGCAGGTTCAACTGTAGCTGTACCTTTCGTTTTGAACTTTGGCGTTGTTCCAGTTTCATTTTTCATAATCCAACGTTTAGAAATGTTAATAACACTAAGTTTTACTCATATTGAACAAGGGGCGTAGCCGAATCGTTTACTTTTTGTGTCGAATGTCATTCGCCTCCTCCTACACAGTTGTAAAAGTCACAGCGATAAGGTGAAAATTATCAATAAACAAACGTACTCTTTCCGTTATCTTCCGTATTAAATGCTGATCTCATGGCTCAATATCTGTAGACATATCCTGGATAAATTAAACTTTATGGAACAATATAGATTAACAGATTGGCAAAGAATATTAATCGGCGAAGCGCCGGCCGTATTTCTCTTGGAGGTGCTCTTCCGATCACTTCTCATTTTCTTTGTGCTGCAACTCGTAATACGAGGAATGGGCAAACGTATGGCGGGACAGCTTACTATTTCAGAAATGGCGGTGATGATTACATTAGGCGCCATACTAGCAGCACCTATCCAGCTACCGGATCGTGGACTGATCCTGGGAGATTAAAAAACCTATACCCGTTTATTTTTGCAGGCTTTGGCCCATTGTTTCCGCTGACAGCGAGAACAGCTTACCGAATCATTTTCAAATCCGGAAATTACATACCCACAATACATGCATGCAAATGGCCCCTCAGAAGTGCGGATATCTACGCTTTTATAAGAGGAAGGGAATAGCGGCAGGCCGTACTTAACCTCTTCGTCCGGATAGAATAACACACTTAACGTACCATCGATTTCCAAGACACCTTCTTTAACCTGTCCGAGATGTTCCACATTTAAATTTCTTAATTCCGAAAAGAACTCCATTCGGGAAAATGTATTATCATTTTCATGCTTTATATCGAATACGCCATCCTTTACAACCGGTAGGACCTTTCCTTCCAACAACTGGGTAATCTTCTCCGATTTAGAGGTAAGCCAGGTGATTATTTTGTACACACAGATGACACATATAAAAACAATGATCGCATAGAAAATCGGTATATCTTCCTGAAACATGGGGTCACCAGCGGCTGAACCCAAGCTTATTATAATAGCCACTTCAAAAACCGTTAATTGGCGAACACCCCTCCTTCCGGAAAGACGTAAAATAACCAATATGATTAGAAACATGATAACTGTTCTTGCCCCGATCTCGACAAGAAAAGACAGTTCTACACCGTCTGTAAAAATTTTCTGAAAATCAATCATAAGATTCGTGTTGGACAGTCTGTCATAACAATCTTCTTTTAATACAATTAACTTCAGAAAAAGTTCCTAATCATAATAAGTCTGTATTGGCCAAAAGTGAAATAAGCTTTTTTTACAGGTCTGCCCAAGGGATTTCATCGATTGAATAGTATATTGGCAAACCCCGCTCTTTTGCTAGCTTTACATCTCCATCGGCACCTTTCGAATCCCCCTCTATACGTAGCATACAGAAAGCTCATGGTCGGTCAGATCAATGCACCTTTTAATATTATTTAAGATAGACTGGTGATCTATCATTGAACTGGAGCTGAAAGATATGTCATCGGATAGGCTACAGGATTAGAGTCAGAATGAACATATTATTAAAACAAGATATGCATGATTATTTTTCCCAAACTAAAGCACTTGCTCCAAGAATAGCGGCGTCAGCCTCTTCGAGCTCACTGAAGACCAGTTTAACTTTATTTCGAAATAAAGGAAAAAGGTTTCTTTCCATATGTAATTTTGCTGGTTTTAAAATAAAATCGCCGGCCTTGATGACACCGCCAAACAGTAAAATAGCCTCAGGAGAGGAAAACATCACAAAATTTGCCAGTGCTTCCCCCAGCTTCTGTCCTGTGTATCTGAATACTTCTATGGCGATAGGGTCCCCTTTCAAAGCGCATTCGTGTACCGTTTTGGAGTTGATAGCATCTTCAGCATAATCATTCAACATGGATTCGGGAAATTCTGCGCGCATTTTTTTTGCTGTTATCGTTATTCCGGTCGCTGAAGCATAAGCCTCCAGACTGCCCTCTGAGCCTGTACTCCAATGTTTTCTTCCACCGGGCTTGACAATCGTATGTCCTAATTCTCCTGCAAACCCGTCATGTCCATAAATAAGCTTACCACCAGCGACAATACCGCTCCCAACTCCGGTACCTAACGTGATCATGATAAAGTCCTTCATACCACGGGCAGCACCAAACAGCATTTCACCATAAGCAGCGGCATTGGCATCATTGGTAATTGTACAAGGAATATTAAACTTGGCCGTCATGAGGTCACTAAAGTGAATTACCCCTTTCCAGGGAAGATTGGGAGCATGGTCTATGGTCCCCGTATAATAGTTTGCATCGGGAGCACCCACTCCGATTCCGTCAAAGTTCGTTTCACCACCGGCCATTTGAATTAACGGGTAGGCCTTTTCATAAAGCGCGTCGATAAACTCTTCGACGCTTGCATAATCGTCTGTTTTTATACTTCCTCTTTCAAGTACTTCACCCCGATGATTGACGACACCAAATTTCGTATTGGTACCTCCGATATCTATTCCCAGTGCTACGCGTTTTGATAAATCTATTAATGACATTGTTATTCCTTGTTTCTAAGCCTTAAATTTATAAAAAAGATATTATTTCTGAGAATTAAACGAGATAAACCCAGGAAGGAAAACCATAAATCGCCAGCCCCCTCTCGACGGCAGAACATTTTAATAATTTTTCAAACGCTTTGCTGCTAACTGCTGTTCAATAAAAAGAACTAATTATTACATTCAGTTATTATGTCTACAAACGCATTTATTCTTGTTGCAGCCCTATTTGTTGTTTTTTACAGTTGTCATAAAGACGACAGTCCGTCGCCCCCCCATGCTTCCCTAACCGTCAGATTCAAGGATGCTTCAGATCATTATGATGCGGTATATCTGAACATACAAAAAATCTGGACACGTACCTCGTCTGGAAGTGGTACTCTCCAATCAACGACAGAACCACTCAATATTAGTTCGATAAAGAAAGATACGGTCATTGCACAGGGAAATGTGCCAACGGGCAAAGTTCAGGAAATAATACTCGAATTAGCAAACGAAGGAAATGAAGTCTGGACAGCCGGTACGCGCCATCCCTTGAAAATTGACAAAGACAAATATATTGATGTCAAAATGGCCATAGATGCTGAGATTGGCATTAGTCAGATCAATACGCTCTTTCTTGATTTTGATGTGTTAAAATCAATCGCAAGGACCACAGATGGACAATTCGTACTCAATCCTGTTGTAGAAGGTGTACTAATGAGAAACGCGAATGGAGCAACCTCGCTAACATATGACGAAGAGTAACGTGAGTCTGCCTAGATATCCAATAAAATCAAAAAAGCCGATTATTTTTTCAAACCATCCTTGTCTCCACAGCGTTCTACGGACGAAGATGTTACCTGAGTAACATGCAAACATGAACTTAAAAATATTGTTATGGCAAAATATTCAAAAAAAGCATCAGAGAAAGTAGAAGAAACGATGCATGAGATGAAAGAAGGGAAATTAAAATCGGGTAGCGGCAAAAAAGTCACGTCGAAAAAACAAGCCGTAGCCATAGGACTTTCCGAAGCCAGAAAGGAAGGCGCTAAAGTACCTAAGAAGAAGTCCTAATAGCGCCACCTATCAGTTTCTCCTAATGGCAAAATATCCTACATCGTCACTCTGACCGGACTTTGATCAGCTGGGGATAGAAGATAAATATTTACATTATTTCCATTTCGTTTCTTTAGGTAATATTGAATTTTAGTAGTATCTATATTTGTTGCCCCCGAGGATATCCAAATTTTTCTCTGCCCAGCTTCATCTATAGTCACGACAGTATCGTGGCCTTGCACAATGATCTGCTTTGGTCCTGGTTCCATTATTTTCCCCCCCTCTCTGGTCAATATATGCAAGTTGCCATCTTTGTCTATTAAGTTTGTTTTTTTACTGTTACTACAAGATGCCAGAAGGGACGAACAACATAATGTCAATATAATTATACGGGATAGTGTTTCCATAGCTTTAATGTCAGATTGAAAATCGAAAACAAAGATGCTGCCAAAAAGCTAATTTGACTAAGCTTTCTAAAAATTTTCCGCGTCATTCTTTGAAAGCTAGTTCTGACGAAAAAGGGGTTACTTATACAGAAGCGGCAGTGCCAACATTGATTAGCGCATCCGAAACGAAATATCAATGATATTTTTTAAAAAATAACCGTAAAAACGTAATTTTAGAGATCAGTATGGTCCTTATGGAAAGAAAAATTGGTTTAACAAAAACAGCAGGCTGGCAGTTTGGCGTCAGGAAGACTGTAAACGCGCCGTTGGAATACATTTGGAATGATATGTTTTCGGAAAATGGCCTAGCGAAATGGAACGAAGGCGTTGACACGGATTTCTCAACTTTTAAAGCGTATTCCCATGTCCGGACCAAATGGAAACTAAACAACTGGAAAAATAAAGCAACTCTTCAGATCAGACTCGTGCAAGGACAAGCTCCCGGAAAAACAACCATTGCCGTGCATATCGATCAGCTGCTAGATGAAAATCAGCGGAGAGAGGCAAAAGAATACTGGAGCGTGATAATAACGCATATTGCTAACAATTATCGCTAGTGTTTAACCTATCCCAGCTGGAAATTTTTGGTATACCTAAAAAGGTGATACAGCACCTTAAAGACATAAGACGCTTGGCTACGATACATAAGGGTGTTGCCACGGGGCACGGTAGGACCTCCGGAGCAAGGCCGTAGCTTCTGGATCACCGATACATATCTTCCGATGCGGATCATATTGCACAGGCCGATTCAGTTGCATAGCTAAATTAGCCAATATACAACATGCGGTGGATATATGCCCTTCTTCGATATCCGCTATCGGAAGATGGTCATTTTCTATTGCAGAGAGAAGATCTAACATATGTTGCCGCGTAGCGGGCGCTGTATGTAACTCTATGCGCGGCTCTTGCAGATCTTCTGGGAACTTTTCTCTTTCATATACAACCTCTCCCCTTATTGGTAACCCTTCTCCCGTGGGTATATATTCGTATTTCATTACACTTCCTTTTAGCGTACCACGGTCTCCATAAATGATGAATGCCCAGGGATATTCGGGATCAGCCGCATTGCCCCAGGTCCGGTGTTGCCATATACAATTCAGCCCCTCGTATTCAAAGATCGCAGTCTGCGTGTCCGCTATGGTCGACTTCCCGTTCTTCTGTACATATATCCCTCCTGTCGCGCTAATCCTTTTTGGCCATTTCAAATGCAATAGCCAGCGGACGGTATCAAACATATGCATACCCATATCGCCCGTAATGCCATTGCCATATTCCATAAATGTACGCCACCAGCCACCATGAGGCAGCCCGTCATATGGCCGCAATGGTGCTGGACCTGTCCACATGTCGTAATCAAGAAAATCTGGTATGGGCTGTTGCGGAGGATTACCGTTCTTTCGCATGTGATAATAACAGCACATCTCAACATGGGAAATTTTACCTAGCAGTCCTTGATCAATTACGCGCTCTTTTGCGTTTATTAGATGTGCAGTACTCCGCCGCTGTGTCCCTACCTGTACTTTCCGGTTATATTTTCGAGCACAGCTCAGTATAGCTTCGCCTTCGAGGACATCAACACTGATTGGCTTCTGTAGATAGATATGTGCACCTGAGCGCATAGCGTCGATCGCTTGCCTGGCATGCCAATGATCCGGCGTAGCAATAAGAACCAAGTCCAGTCGGTGGTCGGCAAGCATATCTCTATAATCTTGGTATAACTGTGGATGCTGGCCAGATACTTGTCTTTTACTGATGAGCTGCCCTGCCTCCTCCAGATGTTTTTCGTCTACATCACAAACCGCAACGACATCCACATCACGAACTTGTATCAGTCTAAACAAATCGCTCTTTCCATACCAGCCAGCTCCAATAAGTCCAACTTTCATCCGCTTCGAAGGGGTAAGTGATAGACCTTTCGCTTGCAAAGCCGATAACGTAAATAATGCACCGGTGCCTTGAATAAACTTTCTACGGTTTAGATGGTTTTCAATCATGATAATCGGTTTTATCGTCAAGTATAAAGACAACAATTAACGTCCAATAATGTTTAAATGCTGTGCAGCCGATCATCTGCGCTCACCATCTAATCAACATCAGCTTGTATAACTGCAGCATTCTCCATAAAAAAGCCCTAGAGCGGGGAACTCTAGGGTCTTAGCCATATATTAACCTATTTTATGAAAAGTATTTGCAGTATTAACGCAGTACTTTGTAAAATATTTTGTCTGTCTTTGAAATTTTTTAAAAAAATTAAAAATGCTGCTCAGGACTGCTTCCAAAGTTTAGATCAGACTTCAAGAACCATCCATGTGTTTCACTTTATTTGATGGTCACTGCAAACGCATAGTCATCAGGTGGGAGGCATTGAGAGGCATCACAGGCCTGCCATTCAACGGTTCCTCTCACAGTGGCTGTACCTTTTTTCAAAGCCACCTTTTGCTGAAATATGACTTCGTTGGTAAAGTAACCCACGTCCATTTTGAAAACTTCTTCATGTTTTACTTTAGGTTTTGGTTCTGCCATTTTACCGACCAACGCATAATCAGCGCCTTTTGTAAAAGTGAAAGAAGTCGGAATGGGCCCGCCCTCCTTAACGTGCTGGGAATAGATATGCCAACCATTCTGGATACTGGCTTTAACATATACGACAGCCTCTTTGCTGTTTAATTTCTTGCTAGCCACGGTCCATTTTACGGGCCTGTGAATTTGAGCGAATGCTCCGGTCACTGCAAATATGACTGTGACCATTAACAATAAGAACTTTTTCATTTTTTTATTATTGATTCGGTTTATTTCCTACTTTTTTTTCGCTCATTACTCTTCTTTTGCCTGTCTTTCTATAACTTTGGTTCGCTTCATCGCGAAACAGATGTAATAAGCTGTTATACGTTATAAATTTATATATACAATAATCGACATACGCCATATAAATTACAACAACACCCTTACATTACAAGAAATTTTATTGACAATCACACACTATTCAAAATAAAATCAGGTGTTATCTCAGAATTAGCACATTCCTTATATATTTTTTTTGTTGTGATCATTTTACCCAGCCAATAGAGATAAATAGAGTTGAAGGTATAGAAGTGCAAACAACAAACATGTTACAGTTTAATACGAGATATAAAGTTCTTTTGGCATAAAAATAGCAGTACATCAAGCTCATAATTTAGGTTAATAATTGGTTAGATTAAACGTTTGAAGTTCCCCGCTTCAAGCGTTTTTTTTATCAGCAGCAGATAGTTTCAAGCATCCAGTCTATGGTAAACATTTTTCAGCGAAAACCGTTAATTTAAGGACAATCAAGTGAACGACACATGTAAGGAGACGGAAGTTACAGACAAGGTATAAAATGGAGAACTGCAAAGAATACTGACAGACTGCTGTCATTCACTCCATTAACTTTGTAGTAGTAATTAGGACAGGGTATATGGACAGTTAACATCTATTTACTAAAAATCAATTAAACAAGTTATAAGATGAACACATTGGAACAATTAAAATCTGAACTTCAGAGTGAGTACGAGATTACTAAAAATTTCATTAACCTTTTTCCAGAAGGCAACAATGACTATGCCCCACATGTCAAGAGCATGAAAATGATGCCCTTAGCCACACATCTAGTTGAAGTTTTTGAATGGCCTAACACCATTTTAAAAACTGCGGAACTTGATTTTGCGGCCGACGAGTATAAACCAACAGTTTTATCAAATAAAGCAGAGCTCGTCGCAAAACTAGAGCAGGATTTTGAGGCGGGAAAGAGAGCCTTAGACCATGCGCATGAGGAAGACTTATATCCCACTTGGACGATTAAAAATGCAGGCCAAACTCTCGCAAGCTGGACGAAATATGGAGCCATCCGACATGCATTAAATCAGATTACACATCACCGTGCACAATTAGGTGTATACTACAGATTGAATGACATCCCTTTGCCTTCAAGTTATGGTCCCTCCGCAGACTCACAAAGCTTTTAAAGAATTTATGTCTAACGTTTAAAACTCATACCGGAAAAGCTAAGGCTCGGGTTAGTACCCTGAGCCTCCAATTTTCGTTTGATTACACCTGATTTCCGATGGCACTGGTCATCAGTACCCCTTTTTCCGCGACACCTCATTGAGCAAGGGTTGATTATGCATCATCCTTTTATAATTCTCAACCACTTGGCCTACCGACGATTTTATATTCGTACGGCTCGCCACATGCGGAGTAAGAAATAGGTTTTTAGCTTGCCAGAAAGGATGTTCTTCAGGCAATGGTTCGTGCTGAAATACATCGAGATAAGCTGCTTTTATATTCCCACTGTCCATGGCTTCCAATAAATCTCTATCGACCACATGCCCTCCACGCCCGACGTTAAGCAGAACAGTACCGGGCCCACAGGCTTGAAAAAAGTAGCCATTTAATATTCCGCTCGTATCGGCTGTAAGAGGCAGGATATTGATAATAAAATCGGCGTCTCGAACGGATTCATACAATGAACCTTGTCCAGAAAAGCACGCTATTCCTTCCAGATCCTTCGGCGAACTTGACCAGCCTCGCACATTAAATCCGAAACGGACTAAACCGGTTGCTACATAGCTGCCTATTTTACCCAGACCTAAAACCGTCACTGTAACATCTTCAATAGTCTGATATTCCTGCGGACGCCATCGTTTCAAACATTTATCTGAAAAGTAATCTGGAAAGTTTTTCATAGAACTCAGGATACAGGTTAAGACATGTTCCAACATATCTTTTTGTAGCATGGGGTCCACTATTTTACATATGGTAACCTGCTCGGGTAACAAATCTAAATACAGATGATCCACCCCCGCTCCCGCTGACTGTATTACCTTTAAGTTGGGAAATTGATTATGATACCCCTGATCAGGCTTCCACGCCAGAATAAAATCCACTGTTTTGAAATCTTCTATATGGGGATAAATCTCAACTTTTGTTCCCGGTAGCAAGTTTAGGATCTCCGTTTTCCAATCGTTTGAACGTATACCACTAATGACTAATGCAATACTCATATTTCAATCTTATAACCCAAAAGTACAAATTTGTGTTGGCATAGCTTTTGCCAAACGCTCCGTATAAATGACTAACTATGAAAATAAATTCCATTATCGCTGCGTTAGCAACTGTGTCGTTGCTGGGCAGCTGTAGTTCGGACGATACGCCGTCTACACAAAGAACTCCTGTAACTATTAAAATTACCGATGCCCCCGCCTATTACGATGCGATCGAGTTAAACATTGACGAGATTGAAATCCGTACAACTTCTGGTAGCGAAAGCATTGATGTCGATGGAGGACCATTTAATATCCTAAACTACACGATGGGAAAGGATACTGTTATTGCCGGAGATGATGTCCCTTCAGGCATGATCCAGGAAATTAGGCTAAAACTCGAGGACGAAGGTAATCAGATATGGGTAGATGGTGTTGCGCACCCGCTCAATACGCCCAGTGGACAATCTTCCGGCGTGAAGATTAAAATTCAGGACGAATTGATCCCTAACGTCGCCTACACACTCTTACTTGATTTTGACGCATCAAAATCCATTGTAAGGACTGGCAATGGACGATATCTACTGAAGCCCGTCATTCGTGCAATTCCGGTGGCTACCTCGGGTGCTATCAGCGGTACTGTGAGTCCTGCAGCTTCATTAGCCCATGTTTTTGCGATCAATGGCACGGACACTGTGGGGACGTTGGCCAATGACGCAGGCAAATTCTATTTTCCCGGCATGCCCGAAGGGACATATAAGGTTAAGGTGGAACCTTCAGTAGAAAGCTATAACACCACCATTAAAGAGGACGTGCAGGTCGTTAAAGGAAGTGTAACAGACGTCGGTATCATCAACGTCCAGTAGATAACTTTAAACGAAGGGGCTACCAAGCCCCTTTTTGTTTGGCTTCATACCAGCTAAAAGCGTCTGAAACACATCTCAAATTCACAGACTGTCTATTAGGTACCAGCCCAATAATAGTCCGATAGTGAGCATGCATGAGGCGATCAGCGCAATCCCATACGAACCATAAGTAAACGTCTCCTCCTCTATCTGTTTGGCTACCTTCCGATATTTAAGGTAGGCCAATACCACAGTAGCAGCCCCGATCAATACAACCGAGACGCCTACGACTCCTGAATACTCATGTTCTATATCAATCTTCGATCCGGTGTTCAGCATCAATGTAATCTGCCGAATAAATAAGGAGAATTTGACAACAACAAACCCGAACCCCATAATACCGAGACTTGTCGTAATCCATGCCAAAAATGTACGTTCATTGGCCAGGTGGTCATTTATTTTTTTTGAAATATCTTTCTCTATCATCGAATCAGTATTAAACAATCTCTTAACGTAATATCAATAAACCATGTTCCCAGCAATATTGTTTAAAATTGGTGGTGTTTTCGTTCATCTCTGTAAAAAATATCCTCTTTTGTTTCGCTAAAAGTAGATCAATGTTGTTTATCTTTAGTTGGGCTAACCAAAATTATGAGAACAGTAGCCTCGAAGGGACAGCCAATACGACGGTTAACCAATAGTCTAGACTAGATGAACAGTATAATATGAATTTTTTAAACTTCTTGAAAGGCACAAACGGTTTAAGGCAAATAGATGTCAGTGAAGATGAAGATTTCATTGACCTACAGCTGGTCATCGTCAGATACTGGAAAGATGAGGATCATAACCACACAATTCAGGCAAAGGGTCTGTGGGGAAAACAGACTGTGGGGGTAGAAATCGGCATCCGTCACGACATGAAATTAGGGATAGTGAATACTGAAGTGGACCGTAAAAGATTCTACAAAGAAGGAATATGGTTTCGTTCCATAGGAGAATTAAGTGACAATTTCACCAAGGCACTAAGTACAATGTTTAAAGCAGAATCAACAGATTCCAGGATGTGCAGTTCTGTGGCATCCCTGGCCTTTGTACTTAGTGGTCACCCCGAATATTTTGAAGAGGATTACATCAAAACGAAAGTCTTCTTTGACCAAGCCAATGAAAAGCAACAATATGCTGAATGGTATATTAATATAGATCTCAAGAACAAAATACTTGAACTAAGAGAAAAAGACCCCCAATACAGAAAAAATATTATTAATATACTGACGAATGCGTAGATTTGAACGGATTCATTTGCTTTAAGCAGGGATTAAAAAATAGATCATTCAATGTCTAAAAAAAATGCCGAAAAAAAACGCTCCCATCCCATTACATCTATTTCCAGAAGAGTTTAAACCGGGAATCGTAATAAAGAAAACGGCTGTCAAAAATTTACCTGTGAATCGCTTGGACGAAGCACATCGAGATGATTATTATCTATTTCTAATCCTGGAAAAAGGAACAGGTCTATTTGAGATCGATTTTCAGCAATTTCACCTCGGTTCGTCCTCCGTTATGATCATCCAACCTTATCAGGTTCATCGCGGTATAGCTATGGATTATAACGCGTTCTCGGTGCTCATGATAAGTACAGAGAACATAAATCCTGACTATGTCAACCTATTGAAGGACATCGGACCAATTCAGCCTCTTGCCCTTGCCCAGGATACCTTCAAAGTATTGACTGACATTGTCGATCTGTGTCTGCTGCTGAGCGATAGACAACGTGAAAAATTATACACTTCCTTGTTGACAGATAGCTGCAACACCTTAGTGGCATTTATTATTTCACAGTATTTAATGAAATCAAGGAAAGCCGAACCTCAGAACAGGACTGAAATCGTGTGGAAAGAATTTAAGGTTCTATTGGAAAGCGATTTCATTCAAACAAAACAGCCGATGCACTATGCGGAAAAACTCAAAATATCCCCCGCATATCTTAACGAATGCGTTAAAAGATCGACGGGGAAACCAGTTTCTTATCATATCCAGCAACGCGTAATTCTTGAAGCCAAACGCTTACTCTATCATTCCAACCAATCCATTAAGGAAATTGCCACCACCCTCGGATATGAGGACTACCACTATTTTTGCCGTGTCTTTGCTAAGGCTGTTGGCGTGACAGCATCGGCATTTAGAAAACGAAACCTCGAATAGTCCAACACTTACCGCTGTTTATCCCTTTTTGCAATCGAGAGATTGGCATTTCTTTGTATCATAAATTTTAACGTTATGCCAACAGCTCCCAAATGGATAAACGACGTATTAGAAAAAATAGCACCATCTTTAATGCGTGAAGTCGCCGTTATAGACAGTCTTTATCTGAATGCGCACATCAAAAAAATAATACTGAAGGGTGATTTTCCTGATTTAAAGTTCGAGCCCAACTTTACCATTGCTTTCCGTGTGAATGCAACTGATTCACGACACTATACCGTGTCCTATGGTGATGCCAACACCGGTATCATAGAGGTCATCGTGCATCTTCATGGAAATGCTGTAGGGGCCAACTTTGTGGATCAGCTGCCGGTAGGCACGAAAAACATGAAAATCGCTGTTTTGGGATGCCCTAAATTTTATAACCCCAATACGCAACGTCATATCGTTGTTGGCGATGAGACATCATTGGGTCTCATGGTAAGTTCATTGGCTGCCTTCGAAAAAAACAACAATCTTTTCCAATTTCTAATCGAACTGGACGATGAAAATTTGGAAATACCAGCGTTGCTGGGCCTAAAAAATTACACTGTTTTCTCCAAACATGGTGTTTTTAGAAACGAAGACAGGATTCGGCAGCTCCCAGTTTTTAAGGATCATAAATGGGAAGAATCAAATATACTACTAAGCGGAAATGTCATGTCCTTGCAAAATTTTAGAAAGGTGCTTAAAACCAGTAAACACCGTGGAAAAATTTACGCGAAGGGATTCTGGATGGAAGGAAAAAAAGGTTTATAAAAAAAAAGTAATCGATAATGAAATATTTTATGGCCGACCCCGCGGGCCAACCAACGAATGAGCTGTTTTTTGAGCTAGCAAACTTCTTATGGGACAATGGAAACGACGTCTTTATCGCAAGCAATATCATCTGTAACTGTAAAGAGATAGACGCGAAGCAATTTGACTATACGGTCTCATTAGTACTTCAGCATAATAGCATAGAGACTCTCTTTGCTACTCATCATTCTATCATATGTACCTACTTTAATCAGGTACCTCAAAACATGCCTGCATTGATTGTTGCAAACGATGGAATTTACACCGATTCCATACCTTATCCTTACAAAATCTTTGCTATGGAAGGATTGAACCAATCGACCTTGGCACAATTCTTCGACTGGTGCTGGAAATTTAACTTTTTCATTTAGTAATAATGCACGGAACAGATTAGATATAAGCGCCTGATCTTGACATATGAACAAAAAAGCGTATTTTTTACCCGAAACAAAACCCGTATTTTACCCATGATGCTCGTATTTATTTTTTGTTAATTTAGCCGAACCTTTTTTCAAAAACACGGTAAGATGGCAAATAAAACAATACTTATGCTCGACGATGATAGGCATGTTCTTGAAATATGTTCGATTATTCTCGAAACAAACGGTTACCATGTTGAAGTATCAGAAACCTCTCACGATATCATAGAAAAAGTGGAAGCAGTGCAACCAGATCTTATATTGATGGACAATTGGATTCCAAAGATTGGTGGAATAGAGGCTACACGACTTCTCAAGTCACACCCAACCTTCCGCGATATCCCTGTTATCTACCTTTCTGCAAATACCGATATTGAGCAACTCGCCCTGCAGGCTGGTGCGGACAGCTATTTGGCAAAACCATTTAATCTGGAAGACTTAGAGAACATGGTCGCCGATCTGCTTTGTTGTTCATAATAAGAACGCTAAACTTACGCGTAAATAGTAAAGGGGAATGCTTCCCCCTTACTCAACTGAATCACTTATAAAAATATGGAAATACGTATCGTCAATTATCAAGCTCGTTTTCACGCATCACCTTGATTGTATTATAGGCATCTAACTGTTTGTTTAATTGCATTCTTATTAAATTCGTCACATTTACCGATATTTGGTCACTATCCTCAGCCAGGGTTCTTTGATAGCTTTCCTTGAAAGCATCTTCTCCTTTTTCACAGCTTTCGAGTAAACTTTTCCTGTCGTTGCCCGATATGCTAACTTTAATGCTCATCCATAAACGAAAGAGCTTTCCGCTTATCATAGTATCTTCAGAAGGCTCTTTACCAGCAAGCCTAACATATGGCGACAGCTCCGCTACAAACTGTTCAGATTGCGCAATATGGCGTCTGAAAATTTCATCTAAATCGCGGATCTCCAATTTTTTTGCCAACGTTAGCGCATCCTTATAACCTTCAATCCGATCATTGTTGATTTTAATCAGGTCATTGATGATGGCTGGATTGTTTATTTGTATGTCCATAACCCTGCGATGTTCTTTTCTGAAGGACAAAGAGAATGCTCTATTAGTTCGAGCATTAATTAAATCAAGTATTTAAAACACCATCTCGGTATTATTACGAGCATTTACCAAACTCAGACCGTTGAGGCGATGAGGATGGTACAGCACAATCATTCGGTAATTAACCTAAGGCAAAGGGCAAAAGTAAAACGAGTTGTAGGGAGCTAAACAAGTAAGGTGATTTACTATAAACTAAATTGTACGATAAGCGGTTCTTATGCTAACCGTCATTAAACAGCAAACGGTGTTCATCAAAGAGTCATTGGATATGTCAAATAAAGAAAATATAAATGAAACTGTTGAAGAGGATGTGCTGCCTTTGATTTATAGCGCAGTTGACGCCAGTTCCGCCGGTATTATCATTACAGACAATCGGCTTCCCGACAACCCGATAATCTATAGCAATAAAGCTTTCGAGCGCCTTACAGGATATGGTTACGACGACATCGTAGGGCACAACTGTCGCTTTTTACAGTCTGCAGACCGAGAGCAGCCTGCCCGTGCGATAATAGCTGAAGCCATAAGAAATGGGGAAAATCTGACTATTGAAATTAAAAATTACCGCAAAGATGGCCAACTTTTCTGGAACGAGCTTTCTATAGCGCCAATCAAAAATGATCAGGGGGAAGTGACGCATTTTATAGGTGTTCAAAATGACATTACCCGTCGGAAACAGGCCGAAGAAAAACTTGAACTTGAGCGGCAGCAAACGGAAGAAAAAATTAAACAGCGTACGGAAAGCCTTAGACAAAACGAAGAATATTTAGAAAGCGTTATTCAGACCATCCGTGAGAGTCTTGTCGTTCTTGACCCGAATTTACGTGTATTGACGGTCAATGCGTCCTTTCTAAGAACGTTTAAAGTGAGTGCTACCGAAACTATTGGAAAACTGCTTTTTGACCTCGGAAATAGACAGTGGGATATTGACGATCTGCGCCAGTTGCTCGAAACAATTCTGCCGACCAACAATCCGGTACTGGATTTCGAAGTAGAACACGACTTTCCTCATATCGGCAGAAAAACCATGCTTTTAAATGCGCATCGTGTTGAGCTCGAAGGGCAGTATAAAGACCGGATCCTGTTGGCGATTGATGACATTACAGAGCGCCGCTCAATCGAGAAAAGAAAGGACGATTTTCTATCCATAGCAAGCCATGAATTGAAAACACCACTAACGGCTCTCAAAGGTTATATACAGATGGTTAAAAAATTCCTACCTCAGGATAATGGAAAGCTTGCAGAAATAATCCAAAAATCCGATATTCAGATCGAACGGCTCAATAAGCTTATGATAGAGCTATTGGAGGTGTCTAAAATACAATCTGGAAAGCTCGACGTACACCATAAAAAGTTTGATTTTTCAAAAATGGTTCAAGAAGCCATCGAACAGCTACAGTTTAACACGGACCAGCATCAGATTTTTCTAACAGCTGCCCATAATATCATATATAATGGCGACGAAACCAAACTGAATCAGGTCGTTGCAAACTTAATTTCAAATGCGATTAAATATTCACCGCAGGCGGACCGCGTTGATGTACATTTAACCGAAGTGAACGGCCATATTAAATTTTCGGTCACAGATTACGGTTTAGGTATCGCCAGCGAGGACAAAAAAAAGATCTTCGAACGATTTTATCGTGTCAGCGACATCAAGCAAAAAATAGCAGGAATGGGCATCGGCCTATATATTTGCCAAGAAATTATAAAACAGCATCACGGAGAACTATGGGTCGACAGTAAAGTAGGTCAGGGGTCGACATTTAGTTTTATTCTCCCAAACACTTAAAAATTATATGAATCAAAAGAAAATATTCATCTGCGATGATGATAAAGGTATTACAGATATGCTCGAATTAGTGTTAGAATATTATGGTTTTGCCCCAATTGTGGAAACCGATAGCGTCAATGCCTTTGAGAAAATACGTGAATCGAAACCCGACCTGATCATAGTTGACTTATGGATGCCCATTATTTCGGGAGATCAGTTGATCAGAAAAATCCGAAACAGTGACGAATTAAAAAATATTTTTATACTCTGTATATCGGCTAGCCGTGATGGCGAGGAAGTTGCTTCCGGAGCAGGAGCTGACCTATTCCTTCCCAAACCTTTTGATATGGATGAACTAATCACTATCATTAAACAGGCTATACCAGAAAAATAAGGTTTATCTGTGATGTGCTACCAACAGAATAGAAAAGTATTATTAATCAAAAATCACATCTCCTCACTTTTATTATACAGGGTGCTTCTATACGTAATGCCCCACTTTGCGATCTCTTCAATAATCGGCCCCAGTGTTTTTCCACATTCAGTCAGCTCATACTCGACAGTGAGTGGCTTTGTATGCAATACAGTCCTTCTAATCAGATGATTCATTTCCAAGTCCTGTAGCTCCTTTGACAACATCTTGGCGCCGATCCCCTCCACTTCGCGCAACAATTCCATAAACCGCAGCTTGTCGACCAACATCAGTGTGCCGATAATATGGAACTTCCATTTGCCTGCTAAGATTTCCATCGCATCCTTTATCGCCAGCACCCTTGTTTTACACACATCAGAGGTACTTAGGCTCGCCTCTTTTTTCATACGCTTTGATCTATTTTCTACAAAAATACTGAATTGAAGAGTTTTAAACTACTTTCCAAAAGGAAAGTAGTTTCCTTAAGGAAACTAATACCTAAAATAAACTATCTATAAGTTACCTTTGTATCGACACATTACAAAGAAATGAAATTGGCATGATTGATACCCGTCGATACGCAGACAACAAAACGATAAAAACACATAAAAATAAAACGACAAAGATGAAAAAACAATTAATCTCAGGTTTAGCTGTTATCCTTCTTTTGGCCTCCTGCCAGAACACAAACGGCGATAAAGCAACTACAACAACGGCGCAGGAAGTAACCGAGCAAAAAGGACAGACCTATACCGTAGAAGCGGACAAAAGTAGTTTGAAATGGACAGGTTATCATAAAGGGGGCTTAAATCCTCGCTATGGAATCTTAAAAAGCGAAGGAACCCTTTCTGCAGAAAACAATCAGATTACTGGCGGTACCTTCACAATCGACGTCAACTCCATCCTTACCGATACGGCTTCAGTAGATCCTACAACAGCCGGCGGTAAAAAATCGACCGATCTGGATGCTCACTTAAAGAGCGCAGACTTCTTCGATACCGCTAAATACCCTACAGCAAAATTTGAAATTACCAAAGTCGCCCCATTTGACGCTACAAAAGAAAAAAGCGTTGTGGCTGATGCAACAAATACGGTTAGTGGTAATCTAACGATCAAAGACAAAACAGTAAACGTTACCTTCCCTGCCAAAATCACTTTCAATGGTGACGAAGTAAATTTCTATTCGAAATTTACTATTCAGAGACAAGACTGGGGACTTACTTATGGTACCGAAGGTAATCCGCAAGACTGGATGATCGCCCAGAATGTGGATATCGAACTTAATGTTGTTGCAAAATCAAGCAAATAAAGCACCCGTAACCAGGAAATAATTATTCGATTAATACGAATAAGTAGGCTTCAAGGAGCCTACTTATTTTTTTATCCCTTCTTCGCCTCGACTTCCATTTTTTTCTTTAGCCGCTGTTTCGCTTTTTTAATAGCCTCGGCTGAAACACACAAGAGCTCACTCATACTTGAGTTGTTCAAACCCAGCTTTTGAAGCGCAAGTATGCGTAAGTCATTATCTGTTATTCGTGGATAGGTCTCCTTCATTTGTGTTAAATATCTCGGGTAGACCTTATCAAATACATGTTTAAATTTAAGCCACCGTTCGTCAGTCATAATATGCGACTGAAGCATATTGCTCAAGCTATCTGATATTTGAGCAATATATTCCGGATCACGTTGTGACGCGATTTCAATTTCCTGTCTTAGCTGCTTGATGAGGGTATCATTCTTTTTGATAGTTTCGGTAAACTCTTCCAAGGAATTTCTCAAAATGCTAAGCTCCTGATCGACCAACTGTTTTTCGTAAGTTAGAGTTAGCCTATCCTTCTCCACAATAGCATGCTGCATCTTTATTTTCGTCTTTGATCTGTTAATAAGTAGCAGAACAATTACGAACATCAGTAACAGAAAAACGGCAAGAAATTGATAAATACGTTTTGTCTGTAACCTTTTTTCTTCCGTATCCCGAATCGCCCGGTCATAACGTTCTGTCTCCCGCTGCCAAATAGCTTTCTGGATCGCCTTATCATTTATTCGTGTTTCCAAGGAGTCTTTCAATAAGAGATATAAACGCAGTTGCTTAAGTTCTTCAGTCTGCTGCCCCAGTCCACGGGCAATATCTGAGCGTAATTTGGCCACGTCCATTCTGTACTGCAGGTAGTAGGGTTTTTCTTCCAACAACTGTGCCCCGGCAGCAACATACTTCTGGGCCAATTGCCACTCGCTGAGCACAACATACCACCTTGCCAAATTTAAATTTGCGCGCATGGCATCCTTACTTTCATTATAACGGGTGGAAAGATCGATATTCTGTTCCATTAATGCAATGGCCTTTAGCCTGTCACCGGCTTTCCAAGCCTGCTCACCCAGATTTCCTGAAATTATTCCAATCCATACTGAATCTTTGGCCAGTCTTGCTTCCTGCATCGCTTTCTTAAAGTAGCTTCGCGCCTGATCGTTGATTGAGTCCTTCGCAAGATAAACAGCTATAGCGTTAATCAAATCGATACGCGGCCTTGATGCAGCTTTCGAAAAAGGGAGCGCGTCCTTTAAATACTGCACTGCACTCCGCTGATCCCCGATATAGCTATAAAAATTTGCTATAAACTGATAATGTTTTACCACCAAAGGTAGGTTATGGATATTGATCTTAGCTTTTAAATCATTAGCCCGCAAAAAAAAAGGGAACGCTTCCTTTACTTTTCTATAGACATAATTATAATAACCCTGCCGAACATACCCCAGCATTTGCAACTCTGTCTGCTCAGACCCATGCAGCAATTGTTCCGCCAAACGATAACAAGCATCCGAAGCAGGATTAACATCGTCAAACGCAATTGAATATCCGTCAGCCATACGCATATAATAGGCCCATTTCAACCGCACATCAGCTTCGCTGATTGCCAGTGCTAAAATGGGTTCCCATGCCTTTCTTAATCGCGCGGTATCTGTTCCAAAATTTACGGGTAACTGCAGCACAGCTTCTAATCGCCGAACGGGCGCTTCGATCTGTTTAATCTGAGAAACAGACTGCCCTACGGCAATACAGCTGCTGACCACAGAAAGAATCAGGAACACGAGGCTATGTATTACATAAATTTTCATCGTTAAGGTTGCTTCAAATATAAAGGACAAAAACAAACACGAAACAAATCCCTACACGAGCAGAGTACTATAATCGTAAATATTTTTGTAAAGGCTAATATGACTCACTGAGCATGTATCCATACCCAGTCCTCGTCCATAAATATAAGCATTATCCTTTTAAGAAAAACAGATATATCATTAAAATTGTATTGTCTCCCTTACATCCTTGACATTATGCAGTCTATTCCCCCTCCCTTGGAAATTGCAGTTAAACCGTATTTGTGGTCGGCGCGAGAAGCAAGTTTCTCATCGATTAGGAGGAAAATAAGCGATTTGTTACCTTAGTAAATACAACAGCCTTAAAGATGCATTTGACAATTAGACCAGCAGAACAAAATGATGCTGCATTCGTGCCCAGCATCATGTTACAAGCAATGGAAGATATCGTCTTCCGGTATATACGACAGCACAACAAAGAAGAAGCGATTCGGTTTCTGACACAACTTTTTGTCGAGTCAAAGAACTTATATAGTTACGAAAATACGTTCGTAGCCGTGGATGATGCAGGGACAGTCTTGGGGACATTGACAGGATACAACGGCGACCATTTTACCCAATTGCGTCAGCCTGTTCTGGACTTAATACAACGCCTATATGAAAACGATCTTGTTCCTGAAGCTGAAACCACAGGACATGAATATTATATTGATTCAATTGCCGTTTCACCATTGGCCAGAGGCAAAGGAATAGGGACTGAATTATTGACGCATGCCGTCAACTATGCTCAGCGTTCCGGATATCAACAAGTGGGCCTATTAGTGGATCTGAAAAACCCCAGTGCACAGAAGCTTTATGAACGGCTGGGCTTTAAACCAGGCCATAAGACCTACCTTATGGGTGCTGCATATTACCATATGCACATTTCACTCCTTTAGATATTGTCCTACGATAACATAGGCCATACGCTCCAAATTCCGATGGGGACAAAAGTTACAATTAAATTAAAAGTGTTGTTATATACAGCTATGCTTTTTGTATTTTTGCTCCGGAAAATTTTCGATCTAAACCCGAGCAAAAATACAATAAGGGAACTTTAGCTTATCCAAATAATGGAGTTAGATCGCAATACCCGAAAGATTGCAAAAAAAGGGAAATACGATAAAGGCATCTTTTAATTTATAAATAGTACAAGAATCAGAATAGATTGCTCACACAAGCAATTTATTCTGCTTGTAAATTTGCAAAATAAAATGAAAAATCAATTTCATAGACAGCTAAGGATTTATAGATATGTGATTTACCGCGAAACATTAGTTGATCCGTGGGAACATTTTTGGTCATTCGTTGGTGCTTTTGTTGGCATATTTATCATTGCTTTGATTCAGTCGCTCCAGCTGCCCGCTCTGGAGAATATCTTTTTGATTGGATCCTTTGGAGCCTCTTCTGTTCTGGTATATGGAGCTATACAAAGCCCGCTCGCTCAGCCCCGAAACTTGATCGGCGGGCATGTGGTTTCGGCACTTGCCGGTGTAACCGTAGCCCAAATTCTTCCAGATATTATATGGCTCACCGCCCCTTTTGCGGTGGCTCTGTCGATTGTCTGCATGCAGCATACCCGGACATTACACCCTCCCGGTGGCGCTACAGCTTTAATCGCCGTAAGTAGCGGAACCAAGATCTCATCCATGGGCTACTGGTACGTACTGAGCCCCGTACTTTCAGGTTGCCTCATTTTATTTGTCGTGGCACTTTTGTTTAATAATATTACCAAAAACCGCCACTATCCTGTTAAAATGTCGCGTTTACGCAGATCAAGAAGAGAACATCTGAAAAAGAGATTTGAACGCATCAAGCAAACGGCGAGTCCATCCTCCTAACCTTTTAAAAACTGATATACCATCAAATGACAATAACGGCCAATGAGAAAGCGAAACTATTTTTCCCATCGGTAATATTACGAAGCAGGTAACTTGCTCATATCCATATAAAATATTTCCCAGGTATGGCCGTCATAATCTTCTATTTTTCTTACCTGCATAAACCCATGGTCAAGCATCGGCATAGGTTCGATACCACCGGCTTTCAGTCCCTTTTCGACAATCTCATTTACGCGGGATACACTCTCTACCGATAGCGCGAATAATCCGGAAATATGATCTCTTGTGTCCGCCAGAGGTTTGTTTGTAAAGGTCCTGAATTTGTCATGCGAAAGCAGCATCACAAAGATATGCTCGCTCCAAACCATACATTTCCCATCGTTATCCGAAAATTGTGGATTATTTTCAAATCCCAACTGCGTATAAAAGTCCATTGATCTGTTGACATCGGCTACAGCGAGATTAATAAATACCTGTTTCATCTTTTAAAAATTTTAATTGTTACTGATACATCAAATTTGCGAATTACAGGCAAGAAAAAGCTTAGCATATGCCAAGAAGTGAAGAAAATAACTCGAATACGCATCACTTGGAAAGTTCCGCCAGTTCTTCCGGGGAAAAGATATGCTCTCCCTTAAGATAGCTATTGGCATCCTTCAAATACGTATAAATAATTTTTCGAGCTTCTGGGTCGGGCAATTTCCGTAAATTTTTCACCAAAAATTGCTTATCGCGAAGCCTGTCTTTGTGATAATTGAGGAATGAAGGTGCGTGCGTCTGAACACTCCAACGAATGAAGCGCAGATCGACATTGTCTGGGTATTTTATAATAACGGACTCCAATAACTTTTTCCCTTTTTTAAATTGCCCCAACTTTGAAAAAGGGTTTCCCATGTGTTTCGCCCAAAGAATTTCATAAGCAGCTAGATAACCTTTTTCCGTCGCCGTACTTGCGGACGATTCCAGCGTTTTCAGGTTGGTTTCACATAGTTTTTTATTCTTTACGGCTTTTGCATAATCAGCTCGCATTTTATCTATATTAACTTGACCTATAACGCAAAGCGTACTGAATATAAAGTATGTAGTAACAAGAAATCGTATAACCATGCTAAATATTTTAAAGTCATCTATCATCCGACACCAATGCCAAAAATCGAAAGCTAAACAGCGTGGGACTTTTTGTCCAAGTTATGTAAGCTTCTTAATACGCCGATCTTTACTTTTGTTGATATAACAATGCGCACTGCTCTACAGTTTCTTATTTTTCATCTTTATTTCTATACCTCCCTTTCCACCGGGTCAATGAGATCAACAGCAGGCCGACAGCTAAAAAAACAAAAGTAATCACGAGGCTGTTGAGCAAAACATGTTGGATACCCAACTCTGTCACGTCTACGAAAGGATAAGGATAAAAGTCGGATAACACACCATGACTCAATGTATATAATAAATAAACCAGTGGAAATAACAGCCAATAGCAAACCAATTTCCAATTCAAGCTACGTTTTGCAGCAAAACTCCACCAATAGAAAAAGAACAAACAGGGAATCACAACATGCAGCAACTCATCCACCAATTTCAGCAGTCCTTGTGGCTGCACCAAAAAACGCAGCACAGCATTATAAATAAGACCTACAATCACTATGTATAACGTGATGGCAGTTACCACCGCAGGGCTATCAAGAAAACGCTCCTGACGATGCTTTGGTGAGAAAACAACATAGCTACAATGTAAAGCAACAAATGCATTGCTAAGTACAGTAAAGTAACTAAAAAACCGCACGACATATGCCGCGCCGCTTACGTTCGCCCCCCGCAAGCCCATTACAAACTGCATGATTAGTGCGAACCACGCCAACGCTCCGATAGTCGCAGCAAAAATTAACTTTGATCGATTTCGATACAGCATAATTAATCAGCTATGCACATTCTAATATAAATATTTTCCACATACAATCCATTGGTCAGAGGACAGTTTTTGGTTTTTCCACGACTGTAAACCACGATTCTGCCTAGGTCATCGACTTTATTTTTACGGCTTAAAGCCGTCTATAGTTATGCGAATGGTGAATTTAACAATCATCCCGCAATCGAAATAATGCAAATTGCAAATCAATAGCATTTCTTTACTCACAATTATTATTTTTACCGAACAGAAAAATTAAAGATGATAACAGTAGCCATCATAGAAGACGAACCTGCGATTCGCAAAGAAATAGCTTATCTTTTAGAACAGGAAAAAGATATTGAGGTCGTTGGCTGGGCTGACAGCGTGACAACAGCGATAAAGCTAATGGAAGAAAAGCAACCAAATATAGCCTTAATGGATATACAGCTTCGCGATGGCACTGCTTTCGATCTGTTAAGGAAGCTGACCTCCATCCCGCAGAATGTCATATTTATCACGGCGTACAATCATTACGCAATCAAAGCGATTAAATATGGGGCATTAGACTATCTGTTGAAGCCCATTGACCAGGATGAACTTAAAGAAGCATTACAACGTTATCGCCGCCGAAGTGAGAATAATCCGCAATGGATGCGCCAACTTTCGATGGCAAACAGCGCAATGCACGGCGTCGAATTACCAGATAATATTGCGCTAACATCGATTCATCAAGTGCGGATTGTGGCCGTGCATGATATTCTTTATTGTAAGGGAGATGGCCCGTATACCTTCTTTTTCCTCAATGATGGAACAAAAGAGCTGATATCAAGGCCGCTCAAATATTATGAGGAACTATTGCCTTCTCCTTATTTTTTACGTACGCATCAGTCCTATCTCGTAAACCGGAAATACATCACCGGTGTAAACCGTTCGGAGTATATCGTCCTGAAAAATAAAGAAGAGATACCTATCTCTTCGCGTAGGAAAAACGTCATTTTAAACCAGCTTTTCCCCGAAAAATGAAATATTTTCTACAGTCTGCAATCGTCCTGCTGACGGGATTTTATATAATTGCATGCAGCAATAGATCTGCCTTCTTAACCTCCGCCCCGGATAGCATTTCAACAGCGGTTGAACAGCTGGAGGAGATAAAATTGACTGCTCACAATGGCGATTCACTCAAAAAAGCCTGGTTGCTCCTTAATCATAGTCCCCTTGTAAAAAAGGACACTGTGCTGTCGGCTACAGTGAAATATAACCTCGCTCGACTATATGCAATGCTTCAGCAGGACTCTGCCAATATATTTATCGAACAGGCGCTGGAAATTATTGAACCAACCTCGGGCAACCTCAAATATAAAGCACTTATTTATAATGGTGTAGGCAATATCCGCAGTATGGAAGCAAAGGAAAGAGAAGCGGGCTTTTATTACAACAAAGCAGCCGCAATAGTGTTGTCGGACACAACAACTGGTCTGTCATCCGAAGCAAAATCTGCCATGCTGCTGTCTGCTGCACAAAATAACCTCAGCACCTTCCAATACAATCTTGCTGAAAAGATGAATCTGGCTGCAATCCCCCTATCGGAGTCACTTCCTGCAGGACATATTATTCATCAGCGGGTATATGTGCAGATGATACAGACATTAAATGCGTTGCACCGACCTGCGCAAGATATGGCCCCCTACTTACATAAGCTCGAACAACTCCATCAGAAATATCCTGACAAATATAATATCAGCTTTCTGTATGATTCAAAAATCCAGTATTTTGAAACTACAGAACAACAAGATTCACTACTGCATTATCAACTACTGAAAATAGCAATAGACGAACAACAGAGCAAGATAGTGCAATCAACTGTCCTGCTTAACAACCTTTTTGTAAACTACTGCAACGTTTCGGCTATATACGTGCTTTTCAAAAAGCCCGCAGCCGCAGCGCAATTCCTGATGAAAGCAAAAAAGCTAAGGTCCCATTTTCCGAAACTTATCTTTCCCAATAACGAGATTCTATTTCAAAAAAGTTCTGCCGAACTATTTCGTCTGCAAGGTAAAAAAGATGAAGCTCTGAGCGTACTTAACACCGTCGTTCAGCTACAGAAAGACATTTATCAATCGGAAAACACGCAGGCTATCGCTGAAATGAACGCGCTCTACCAGCTTCAGGCCAAAGATCAGTCCATTCGTCTGCTGAACGAAAATATTAAGATCAATAAACTCCAGCTTCAACAAAACCAGCTATGGTTGGCTGTTTCCTCACTGACTCTTATTTTATTGGCCGTCACATTGTCGTTCCTATACTATAGATCCCGCCAGCGGCGCATAAGACAGGCGAAAGAAAAAGTACTGTTACAGCAACAATTATTACGTACACAGATGGAGCCGCATTTCATTTTCAATACCCTGGCAGCGGTACAGAGCTTTGTCCGACTAGACAAAAAGGAAAGTGCGATTAAGTATCTAAATCGCTTCAGCCGCCTCCTTCGGAGCAATCTTGAATTAAGCCGCGAAAATCTGGTTCCGTTAAATGAGGAAATCGATGCACTTGAAAATTATCTGTCATTACAACGGATGCGGTTTGAGGAGACCTTCACCTATACGATTGTACAGCCCGAAGATCAGGACCTCAGCGCCATTATGCTACCTCCGATGCTCATTCAGCCCTATGTGGAAAATGCTATTCTCCACGGTGTGGATTTAGATGCAGGTAACGGGCAGCTTGAGATCCTTTTCCAGGTACTGGATGATGTATTATATGTTGAAATCACAGATAGCGGCAAGTCCACATGTGAACCTTCAGATAGGACCCACCGCTCGCTTTCCGGAACAATCAGCCACGAACGCATACAGCTGTTAGGCCAGAAAGCGTCCATAAAAATCACCAAAAGAGATGAGGGTGGCACACTTGTCGCTCTGACAATTCCCATTACGTCCTAAGTACTCAGGAGCCGTGCAGCATTGATCTCATGGTAATTGACTATACGCCGTGAGATGACCGTAAACAGCTGTCTAACAATGAAATAAACGCTTTTTATGGGATCAGAGCCAAATATACTGTACCGGCTTCTCTATGATTATTTCTTCGTTAATTTATCCAGGAGCATTTTCATATAGAATCCACCGACCACACTACGTGCTTTGAAATTCTCTCGTACACCTGTATTCGCATCATAAAAATCATTCAGCGGAACGCGTGATGTTGTTTGAAGCGCATGCTTATATACAGGCTGCACCAAAGCTTCAAATTCCGCCCGTGTAGGTGCAAATGTCGCCGTCCACAGAATCCAGTCATTTTTTGTATAGGCTTTCCGGCTATCTAAGGGAATACCAAATTTATTTTGCTTAGTGAGATAGTATTTGATCTCTTTATTATATACTTCTTGCGGGAACAGGTTAAGACCTAAAACTTTGTCCCATATCAAATTATATTTTTGGCTCCAAGTATTTTTGTCATCGAAAGTCAACGCATAATGATCGCCAGCGTCGGCCATCTCCATCCACTTTGGCACCATCTGCTCGGCAATAGCGCGGTATTTTTTTGCAGTTTCCAGTTCGCCGATAGCATCCGCCATTTGCGCGTAGCATGCAATGCCGACGATAGCCTTGACCGATAAATTCGCATTGCGCGCAAGGTGACCGGCAAAGTCATCGGTGCACAATTGTGTTTTGGGATCAAAGCCCTCTTTTACGAGGTAATCGACCCAGTCAGTAAGTGTTTTCCAGTGTTTTCGTGCATAACTGCCATCGCGTTGAACCTTTGTAATCGCCGCGGTCAAAATAATCATATTCCCAGATTCCTCAACAGGCATCGGCTCACCATAGGTCTGTCCATTGGCCTTTGGATACGTTCCCAGATCATGTGCCGCCCAAGGATGAGGGTATTTACCGCTTTCACTAAAGTAGAAAATACCATTCAACATCCCTTTTAGCAGTTCAGGGTTATAGATAAGATAAAGCGGTGCCGAAGGATAGGTCACGTCAACAGTATTGATAAAACCTCCACTATTATTCTCTTTAGAAAGCCAAAGCAATTCGTTTTCGGGGCTCTTTACCAAAGTATGCGCTGCTATACTCTGACGATAAGCCAATGTCGTCAGATGTGCATAGCCTTCACCTCCAGATTTTACCGCGCCAGCATATACGGCCCTGTCAAAAGCGATACATTTATCCATAACCCTTTGGTAATCTGTAGCCGCCGCCGCAAGCTGGTTTTCGAACGTCTCCGTCCCCGAATTATTCCACCAGGGCCTTAAATTGTTGTTGAAATATTGAATAGCAAAGACCTCATCGTACCCCAGCTCAACAAAGCGCTCTACCTCTTTTTTTCCCACTGTCCCGAAGGGTATTATCGTATTTAATGCCAATGATGTTCCTTTCAGCTTTGCTACAGCAGCTCCATCTTTCCTAAAAAGATCAATTGCCTCAGCGCCAGAACTTACAAACTGACGTACAGCATCCTTTTTAGGCGACGCCACGTAAAAATACCCCCAGTCTATTCGCATGTCATCGGCTCCCTTCTGCAATACAGGCTGTTCGGTTGTCCCAGCCTTTAGAATTGACATGTCTGCGGTTTCATATTTTTCGGCGAGCACCTCCTGCGACGGTTTATACACGGCAATATTGGTTGAGGCACTGAGAAAAACTTTGACAGCGTGTTGCTTTCCATCGTTTGATTTTACTTGATAACTGATATAGGATACTGGCCTCGACAGGAGCTTTAGATCATCCAGCAAGAGTGGGGAAGTAAAACTTAACTTCAGGTCGATCTTGCCCGCCTGAAAATTATAAATAGTCCGTGTTGCCGTAATCTCCACATCTTTCTGTACTGCCAGCTCTACTTTAGGACCGCTCTCCTTCAGCCTGTCCACCAGGCCGAAATCCAGATAACGCCCGCCTGCAGTATTGCGTAAATAGATCGCTAGCTGATTTTCTCCAGCGTTCAGATCGTTTTTATCAATAGGTAAATACTCAAAAGAGTTTGTCCAACCCGTCTTCTGATAGATTTTTTTCCCGTTCAGAAACACCTCGACGTTGTCATCGTGGTTTAGTTTCAGGAAAAGTTCGTTGATACGTTGTGGATCGTCTACCTGAAATGTGCGCCGCGCCCAAATGGCATCCGATTTCCAAAGCGTCTTTACCTGCTTTTCATCATCTCCGATTGGTGCAGTTCCAGATTTCCATCCATCTGCCTGATAGGAAGCCGAAAGCCAATTGCCGTCGGGCTTTACTTCAGTATATTGCACAGTATAGGGTTGTTCTTCTGCGGTCGGCAGGATACTCTTATAATTCGGTTCTTCCTGCCCCAAAAAGCGATAGAGATGCCCGTCAACACTGATCAGTCCTAATAAGGAATGATCGGCGTCGGTCCAATGCCTGGTAGTCGATGCATTGAGCTGGTCGGTCATTGACCAGATGCTAAAATTTGGATTGTGTGTAATTAATGGATAGGCAGGGGCTTTTCTCTCCTGCGCACGTACAGTAAAAAAACTTACTAAACAAGCTAGTATAAAGCACATGTTCAGTTTTCCGAGTTTGTTCATCTTATAAGGTTTGTAAAAGGGTTTTAATTCCATTTATGAGTATCTGACCACACTGTCATCTCCCATGCCTAGCCTATCGAAACATCTATGTAGGAGGAGAGCCGTAATGTAATCACAAATTACGTTGTAAATAACTATATCTGGATTGCCGCATTGTATCATTTTACAGCCAATTTATATCATATTATTTTTCCGCCTGGTCTACCCTCGCAGCTCAGTCCCATTAACTTACATGACCTCACCATTTTGTGAGACCATTTCTAGACAGATAAGCTTTTATTATGTGCATCCAACAATACCTTTGCTAGCACTCCAAGCTGTTCAAGCTGAAACCGCAGATGTTCTGTCCATGGAAGCCCCATACATAGCCGCATACAATTTTGATATTGATTTTGCAAGGTAAACATCCTCCCCGGAGCAATACTTATTTTCTTCCTCAGTGCGTAATAATACAGTTTTGCAGTATCTATACCTTTTGGAAATTCGATCCAGAGCGCAAGTCCGCCTTGAGGTCTGCTTATCCGGGTTCCCTCCGGAAAATATGTCGCAATCACATCCGCAAAACGTTGATAATTCTCCAAGAGCGTTCTGCGAAGACTATTCAGGTGATGATCGTATCTGCCAGTCATTAAAAAATTGCCCACAGCTTCATGGATTAACGACGTTGAGGCCAGAGCATGAACTAGCTTTAGCCGGAGAATCTGATCCTTATATTTTCCTGCTGATACCCAGCCGACACGATACCCGGGAGCCAATGTTTTGGATACCGAGCCACACCACAGCACATGACCATCCTTGTCAAATGTCTTACAGCATTTTGGACGCTCCCGGCCAAAATAAATGTCCCCATAAGTGTCGTCTTCGATAAGCGGTACAGCATACCTAGCAAGCAATTTAACTAATGCTTTCTTGTTTTCTTCGGGCATACAATACCCCAGCGGTGTATTGAAATTGGGGACAAGCAGACAGACATCAATATGCGGTAGCAGACCTTCAAGCGCAAGAAGGTCAATACCCAGGACGGGATCGGTAGTCAGCTCAATCACCCGAAGCCTCAAACTAACGACTAGTTGCAGGATACCCGGGTAACAGGGGCTCTCCAGGGCAATCGTATCGCCGGGTTTCGTCAAAGCCATCAGACACAGCGATAGTGCGTGCATACAGCCATTTGTTGTAATCACCTCGTCTGCAGTCAATGTGCCACCCCACGTACGTGAACGAGCAGCAATCATCCTCCGCAGTTTCAAGTTGCCTTGTAAAGGCTCATAAGCAGCCCCGCCGCCATCCAATATTCTCGTTGCTAAAGCAATCTCTTTTTTGAGTTTGGCTACAGGCAATAATTCCGCAGCAGGAACTCCAATAGAGAATAAAGTCAGGTCTTTATCCCCCATTGTAGCATACACATGATCAATCAGTTCATAGGGTTCAACGCCCTCTTCTGTGAGCAAGGCCTTGTTGACTTCAGGCAGCTCCAACTTTCGCACTTGCAATGCGCTTACAAAATAGCCGGACTGCGGTTTTACATAAATGAGGGATTGAGCCTCCAATGCCAAGAAAACTCGCTTGGCTGTATTCAGACTAATGCCATGTTGCCTGCTCAACATACGCACAGACGGTAAACGCTCGTGGGGTTTTAAAACACCATTTCTGATTTTATCCGCTATATTTTGAGCTAATGCACTGTATATAAAAACCTTCTCCATCTTATAAAGATAACTGTATCCATTCAATAAGCAAAAACTGTAACTGTATCCAACCATAAATATTACGAAGATTTGTACATAAAGATCAAGCAATGAGCAACAATAGCAACTTAAGACTATCCAATGGCTGGCTGAATGGATTAATCGGCGTCATGATATTTAGCGGTTCATTACCTGCCACACGAATAGCCGTTCTGCATCTAGATCCGCTTTTCGTTACTGTAGCCCGCGCCTCCATCGCTGGAGTGTTGGCGCTGATTGTGTTATTGATCACAAAGGAAAAATTTCCCGACAAAACACAGCTGCTGTCTCTCGGCATCGTTTCACTTGGAGTAGTCATCGGCTTTCCATTGTTGAGTGCATTGGCATTATTGTATGTGACCTCGGCACATTCCATTGTGTTTGTGGGTATCCTTCCGCTTTCCACAGCAATTTTTGGCATTTTTCGTGGAGGAGAGCGGCCTCGCCCTATATTCTGGGTCTTTTCGATACTGGGGAGCTCTTTGGTTGTGAGTTACGCACTGATGCAAGGTGTATCTTCTTCAATCGGAGATCTCCTGATGTTGCTGGCCACTATACTTTGCGGACTAGGCTATGCGGAAGGTGGTAAGCTTTCGAAAACGCTAGGTGGCTGGCAGGTTATTTCCTGGGCACTGATCTTATCTTTACCCATTGCTATTCCCCTGAGTTTTCTCTATTATCCTACCTCTGTAGCCCAAGTTAGCATTGGGGCCTGGACAGGCCTGGCTTATGTTTCGTTCTTCAGTATGTTTATTGGATTTGTCTTTTGGTATAAAGGCTTAGCACAGGGCGGAATCGCATCTGTTGGGCAGCTGCAGCTTCTGCAGCCATTTTTTGGCCTGTCCCTGGCAGCCGGCATATTGCATGAAGAAGTCGGTATAGGTATGCTATTTGTAACCCTCGGTGTGATCGGTTGTGTTGGCGGGGCAAAAAAATTTGCTTAACGCAATTGGACAGCATGCCCTAGCAACCAACTTGCCAAAGCTATACTTCAATATATGGCAGACAGAACTTAGCCAGCGCTTTTTGCAACAAATACACTGGACTGTTAACTTTATTAAAGCTGGACCAGCGATCACCTTTTTTTTAATCTTAGATTTGGATCTACGTGGTTGATAAGATGAAGTGGTATAAATAGACCATAAGAAAACAGTATACAGTCAATGAACAAGAATACACATAAAATAACGATCATAAAGGCATCGTTCAAGGATGTCGCCCGATTACAGGCTATAGGTAAAAAGACCTTTGTTGAAACCTTTTCGGAAGTTAATACCGTGGATAATATGGAAAGATACCTAAACGAAGGATTTTCCAAAGAAAAATTATTGTCGGAGATGAACACGGACGGTTCAGTATTCTATTTTGCGCAACATCAAAATCAGATTGTTGGGTATCTTAAAATCAATACTGGCCATGCGCAAACAGAATTGCAACATGAACATACACTCGAGATTGAACGAATCTATGTGCTGCAGAAATTCCAGGGCTTGAAGATAGGCCAGCTTTTACTTGAAAAAGCAATAGAAATTGCGCACCAAATGAAAGCCCAGTCAATATGGCTCGGCGTCTGGGAAGAAAATCACCGGGCCATTCGCTTCTATGAAAAGAACGGCTTTGTAGCCTTCGATAAGCATATTTTTAGACTAGGAGATGATGAACAAACAGATATTATGATGAAAAAAAATGTGGGTACCAACTAATTTTATTTTCGGGCGCCAGCGTACCTCCGGCCACGGTTATAAAATGAGGGCAGATTTTAATGGAGAATCACGGATACGGCCGTCGAATAGACAAAAAATCGTAAATTTAGTCCCAAAAGGCGCATTGATGAAAAATATACGACAGTGCTTACCAAAACTGGGAACTGCAGGCATAGCCATGCTGCTTCTTTTGTCCTGCTCCGTCAAAAGAAACGACAAGAATCTGATCTGGTACGAAAACCAAGTGATCGAACAGATTGTACCAGAGCAGGATTCAACTTACCGTATTCAGATCGGCATAATGGCCGCCTCCTTCTGGTTCGATCAAAAAGATAAACGGACCACAACCGGGCAAATGGACCTCTTGCAAAAAAGCTACCATCAAAAGACCAGACTCCATTTAGGGGTGGAAAAAGAAACACATAAAATTATTATGGTAACACGGGCTGAGTAGAATACAACCCAGTCTCCTACCGCTTGCCACAACCAATTGTTCCTATTGTTCAATACTAAAACCACCTTGTCCCCGTGTGCAGGCACCGGCGTTATAATGCTCATAATAGTTGATTTTCAAGTTCAATCGCTGCTTCCAGATACTGCTTATAATCCCTTTCGTAAAGCGTCACACGTTCTTGCGTCGCTCCTTTCTCCATGTCATGAAAATGAAAACTGCCTATATGCTCCAATCCAGCAAATTGATTCATTTTGTGAAAGCCAAATAAGATCCCTTCATCCACCGGACGTTGATCAAAAAACTCACCTTCTAGCGTAAAAGCTGTATCTGGAGCATTCCAACTTGTTGTCACAAAGTATTTTTTACCGTGCATTAGACCACCCCGACCGTAATTTATAGCTGGATTTCTACGCGAACGCCCGTCATTTTTATAGATGCCATTGTTATGTCCCGCCGTAAACACCTCGTCGATATAAAGCTTCAAACGATTAGGCACCTGAAACCACCAAACGGGAAAGTGATAAACAATGATGTCTGCCCATTTAAAATTTTCCACTTCAAGCATCGGATCAAATGTATCATTGACGTTAGTCACCCGTGTTTCAAAACCATAGTTCAACAAAGTTTGTACCGTCCAATTTGTGATGGTAGCATTGAAAGTACCACCTGAGTGGGCGAATTCCTGTCCGCCATTGATAATAAATATGTTCATTCTATTATTTTTATTATTTATACCACAAATTTCTATCATATTTTTAGATCATACAAATAATTTAAATTGTATATTTGTATAATTAAAATTATAGTCATGAAGTGGAATTTAGAATGGTTGCGGACGTTCAAATCAATTTATGAAACTGGCACACTGTCAGCTGCTGCACAGGAGCTGTTTATATCGCAGCCAGGCGTAAGCCTTCACCTGAATTCGTTGGAAGCCTTTACAGGACATAAACTCTTTGATCGCTCTGCGAGAAAAATGGTACCAACGGAGAAGGGTAAAATATTATATAATTATGTAATTGAGCCGCTGAAAAAGCTGGAAACGGGCGAGCAGCATTTCCACAAACGTGCTTTGGATGAGCGTATCACGGTCAGTGTTGGCATGTGTTTCGAAACTTTTCAATATACGCTTGAAGAGCATATCGCGCAGCTACCATTTAACCTAATTATCAAGTTTGGCGAATATCCCCAAATGCAGCAGGATTTGGATAATGGTTTGTTAGACCTGATCATAACACCGCAAAAAGGCAACCAGCAAAACTTACAGTACCGCCCATTTTCCAAGGAACGGATTGTGCTGATCGCGGGCAATGAAACCGATACCGCTGAATTAGAAGGTTTGCTAGGAAGTGGCGCTATCAAAAGCGCGGCGCAGCTTTTGAAAAAACAACTTTGGTATAGTACGGCAGCGGACATGGACCACTTAAAGAATTTTTGGTCAACTCATTTTGGTGAACATCCGGACTTCAGTCCCAATTACATTGTTCCGAATATCAGCTCCATTATACGCTGTTTGAGCAATAATAAGGGATTTTCCATTGTACCCGATTTTTTATGTGCTGAGGCCATCGCGACGGGGAAAATTAAACTGGTCTGGGAGGGCATCTCGCCTGTGGAAAACATTCTATATTTTGGTACGAGGAAGAAAACCATGTATCAAGAGGAAATTAAACAACTGGAAGTGCTCCTTCAGGAAAAATGGTAACCTTCAATTGCTGCGCGTAAAAGCGTTGCTCAAGCATCACGGTCAATGGTTATCACCAGACAATAACGAAACATCAGATAGTTACGCAAGTTATATGTTGATTCGTTGGACGTAAAATCGGCAAATTTATCTGTGACAGGCATACATGGGAATGAAGTATACCTTCAATATAAAACTATAAAAATATAGAGTGACAAAAGCTTAGTTTATATTTAAAAAGTTATATTTATAACAGACTAAATCAGTCCCATGAAAGAAAAATTTATTGATAGAAAAGATCAGCAGGCGAATAAAATATTTGAGAGACGGACACTGGTCCGTGATTATCGCACCATTCTGCCCCTGTTGAAGCCCGGGTTGACTGTATTGGATGTTGGCTGCGGCACAGGAACACTTTCCAATGAGGTTGCTTCTCGTATTGCCCCTGGTCCTGTGATCGGTTTGGATAACACGGAGGCTTTTATCGCTGATGGCAGTCGGCAATATGGTGGGACAAACAATCTTACGCTGATTTGCGATGATATATTCAACTACCAGCCACCCCATCAATTTGATCTGATAATGACCGCACGTACTATGCAGTGGTTAAGGGATATTCCAAAGGCGCTACGGCAGTTTAAATCATGGTTAAAGCCCCATGGCCAGCTTTCTATCCTTGACTACAATCATACGGAGATCGAATGGGATCCAGAACCGCCGGCAAGCATGCTCGAATTTTATCAGACTTTTCTTCGATGGCGTGAAGATGCCGGTATGAATAACCGTGTCGCCGATGAAATTGCACCGCTGTTGTACCAACAAGGTTTTACAGCAGTGGAAATAATCAACGCTGATCAGACTTACACCCGCGGGGAGGAGCATTTCGAAACCAATCTGGGTATCTGGATCAAAGTCGCACAATCGAAACAAATGGTAACAGAAGGATATATTTCAGATGAGCTCCGTTTAAAAGCAATCGATGAATATGCTGCCTGGATTCAAACCGATGCTATATCTATGACGCTAAAAATGAATGATGTACAATCAAAATTATAAATCAATTTCAAAATCCCACCCAGCTATGAAAATCGATATTCTAAAACTCAACGACGAACATATCGCTGAAGTAAGCGGTGACGGTATACTTTTAAAAGATCTTGAAGACGGTCTACAGATTATGGCGGATTGCGGTGGAGTTCAGGCTTACAAAGCAATACTCTATCAGGAAAATATCTCTCCAGATTTCTTTGAGCTCAAAACCCGGCTGGCAGGCGATATTCTTCAAAAATACACGCTATATGATTTTGATATTGCGATTGTCGGCGACTTTGAACGCTACAATAGCAAAAGCTTGAATGACTTTATTTTTGAAAGCAACAAACGTAAAAAGATCAACTTTGTTGCTACACGGGACGAAGCGATCAGGAAGCTGACACGTTCATAAGAACTGTAGCTTAAAACTTGGCGTTAGGAACATATTTTACTACTTATATGGAATTAGCATTTGAAAAATACACCCCCCCAGACTTCCACATGTTTAGAGAGTTAGTGAAGGACGATGAAATCATGCGATATATTTCAGGTAAGGGCCTGACCTCGAAGCAGGCAGAAGATAAATTTAATGCCATTCTTGAAATCAATGCAACCCCACACTTAGGCTATTTTAAGGTCATCAGCCTAGATAGGCAACTTTTTTTGGGAGACTGCAAATTAGTGTCTTACAAAAAAGACCCTAGCGTCTTCGAAATTGGCTATCTGCTTAAGAAAAGATTCTGGGGACAAGGTATTGGCACCAAAATCTGCGAATCTATGCTTGCTATGGCTAGCCGCATTAATGCTCAAAAAGATATTGTAGGTATCATAGATCCGGATAACGCAGCCTCTAGAGCATTGTTGGTTAAATTTGGATTTGAATCATTTTTCCTCGGTGTAGAAGATGACGTTCCGACAGAAAAGCTGATCTTAAAACGAACATAGCCGCAAAATACTTAACTTTCCTCTCGAAAAGAAAAAGGTCAGTGTTCTCCTTCCTGGTTTGCGTACACAGCATTAAGCCATCCAAATAAGGTTTGATTGTTTCCCATTGCCTCAAATGGCTTTTCGATTTTGAGGACGCCCAGCAGCGAATCAAATGCATCTGCAATCAATAGATCATCGCGATTGCTAAATAAGGTGACAACAAGCCTCTTTTGTTGGTCTATATACACGATGTTATGAAAACCAGTAGATTCCCCCGAATGAAAGAAAATCTTATTAGTCCCCGCAGGAGCTACAAACCAGCCCATACCGTAGGCGATGCCATCCCTTACCACCATGCTTCCGTGACAGAGCAAATCTTTCCAATGAAGATCCTGAAAACGTTTTTGAAGCAAATAATTAGCCCACTGGTGATAGGCCGAACTGGAAAAATAAACTCCCCCATCTCCTTGGGTTGCACTCGTTACACTTTGGTCTGCAAAACCAAAGCTTTTCCCCGTTTGGTGATAGCCAAAGGCGCGCTCAGGAATGTCAACATCTTCGCTATACACTGTGCCGCCGTATATACCTATACGATCAAAGAGCTGATCTTTAACGAACTGAGCAAAAGACATTTTTGATACCTGCTCTACAATTAAAGCCAACAGACAATATCCCGTATTACTATACCGAAACTGGCTACCGGCGGGGAAATAACCATGATTTGCTTGCTTAACATATTCCAGCACATCCGCGTCCGACACCTGGACGGTACGCGCCTCTGGTATCAATTCTTCATAATCTATTATACCTGAACTATGCTGCAGCAGTTGTCCGACAGTGATATGTTGCAGAGCCACCGGAAGGTCCCTAAAAAAGAGGGGCAAAGGGTCTGTTGGCTTAAGTCTTCCTTGTTCGAATAGATTATATATAGCCTGTGCTGTTACCTGTTTACTGACAGATGCCATACGAAAATGGGTATTTTGCGTAATTTTTTGTTTAGTTTTCATATCCGCCACCCCTGTTTCGTAATGATACTTCATCAGACCAGCTTGACTAATTTGGACAGCAATCCCCGGAGCGCTGCTGTCAGAATAGAATTTCTGCAATGTTTTGTCCAGGGCAGACTGATCTATTTCCTGTCCCAGCACGGACTTTGTTACAATCATAAACAACAAACTCAGTTTTAAGTATATCCCGATACACCCTTTATTCATATCCATCTTTGTATTTATAAGATAATAGTAGAATGCTGGTAATTTAATTAATTTTCTTCCAATATTTCAAGACAACTTTGGACCATAGTTGCCAGCTTCGCCAAAGTTTTCATTAATTCTTTTTACTTTTGTCCTCCCCTGTATGGGGCTTCAGAAAAATCACAAAACTATGTTATTCATTTACAGTATTTACGACTTTGTACTAGCCGAAAAAAAAGATTACAACAACCTTAAAACAGGAAAACGAGAGCCGAAACTTTACCTTGCAGATCATTACTCCGGCCCGAAAATTTATCGGAATGCCATTTGGCGGTGGGATGGTCAAAATCTCAAGATTGTACGATGAGCATGGCAAACTGATCCATGCCCGCAGGTATTCTGATGAACTAAAGGCCGAAATCAAATCCTTTAAAAAAGAGCATGCGATCCCTTACTTTCAGCTTTGGAAGGGCTTCCTTCTTGTATTTGCCGGCATTTTAATTTGGGCTGCCATTTACGGAGTAAAGAATAAAATGGCCAATCAGCAGCGTAAGCAGGAAACCGTAAGACTATTTGAACAGCTGCAGCATCTAAGCGCGGGCCAACTGTATGCGGCAACATTTTTCACAAACAGCAATGCTGAAGGTATCGATGGCGTTCCTGCTGGGTGGATAAAGATCAATAAAATAGCCGGGGACACATTATTTGTCCAACGATCCAAAAAATTAGATACAGAACATGCACTATTTGACATGGCACATATGGCATCCATCAAACCGCAAGCTGTCAGTGACTGGAACGAAAAAATAGAGAAAATAGATTTAAAGCTACTGCGGGATCAGTTGCAGGAAACCAATAAGAAAAGCGTAGATCTAATCTATATCGGCCCAGACCACGATAAATATAGCGGCGTCATCTGTACGGTTAAAGGCAGTGAATAAAATCTCATCTGTTGCCTGCAGTGCGATGCAGGCAACAGATTACACCATTAGTGCACTTTGTTTAACTCCCGATTTAAGCTTCGTACAGAAATACCCAAATATGCAGCCATATCCTCTTTGGAGATCGTGATTCGCAACTGGGATTGCATCTGCAATAAACGGCTTAAACTGTGTGCCAAGGTATATAACTGCTGGTAGGATGCGCGGCTAGAAGTTTGAACAATACGTTGTGCCATCACTTCGAGCAATTTATTGCTCAGCACAATGTCCTGATTCAGCAAGGATCGGAAATAGGGCAGGGAAAACGCATAAACAGTTACTTCGGTCATCGCTTGAACACTGCATAAACATGAAATGTTCCGTATACACTCAATCTCTCCTACAATCTCTCCTGTCGAAAGAAACTCCACGATATAGGCCTTGTCATTAGCCTCCGTAAAATAACATTTGGCAATCCCCCTACTGATGACCATAACTTTCGTGGACGACTCATCTTGATGGAATAAATGCTGCCCTTTGCGGTAATGCCGAACGACGATAGCGTCCTTCCGCTCCTGCTGGTCGTAAAGTTGCTTAGCGCGATCTAAAAATGACTGATTTGTTCTTAACATAGCCCGTGGGACAAATGTCCTTTTTCCGCGAACCTCCTTTTCTGAAATTCGCATGATAAAAATACAAAAGTAAAAATGAAAAATACGATTACAACTATCGCATTCGATGCAGACGATACCTTATGGGCTAACGAATCCTATTTTCAGGAAGCAGAAAGACAATTTTGCAGGCTTTTAGAAAACTACCTACCACAGCATACGGTCTCACAGGAACTTTTCGCTACCGAAATGAAAAACCTGTGCCTGTATGGTTATGGCATCAAGGGTTTTATATTATGTATGATAGAGACTGCCAGTCGAATTTCAGAGCATACGATTTCCATTCCAATTGTTAATCAAATTATTGCCATCGGACATGACTTATTGCAGAAACCCATTGAGCTACTTCCGGGTGTCACTGAAACGCTTGAACAGTTAAAGGATCATTATAGACTGGTTGTTGCTACTAAAGGCGACCTACTGGATCAAGAACGGAAGTTAAAAAAATCGGGATTGGAAGATTATTTTCATCATATCGAAATCATGAGTGATAAAAACGAAAAAGACTATTATAAATTACTCAAACATCTGGACTGTCCGCCCGATCAGTTTATGATGCTCGGCAATTCCCTTCGATCAGACATCCTTCCAGTACTCCAAATCGGTGGTTTTGGCGTTCACATCCCTTACCACATTACCTGGGCTCATGAACAGCATGAACTGAATATAAAAAACGAACGCTTTATTGCCCTTCGACGTGTCGATGAAGTTTTGCCTTATCTGAAGTAAGGAGCTATTGGTAGCATAAGCTAGTGTCCTATACGCAAAACGCCGGCTTATGCTATCAGGATTCTAGTAGGTTATATTTTCGTTCATTTCGTATTTCATTCCCGGATAGTTGAGAATCCGCCGCATCAGCGCCATCTGGCCACAAAGATAGTCCTGCCGCCCTATGCACATGCCAATAAAGTTGAGCTTATTCTCTTCAACAAAAGGGATGTTCATATCGATTTTGAAAATTGCGGCCAGTTCCGCATCATCCACCTCGAGTAAGCGGCGATAAACTTTGGGTGAAATGGCATAAAAGCTATCCTTCAATTCTTTTAAACTGGGGTACTGAAACTGTTCGTCCAAGGTTTTACCCATAAAAAATAAGTCGTGATAGGGATCTTCTTCCTGAAGCCCCAGGACATATGCAATCCCATAACGTACATTGACAAAATTACCGGCCATCCACACGATGTGGTTGGTCTGTCCGTTAATACGTTGGCGTGCATGCTCTTCCGAAATACCGTCCAGCACATTGATAAAACTTTGACTGTGCATCCGGTATGCAGGAATAATGACTTCTAGCTTTGTTGATGTTGGTTTATCCATGGTTCATAGCATTAAAGACGCGATGCGTCTGATTCTTTTCAAAATTAGCTGATTTAACGCATGCTGTACTTGTCGTATGGCAAGAAAAGACGCACTTTATTATAAGTAAATAAAACAATACATGGGCTTTTCTCCTTATAAATATAAATAAGTGTTTCACATAATTTATTTTTAACGTATTGCCAATTTAGATAATTATGAAAAAAGCCATCTTATTCATTCTGCCGCTCCTGATACAAATAAGCCGAGCACAAGAATTTCCATCCGCTGCAGATTCCGACCCTGTTAAACTCGGCTGGATGCAGGGATTTCCACCGTCGCAGGATCGCATCATTTCGGCTTTGGACGGCACATTTTTTAAGTTTCCGGCGTTACGCTATAGTGTATGCCATATGCGCCAGTTCTTCCCCACCAAAGTCGTTGCTTCTGCCAGGGCTGACCGCTATACCTTTTCGAAGACGGAGGACCCGGCCATAGATAACATCATTTTCCAACCCCTTGGAGAAGCAGAAACAATCAATTGGGCAGCCTCACTGCAAAAAAATTATACGGATGGTATTATTATCTTACATCGGGGGCGTATTATTTATGAAAAATATTTCGGTGCATTGACCCAGCGTGGCGTACATGCCGCGATGTCCGTCAGTAAAACTTTGACAGGCACACTAGCAGCCCAGCTCGTTGCGGAGGGTCTTTTGGATGAAAACAAGTATTGTCGGGATTACCTGCCCGAACTCGAACATTCAGCTTTTGCTGATGCGACTATACGTCAGGTACTGGATATGACCACAGGCTTAGACTTCAGCGAGGACTATGCTGACCCCAAAGCTGAAATATGGGCCTTCTCTAAAGCAGGCGATCCATTCCAGCTCCAAAGATCTCCTCACGAGCCCGCAAACTATTTCGATTATCTGAAAACAGTTAGAAAAAAAGGCCAGCATGGTGAGGCATTTGGATATAAAACAGTCAATACTGATGTGATGGGCTGGATGATATCCCGCATATTAAATAAACCCCTGTCTGAAATCCTATCCGAAAAAGTTTGGCAACCTATGGGGGCCAATGTGGATGGATATTATCAAATCGATGCGGCAGGTATATGTTTCGCAGGTGGCGGTTTTAATGCGAATTTGCGTGATATGGCCATGTTTGGCGAGATGGTACGCAATGGAGGTTATTTTAACGGAAAACAGATTCTCGCAAAGAAAGTAGTCGAATCTATCCGTTCGGGCGGAAGTCAGGCCGCTTTTGAAAAGGCAGGCTATACCAACCTGAAGCATTGGAGTTATAAAAACATGTGGTGGGTGAGCCACAACAAGGATGGTGCGTTCTGCGCGCGCGGCGTCCATGGACAGACGATCTACATCGATCCGAAAGCGGAAATGGTCATCGTTCGATTCGCTTCCCATCCCATAGCGTCCAATTCGGCTAATGATAAGTATTCTCTGCCCGCTTATCAGGCCGTAGCCGATTATCTATTGAAAAAGTGAAATGTTCTCCTACGTTCGGAGGTAAATTTACAGCGGCTTTTTGCCCACTCATCACGTGGGTCTGTCGCGACAACGTCAGTATATTATAAACAGTTTCTTTACACAGGCGGTTAAATGATAGAAGATTCCCAATTATAAGGAATCTTCTATGGCGTTCCAGAGCTCAATCCGTTTTTGGAGCGCCGCTTTACTTACCAGTTTCATTTCGTGCCAGATCTGATCATTGTCTTTACCGAGGTCAGTGATCATCTGCATCGCCAGCGGGCCATGTTCATCTCCGTCCAGATCAATGTGGCGTTGAAAATAGTAGATAAAGTGATCCAGATCTGATTCAGGGAAGTTGCCTTTTAGTTTTTGCAAAATCGAGGTGAACATCCCCGGAATAAGATCTTCCCTGCCAAAAGTAAAGGCAGCGGCAATTTTGTGAACCTGTCCTTCTTCGATCACTTCAAAGGTAAAATTAAGAAAGTCTTTAATGCGCTTGTCCAAAGTTGTCTGCGCGATAGCCTCAAAAATATTTTTGGACTGCTTTGCATTGACGATGAACTTATTGATCAGGTGCAGATCAGCGCCCATTTTACTCATGGCATCCAGATACATCTCAAAATGACTTAAACGGCGGCCATCGATATATTCGTCAGATTCTTCAGTCAATACAATTTCATTAATCAAATAACGCGTCGACGGATGCTCGCTTGCAAACCAGGGTAACGTTGTACATGTCAATTTTATCTGCAAGGCTTTTAGCAAAGACATAAAATCCCATACCGCATAGACGTGCCCCTCTGTAAAAGCACAAAGCCTCTTGACCGTTGTGATCTTTGTATATAAAGGGTGCTGCAATAATACTTCGCGTTCAGCCGCGATGTATTGGTTAATTTCCGCAATTCTATTCATGCCGCAAAAGTATCGTCTTATCATTGCTTTTTAAAGTATTTTCGGTGAGATTACAGTAACATGATAAAGCTGACTTAAAACCTATTGTCAACCAAACGGTCAATGAAATGAGAATATAAAGCATAAATTTAAAAAAATACTGTATTAATTTTTTTAAACCAAAAAAATCTACTAATTTTATAGAGTATTCAGAATTGCATTATGCAATACCAACCGAGTGCAGACACCGCGGTGGTAAATTAATACGGGTTTTCGACCAAAATAAACGTTTGATGACGCTTATTTCCCCACAAATCTGGATACAGTTTATGGTTTAATCTTTTAAATTTTTAGATTGTATGGCTACAACAGCAAACCTTTATCAGCATTTACTTGAAAAGTTCAGTTATTATTCCCTGGACGAACTCATACAGCTCAACAATGATGTGGTTGTGGGGCAAGGTTGGGGTTCATCTAAAGCTGCCTTTCGGACTGCTTTACTCAGTACATTTTCCAAACGGGGTTTGGACCTTTCTAATATTGTCACCAAAGAAGACGGTTTTACGTCAATCAAACATGTTCCTGTACGTCTGGAACAAAATGTGCTGATTCCTTTACAATGAGAATACCAGCATATGAAAAAGCTATTTCAAAAGATGTGAAAACAGCTATAATATCTTTATAGCACTTTTGACCAACAAAAAAAGGTAGGCCTAGCCTACCCTTTTGTCAACGAGTGATGATACTTTAAGGTATGATTGAGCGAATGAGCAGTCTGTCGGGCATCGTCCTTATAGGACGATAGATCCTGACAATCACGGATATTTGCCACATCCACTTTCTTTCTTACTTTGCTGATGACCTGATTTAACTCGGCTTTCCAGTTACCGGGATCACCAAAATCGTCCATCCAATTTTTGTTGATAAACTTTTTGTAGTTCAAAAGCAAAATATACAATTCCTCACCACTTCCGGCGCAATTGATTGACGTACGCCAGTTCTCTAATTTTTCTTTAAAACTCATAACCAGCAATATACAAAAAATATATTACAATACCAAATAATCGAGCTGTACTGGGACATTTCAAGCCTATAATCTATGTCTGGAACACCTAAACCAAGCTTATTCGACGATAATGTGAATACCGACCATTTTGGCTTTATATTTAATTTTTTCAATTAACCCATAGTAGCTCCAGTTGCGCAACAAGAATTGATCTTCTTTTGCCATTTCTTCCTTACTGGATTGATTAACCAGTAAGAGGGTACCCGCTTGAGCTTTGACACATAGCTCAATTAATTTTCGACTATACAAATGAAGTTTTGTATCTACATAGTTTTTCTCCTTTTTGTTATAGTGTTCTAAACTTTTCATCTTCCGTTTCCTACCTCTCCCGCCCTTATTAAAGGCAGCCGCTTTTTGCAGTCGGTGTCTTGCGGCCTGAATGGCCATACGACGATAGGTAAACTCTTCCTTATTTCCAATCTGAAAAGAATCTTTACCGATGACCACGGAGATAGGATGTTCGATAGATAGTGAAGCCTCAGCGATAATATTATCTTTTAGTTCCTGAATTTTCTTGGGAAGCTCGAGCGCCAGAAGCAAAAAAATTTTGCCTTTGACGATCTTGATCGCGCTGCTACAGACCTTGATCTGTCCGACCAGTGCACGCTGGAGCAACACTTTTTTGTCTGACCGATCCTTACCCAGGTAGGTGCGAAACGGTATTTTGAATAATGTGAATCTAAAATCTCGATTATTCTCATCTTTAGTAAAATTAAGCTGTTTGCCGGGAAAGGGAATCGGCATATCCTTTTTATAATTACGAAGTGACTTTTCTCCCTTCCAGTACGCGAGCCGATCGGCCTGAAAATACTTGATCAAGGCCGTGTTTACCTGCGATAAGATTTCTGTTGGGATCCGCCCTTTAAAATAGCTGGACAATACCTTATAGGTACTGTTCATGCGGGAGGTCGTCAATATGCCTTCCGGATCTTTTGCCTGATCGGTTAGTTTTATTTTGGCATCATCATGCAGATAGATCAGATCTTTTAGATTCTCCTGAATATATTGATGCGTGATGACCATATTGGCACCACGGAAGACGATATCCTGCCATTCGAAGAGCTGCTTAAAATATGCTGATCTTTTTTCTTTATCATCGCAATCCACAAATACCTGTATCTTGCGGGTCAATACCATGGTTTCGCTAGCCATATTCATATCATTTGTTTATGCTATTTTCTTTGCTGATTTAATCTTGGCGTGTGCATTGATAAATAAGGTCCGTACCTGCCCTCCATCCAGCTTAAGCGCTTCGGAAATTTTGTCAAAGGAATATTGCAGTTCATAGCGCATACGGAAGACCTCCGCTTCTTCTTCAGTCATTTCGCAGTTCAACTTAAATTCCACAGGCTTGGCGATAAGGTTCATTTTTTCCTCGCTATTCACAATGGAACGCAGGAAATCAATTGTTTTCTCTACCCTTAAACTCACTTCATAGTCTGAAATTCCTCCTATGTAATACGCTATGCGTTCGTAGTTAAAACTATATTTGAGACAAAGGCGGATAAAAAGCTGCTGATCCGTGTGGAGGTTGGGCAGGATGGCATGCAGTTGTTCTAATTTTTTTTTCTTTTCCAGCTCCAACTGTTCGATATAGACAAGGTCTTCCTCCTGCTCTTCCTCCGGTTCATAACTCAGCATAAATTCCTGATAATCCTCGATGCCGTCCAGGCGGAGCAGGCTACGATGAAACCTATTGCGTGATTTTTGGTAAAACGCATGGATTGCGGATTTCACCTGCGATTTTAAGAAGTCGAGCACCTCGGCTTCGGAGTGTATGTTTTCTCGAAACAGCCAGAGCCGCAGGAATGCCTCCTGCGCTATGCTTTCTCCCGCGCAGTCATCATCCGTGGCACGCTGCGCGCGGAAAAAGAAGTAGTCGTAGAACTTTTGATAAAAGAACTTCAGCCCTTTTTCGTTACCCTGACGAAGGCTATTAATTGCGTTTTTAATGTCTTTGTTTAGTCGAATTACGTTCATAATCAGTTATAAGGTTAGCAATACATCACTCACTTATGACCGCTCCAGCGCGTTTGTTGGATTTTTTTGCACCAGAGCCTGGCTAAGTATACTGGTTATGTTCTTATAAAACGTATTGGTATTGAATGGAAGACCAGCTACTGCCCTTGGACCTAATGGTTATCAGCAGTGGCCTACTTGGACACCAAACTGAACAATTATAGTTCTCCCGAAATCGCTTTTAAGTTAGTTGCATATCCCCAAATTTTGTGATTATCTACAGCCGTTGGTACCGAGTTTGTTTTTTGTTCAGTTGTGTATACCCTATATTTTGTGATTACAAACAGGTGTCCAGGTAAATCGCTAGGAGTTCGACCAGTTGTGTATACCCTACATTTTGTGATTACCAACAGGTGTTGTTTAAAGAATTAAATGCTAATTTGTTGTGTATACCCACATTTTGTGATTACTAACAGGTGATCTAATTTTTTTCTAAAACAAAGATACGTTTTGTCTACCCGACAATACTGATTACCAAAAGGATACAACCTATCAATACCCGATCATCAACAACGACGATAGGTCGAAGGTACAACGCCACACAAGCATCTCAATTTCTTTATTTTATAAAGGGTATTTAGTGAGTCGTCTTTACGCTCACCCTACGGCATCACAAGATGCCTCAGTATATCATTTTTGAAAATTCTCTCACTTCTTTTCAAAACGCTGGATCGATAGAAAACATACCTATTTTACCACTAGTTTTATGATTACCGAAGAGCTGCGCCTTAAGACAGCTTAAGGTGGTACCGTTATGTATACCCTATATTTTGTGATCATCTACAGCCAAAGGACTCTTCATTTGTGTAGCAGACAGGTTGTGTATACCCTACATTTTGCGATTACCAACAGGCCTACAGAGCAATCGCGGCGATGGACTTTCGTTGTGTATACCCTATATTTTGTGATTATCTACAACGCAAAATAAGTCGACTCGCTAGTGGTGCGGGTTGTGTATACCCTATATTTTGTGATTACATACAGGTCGATGCGTATTATGAACTAGAGGAAAAAGCGTTGTGTATATCCTACATTTTGTAATCATCTACAGATTGGTGAGTCTCATACATCACCATATCGCTGTATATACCCCACATCATCGGATCATCAACAGAGGCCGATGGGAAGATAGTTAGGCTGACGGAGTTGTGTATACCCTACATCTTCGGACCATCAACAGGTACCCGTCCATTGGAACGCGCTGTAAAAGGGTTGTGTATACCCTTCATCTTGGGACCATCAACAGGGTCACACCTCCTAAAAAACTGATCATCAACAACGACGATAGGTCGAAGGTACAACGCCACACAAGCATCTGAATTTCTTTATTTTATAAAGGGTATTTAGTGAGTCGCCTTTTACGCTCACCCTACGGCATCACAAGATACCTCCATATAGTATTCAATACCAATAAGTCAAAGAACGTTTATATCAGCCAAAAAAATCACTTCTTTTTTGCGCAAATAAATCCTAGCTCCGCCAAGGAGTCAGTTACTCATTCCAACGAATTATTTATTTAAAATCCTGTGCTTTGAATGGTAAATACAAGGCTATAATAGTTGTCACTAACACAGGATGCGAGATACAGGTCTATAAAATTTATCCAATTTTATTCTGGCGACCTGACAATATTTTTAATACGTAATTTTCTCATTTAATAAATTTTGCTTCCGATACAACGCCAAAGATGCAAGTAATTCAATGTCGCTACAGCGGCTCATATTTAGTTATCGGCTATCTTTGAAACAAAGATAAAAAACTAAAATTATTTGCACAAATAAAAACACAAATATTTTTATTCATTATATACGCAAATAAATTCTCCTTTTGTATATGGCAGAGATCAATGAACAAATACTTAAGGAAATAGGTGAGCAGTTGCGCAAACAGCGGGAGAAATTATACTATTCGCTGAAAGATATTGCTAATATGACAGGATTAACGACCAATACTATAGCTGCTATTGAGCGTGGTAAGGGGGCTTCGCTCAACAATTTTATTCTCATCTGCCGAGCCTTGCAAATACAACCGCAGGCCGTATTCAACAATCCCATACCGCTGACCCCACCCTTTAGTATACCGCCTGAATCCAAACGACGAATTGCGCTGACCAAAGAACTGGACGAACTGGTTTACCATTCCGATTTTTTTGAAACGCCAAGGCGTGTTTCGGATGTGATCCAGCACATGGAAGCAGATAAGGATCAAAGTAATCGCTTCTCTGTTTACCTCGGCAGTTATTGCCAAGAAGGAACGCTTGAATATGAAAAACTTGGTAATTACAAGGTATATCGAAAGAAAAAATAGCTTTTGAAATGCTGCCCGCGGCAATCATCGGTGGGAACACACAACAAAGGACAACACTTCGAGATGTTGTCCTTTGTTGTTGTATTCTTGTGAATAATAAAGCCCATCACACTGCGGCTAATGGGCAGAAATAGAGTGACAACACAAATAGCGATGCTATTTTAAGGTGACGTCCAGATAGACCGAATGCCGTCCATAGGTGTCATAAAAGGGCTTAAAATGGACACCGTCGATCGTAAAGTTCAGCTCCTTAGGGTTTCCTTGAATAGTTTTGCCAAGATCTTCCGCATCTAGAGTGACTTTCCGCCAGTCTTTCCTTGCAGTCGGTTCCTGAGCCGCCAACAATATGGGTCCATAAAACAAGCTTGCAATATTTTGCTGATCCATTACAGGGTCCAGACGAAACTGAAAAGGCATGTGTACGACGATTTCATCACCATCTTTCCAAGTGCGGCTCAATTTGAGGTATGTACCTGGCTGAGCCTTCACATTTTCGGCTTTGCCATTGATCTTGACATCAAACCCCTTGGTCGCCCAGCCCGGTACGCGAACAAAGATGTCAAAATGTCCGTGCCCGTTTATTTTAAGTTTGCTGTGGTCGTCTTTTGGAAAGCTCGTCATCTGCTCAATGGTGACATTACGCGACGCCCAGTTTAAGGTTGATGGGATGAACAAATTGACATAAAGTGCCTTATCATCTTTGCTCCTGTAATAGATGGCAGTCTGAAGTTTCGTACTGCTCTCTATGGCCGTACCATTACAGCAGGTAAAACCCGTCATATCCGCATTGCCAAACTGTTTGACTGAGCCGGGCCGTAGGGGTACGTGATAGGTATTCGCAGGCGTATTCTCGGCTACCGACGCCAGAATATGGTTATACAGTCCGCGCTCATAGTAATCCATATACGCTGCTCGCTGGTCAAAAAGAAACAGATTACCAGTCAATTTCAACATATTATAAGTGGCACAGGTCTCGTTTTGTCCCCCCGCCGCAAAACCGTTTTCATACAGGGTAGCAGGTTCGGCAGTAAACACTTCAGCATTGGCCGGATTGCGGGCTCCCGCCACACCGCCGATACTATACATATAATCATTGACTGCTTTGTACCAGAAATTGTCCGCCACCTTATAATATTCGGGCATGTTGGATACATCGTACATCACGATACTGCCCACAATCTGAGGTATATGCTGATTGGCATGCAATCCACGGAATGTATCCACATTCTTCGCCAGCCCGTGTGTATGCTGTACATCGCCAAAAAACACATCGATGTTATCAAACATCTGTGCGGTCTTCAGGTATCTGTCCTGCTTCGTGATACGATATAGATGTGCCATAGTTTCGTTCATACCGCCAAACTCACCTGCAATATAGGTACTCCACATGTTGATCAGCGTATCCTTGGGCAGCCGGCTCAAGCGGACATGCACCCAGTCTGCCATACCTTCGGCAATCTCCAGTGCTTTTTTGTTGCCACTCACTTCGTATACATCCACTAGGCCTGCCAAAATCTTGTGTAAGGTATAGTAGGGCGCCCAGATCTGATTTGCCTGTCCACCATATTTAGCCCCTCTTTCGAGCATGATAAACTGGTCAGGAGGATAAGCACTGATGAAACCTTTCCCCCAATTCCAATAATCTGTCCGAATCCCCTGCTCGCTCAGGTCCGAATCATACTCCTGCTTACCGGGCCCCGGTGGTACTTTGGCTGGATCTGAAACGGCAGCAGCCCCGGGTGTTTTAGGTTTGCCGGACAACTGGGAAAGCTCGTACAGTGTATTGACCATGTAGGTCATTTTATCCGCAAACTTCTGCTGGAGCTCCTTATCATAGGCCGTGCCGGCATAAGCCTGGGCGATAGCAGTGAGGTAATGTCCTGTAGCATGCCCTCGGAGCTTGGTATCCTGGCTATCCCACACACCTAAGGGTTTAGCTCCCGCAGGCTGGGCTATACCAAACGCATTGCGGAACATGTAAAGAAAAGAGTTCGGATCGGTTGTTGACAAGGTCCGGATAAACTTATCTCTATTTTCTATAAATTTCGTCTTTTGATTTTGTTCATCCGCTTCCAAAGAGACCTGACTTAAGTCAAAGGGTTCAAGCTTAGCACTTGGTGCTGTCGATTTCTTCGCTCCTCTTACGGTAACAATCGCCTTGGCTTGGAGATCTGTGCCGGGTATACGACCCATCACCGTGTAGCGTCCAGCATCCAATACCGTGCTATTATCGTTTGGCGAAGGCCATAACACACGTACTTTTGGCCCCTTCATTCCATCTTTGTAGGTGCCGTTTACGAAACTTGGCAGCCTCGGCAGCTCACCGATACCAGTCTCGACCTCCACATCCGAAACTGAAAGTAAATAGGTATTGTAAAGCTGTGATTGTGTCAACGGAAAGCTCGGAAGGTCTCCTTCCGTATCCCGTACGTTTACCGCCGTCCGGTTACCCCGCTGGGCATTTTGAAAAATGCCTGCGACCTGATTCTCAGTAAGGGGGACCCTATATATACGAAAGTCGCGTATCATGGCATCCAAATTGGGGTCTCCGGATAGAAGGGACTTTCCAATATATAGCTGCTTTGTCCCGCCAGAAGACGTGCCAAATACATCTATTAGCTCTTTAGGTATATCGTTGCTTTTTCCTACTGGCTTGCCGTCGAGATAAGTGGTCAACGATTGTGAAGGGATATCGACTACAATGGTCAGGTATATCCACTTGTTCAGGTCGATCGCAGCAGAGACGGCAGCTTTTGCATCTGCCCGGCCAGCCGTGATCAGCGCATGATAACCCTTTTGTTCAGTTACTCCCATCGGAGCAACCGAAAAATGACTGTCGGCGTCCTTCCCAAAATCAAAAAAACGCTGATTGATTTTATTTGATCGTAAGAAAATCCACCCAGATATACTTACAGATTCCATGTCGGTCAGCGCATCTCCGGGAATGATCACATAATCATTGTGCTCTCCAGAAAGCGACAGGACCTTTCCGAACCGGCGGTCGTTGACGAATTTCGGTAGAGAACCATGCCTGGCGTGCAGATTATTTCTCGACCAATCTTTTAAGTCTCCTTTAAACAGATACCGTGCAACCATTTCTGTTTCGCCGATGCCGTCCAAAATCTGATCCCCGCTCTGGGCATGGCCAAAAGATAATGCTCCGCACAGGTAACATATCGGGACAATAGTACGTATAAGCAATTTGTATATCTTCATATCGTTATAAAAATTTGTACACATATATAAAACTTGAAAAGTGTAATCGGCCCCCCTCACTGTCCTAATAAAGGTTCCATGCCGGCGGGTTGACACCTAGTAGATGCTTGACAAAAAAATCTCTTCGTTTTTTCTCTCCAAAATCGCCGCCAGAAGAATGCCCCATGCCGGGTACCATGATAAACTCATGATCTTTACCGTGCTTGATCAATTGATTGACCAATTGATAAGTTGAAGCTGGATCCACGTTGTCGTCAAGTTCGCCCACAATCAACATCAGCTTACCCTCCAGGCGGTATGCGTTTTCGGTATTTGAACACGCAGCATATTCCGGTCCTATCGGCCAGCCCATCCATTGTTCATTCCACCAGATTTTATCCATCCGGTTGTCATGACATCCGCAGGAGGATACCGCAACTTTGTAAAAATGAGGATGAAAGAGCAGTGCCGCCGTCGATGACTGTCCTCCGGCCGATGTGCCATAAATGCCTACTTGTTGTATATCCATATAGGGATATCTGGAAGCTGCAGCCTTTATCCAGGCAATACGGTCCGGAAAGCCGGCATCCTTTAAATTTTTCCAGGCTACATCATGAAAAGCCTTGGACCTGTTGGAAGTTCCCATTCCATCGATCTGCACGACAACAAAGCCCAATTCAGCCAGCTCGTACATTCCCGAAGGGTTTGCAGAAAAACTTTTGGGAACAAATGAACTGTGGGGCCCGGCATAAATGTATTCAATCACCGGATACTTTTTATTTGGATCAAAGTTTCGGGGCCGGACAATAATACCCCAGATATCGGTTTTACCATCCCTCCCCACGGCCGAAAAGACTTCCGGGGCTTTCCAGCCTGTGCTTTCCAGTTCACTAATATCGGTCCTTTCCAATTCCATGAGAATCCGGCCGTCAGCAGCATCACGCAGAACTGACGTAGGCGCTTGGTTTACCGTCGAATACACATCGACAAACAGGCTGTAATCCCCGTTGAAGGTGGCTTGATGGTTTGCCAGCTCGGGCGTTAGCTCTTTAAGACCATTCCCGTCCAGACCGATGGAGTAATAACGAATCAGATAGGGATCTTCACCTTCTTTCATGCCGCTCGCTTCAAAAATTATTTTTCTTTTTGCTTCATCCACATGCACCACTTTGCGTACTACCCATTGTCCTTTGGTGATCTGTTTTTTCAATTTGCCGGTTGTTCCGTCAAAAAGATAAAGATGGTTCCATCCATCGCGTTCGGAGGCCCAGATGATCTCTTTTGTCTCCTGTAAATCATGTCTGTACTTCTTGCTGCTATAATCAATAAAGGTGGGGCTGGTCTCCGAAATCACCACGCTGGTCTTGCCATCCACTGCACTGAGCGCCATAATATCATAACGCTGGTGTCCACGCTGATTATACTCGAAGGTGATACTATTGTTGTCTGGACGCCATGCCAATTCGGATAAAGTAAACTGGTTGGCGACCCTCATCGGATCCACAGGAAATATTTTACCATCTTCCACCCAGATGATCGCTGGATAATATTGCGGCAAAGCGTCACCTGGCTTAACATAGTCCCGTGTCTGCAATTTTGGCTGCAGCTGATCGACAGGAGACGATTCCAGCAGAGTTAACTGTCTTACCTCTGCTTTGCGCACTTTTGAAACGGCAATTTTCTTTGAGTCTGCAGACCATTGGATACGAGCCATGTAATACTCGCCCGGACTGCCGTCAAAAGTAAGCTGCTTCTCTGTCTTTGCGTCCCCTTTTCTACTTACGTAAACATTGCTGTTCTTGATGTAAGCAGTATATACCTTATCGGGAGAATCCACCGCCTCCCCTTTGCTGTCATCACGGCGCATGCCCCAGTAAGAGCCACCTCTACGATCAAAATCATTTTCTTTGGCCTTCCCCGTCCGAGTCAGTTTTTGTGCAGATGCATTCCACGTGCAGCTTATGCCCTGCTCCACAAATTCGATTTCATTTGCGTTCAGCACCTTTGTCCCCCTGCCCCAATATCCGCTTAGTCTGACTGCGGAGCCGAGTTCGGCAGTCAGTTGTTTCTCAATCTCGCCAACGTCGGTAGCCTGCTTTTTCTGCGAAACCACGTCGACGATATGCAACATGGACCGTCCACCTTTAGCCGTGGTACGGTAGCTAAAACTCTGCCCTTTCTCAGACCAAAGAATCTGCTGGGGTATGCCGTAAATCTTGGCGAACGTTTCCCGTATTTCTTTAGCCCGTTTATAATCCTCCAAAGTCCCCTGAGCCATGATAGCCAATTGGCAGAGCATAAACGATAACACTGCGATTACTTTCAGTTTCATAGTTATTTCTTAGTCGTTCCTGTATGGTTGTTTACTTTAATATTCATTGGAATGGGTTAAATGACTGCTGCGCCTCACTACATAATATAATGGAATTCCCAGCAGGGTAATAATAATCCCCGGCCAGGTAAATTGAGGCTTATAGATCACAAGCAGGACAATAAAAGACAGGCCCATTAGAATGTATAGCGCGGGAATCAGCGGATAACCGAAAGCTTTATAGGGTCTTGGAATGTCCGGTCGCTTTCGGCGAAGCAGAAAAATACCTATTATGCACAGCATATAAAAGATAACGACGACACAAGTGATCATATCCAGCAGATCGCCGTACTTTCCTGTCAGGCACCAAATCGTAGCACCCCCCCCCTGTAGCCACAGTGCATACGCTGGCACTGCCTTATGGTTTAATCGCCCCGTTTTTTTAAAAAACAGACCATCGTTGGCCATGGAATAGTAGACACGGGCACCTGCCAAAATCAGCCCATTGTTGCATCCGAACGTACTGATCATGATCATCACTGCCAGAATACCGATACCTAAAGGACCAAATATCTGCTGTGCCACGACCATGGCTACCCGATCTTTTGGAGCGCTTGCCATGTGTTCCATGGTCAATACTCCTGTGTACATCAGGTTGGTTAAAATATAGATGGTTGTCACGATCACAGTCCCCAGCGCCAGACTTAACCCGATGTTGCGCTGCGGATTTTTTATTTCGCCAGCCACTGCAGACGAAGAATGCCAGGAGTCGCTGCTGAACAGCGCCCCAACCAATGCGGCAGACATCGCTGCAAAGGTCCCAAAAAGGGAGTAACCGGCTGTTGAGCCGTCGGCATTCAACCGATGCAAATCCCAGCGGGTCGCTGCCGACCAGTTCTGATTCCATACATCGGAATCAAAAGCAGCAAACCCGAATAGCACCAGCAGAATTAAGCTTAGTATTTTTATCAGGGTAAGGATGGTCTGTAAAGTTTTACCATTTTGCACACCTCTTGTGTTGATCAATGTGAGCAATAAGATAACGCCTATGGCCAATACCTGAGCCGAGGAGACATGATAGCTGCCTACCTCCAGCAGATACACATCTTCATCCAGCACTGGAAATAGGTAGGCAGTGAACTTTGAAAACGCTACCCCCACAGCTGCAATCGTCGCGGTCTGGATAACCGCGAAAAATGTCCATCCAAACGTGAAACTCACCACAGGTCCGTAAGCTTCCTTCAGATAGACATATTGCCCGCCAGCCTTGGGAAACATCGCACTCAGTTCGCCATAACTCAGCGCAGCAGCCAAAGTCATAAAACCACAGATCAGCCAGACGACCATCAGCCAGCCTGCTGAGCCTGTATTGCGGGCGATATCTGATGATACAATGAAAATCCCCGATCCGATCATGCTTCCAGCCACGAGCATCGTTGCATCCAACAGACCCAGCGATTTTTTAAATTCCTGATTCTCTTTTTTTGTGCTCATCATTCTGATCAATGGTTAATCAAACGTGTAAAACTTCCATACGGCCTGATGCTGAGGATTGAGATCTTGCTCAGTCAGTATCGCCCGCAACATTTCCATCGGCATGTAATTTTCTTTGATTACGCGCTCGTGAAATTGTTTGTAGGACATCTTGCCTCCTCCTACCAATTCGTCGCTGAGCCGCAGCAGCTGTAGCCCTCCTATCATATAAGCCAGCTGATATAAGGGATCATAAGATCCTTCAAAAGATCGTTTGACCTCACCGTGCGCATTTGCAGGTTCGTGCCCCACCTGGTTCACGAGATAATCAATACATTGCTGGGGCGTCCATTCACCGAGATGAAATTTGATACTGAATGTAATACGTGCACAACGGTGCATCCGCCAAAACAGGACACCAATACGCTCCTCAGGCGTTTGGGCAAATCCAAGTCTGTACAACAGCAATTCCCAATACAAGGTCCACCCCTCTGTCCAAAACGGTGTATTGAAGTTCTGCTCTCGGTAGGGTTTATATCTTTTATTCATAAAATACTGCAGATGATGGCCGGGATTAAGTTCATGCTGCACCGTCCCCAAGGAGAAATAAGGATTATTTCCCCGCATGCTCATCATCTTTTGATCGTAGCTCATCGTATTGGTCGGATATGAAATGCTGATCTCACGGCCTCCTGTAAAAAATGGGTTCACCAGTTGCCGCTCCGGAGTCATCATGATCATTCCCCAGGTCTCATCCGCCAGATCCGGAATATCCATCAGCTGATGTTTCTTGATAAATTGTTGAGCTCTGTCGTACAGCGCATTGATCAGATCAGGCTGCTTACCCACCGGCACATAAGCGTTTTTGACTTTTTCCTGCGCTGCTTTCCAGTCATCGCCATACCCCATTTCCCGGGATGCCTTTAATAGCTCCGCCACACACCATTTCCACTCTTTATCTGCAATCTTCAACAAATCTTCCGCATCATAGGCAATCATTTCATCTTTCAGCTTTTTATTGAGCGCGATCTTCCCGATCGGTCTCCCGCCGATATTGCTGCCGTCGTCATACACCTTCCAGTTACTTTTGGCGTTGAGGGCCTCTTGGTAGCTAGCCAAGGCTTCATGAAGTCCTTCATAAGATTTGGGAACCCACCAGGTAAACATTGGATCATAGCCATTATAGAAATCAAATGAGCTCTGCAAACGGGTTTGCAGGGACTCGATCATACCGGTCAGGTAACGTACATCATCCGCATCAATCGCCGGCTTCTGTGACAGCTTTTGTCTCTCCTGCTGTACGGATCCACGGACCTGCTCAAACATTGCGGCGATCGCCCCCCCCTCAACAGAAGTACCGCGCCTGCGCTTTTGTTCGAACCCGAAAATGCTGTCCGCAAAAGGGAGGTACGATTTGAGTTTCTTGTAGCGCTCCATCTCCTCTTTTAGTTCTTCCTGATGACGAAGAATCTTCCGGTTTAAGAGGATATAGTCCACCTGCCCATTGGTATTTAACCGTTTATAATCAAATGCTTTTAATCTGGCCAGATAAGCATTGTCGAGACGGATTAATCGTTCCATCTGCTCGGGAGAGGGACTCACAGACTGAGATCGCCAGCCTTTTGGCATCGGACCATAAAAGTAGTTCACTGCCTCCAGGTCATTCTGATACTCTATGATAAGGGGTTCCACCGGAGTGGTGTGCTGATACAAATCCATATGTTGCGCATTCACTGTAGCCGGAAATACCACACAAAGTATGATCATACCTATACATGGCTTTCGTTTAAGGTCGGGTTTTATCATCATTTAAGTTTATGTCAAGCGTTATTGAAATCTATCAGGGCTAAAAGCAGATACATCTGTTTCGGTGGTCCGCCCCGAAAGTATGGCTGCCACTGCGTTACCGAAAGCAGGGCCCAAACTCAGGCCCATCATACCACCGCCGCCGGCAATACTGACATTACTGTATCTGGATGCACGCCCCAAATAAGGCAATCCATCGGGGGAGCAGGGCCTATAGCCATACCAGATATCTTGCGGGTAATTCACCTTCAGATCGGGAAAGTACTTTGGAATAGCTTCGACAATCCCCTTCACCCGATTTGGGTAGATCTTATTATTGGCTGGCCCAAGCTCCATGGTTCCACTAAAACGGATCTGGTTATTCATCGGCGTCACTGCCACCCGGGCCTCTAGCAATAATGCGGCATGTATCAGGGAAGTACCTTCCTCGGGACTATGCATAAATGAATATCCCTTACCGGGCATCAGTGGCAATTTTAAATTCAGCTTTGAAGCCAAGGCCGGTAAGGCGGATCCCCCAGCCAGAACAATTTCATCGGCTTCAAAATTGCCTTTGTCAGTGACGACGCTAAGCACCTTTTTGCTGGCGGTTCGGAATCCATTGACTTCCGTTTCGTAGTGGAATTTCACACCCTGTGCATGGAGATATTGGGTCAGTACCTTCATGAGTTTTGGTGGATACATGATTCCGTCGCATTTGTAGAGGATACCACCACGTGTCTCCATTCTGAGATGCGGTTCTAACGCCTGAATGCCAGCCGCATCATATATTTCGACCGCCAGTCCGAGCTTTTTCGCTTTCTCCGCCAGCTCAGCTTCTTCGTGTTCGACATGCTCCGATTTATAAAGCATCATAATTCCGTTTTGACGAAGTTCAAAATCAAACTGCTCATCCGCTTTCCACTGATCGTACAACCTGCTGCTAGCCAGATTTAAATCCCGGATAGCTTCGGCATTCCGGCTGACATGCTGTTCATTGGCATGCTTCAGGAATTTCAGTCCCCAGTCCATCAGTGACAGATTGAGTGTAGGGCGCACATAGAATGGACTCTTGCTGTCCAACATCCACTTGATCCCTTGCGCGACAATACCAGGTGCCGCAAGCGGAGTAAAATGACTAGGCACGATCATTCCGGCATTGCCATAAGAACAATTGTCCAGACCGCTTCCTTTATCCAGAACAATAACTTCCCAGCCGTCTTTTACCAAATAATAGGCCGTGGACAGCCCCGCAATACCTGCTCCGATAATCGCTACCTTTCCTTTATGATGTGTTGACACTTTCTTACTGTTTAATGTGTAAATTACAGAACCTGAAACCCTTCTTTATAAGGATCCTCATCATCGATAATGATATGATTGTAGCCTGTTATTCTTGCCCAGCCTTCTACAGAAGGAATAATGGCAGCTTGCCCGTTCATATCGGTTTCCTCTTCTATACGGCCGACAAACTGCGATCCGATATAACTTTCATGGACAAATTCTTCTCCCCGCTTCAGTTTGCCTTTGGCATACCACTGGGCCATTCGGGCTGAAGTACCTGTCCCGCAAGGTGATCTGTCCAGCGCATTCTCGCCGACTAATACGGCATTTCGACCCGCAGAATTCGCCTTGACCGGTTTACCGGTCCATTGGATATGGCTCAGCCCATAGATATTTTCATCTTCGGGATGCACAAACTCATACTTTTCATTCAGCAGGCGCCGGATTATTTTACCGTAATGGATCAGCTGGCTAGCTGAAAAATCGCTGATATCTTTAAAATTGTTTTGGGGATCGATAATCGCGTAAAAGTTTCCTCCATAGGCAACGTCGGCCACGATCTCACCGAGATCTGGGCATGTCACGGCAAGTCCTTCTTTGTATAGGAAAGATTTGACATTTGTCAGCTTTACAGTCTTTACTTTTGCATCCTCCTGCACATAATCGATCAGGATTAGCCCTGCAGGAGTTTCCAGACGGAGCTTGCCCGGTGTTTTGGGCTGAATAAGCCCCTCTTCTATGGCGATGGTCACAGTACCTATCGTACCGTGACCGCACATGGGAAGGCAGCCGCTGGTTTCGATATAAAGTACGCCCGTATCGTTTCGCGGATCAACCGGTGGATATAGGATACTGCCGCTCATCATATCATGCCCTCGCGGTTCAAACATGAGGCCCTTACGGATCCAGTCGTACTCCTCCATAAAGTGGAGCCGACGTGCCATCATCGAATCGCCGTTGAGGAGAGGAGCGCCGCCAGCGACCAATCTTACCGGACAACCGCAGGTGTGCGAATCGATACAAAAAAATGTCTTCTTCATATAGAGTTAACTTGTTATTCTATTATTTGTGGCTCACTTTCTCAGCACTGGCCACTCCGTCAACTATCCGGTGGATAGCTAAGGGATTGCCATTTTTCAGCTCTGCGGGCAAAAACTCGTCGGGCCAGTTCTGAAAAGCCAATGGCCGTACAAAGCGCTTCACCGCATCCGGACCTACTGAGGTAAACCGCGGATCGGTAGAAGCAGGGAAAGGTCCTCCATGCTGCATGGCATACACCACTTCTACCCCCGTAGGCATTCCATTGAACAGCAGACGGCCAGCTTTATCTTTGACTACATCGATGACCGTCTGATGCTCCCGTACATCCTCGCTGGTGGCTGCAACGGTGATGGTAAGCTGCCCTTTCAGCTGTTTGGCCACATCCAGGACCTGTGTGTAATTATCAGCTTCTATCAGCAGTCCGAACGGGCCAAAAACCTCCTCACTCAGCACATCATTTTTCAGAAAGCTGTCCGCTGAGGTTGCCATTATCCGCGGCCGGCCTTGTCCTTCTTGTGCAGCAGTCTGCGATTCCGCAATGAAAGCAACCGACGGCTGATTACTCAATAGGTTTTTATTTTTTTCAAAATGGCTATAGATTCCCTTATTTAACATCATTGCCGGAGCTATTCCACTGATTTCTTCTGCCAGCGCACGCTTAAAGCGTTCGAAAGCAGCTCCCTTTACCGCCACAAAGATCCCCGGGTTGGTGCAGAATTGTCCTACGCCCAAGGTTAGCGAAGCCGCATATTCTTTGGCCAGGGCCTCTGCACGTTGATCAAGGATCTGTGAAAAGGCAAAAACCGGATTAACACTTCCCATTTCTGCAAATACCGGAATAGGCTGCTCCCGTTGATTGGCAATATCAAAAAGTGCCTTCCCTCCCCAGTACGAGCCCGTGAAACCTACGGCTTTCACCATCGGATGCGCCGTGAGGTAAGCGCCTATCTTTATATCTGTTCCTTCCACATGATCACCCAGAACATGGCTAAAAGTACCATGAGGCCACCCAAATTGGGATACCACATCCGTAATCGCATCTGCCATGATTGTGGAGGTCCGGCTATGGCCGGCATGCCCCTTCACAATGACAGGACAGCCCGCTCCTATGGCGCTCGCCGTATCGCCGCCAGCCGTAGAAAAAGCAAATGGAAAGTTACTGGCCCCAAATACCAATACGGGTCCGATACCCACATTATATTTTCTGATGTCACCCTTTCCCTTTTCGGTGTCGGGCAGATCGATACGAGCTTCAGCATAGAGCCCTGAGGCCACAGCTCTCGCGTAACTGCGCCACTGATGCACCGTCCGCGCCTTTTCACCCGTGAGTCTTGGCAGAGGTAATGCCGTCTCCTGATGGGCAGTTTCCAGCAATTCGGCTCCCAGTGCCTCGATCTTATCGGCTACAGCAAACATAAATTCCGCACGTTGAGCGATGGTAGTAGACTTTAAAAATTGAAAGGCTTCGGCAGCTAACTGAGCATATCCATCTAAGGTAATCTTTGGTTGATCCATTTTATAAGTAGTTTATCATTGTTATATGAATTGTAGGCGAATGGTATACACCGGTCGCCTACTTTTATTAAATATTATAACGAGATACCATTTAATTCAATGTTGGGCGACTGGCGATACCATCGGCAATAACCTTATTGATACGATCAGCTTCTTCACCCACCAGAGGCAAACGTGGAGCGCGCAGATGCGGTGTACCAATTCCCTCAGCTGTGGCGGCCAGCTTGATATATTGAATCAGCTTCGGATGAATATCAAGTTCCAGCAAAGGCATAAACCAGCGATAGATTTCTAGCGCTTTCTCAAATTCACCATTCAATGCCAGCTTATACATAGCGACGGTCTCCCGTGGAAATGCATCAACCAGGCCAAATACCCAGCCATCCGCTCCTAAGGCCAAGGACTCCAGGGAGATGGTGTCCACACCGCCCAGAATTTTAAAACGGTCACCAAATCTGTTCTTCATTCTGGTGATGTTGGTCAGATCCCGGGTGGATTCCTTGACCGCCTGAATCGTCGGACAATCCTGTAATTCGCCAAACATATCCAGAGAAACCAATACCGGATAATCAATAGGGTTGTTGTAAATCAGGATAGGCAGATCTGTTGCTTGCGCCACCGCCTTAAAGTAGGTGACTACTTCGCGATCATCAGCTTTATACCGCATAGGAGGCAGGAGCATCAGCCCATCCGCCCCTAATTCCTTCGCTTTCCGTGCAAAGTTGACCGCGTTTTTAGTTGTATTCTCTGCAATATTCAGCACAACCGGAACACGACCGGCCACAAGCTGACGGGCAAAAGTCAGCAATTCAAATTTCTCTTCCGTATCCAGCACTGCAGCATCGCCCAATGATCCTGCTATAATGATTCCATGCACGCCAGCGGCGATCTGAGCCTCGGTGTTCTTTGTAAACATGTCATAATCAATTTCCCCATTTTCTTTAAACGGTGTCAATACTGCAGGATAAACCCCCGTCCATTTTAATTCAGCCATAGTCTTTTTTCTTATTTACTTAAATTATGTTCAATTACTTCATCAAAGAAAATAACTAACCGGGAACATAACTAACCGAGTTTTGATCATTCCTTATTGAATATTGACATCTCGGCATTTATGCCGAACATTTATGAACGAGTAACCCTATTAGAAAACAACATTTCAATTGTTTGTCACATCAGCGATAAGCTTGTTGCTTTGAACAAGGTCCTCAGGATGGCCGGAAACTGTATCTGCGGGTTGACTTTATCCTAAGTTTACAATAAGTGTTCTTTATACATTAAATTTATGTTTTCGAATACTGCCAACCAAATTTTCTTCAAAATATGCTAAAAAAGGAATAGTGTATGTTAAATTCCAAGCATAAAAAAAGCTTGCAATAACACATATTTGTACTTATTGAAGGTGCTCACCCCACCAAATCTTGGACTGATAAATCTAACGGAATGAATATCAAAAAAAATTACTTTCTGCTTTCTACCTTTTTATATCTATGTGTTAGCCCGGGACTATTTGCCCAACAGAACGAACATCCGGTATGGCAGGCGGTTCAAAAGCAGACTGCTACATTAGGAATCGATAAAGGATATAGGAGTTTTCAACTACAGAAGCTCAAAATCAAAATACTCAATTCTTCGCAGACACTATCCTCGCTACAAAAAACAGATGAAGACGATAATTTCGACTACACTCCTGCCGGAATGTTGAACAGGCGCGACCGAAACAATTTTTTCCATTTTGGTGATATCAACCTCCGCATCCGGAAAAAAGGTGAAGCATCGTGGTCAACTTATTCCTCGGCCAGAGAACGTATGGCAGTGACCAGACTCGACGCTTCCCTGCCCACCTTGGCTGCTGCCGACATGGGCCCCACATTGGGAGGCATCCCTCTGCAGGTGACCCGCAGCTGGAAGAATGTTGACGGCGACCTGATACTGAGTTTTGAGATCAGTAATCCCACAGCACAAACCATAGAGATCGGATCACTGGGCATCCCCTTGCCCTTCAATAATAATATGGATGCAAAAAACCTCGACCAGGCCCATGCCGAAAATGTATTTTTCGATCCATATATAGGTAAAGATGCAGGGTATCTGCAGGTAAATCACCTCCACGGGCTAGGGTCAAGTCTACTCGTGCTTCCCTACGAAAATGCCGCTTTTGAAGCCTATAACCCGTTGAATAGCGATCCGACGCCAAGAAGCATTACATTTGAGGGATTCCATGAATGGATGATCCACACAAAAGCACATACAGAAACAGAATGGAAGGGTGTGGAGCAGTGGAATACAGCGACCTCCACTGTATTAGCGCCTAAAGCCTCGAAAACCTTTTCGTTGCGTTTTGTACTGGCGCCCAGCATCAGGGATATTGAGGGCGAACTACTCCGCAACAAGCGCCCCGTGGCGGTGGGTACACCGGGGTATGTGGTTCCATTGGATAACCCTGCCAACCTGTTTATAAAGCACAATCAGGCAATAAAAGAGCTGAGCGTTTACCCTGATGCGGCACTCAGCATAAGCAAGCGAAAGCCAACAGCGTCAGGATGGCAGCATTACGAAGTAAAAGGCAATCGCTGGGGACGCGCACGGGTGACCGTAATTTATCAGGATGGTACTCAACAGACGATACATTATAAAGTCATCCAACCCGAAAAAAAGGTGGTCAACAGTCTAGGACATTTCCTGACCACCAGACAATGGTACGAAAATGACAACGATCTTTTCGGTCGTTCGCCCGCGGTGATTTCTTACGATTATGAGGAACAGCGGCAGATCACACAGGAGCAGCGTGCATGGTACGCTGGGCTAAGCGACGAAGCTGGTGCGGCCAGCTGGCTGGCGGCCATCATGAAACAGATTGTACAGCCCAATCGCGATGAAATTGAGAAATTGAAGCACTTTGTCCACGAGACTATGTATGGCCGTATACAGCATACCTCAGGCGATAAAAAATATGGAGTAGTTAAAAGCCTTTTCTACTACGCACCCGACTCCATGCCTCCGGGCACTTACGATGATCGGATCAACTGGAAGACCTGGTCAGCCTGGTCGAAAAAAGAAGCCGACGATATCGGCCGTTCCTACAACTATCCCCACGTGGCTGCCGCGCATTGGGTTATGTACCGATTAGCACGCAACTACAATAATCTGGTGCAGGAACACACTTGGGATACGTATCTTGACCGAGCCTTTCATACAGCCATAGCAATGGTGGAGAAAGCGCCTCATTACGCGCAGTTTGGCCAGATGGAGGGTAGTATATTCTTGATTATTCTGCAAGATCTACGCCGCGAAGGTCTGACAGACCGTGCAGATCAACTGGAGGCAGCCATGCGTAAGCGAGCCGTGCACTGGAAAGCCCTCAACTATCCTTTCGGCAGTGAGATGCCATGGGATTCTACCGGTCAGGAAGAGGTATACTTGTGGTCGCGGTTCTTTGGGTTTGACGACAAAGCACGTGTCACCCTCCAAGCCATTTTAGCTTACATGCCTACAGTGCCTCACTGGGGCTACAATGGTAGCGCCCGTCGCTATTGGGACTTCGTTTATGGAGGAAAGCTATCCCGTATCGAGCGGCAGTTGCATCACTACGGCTCGGCGCTCAATGCCATTCCGGTGCTAACGGCCTTCCGTGATCAGCCCGATGATTTTTACCTCTTGCGGGTGGGCCATGCAGGCATGATGGGTGCTCTGGCCAACGTGACAGAAGATGGCTTCGGTCCCGCTGCATTCCACTCTTATCCGTCCACATTAGCCAATGACGGCATCAGTGGTGACTACGGTACTGGATTTTACGGTTATGCGGTCAACTCGGGGACTTATATTGTTGAACATCCAGAATTTGGCTGGCTGGCATTCAGCGGCAACCTCCGATCCGATAAGAAAACCGTGCAGGTGGAGGTGACCACTGCTTCCCGGAGCCGCATTTTCCTGGCAAAAGAAAAACTTTGGCTTACGACGGACGCCGGCGAGATAGAGCACCTGTCCTATCAGCTTAAAGACAGAAGCGTCACACTTCACTTTGATACAAAAGATCAAGAGCTGAACACCCATGTATTACTAAATATCAATCCAGAGAGCGGATATGAGATCAAGGACATGAGCAGAGATCAATACGGTCGCTACCGGATACCGCGATCAACAATACAGGTGACCTTGACCAGGGCGAAATAATTTCTTTCCGCTACGGATTGCGCACCTGATTATTGCTCCGTTCAGTAGCTGCACACACTGGATAGGTAAGCGACAGCATGGATATGAGCAACTTTCTCAGAGGAGGACTCGTATGCTCATCCATGCCATCAATAGTACGATCGCCGTCCCGATCAAGGTTAACACAGTCGGCTGTTTATACGATCCGACAATGTCCGGTTTATATGCTGCAATTAACATTACCGTGAGAGACACCGGCAATATGATTCCATTTATTGCACCGGCAAGTATAAGCAGATGTACAGGCTTACCTACCGAAACAAAGATCAGGGTAGAAATCAAAATAAAGGCGATAATGATCCAATTTTCATTTTTTGCGATCCTCCGGTCAAAGGTTTTGATAAACGAAACAGATGTGTAGGCCGAACCCACGATGGAGGTAATTGCAGCCGCAAACATGACGAGGCCAAACAGACGATAGCCAAAATTGCCGGCGGCAAGCTGAAATACCGATGCTGTCGGGTTGCCGTCATCGATAGCTATACCTTGACTTATCATACCTAAAGATGCTAAAAACAAGCAAACACGCACCAAAGAGGCCACGGATATCCCCATGACTGCACTCCTATTGACGGTAGACAACGCGCTGACGCCCTTCACCCCAGCGTCAATCAGACGATGCCCGCCAGCAAAGGTAATGTAGCCCCCCACTGTTCCACCCACCAACGTAATGATGGAGACAAAATCCACTTTGATAGGAACTACAGTCCGCATCGCTGCTTCCTGCAAGGGTGGCGATGAAATCCAAGCAATATAGATAAAAGCCAGAATCATAATACCACCCATGAACTGGGTAAAGCGGTCCATCGCTTTGCCTATCTGTTTGTTTAAAAATACCGCGATGGCAATAGCTGCAGCAATACAGGCGCCCTTTGTGACGTCGACACCGAAAAGTGCTTCCAGCCCCAACCCTGCACCAGCAACGTTACCGATATTAAATGCTAGACCGCCAAGAATGATCAGCAAGGAAATAAATCCTCCCAGACCTGGCAGCAGTTTATTGGCAATATCCTGTGCCCGCATTTCAGAGGCAGCAATGACGCGCCAGATATTTAACTGTACACCGATGTCTATCAAAATCGAAACGAGAATGACGAAGCCGAAGCTTGCACCGAGCGACTTGGTGAAGACGGTGGTCTGTGTCAGGAAACCCGGACCTATAGCCGAGGTGGCCATCAAAAGAGCTGCACCGATCAGGGCGCCCGTATTTCGCTGTTTCATAAAGGCAGTATATCGTATTCTTTTAATCGTTGATGGATGGTCTTAGCAAACTGTATTGCTGTCGCATTGTCACCGTGGAGACAGATGGTATCTGCCTGAATATCGACAGTTACGCCTTGTAGTGAAGTAACTTTGCCATCTTTCACCATGTTTATGACCTGCGATGCCGCCTGTTCAGGATCCCTGATGAGCGCATCCTCCTGGGAGCGCGGCGTCAAGGTGCCATCCTGCTGATATGTACGGTCGGCAAAGACCTCGTTGTACACCTTGAGCCCTTTGCTACGGCCCGCCCGGATCAGTTCACTGCCCGAAAGACCGTATAATATCAGCGCTGGATCCAGGTCATACACGGCCTGGGCAATTGCTTCGGCCAAGTCTGGACGCCGCGCAGCCATGTTATAGAGTGCACCATGCGGTTTAACATGATGGAGGTTTAAAGTCTGTACATGAGCACATGAAGCAAGAGCCCCAATCTGATACACCACCAGGTTATATACCTCTCTTGCCGTCACCTGCATTTCGCGGCGCCCAAAACCTGCCAGGTCCTGAAAGCCGGGGTGGGCGCCGACAGACACACCATGTTGCTTTGCGAGCGCAAGGGTATTCATCATCGTGGCAGGGTCTCCTGCATGGAAACCACAAGCAATGTTAACGGAGGAGACATAGGGCAAGATAGCCTTATCGTCGCCCATTACCCAGGAGCCAAAGCTTTCGCCCAGATCACAGTTCAGATCCACAGTAAGTTGATTATTCATATTTAAGTGCTATTGCTCTTTTTAAGCGGTTTAACTGCGTCTGCTGTTCCTTCAGCAGCACTTGCGCCTGGTCCATGCTGATCCGTTCAAAACGGATAGGATCATTTGGTCCTTTTTGCGCTAGAAGCGGCAGGTCTATCGTTGCTACCTGAGCGATCACCGGGTAACCACCTGTGGTTGGATGCTCAGTCATCAATATGATTGGGTTACCGTCAGGCGGCACCTGTATACTGCCAAAGGTGACTGCCGTTGACAACAGTTCCTTGGGTTGCCTTAGATACAGAGGTGCAGATAATAGCCGGTACCCCATCCTGTCCGAATCGTTGCTAATCATAAATACATCCGAGAAAAACCGTTTTTGGGCCGCGCTTTCGAAGCTCGCGAATTGTGGCCCTTCGATCACCCGAATGACTTCCGTGTCCAGCTTAGGATATATACTGAGATCCATGCTCCAGTGAAATACAGCTTGCTCGCCCTGATAACAACGGCGGAAAGCAATTTTATCTCCTTCCTGCAACTGTCGCCCTTGCCAGCCACCCATATGGCCTTTGCTATAGGTCGATCTACTGCCCAACAATTCCGGGACCTCAAGTCCGCCTTGAAAACAAATATAAGTGCGGCAGCCTAAATTTGCCCGTCCGAAAGAAAGCAATGAACCAGCCGTGACGCAAACCGGTTTCCACATCGGCACAGGTTGCCCCCCAATCCTGGGAGACAGATCTGCCCCCGTCAAGCAAATAAGCTGTTCCTTCTCGAAGTAGATCGTGGGACCAAGAAGTGTGCACTCAATCGCTGCTTCATTATCTGCATTCCCGAGGATGCTATTGCCGAGACGAAGCGCATAACTATCCATTGCACCGCTCACGGGCATACCATAGCGCTGCAGCCTATAGCGTCCTAAGTCCTGTATCGTTGTCAGCATCCCCGCTTTAACGATCCTGATACCCATTTCTTTTTGTTTTTAGTTGTACAAACTCATTATAAGTTATGGGGACAAAACATACATGATCCCCCATTTCAAGTAGCGATGGTCGCTCCTTGCCAAGGTCAAACAGCTGCAGTGGGGTATGACCTATTATCTGCCAGCCCCTGGGAGTCGCCATTGGATACACGCCAGTCTGTTGTCCGGCTATACCCACCGCCCCTGCTTCAATCTTCAGACGCGGCACTTCTTTTCGCGGTGTCGCGATGCGGCTGTCCATTCCGCCCAGATAAGGAAAGCCTGGAACAAAACCGAGCATATAGACCAAGTATTCTCTTTCACTATGAATACGGATAACATCATCCTCAGACAGTCCATTGTATTCTGCGACATAAGCCAGATCTTCCCCATTATAATAGACGGGAATCTCCTTTTTTGCACTTTTATATTCGTTGTGAGCGGGAATATCCTGTATGATGCTTGAGAAAGCTGACAAGAGCTGTTTGTAGGAAATCAGCAGCGGATCATAGTAAATCGTTATCGTTGTATAGGCAGGAACATACTCAATAACACCAGGCTGGGACCAGTTCTCGATACAATTAGCAACCCGTAGAATCTGCGCATTGATCGCCTCGGAAATGGTATCACCAAAAGAAAGCACCAGCGCCTGATCTCCCAACGGATAATGTAAAATGGAACAAGGCAATGTCATATCTATCAGCCGATCGGGGGAGATGTCCATAATTTATATTTTATAATCTATCTATACAAAGATTATAAATACCAGCCGATAATCAAAAACAATAATATACTCAAGTACCGAGCAAGTCCTAACCAATTTCGTCCGGTCGTTAGGCAAGTACCTTTTGAAGCACGTTCTTTGTTTGTGTTTACATAGACTCCGAGAGTTCTAAGAACTTTACAGGTGAAAATAAAAAAGCCGCTCTAATCTTTAGAACGGCTTCTTCTCATAGTATTTTTACTAGATTAGTTGAATATATAACGAATACCTACTTGTGCAGACCATCTTGAAGAAAGATCTAAAACATAATAAGGCACATTATTGTTCAGGTTACTTAAGCGATAAGTAGGTTTTTTTGTTGTTCCTTCGTATCCTGCAAATGTAATAGGAACAAAGCTATTATCCCAGAAACTTCCTGAACCAGTATACTGTTTTCCCCAGTCGCCATTCAACAAATTGCCCACATTCATGATATCGATTGACAGTTGTAATTTATTTTTTGTATTACCAATATTCGTGAACAAATCTTGGACGATCTTTAAGTCAAACTTATGAGCAAACGGCGTTCTTGCCCCATTTCTCTCAGCATATTGACCTCTTCTCGACTTTAAATAATCATTTGATTCAATAAAACTATTGAAGGCTTCCCATTGTTGTTGAGGAGTTTGTTCCTGATTTTGAACAAATGTTATTTCAGATTGATTTCTCGGAATATACATCAAATTATACTGATTGTTTGTTGAAGCTGCATAACCAAGTAAATTTCCTCCGGCTAAATATGAAAATCTGGCTCCAGATTGCCCACTATACACTAATGATACTGATGTACCTAGATTTTTTAAATACTCTTTCGTAAAAGATAAGAACCCTATAACACGACTACCTGTACTAAATGGATTATGAGCTAATGTAGCATTATTCGAACCATTTACCGTCGATACTCTATACCAATTTGATTGGTTCTGAGAAGAAGTACCGGAGATTAAATCTTTAGCAGCAGTGTACGTATATGATACAGAGGCATCTAAACCAAACAAGAAACTTTTAGACAATGAAGCAGTTGTAGACCAAGAATAACCTTTGTTAACATTATTTACATAAATAACTTCAGTATAATTATCTAATACGCGACGGTTATTATTATTTGCGTCGTAAACCAAACGGTTATCTGCCCCTTCTAAAGTACCAATTGGCCTCTCAAGATTTATATCTCTAAAGTTAAATGCACTTAAGTTTTTAGAATAGATAAATTCTAATGTTCCTTTGATTCCAAAAGGAAGAACTTGATCTACACCTCCAGAAAAACGAGCAATTTGAGGTAATTTCAAATTCTTGTCAAGCACAGTAATATTTCCTGATGGTGTAACTTCTCCTTCATATTTTGGTAATTTATTCACATCGCTAATAAATGGAACATTTGCGTCTGTACCATTACCGAGTTTGTTGCCTCCAAGAAGTGCACCGCTTTGCGTAAAGGCACCTGCAGCCCAAACAAAAGGAACTCTAGAAGTAAATATTCCCATTCCGCCTCGTACAATGGTAGAGCGATCCCTATTCACATCCCAGTTGAAACCTATCCGAGGAGAAAACATCAATGCAGGGCTTGGCATCCTGTTAGTTTGTACGTTATATTGCTTTGCTAAAATGGAATTATTGAAATCGGTATTCTCCATCGGTTTATCCAAATAGATTGGAATATCCACACGAACACCTGCAGTTAATTTCAAATTATCTTGCATTTGAAATTCGTCTTGTACATAAAAACCCAGTTGAAGCGCATTAAATTTTGCTCCTTGTCGAGGATCATCAGTATTGCTATAACCATAATCCATACTAGTCGCCATCCCTCTTTCAAAATTTTCAATGGCAGTATAAGGTTTTCCAGTTTCTGGATTCACATCTCCAACCTTCGAATCATTAAATATAAATGTTCCGTTTGAATTCCCTGTATAGGCATTATACATTTTATAGAATTCATTGTGGGTTCCGAATGTAAGTGTATGAAGTCCCTTATACCAGGTTAGATTATTGGATAAGGTATATACATCTTGGTCCAGCTGATTGATGTTTGTAAAAGGATCAACACCCAAATAATAATTGCCTGTTACGATTTTTGTTTTACCATCAATTTCCTTAGACATTGGAACATTTATCCGAACATACGGAAATAATTCTCCCTTATAATTTCTTGCATCCCTTACGCGCGAGTAGCCTGCAATAAAACTATTTGCTAATGAATTATTTATTCTACTACTCAATTCTAAAGTAAGAGTATTTGATTTAAAATCTTTCAATATCGCATTATTACCGAAATTCAAAGAAGTTTGTGTACGGCTATTTCCTACATCAACCCCGTCAACATAATTGTATCTTAATGAAAGTTTATTTTTTTCATTAATATTCCAATCAAAACGTGTCATCACTTTATTTGACTTATTTTCATCAGCAAGGTCTGTATATGACCCAGCATCATAGCCATATTTATTTAATGCTATATCATATATACGTTTCACATCTGCCTCTAACAGGTCGGAACTAGCAGAACCAATAGGATAGTTCTTTGGAGTGTAACTTTTTGTATGCTCATAATTTACAAAGAAAAATAACTTATCCTTTATAATTGGCCCACCTAAACGAACTCCATAAGTCTTTTCGGAAAAGTCAGCTAATTTCGTTCTTTCTTTCCCATCAGTTGCAAGAGCTTTTGGAGTTTTTCCAGTTAAATCCTGATTGCGGAAATAATGATAAACCGACCCTTGAAATTGATTCGTTCCAGATTTAGTAACAGCTGATATACCGCCTCCAGCAAATCCACTCGAACGAACATCAAACGGAGCAACCTGAACTGACATTTGTTCAATCGCATCTAGAGAAATAGGATTTGTACCACTACCACCGCCATTTAACCCGTTTGCATTTAGACCAAATACATCATTCGTAACAGCGCCGTCAATAGTAAACTGATTAAACCTGTTATTCATACCACCAATAGAAACTGATCCTCCTTTGACGTCAGCTTGCGGTGTCAATCTAGTAAAATCTTCGATTGTACGCGAAACTGTTGGCAAATTCTCCATCTGTTTTCTAGAAATAGATGTTTCAGCTCCTGTTTTTAAATTTTTTGATCCTGTAGTCCGTGTGACAGCAACTTCATCCAAAACAGTTTCTGTGTTTCCAAAAGTGGTGTTTAGAACGTAAGGCTGGCCCAATTGTAAATACACATCTTCATATACAATAGGTTGTTGGCCCACATAAGTCACTTCTATGCGGTAAGGTCCTCCAACACGCATGGCAGGCAAGTTGAATCGCCCTGCCGCGTTCGATGAACCCGAATACACCGTCCCAGAAGGCACGTGTGTTGCCTTGATAGTTGCTCCTGAAGTTAAACTGCCGTTTGACTCTTTTACAATACCTGTAACGCTACTTGTTGTCACCTGAGCTTGTACTGCACCATAGCTGGCCATAACAAGAGCGAAAAAGAGTAAAGATCTTTTCATATAATGTGATTTGTTAAAAAATGTTAAGCAAAATTACTAACAGATTTTAAATAACAAAGGAGTTAATATAAACTTAACATACTACAGCACATCGGCTTTATATAACTACGTCCGAATTCTACTTTCTTCAACACAATTTTTAATCAAAAAAAACGTTATAATATCTTTTAAACCGCGATATGAAATGTTTCTAACAGACCTCAAATAGTTTTCCACATCGTACCTGACATTTCCTTTTGTAACAACATTCTTCCATTTATCCATTTACCTTTCGGAAAAAATAGACTAACTTTCTGTTAGCCGAAGATGACTTGATAAACTCATTTTTTTTTGCAGCAAAACAGCTACAAAGCCAAATATTTACCACCGAATAATAAACTATTCGAAATGCACTGTGGTTTCTTTAGAAAAATGTTTTTAAAATCAGGAACTTTTTGGAAATTCGCACACCTTTATAATTCTTTGTTTCATGGAAGACGGTATTCAAAATTCTTCTTTTCAGGAGCCTGCAGATATTAAGTTGTCGCCTGCTGGACTATCCTTTTTAGCCTCGGCCGCCAAATGGGCCAACTTTTTGGCTATCATCTGTTTTATTTTTATCGGCATATCAGCGCTGACCATGATTGGCCTGATATTCGGCTCCAGCGCGCTGTCGCTTGGGCAGGGTGAATATGTCGCTGCCGGCGCCCTATCTACCTTCGGCATCTTGTATCTGTTGCTCCTTGCGTTCGCCTGCCTGCCCATTTATTTCTTGTATAACTTTGGGGCAAAGGCAAAAAAAGCAATTGACACCCGCGACAACATCCAATTGGAACTATGTTTTGACGCGCTGAAAAAGCATTATAAATTCATTGGGATCATCGTCATCATTACCATCGCCTTCAACCTGATGGGACTGATCTTAGGTGTAGTCTTTGGCATATCTGACGCAATAGCCGGCGTATAGCACCAGAAAAGAAAAAAGAGCATGCCAAATTAATGCCATGCTCTTTCCTTATGTATATAAACTACTCTTCTACTTCCGGTAATACTTCATGGCAGCTGGTATCTGCCTTTGAATATCGGCGATACGTCTAGCGTCGCTCGGGTGGGTACTCAAAAACTCAGGCTGCCCTTTTTGGCTGCCTGCCGCCATACGCTTCCAGAAACCAACCGCCTCGTTCGGATCGTACCCAGCCAAGGCCATGATAATGAGCCCCGCAGCATCAGCAGACGACTCGTCACTGCGTGAAAACTTCAGCTGCGCCAAGCTGCCACCCAAACCATACAGGTTATTGAATACGCCCAATGCTGTACTGCCGGATATGCCTGCCGCCGATCCCAGTATCTGACCGCCCATCTGTAAGGCCATCTGATTGGATGCCTGCGCCACTGAATGCTCCTCAATCGCATGCGCGATTTCATGCCCCATAACCGTCGCCAGCCCCGCCTCAGTACGCGTCACAGGCAAGATACCGGTATATACCGCAACTTTACCTCCCGGCATACACCAGGCATTGACGTCATCGCTCTTTACCAGATTAAATTCCCAGTTAAAATTAAACTTATTGCCCATCCCCTTACTTTGCAAATACTGATTGACGGCTGTAGCCAATCGATTGCCAACACGTTTTACCATCGCCGCATCGGCAGTACCAGTCACGACCTTCGAACTATTTTTGGACAAGAAATCTTTATAAGCCAATGCAGCTTGCTGATTGACCTGATCTGCACTGACCAATTTCAAATATTTTTTACCGGTCACCGCTGACGTTGCACAGCCGGACAACCCCGATGCCAGCACCGCACAAGCTAATGCCATAGCTGAATACTTAATCATGCCTTTCATATGTATATTTTTATTTCTTCGTGTTCGTTTCAATTGCATTCATGGCCCCCTAGAGCCCAACTCTATTATTCAATGGCCATAGGATATATCCCGCCTTATTTTCAGTGACCTGATGTTAGTCCGGATATCGCATCATAATCTATGGCATACTTTTCAAAAGAATACAATTATTGTGCCTATTCTTTAGGTTTGGCTTTTTTCTTGAACAGATAAATTTTGGATTCATGCCCCTTCAACAGCCGTTCAATGTTTTTTTGGTGAGTAATCAGCAGTAAGATACAGATTGCCATCCCATACAGCAGCACGGAAGGGATAGTGGTCTTAAATACAAATGCTAAGCTGAAAGGGAATGCAAATCCTGCTGAAATGGAGCTTAGTGACACATAATGTGTCGTCAGCAGGATAATAATAAATACCGACACACAGAGCAATGCCGCCGGTGTATGGATAGCCAATATCATCCCAAAAAGGGTAGCAACTCCCTTACCGCCCCGAAACCCTGCAAATACAGGAAAGAGATGTCCCAATACAGCTATGACGCCCAGAGCCAGCTGAAAATTCACAAATTGAACATCGCTCGTGTTTTGTCCGAGCTCAATCAGATAGGCCAGATTCGTTGCAGTCCAGCCTTTAAATATATCCACAAACATCACAATGGACCCCGCCTTCGGCCCCAGCACCCTAAAGGTATTAGTCGCTCCAGCATTACCGCTCCCATACTCACGAACATCTACCCCATAAAATGCTTGGCCCAACCAGACTGCTGTAGGTATTGAACCAAACAAATAAGCTAGTAATACTGCAATTACTAAATAAATCGATATCATTAAATTAAATCAGTTCTTATATTAATTTGGCTTTCAAACTAAGATCCAGGCTTTTGACACTGTGAGTCAAAGCTCCTACCGAAATATAGTCTACGCCAGCTTCCGCATATGACCGAATTGTCTCAAATGTTATTCCTCCGGAAGCCTCTGTCTTGAATCGATGATCGATAATCTGCACAGCTTTGGCCACATCCTCAGGTGAAAAATTATCCAACATGATTCGGTCCACTTCGCCAAAGTTAAGAACTTCGTCAAGCTCCGCAAAATTTCGGACTTCAATTTCTATTTCTATTGGTTTATTTAATTGCTTTCTATAGGCATTTGCCCGGGTCAGCGCCGGCACGATTCCGCCACTATAATCCACATGATTATCCTTGATCAAAATCATGTCGTATAGCCCAAAGCGGTGATTGGTACCTCCGCCGATACGGACGGCCTCCTTTTCCAGTACCCGCAACAAGGGGGTGGTTTTGCGTGTATCCAACACCTGTGTGCCTGTACCTTTTAAAAGGTCAACATACTTTCGGGTGGTCGTCGCGATGCCGCTCATTCGTTGCATTACATTGAGCACCAGCCGTTCAGCCAGCAAAATACTCTGAATATGGCCACGCACATAAAAAGCGATGTCACCGACTTTCACTTCGCTACCATCCTGGATAAATACCTCACAGCTCAAGGTCTCATCGATATAGGCCATGATCGCCTGCGCAACTTCGATTCCCGCTAAAATACCATCATCCTTTACAATCAGCTTCGCCTCACCCTGCGCTCCCGCTTCGATAGTCGACAACGAGGTATGATCCCCATCTCCTATATCTTCCGCAACGGCCTGTTTTACAAATTGCGCTAAATAGTCCTTGATTTCCTTCTCCATAAATGCCATTTATTTAGGCTAAGATGTGGAATAATTTTTTAATGGAAAAATAGAATGCTAAAAAAATATTCGGCTACAATCAGCTTTTGTCGATCCGGAGCTCCTCAATGGTATTGTGATTGGACCCCGTCCCGATCTTGATAAACACCCGGTAGCTGGCCTGCTCAGTAGTCAATGAAAACGTAAAAAACTGATAGCCATTATTAGTGCTGCTGTTTTGCGTGAGTTTCACGGTTTTGGGCTTATGCTGATTGAAAAAAGTCCCCAGCATAATTTCTGACTGATATTTTGTATAGACACCATTTTCACCCAACAACGATAAGGTGAGATTGGAACCAAAATATTTCGCTAAGTTCTTGGCGTTACCTTCTTTCAAATAGGTTTTGAGCTCCTCCGAAATACTGCCCAAAGATTCTTCCTCCGCCCATATTGTTGGCCGAACTGCGTTTAAATCCTTCGATAGGTGCCCGAGGGCGTCAGTGTGTATGAAAAGGCTATAAACAAATATGAATACGCAATGGCTTAAAATTTTCATATAGCTCAAAAATAATATAGAACAGTTTCCATAGCAGATACAATCAATCATTAGGTAAGCATAGTTTACAGCACATAAACTATGCCACAAACCTATGAAATTATTGCATATAAACAAGGGAAGTTTTTGAACATGCATTGACAGTATCTAAAATTAAGGTTATCTTTGTTATACGATGAATAAGAAAAAAGTTGCACTCATGATCCTAGACGGACTAGGATATGGAAAACATGATAAATCAAACGCAGTTGAAGCTGCCAGTACCCCATTTTTAGATCATTTATTGGAAACCTATCCCAACTCCACGCTGGAAGCTTCCGGTGAAGCCGTTGGCCTGCCTGATGGACAGATGGGCAACTCCGAAGTCGGCCACATGAATCTCGGCGCCGGAAGGATTGTTTACCAAGAGCTTGGGCGAATCCACAAAGCCGTCAATGAAGGTGTGTTTAACACCGATATCGTAATTCAGGACGCATTCAAATATGCAATCGAAAACAATAAAAAAGTACATTTTATAGGTCTGCTTTCTGATGGAGGGGTACATGCCCATACCAAACACCTGAAAGGCTTATGCGACGCCGCCAAACATGCAGGACTGAGTAGCAGTCAGGTATTTATCCACGCCTTTTTGGATGGCCGCGATACCGATCCAAATTCGGGTATCGGCTATGTAAAGGATCTTCAGGAATACCTGGGACACAGTGCCGGTACCTTAGCCTCAGCAATTGGCCGCTATTATGCAATGGACCGCGATAACCGATGGGAACGCGTTAAACTGGCCTATGACCTGCTGGTGAAGGGCCAAGGAGAAAAATCTACCGACCTGGTCGCTGCTATCCAAAAGTCCTACGATGAGGGGGTCACTGATGAGTTCGTAAAACCCATCGCCCTAGTCGACGCCGCAGGTACTCCGTTAGCAACTATTCAGGAAGGTGATGTGGTCTTCTGCTATAATTTCCGGACAGACCGTGGACGTGAGATCACCATTGCGCTCACCCAAAAGGCTTTTCCTGAATACGACTTAAAGCCGTTGGATCTGTACTACATCACGATGACCTCGTACGATGACACCTTCCAGAACGTACGCGTTGTCTTCCAGAAAGATAATTTAACCAATACACTGGGTGAAGTACTCGAAGCCAACAACAAAACACAGACACGTATTGCCGAGACGGAAAAATATCCACATGTGACATTTTTCTTCTCCGGTGGCCGCGAGCAGGAGTTCAAAGGCGAAAATCGCCTCTTGGTACCTTCACCAAAAGTCGCCACCTACGATCTGCAGCCCGAGATGTCTGCTAAAGGTGTCACCGAAGCTATCGTCAAAGACATGGAAACCTTACAGCCCGACTTTATCTGCCTGAATTTTGCGAATCCGGATATGGTAGGCCACACAGGTGTGTTTGAAGCGGTAGTCAAAGCTGTAGAGACTGTTGACCAATGTACCCAAACGGTGGTGGAAACCGGCCTCAAAAATGGCTACTCCTTTATCATCCTTGCCGACCATGGCAACTCCGAGTTTATGATCAATGAGGATGGTTCGCCCAACACTGCGCATACCACCAACTTGGTTCCTTGTATCCTGATCGATGATCAATACAAAAAAATTGCAGATGGAAAATTAGGAGATATTGCACCAACGGTCCTTAAACTGCTGGGTGTCGATATTCCCGTTGAAATGACAGGAAATGTATTGGTATCTGAATAATAAATTGTATAAAAACTTACGTGGCGCACTCCCCTTGTTAGCGGGCAGTGCGCTGCTTTTTTGGAGTTGCAGCACACCCACAGGACAAAAAAGCAACAAGAAAACAACGGATATTTTCTCCGTGGATTCCTTTTTTAATGCCGAAGCGCAACGCCTGCAGCAATCAAACCCCACGGTACTGAAATCCGTCAACAAGGATGGAGAGAAAGAACAGCGCGAACTCAAGATCGCCAATTGGAAAAACGAATTGTCTGCCTTCCAGTCTGCCGATATCAGTAAAAATTTTGATCCCTCGCTTTATCAGGTGAGCTCCGTTGACTGTATTACAGAGTTTACAGCCAAAAAGAAAACATTGCAAATACAAAAACTACGGATCGAATTTGACAAAAACGAAAAGGTAAAACATATACATATCGTAAAAAAAATTACCAATTCACTCTATGACAGTGACGAAAAACTGGATTATTACAGCGACTCGCTCTACCGCATCGTCAAACTTCAGGACGTACAGGGGCTGGATCCCAACCAATATGAAATTATCGGCCACTTTGTCCAAGTAAAAAAATAAAAATAATAAATGCAACACAATTGCTTGTTTATTATTTTGCTTATATTTGCCCTGTCTGCTGTAAAAAGCAGCACTTATTACAGGGCCCCCCTTGATTCTTTGGGATCAAGGGTTTAAAACAGGTGGTTTCAACGTGCGAGGTATATCATTGAACAAGCTAGCAGCATTCACGCTCTTGCTGACTTTCTTAATAGGTCAGTTCATTGTCTATACCCATTCACACGAGCACACCCACTTGTCCGTCGTGGATACCTGTACTAAAAAACAGCATGCGGACCATCCCAAATGTTCCATATGTGACCAGAACGCGCACACACAGCTGCTATTTCATTTTGACCAGACCGAATTCCTGCTGCCCGAACGCACCTTAACGTTTGGCCTGTTCCTGATCGTCGATCAAAAAGCCAAAGTGCTGCTGTCCGGCAATCGCGGTCCCCCCATCTGTTAATTTCCTTTTTAACAACAAATTGATCAATCACGCTAAATGGAGCGAAACGCAACTCGCATGGAGTAGCGACGTTGCTGCTTTTGCATGATAATGATCTTTTTTCCAAAAACGACCAACGTGCTGTGACATATTGTTCAGCACCTAAAAAAATAATTACAGATGAAAAACTACATATTGGGCAGCATATTGACATTTGTCTGCTCCTTCTACCTATTTTCGGCAACTGCTGCAAGCATATCCGGCAAAATCACCGATGCCAAAACAGGCCAGCCTATTGCCGGCGCAACAATATCGCTATTGCAGCTTCGCTCAAGCACCTCTTCCGATCAAGCTGGGCGATACGCTTTCAAATCCCTCCCCTCCAGCGGGCGATATCTCATCGAAGTGCGCTACATCGGCTACCAGTCACTTATCAGAACCGTGGACCTGACCGCCGAAGATGTCACCCTGGATGTTGTGCTTACGGAAAGTATCATCGAGACCAATGAGGTCGTGGTGACAGGAACACTGGTGACCGCACAGAGCCGGCGCAACAGCACCTCCGTGTCCGTAATCTCCAAAGATGAGCTGCAGGGAAATGCAACAAATTTTATTGATGCCTTAGCACGCCAGGTGCCGGGTTTGAGCCAGGTTACGACAGGACAGGGCATCTCCAAACCTGTCATCCGTGGACTGGGCTACAACCGTGTTGTCACCGTCAATAATGGTGTGAAACAAATGGGACAGCAATGGGGGGACGAACACGGTATCGAGATCGACCAAAACCAGCCCGATCGCGTTGAAGTACTACGTGGAGCAGCTTCTCTCATGTACGGATCGGATGCCATTGGCGGTGTCATCAATGTGCTGGATCCCAATGCCCCAGCTCCCGGTGAAATAAAAGGTGAACTGCTGTCCAGCTACTCGACAAATAATGGGTTGACAAACAATTCATTGATGCTAACAGGTAATCAGAATGGCTTTGTCTGGCGTGGACGCGGATCTTATCAGAATGCCTATGCGTATAATACGCCAGCAGGCAGGTACATCAATAGCGGCTTCAACAACAGCAGTGCCAGCGGTATGGTCGGCCTCAACAAGCAATGGGGATTTTCCCACCTAAACTTCTCGTACCTGAAAAATAACATTGGCTTTCATGAGGCCGAACCGGGAGATGTGCTATATGGCAACTCCAAAAGTCGTCGTCTGGATTACCCAAAACAGGATATCCGCCACTATAAGGTCTCTATGAACAACAATTTTGTGATCGGTACAGGTCACCTGAAACTGGATCTAGGGTATCAAAAAAACCAACGCCGGGAACTGGAAGAAGCGACTCCCTCACTATTTTTTGATCTCAACACCTATTCATTGGATGCCAAATACTATCTGGGCGAAACCAACGGCTGGCAAAAGGTCTTTGGGATCAGTGCCAGTCAGGAACATAGTGTAAATAAAGGAAATGAATTTTTGATTCCAGCCTATGACCAGGTCGAACTGGGCGCCTTCGGATACGCCAAAAAGACCTGGGATGCCAACACCTTTAGTCTAGGCCTGCGTTACGATTATGTCAACAGTAAAGGCAAGCAGCTTATCGTGGATGATGAAGAACAGTTTCCGGGGTTCAGAAACAAATTCAGCAACGTCAGTACGGCATTGGGCTTTACACATAGCTTCAGTGACGATCTCAATTTCAAAGCCAACGCAGGCTCGGCCTTTAGGGCTCCAAACCCAGCCGAGCTGGGCTCTAACGGCGTCCATGAGGGAACCGCCCGCTATGAAATCGGCAACGAAAATCTGAAGGCGGAACGGAGTTATCAGGCTGACGCCACGCTTGAGTTTGGTCATAGCATCGTGACGGGAAGCATCGGAATCTACGAGAATTATATCCATAATTTCATCTACGCATCGGCTCAGAAAGGTGACGTAAAAACGATCGTGGACGAGGACGACAATACCCATACCTACGACGTATATCGCTATGGGCAGGTAAACGCCAACCTCTTCGGGTTTGAAGGAAGCCTAAACTTTCACCTGATGAACTGGATCCATCTGGACAACAACTTCAGTTATACGCACGCACAAAACAATACCTTTGACCGGCCCCTAGCCTTGATTCCTGCCGCTGTGTTACACAACACATTACGACTGGAACCTAAGATCCGAGGTCTGCACGCCTTCTACTTCGCTGTCGGACTGGACAATTATTTTAAACAGAATCGAATCGACGAAACCTTCGAAACGGCAGCAGCTTCATACACACTGCTCAATGCGTCTCTGGGGACGACACTACATGTCGGAAGGCAGCCACTAAAGGTGTACGCTTCGGCATCCAATCTGACGGACAAACGTTATTATGATGCCCTGAGCCGATTACGGCCGGGAAGATTATCACAAGACGACCCTAGTTTCGGGGTTTATAATATGGGAAGAAATATTACGGTAGGCGTCTACCTGCCCTTCACCATAAAATAATATCACATATAAAACAGGAGCCGAATCGGCTCCTGTTTTTTTAACTATCACACTTATTGATTCACGCTTCTTCATTAAAGCATGAATGCTCATGCGTTAGATTGGCAACAGGACAGCGTCATATGATGACATCGTCAGCATTCGCAAACAACGACTAGCCAATTCCATCTTATTTAGGATCATCTGCTGTTGACTCTCTCGCCAATGGTACGTCATCCGGCATTTGCTCCAACGAAGAATCCAACGCAAATAGTGACTCGTCCGAAGCACGGTCGCCCCCTGCAATCTTCAGCTTGTCGATCAGCTCAAGCGCGAGCTTCTCTTCCTCGATCTGCTCTTTGACAAACCATTGTGCAAAATTCCATGTCGCCCAGTCTTTCTGTTCCATAGCGAGGTTGACAATCCGATAAATTGCTTCCGTGTTGTCTACTTCATGTTTAAATACACGGTTGAAACATTCGGTCAAGGTCTGAGGATCGGCGGGCGGAGCTGCGATTGCCTGTATCCGGGGCCGGCCTCCTCTTTCCAGGATATACCCCATGATCTTGGTCATATGGCTGCGCTCTTCCTGCGCATGCCGATATAGAAAATTGGCTATTCCTCCATATCCCTGATCATCGGCCCATACGCCCAGAGCAAGATAAATCTGGGACGCCTCAGCCTCTTTTGTCATTTGACTGATTAGAATGTCTTCCATTTCCTTTGACAAACGATTCGTTTCCATATTGTTATTTTTATTGTTGATTCATAAAAAGAACAGCCAGAAGCCTATTTCGTTTTGGAATTATGACTCAAATAGCATGGGCGGCTTCACTGCCCAGTACAGGTCACCGCGCATAGATCCAAAAAAAAGGAAACCCGAGAGTTTCCTTTTTTTTGAAATATCATCTAGCTTATTTCAAGTTGTCTCTATATACCTTTGCTTTTTTGATCTCTGTCTGGATATCTTTTTTGGATGCGTCAAAGCTCAATACTTTTTCGTAATCTTTGATCGCATTATTATACGCATCGGTCGCCATTGCCTTATTGTAGTTCGGTGTTCCGGCAGTACCGGTCAAAATACCTAGATCGCGGTTAGCAATTGCCCTATTCTGATAAAATTTAGAATCTGTGGGCGTAATGGCAATCGCTTTTGAATAATCCTCGATTGCAACGCGCAGCAATTGCTCCTTATTCGCAACGGATATCTTGTTATTCGACTGAACCGCTAGATTGTTATTTGCTTTAGCTTTGAAGTACAGTGCATTGGCGTTTTTTGGACTTAATGCGACGACCTTTCCAAATGTCTCTGCTGATTTTTTGTAATCACCGTTCTGAAATTGAGAGTATCCCAGCATATACAGTACATCCGGGTCTTTTCCCTCTTGCGGCAAAGCTTTTGTTAAATAGGACTCCGCATTTTTGAAGTCACCGTCCAAAAGCGCTTTTTGACCCATGCGCACATTCGCGTTGCTATGTTCGGTCTGCTTTTGTTGCTGCGCATTGACGCTTAATGCTGTCAAAGCAAAAACTCCGGTAAACAAACCTAATTTAAGTGATTTTAAGTTCATATCTAAATTGTTACGTTTTTTATCAATATATCTGTTGAACGGTCGTTACTGACATTTGTTGCCCCCTCAGACAACAATATAGGGTATCCTTTATTTGGATTTCCTGCCAACGATTATTCTTTCACATTCCAATATTACAATTATTATGCCTATTTATCCAACAAATGGCAGATAAATTTTATTTAACCTGCCTTTTTTTCATATTCTCGGAAATAGATTTGTAATTTTGCTACCTTTTAGCAATTGGCACTCCGCTTGCAATATAGGGGAAACACTATTTGAAGCTTAAAATTTGAAGGTTGGCCGACAACATGTCAGCGACTGCCAAATACACAAAATAAACACTATGAGCAAATTCGAAACTTTTGATTTCAGTCAGGCAATTCCAATCGTTGCAGAAGATACAGAATTCTTCCCACTATTGACACAACAGGATGAAGACGATATGGCAAATGCTGAAATTCCAGAAGCATTATCTATTTTGCCTTTACGTAATACCGTGTTATTCCCCGGCGTTGTCATTCCCATTACCGTCGGAAGAGATAAATCCATCAGGCTTGTCAAAGATGCCTACAAAGGCAATAAGACAATAGGCGTGGTCTCACAGAAAGATATGACCGTAGAGGACCCTGGGTTTGAAGAACTAAACAAAGTAGGTACTGTGGCCCACATCATCAAGGTGCTCCAGATGCCTGATGGCAACACTACCGTCATCATCCAAGGTAAACAGCGCTTTAACCTCGTCGAAATCGTCGAAACCGAGCCCTATCTCAAGGCTCGAGTGGAGAAGTTCGCTGAAGCCAAGCCAAAGATGACCAAGCATTTCAAGGCGACCATTTCGACCTTGAAAGAAATGGCACTACAGATCATCCAACTTTCACCAAATCTGCCCAGTGAGGCGGGAATCGCAATCAAAAATATTGAAAGCCCCTCTTTTCTGATCAATTTCATTTCGTCCAATATCAATGTGGAGATGGTCAAAAAACAGGAGCTGCTCCAGATAGCCAAAGTGGAAAACCGCGCAAAGCTACTGCTCGAGCTGCTAACCGCCGAAATCCAGATGCTCGAACTCAAAAACCAGATTCAAAATAAGGTACGCGTCGATCTGGACAAACAGCAACGGGATTATTTCCTGAATCAGCAGCTGAAAACCATTCAGGAAGAACTTGGTGGCAATACGCCTGATCTAGAGCTCGAAGAGTTAAAAAAACGCGGCAAGACAAAAAAATGGAATGTCGATGTCGAAAAGCATTTCAACAAAGAGCTGGAGAAGTTGTCCCGAATCAATCCTGCAGCCGCAGATTACTCCGTACAGCTCAATTACCTGGAACTGCTGCTCGATCTACCATGGAACGAAACTACCAAAGACAACTTTGACTTAAATAAAGCCCAAAAAGTCCTGGATAAGGATCACTACGGGCTGGAGAAAGTAAAAAAACGGATTATTGAATACTTAGCGGTACTGAAGCTAAAAAATGACATGAAGGCGCCGATTCTTTGCCTGGTAGGCCCTCCGGGAGTCGGCAAAACTTCCCTGGGACGCTCCATAGCGAAAGCACTGGGTCGCAAATATACTCGTATGGCCCTGGGTGGCGTGCGCGACGAGGCCGAAATCAGAGGCCACCGCAAAACCTATATCGGTGCAATGCCGGGCCGTATCATCCAGTCGCTGAAAAAAGCAGGTGCAGCCAATCCCGTCTTTATCCTGGACGAGATCGATAAAATGAGCGCTGACTTTAAAGGCGACCCTTCTTCTGCCCTGCTGGAAGTCCTCGACCCAGAACAAAATACGCATTTCTATGATCACTATGTAGAAATGGAATTCGATCTTTCTAAGGTGATGTTTATCGCGACAGCCAACTCCCTGAGTGCTATCCAACCCGCCTTATTGGACAGGATGGAAATCATTGAGGTCAACGGTTATACCATTGAGGAAAAAATAGAAATCGCCAAAAAACACCTGCTTCCAAAGCAGCGCGAGATGCATGGAATGGCAGCCAAAGATGTGACTCTGAAGGGCAAAATCATCGAAAAAATTATCGAAGATTATACCCGTGAGTCCGGTGTACGCGGACTGGAAAAGAAAATAGGCTCGATTGTCCGCGGTATCGCTACACGCATCGTCATGGAGAAAGATTATAACCCAAGTATCAACGAACAGGATGTCCTGGACATCCTCGGGGCGCCAATCTTTGACAAAGACATTTACGAAAACAATAACGTAGCCGGTGTAGTGACAGGATTGGCATGGACATCTGTAGGTGGTGACATTCTCTTTATTGAATCGTCCCTGAGTCCTGGTAAAGGCCGCCTGAGTCTGACAGGTAACCTCGGCGATGTCATGAAAGAATCGGCATCCATTGCTTTAGCGTATTTGAAAGCACATGCTGCTTCTTTCGGTATCGACTACCGGGTCTTTGACCACTGGGATATCCATATCCACGTACCTGCGGGTGCTATTCCAAAAGATGGCCCATCGGCAGGGATAACCATGCTGACAGCACTGACTTCCTTATTCACACAACGCAAAGTGAGAGAGAAGCTGGCGATGACAGGAGAGATTACACTCCGCGGAAAAGTACTCCCTGTCGGTGGTATCAAGGAAAAAATCTTAGCGGCCAAACGGGCCAATATCAAAGACATTATCCTTTGCAAATCCAATGAAAAAGATATCCAGGAAATCAAAGAAGATTATATCAAAGACATGCAGTTCCACTATGTGACCGAAATGTCCCAGGTGATTAAGCTGGCACTGCTCAACGAAAAAGTTGATGATGCTCTGGATTTGACTCAAGGAATGGAAAACACCAAGAAAGAACTATAATCAGCTCCTGAACATATAAGATAGTTTGTCCATGACAACCAAGAGCCCGGTAGTACCGGGCCCTTGTTCGTTTAGACTTATCGCTTGTACCGAAAATACGTTTACATAGTCGTTTCTGCCGAGTATCAGCCAAGTTTTTCATGAAGAAGCTGCTCATCCAGGCTATCTTCATACTTGGAAATGACCAACGTAGCCGCAGAATTACCGATCAGATTGGTGATGGCTCTTGCCTCACTCATAAAACGGTCCACGCCGAAGACTAAGGCCACGGATTCCATAGGTACGTGGCCAACGACAGGCAGCGTGGCAGCCAAAGTCACAAAACCACTTCCCGTCACCCCTGCAGCACCTTTGGAGGTCAACAGCAGTACCAAGAGCAGCGTTATTTCCTGCTCCAGGCTCAGGTGCATATTGAGTGCCTGTGAAATGAATACCGCCGCCATCGTCAGATAAATACTCGTTCCATCCAGATTAAAAGAATACCCGGTGGGAATCACCAGTCCCACAACTGATTTGGCGCAGCCAGCTTCTTCCATTTTCTGCATAATGCCCGGCAAGGCGGATTCCGAAGAGGACGTTCCCAGTACAATCAGGATCTCTCCTTTGATGTATTTTAAAAATTTGAAAATATTGACCTTGACATAGAAATGCAATACCGCCCCGATAACAATAACAATAAAGATAATACAGGTCAGATAGAAACTTAGCATCAGCATTCCCAATTTAGTCAGGGCCTTGATCCCAAAAGCGCCTATGGTAAATCCCATCGCTCCCATAGCACCTATAGGAGCCAGATACATCACCATCTTAATAATGGAAAAAAGTACCTTAAGGAAAGATTGCAGAACATTGATAATGGGCTCCGAAGCCTTTTGACCGATCTTTGTCATCCCGACACCAAACAATACGGCAAAAACCAGCACCTGCAGCAAATTGTCGGAAGCGACCGAGGCAATGACATTGTCCGGGATAATTCCGATGACAAAATCCATGAATGTGTGGGGTTTCTTGGACTCGGCAATATAGTGAGACACTGAAGAGATATCCAGACTGGCAGGATCGGCATTCATCCCTCTGCCCGGCTCAATGATATTCACAAAGACCAAACCGATAATCAAGGCTACGGTGGTCATGATCTCGAAATAAATAATGGAGGTCAGCCCTATTTTTCCTACTTTCTTTACATCCTTCATCCCCGCAATCCCGATCACGATCGAACTGAAGATCAATGGTGCGATTACCATCTTGATCAACTTGATAAAGGCATCCCCAAGAGGCTTGAGCTTGACAGCAAAATCCGGAAAAAAGGCCCCAAAGAAAATACCGACCAATATTCCCACGATGACCTGAAAATAGAGACTTTTAAAAATGTGCTTCATGTGCTTAACGATTTACAGCAATTCCCTCTGCTTTTAATAGACTTTTAAACTTGGGATTCCGGATGTATTTGTTAAAATTGTGACTTTTCATGCCTGTAAAATCCGTATACTTAATGATGGGATAATGCTTCATCAGCTCATTGCATACATCCACTTTATACCCGAGATCGGTGGCCTTCAGCTTATTGGACAGAAAACCGACAAATTTCTTTAACATCACGTCCGTATTGTTGACAGTAATATGAATTTTCTTGACCTGCTTGCTTAAAGTACAAAATGAATCGGTTCCACTGACGATATCCTTTATCTTAAAATCATCAATACCTATGGCTGGTGCAAGCATGATACAGGTAATATCGTTACCGTTTTCAGCAAGTTTTTTCACATCACTGACATCCACATTGTGGTTTTCCAATGTTCCTTTGGCAAAACTCTCGCTAAAGGTTGCGCTGCTCAGCGCGCTCAGGACAACGGATGCACCACGGCTGTGCGAAATCAGGATAATCTTTTTATTATGGATGCTGTTCAGCAGATTCCGTAATCCAAACTCACCCGCCATCTGGCTGAACGAGGTGGCGGAAAACCATACTTTCGCACCACTGAAGGGATTTGTGGTATGCAGTCCGTCCCAGTAAAACTTGATCACCTCATCCTTGGTCGGATTGAGCTTGATCAACTTGCGCATATACTCATAACTCTCGTTAACCTCATCCGAAGGGGCATTGAACCCATGTACAAAAATAAAGACCCGATCCTTGGACTTAACTTTGCTGCTCACCGCCAACATGCGCGTTTTCTCAAAGCTCTTCAATTGCTTTTCAATGCCTTTTTCCGTAGCAATCTTCATCAGTGAATAGGCATTGATATCCCCACTTTTTGGGGGCTCGCCATAAGTTTTACGCCAATTGTCGGGATAGAAATTACCGTTTTGGTCTACAAAGGAATTGACGATGTTGGGTTTGTCAAAGGAATTGGGGTAAGGACCTTTGGGCACATTGTGCGTGATGCCGCAGGAAGCCAGTACAAAAAGAAAAATAACATAGAAAAAAGGTCCTCTCATGCAATCAGTTATTTAGGGAATATGATCCGCATTACGAATATATAAAAAAAGGGATGCATAAATGCATCCCCTATCTTGATTTTTTTTGTACCTAATTGCTGAAGTACGCGCGTACATTTTTACCTTCTATCCAGTTCATATACGCCTTGTTGACCACCTTATTACCTCCCGGCGTCGGGTAATCTCCGGAGAAATACCAATCCCCTTTATGCGCAGGACAGGCTTTATGTAGATTGTCAAGGGTCTGGTACACAACTTGCAATTCGGCTTTCAGATGGTGAGGTCTCACAATACGTGCGATCTCTTCAGAAATTTCCTCATCGGTAAACGGCGCATAGATGGCCTTTACATAGTTCTCAATTTCATTTACATCCTGCAGCATAGACTGTACACATTTTTGATAAACCTCATCAATGACGTGTGCCATACCGCGCTGTTTCAACAGATTGATCGCGGCCTCAAAGGCAACGAATTCACCCATCCGTGACATATCAATACCGTAGCAGTCCGGATAACGGATTTGTGGTGCCGACGAGACAATCACAATCTTTTTAGGATTCAGACGGTCCAAAATCGTTAGGATACTCTGCTTGAGGGTTGTCCCCCGCACGATCGAATCGTCGATGGCGACAATCGTATCTTCGTGATCCTTCACGATACCATAAGTGGTATCATAGACGTGCTGCACCATATCCGTACGGTCTGCATCCTGAGTGATGAATGTACGCAACTTGGCGTCTTTCACATTGAGTTTTTCAAAACGCGGTTTGATGCTCAAAATCTCATTCAGCTCGGCATCCGAAATTTTATCCGAACGGTTTAGCAAGGTTTCTTTTTGAAAATCCCTGACATAGGTATTGATACCGTCCATCAAGCCGTAATACGACACTTCGGCCGTGTTAGGAATAAAGGAGAATACGGTATTTTTGATATTATTGTTTACTGACTCCAGTACCTGCGGCACGAGCAGGCGGCCCAGTTCTTTACGTTCTTTGTAGATATCCGCATCCGATCCACGGGAAAAATAGATACGCTCAAACGAACAGGAACGTTGTTCGACAGGTTGTCTGAACATCTCCTCAGTCACTGTACCATCTTTCTTCGCAATCAGTGCATGTCCGGGCTTGATTTCTTTTACCGCACCGATAGGTACATTAAAAGCTGTCTGAATCACAGGCCTTTCGGAGGCCACAACGAGAATTTCCTCATCCTGATAGTAGAATGCCGGACGGATTCCTGCAGGATCACGCATCACAAAGGCATCCCCGTGACCAAAGATACCGGCGATCGTATAACCGCCGTCCCAAGTCTTCGCCGAACGCTTTAAAATCTTGGCAACATCAATATTTTTGGCTATCAACGAGCTGATCTCAATATTTGAGTAGCCCTCTTTTTTGAACTGGTCAAAAAGCTCCTGGTTTTCATCGTCGAGAAAGTGGCCGATTTTTTCCAGCACCGTAACGGTATCGGCTTTTTCTTTTGGGTGCTGCCCAAGCTCATACAGCTGTTGCAACAGCTCATCTACGTTGGTCATGTTAAAGTTGCCCGCTACAACCAGATTACGGGACATCCAGTTGTTCTGTCTCAAAAAGGGGTGGCAGCTTTCAATACTGTTCTTGCCGTGCGTTCCATAGCGCAAATGTCCTAATAGTACTTCACCGGTAAAACTAACATTATCCTTTAACCATTGGGTATCCTTTGACTCTTCTGGAAAAGCCTTCTGCACAGAAGCAAATTTCTTCTGCACGTATTCGAAGATGTCAGCCACAGCAGATGAACCCATGGCTCTGTAACGTGAAATGTAACGATTTCCAGGTTTAACATCAAACTTAATGGTTGCAATCCCAGCCCCGTCTTGTCCACGGTTGTGCTGCTTCTCCATTAATAGGTACAATTTGTTGATGCCATAGAATGGCGTACCATATTTTTCCTGATAATAAGATAAGGGTTTTAACAGGCGAATTAGTGCGATTCCGCACTCGTGTTTAATAGCGTCGCTCATATCTTGATTTGATGACGCAAAAATAAGAATTATTTAGAACATACCGATCCGGCGCCGCACTTTTTCAGCAATAAAATTACAGTGAATAGACAGTGACTCTTTCAGATAGCACACGACATCCTATTGCGCAATAAATACCGGAATCTTTACTGCATGGCGCAACTTGTTGACCGTCTCCCCAAAAACAAAGTCCTTCACACCGGTATGGCCGTGGCTACCTACGACCAGCAGATCTGCACCGTACTTTTCACACACCTCGGCAATGCTTTTGATCCGGTTGTTATACCCCAGCTCATATTCGGTCTGATGCCCTTTCGAAAGTAGGAAGTCGGCATAGAGCTTGAGCCGCTCCAGATCCTGACGGGATTCGAAATCATCTGTCGATTCGCCCGTATATTTGACCGAGGCACTCTCTACGATATGAACCACGACAAAGGTGGTGTCGGCATGCGATAGCTGTAAGGCGTACTGAATGACTTTCTGATCGGAGCTAGAATAATCCAGCGCTATGACGACCTTTTTGAACGATCCCTTGTCTTCGAAATGCAGCGCCTCAAACGGCGGATGCACCTCCAGCTCTGTCGGTTTTGATTTGCGCAGGATAGGATATAGAACGGTCATGACCAACAGCAAGAATAAGCCCACGGCGCCAACAACCAACAGTACGGTCACAATCGGATTGTTTGCCTCGGCGATCCAGCCCACGACCTCATCGTATACCAATTTAAAATTCAGAACGGCAATGACTGCCGCAATCAGCCAGGCAAAGACCTTCGTCACCGGTTTAATGGCAAAATCGCCCATCTTGACTTTATCACTGACAAAGTGGATCAGTGGAATGACGGCAAAGGCCAGTTGCATGCTGAGCACGACCTGACTAAAGATCAGCAGCTGTCCCACACGGCCCTCTCCGGAGATCAGAATCACCAATACAGCGGGTACAATCGCAAGCAGCCTGGTAATGATCCGGCGCAAGGTCGGACTGATCCGCAGCCGCAGATAGCCCTCCATCACGATCTGCCCAGCAAGGGTACCGGTCACTGTCGAGCTCTGCCCAGCCAGGATCAGCGCCACAGCAAATAACTTGGAAGCCCACTCCGTTCCTAAAAGGTTGCCCAGCAGATGGTAAGCATCTTCCAGCTCAGCGACATCATGCATACCGTTTTTATGGAATACCGATGCAGCCAATATCAAAATGGCTGCGTTCACAAAGAACGCGAGATTCAAAGCGATGGCACTATCCCAGAAATTGTATTTTAATGATTTCCGGATCGAAACCTCATTCCGGTCAATCTTACGGGTCTGAACCAGTGCCGAATGCAGGTACAGATTGTGGGGCATCACCGTCGCACCGATAATACCAATGGCAATGTAGAGCGCCGCGCTATTCGGGATGCTGGGAATAAATCCGGTGGCCACTTCAGCAAAATCCGGTTTTGCCAAAAACATTTCGACCAAAAAACACATGCCTATCAGCGATATGAGCCCGATAATAAAAAGCTCCATCTTACGCATCCCCAGCTTTTGCAGATATAGCAATAGAAAGGTATCTGCAAAACTGATCAGTACCCCCCAGAGCAGGTCGATACCAAAAAGCAAATTGAGACCGATTGCCATCCCCAGTACTTCAGCAAGGTCACAGGCAGCAATCGCGATCTCGGCCAGCACATACAGGATAAAGTTCATGCGCTTGGGATAAGTCTCCCGGTTGCACTGCGCCAGATCCTTTCCACGTACAATCCCCAGACGCGCGCAGAGATTCTGCAGCAACAGTGCCATAATATTGCTCATCAACAACACCCAGATCAGCGTATATCCAAACTGGCTACCGCCTGCAAGGTCTGTTGCCCAGTTGCCCGGATCCATATATCCCACACTGATCAGGTAGGCCGGACCGAAGAAACTCAATATCTTTTTAAATTTGGTTTTTCCTTTATTGACATCCACGCTTTCGTGGATATCGGATAATGATTTATGATGGGAATCGTCGTGATGCATAGCTAACTGTAAGGACAATATGTTCTATTGCTAGGCATAAAGATAAAAAGCTTTACATTATTAGACAATTAAACAGCCATATAATTAGAATTTAAATGAAAGCTGACCCGAATTTTCCTTTGACTGATTGCCGAATCCGATAAAGTCGAGCCCCTCATACTGCTTCATGTCCGGATTGTAACGCCGGACATGCACGCCCTTGCACATAAAGCTCAGGTCCACTGCGCGTAATACGGCTTTTGCAAGCTCCAGCTGCCCGGTCTCCAGGCGGCGGCCGATAGAAATATGGGGTTCGTCGCTGACTTCGATCAGATCAAATGCTGCCAGCGTCTGCACCACCTTACGCGCACGGTCCTTTAAGTAACTCCGCGCATGCACAGTGGGCGCAATATAATAAGCACCGGTGGGGAAGGAAGAAAAATGATCAAAATAAACGTATTGACTGCGTTCATACGCTAAAGCCTCCTGCAAAGCCAAAGTAGCGGCAGCAAGTTTTTTCTCATCCCCCTCAAAGGCACAAATCGTCACGTGTGCCCTGGAATTGCAGCTGTGGTACCAACCTTTCGTTTTATCCGGGAAGCGCTCGGCCAGTGCCTGTCGCAAACGCTGCTTGAGGTCATCGACCAAGGCCATCCCCACTTCGTCAGGCTGGAAGACAAACGAATATTTACTGATAGTAACTTCCATAACATGCAATCTCCTTTGATCAGTACGTAAGATACCAAATCCGCAGAAGATAACAAAATGGAGATGTCAACTTCCAATGAAAGCATATTTACCAGCCAATGCCATAATCCTCACCATTATTGCTGCTGCCGCCCCAGAATGTACCATGTTTGCGGTCAAAGTAAATCGCATTGATCGGGCCGCTGGTCCGTTCGCCAAGCTGTATGCTATAGCCCATGGTTTGGAGCTGCTCAATCACTTCTTTGGCTGTACCTTTGTCCAGAAGCAAACTGCCAGAACGGGGCTTTCGGTCATCGAGTTTTGTTCCGCCCAGGGACAGCCACAACTGGTTGCTGTTGATATTGGCTGCCTCGCTGGCCTCTTGGGCGGTCATCCCGAATTCAACCATATTTAAAAAGAACTGCAGGAGGTTTTGATCCTGGGTATCGCCCCCCTGCACGGCAAAGGACAGAAATGGTTCGCCATCCTTTAGCGCCAGGGACGGTGTCAGTGTCACTCTCGGTCGCTTGCCCGGCATGACGACATTGAAGGGATTGATCAGCGAATCGAGCACAAAGCTCTGCAGGCGCTGGCTCATGCCCACACCTGTATTGCCGGCGATACAGGCCGGCAGCCAGCCTCCACTGGGAGTGATGGATACTACCCAGCCCTCGGCATCAGCAGCTTCCACGCTCGTCGTGCCGCGCATGAGGCGGTCCATATACACACTATCGCTCGCAGATGAAGCCCAGATGGCGGTCTGTGCTGCAGATGCAGGTGATAGGACGCTCGCGTCGTGTTTCGGGACAAAATCCTTATTCAGCTCCGTTTTCGGAGCATAACGTTCACTTCGCTGCTGCAATAAAGCCGTGTAGGGGTTCTTGCGGCCCTCATACGGATAGGGGTCACCTGGCAGCACCTGGGGACTATTGCGCCGGGGATCGATCAAGGCGGCCCTGGACTTCGCATAAGACTCGCTCAGCAGACCACGGATCGGTGTGCGGGGCTGGAAATACGGATCACCATAATAGAAGTCCCGGTCGGCAAAGGCCAGGTTCATCACCTGGTATAAGGTATGGATATATGCCGCTGAATTATACCCCATAGCCTTCAGATCAAAATTTTTGAGCAACTGCAGGCTTTGGAGCAACGCCGGCCCCTGAGTCCATTCCTGCAATTTATAGACATCGATCCCCTTATAATTGACATGCAGCGGCTCTTCTTCCAAAGGTTTCCAGTTCGCTAAATCTTCCTTGGTGATCAGCCCTCCCTGTTCCGTGCTTCCGCGAACAAATTCATCGGCGATGTCCCCCCTGTAAAACCGGTCATAGGCAGCCATGATGGCCGCTTTTCGGTCTTTCCCAGCTGCGAGTGCCTGTTTCTCTGCCTCCACCAGCTTTGTCAGGGTCTCAAGCAGATCTTGCTGCACAAAGATCTCTCCTGCTTCGGGCGCCTCACGCTCCTGTCCTACATGCACCAAAAACACCTTCCTGCTGTAAGGCCATTGCTTGATCCGCGCTTTTCCACGCTCTATACTATTGGCCGTCTGTGCATCAATGGGATAGCCTGCCGCCATTTGCATCGCTGGGGCCAGCACTTCGGCGAGGCTCTTGGTGCCGTAATGGGCGAGCATATGACACAATCCGCCGGGAGTCCCCGGCGTCACCGCAGCAAGGGGTCCATATTCGGGGGGAAATTCGTAACCTTTGGAACGAAAGAAATCTACTGTTGCACCGCTGGGCGCAACTCCCAGGGCATTGATCGCAATGACTTTCTTTAGCTTTGGATGATAGATCAACGCCTGGGTCTCGCCACCCCAGCTCAATACATCCCACATGGTGCAGGTTGCCGCCAGCATCGCACAAGCGGCATCCACTGCATTGCCGCCTTGCTGAAATAGCTGCGCCCCGGCGGTCGCAGCCAACGGCTTGCCCGTGATTGCCATCCAATGTCTGCCATGCAAAGGGGGCTTTTGGGTACGCTGTGCCCGGCCCAGTCCCGGAACAGATACAGCTGCCAGCCCGATTAGGGCGGCTAATACAAACGGCTGTTGTCTTTTCATCGTCAATCTTATGTTAATCCCAGGTCCAGCGTCCGGCACCGGTATACCCTGAACGTATCTACCAGAACAAGATAAGAATTTTTTCATTTTTCACAGCTCTGCTTTTTCAAAGCAACATGAACAGAAACCAAGGCAGGATACAAAAAAAGAGCTCCGACCCTTGCGGAACGGAGCTCATTATACATTTGATAAAAGAATCGGATTACCAGTAAATGGAGTACAGCGCTGTCACCAGCAGAGCGACGATTAATGTACCGATTAAAAATGCTTTATGTGGCTTAAACATCGTTGTATCGACTTCCAAACCTTCAGGCACAACGCCACGCTTGTTGTCCAGCAGACTGATAATGATCATACCGACGATACAGATGGCAAAGACGAAGCCCATACGGTCCAAAAATGGAATCTCATAGATCCCGGTAGCCGGATTTGGCACCGAAAACCCTGTAGACGCCAGGAAGGAAAGATCGGCCCAGTCCGGCAGCTTTTTGAAGATGATCGACAGGATAAATCCGCCGATCGTTGCAAAGAGAGCTGCATTGGAGGTTGTTTTCTTCCAGAAGAAGCCCAGGATAAACATCGCAAAAATACCCGGTGAAACAAATCCGGTATACTCCTGAATATATTGAAATCCACCTTTTTTGTCGATACCTAAATGTGGAGCAATAATCACCGCCAAAATCATGGCCACGACGACCGTAAGCTTACCGATATTGACGAGCTTCTTGTCGGAAGCCTCCGTATTGAATACCTTTTTATAGATGTCAAGGGAAAAGATCGTAGCAATACTATTGGCTTTACCGGCGAGCGAAGCCACCACCGCAGCCGTCAGTGCCGCAAAGGAAAGTCCTTTAAGACCTGCCGGCAACAGGTTCAGCAATACTGGATAAGCATGGTCCGGATTGACCTCACCATGCTGCATCATCTCATTCTGGAACAAGCCATCTTTCCACATTACATAGGCCGCAATACCCGGAAGTACCACAATAATAGGCATCAGCAGCTTTAAGAATGCAGCAAACAGAATCCCGTTGCGGGCAGTCTTTAGATCAGCTCCCAGTGCCCGTTGTGTAATATATTGATTACAGCCCCAGTAGTTGAGGTTCACAATCCACATTCCACCGATCAGCACGGTTAATCCCGGAAGATCCAGGTAATTCTCGTTTTTGCGATCCAGAATCATATGGAAATGATCCGAGGCTTTTTCTGTCATCAAATGATAGCCTTGTAATATCCCTGATCCACCATAATGCTCAGATACCAGGTTCAGCGCGAGATAGGTCGTTGCGAGACCGCCCAATACCAGGAAAAACACCTGAATAATATCCGTATAACCGATTACTTTCATTCCGCCCAGTGTAATGACCACTGCAAAGATGGCAATCGCGTACATACAGGCGTCGAGACTGATGCCTGAGATACTGCTGACAGCAATTGCTCCAAGATAGAGAATGGAAGTCAAATTGACCACCACATAAAGCAGCAGCCAGAAGACGGCCATAATCATGGCTACAGTGCCGTTATACCGTTTGTGCAGGAACTGGGGCATCGTAAAGATTTTATTCTTCAGATAGACCGGAATAAAGAAGACTGCAACCACGATCAGGGTAATAGCAGCCATCCATTCATAAGTCGCAATGGCTAACCCCATTTTAAAACCTGATCCGCTCATGCCGATAAACTGCTCGGCCGAAATATTGGATGCGATCAAAGAAGCGCCGATCGCCCACCAAGTCAAGGAACCCTCGGCCAAAAAATAGTCTTTGGAACCGACCGATTCCGACTTTTTACGGTAATACACCCATAATCCATAACCTGCAACAATAACGAAGTATATCAGGAAAACGATGTAATCTTTTGTGCTTAAATAATTATTCATGTACTGGTAATTGGTTTAATTTGATCGCCTAATATAGAAATATTTTGAATAACTATATATATCTATTGATCAAATTTTCTAAATACTCCTGCTTACCGCTGACCGGCTGCGGCTCACCGAGTTCCACTGCCAGGTCTCTCAATTGCTCCAGAGTCAGTGCACCAGATTCAAATGAGGCACCAGATCCCTGATCAAAGGAAGCGTAGCGTTCGGCCCGGATTTTACGGTATTCGGAGTCTTCCAGGATACGCTCAGCAGTCAGCAGCGCACGTGCGAAGATATCCATACCACCAATATGCGCATAAAATAGATCTTGAGGATCGGTTGAGTTACGACGAATCTTTGCATCAAAGTTGACACCACCACCCTGGAAGCCACCACCTTCTAGGATAATCAACATCGACTCTGTCAGTTCATTGATATCGTTTGGAAACTGGTCTGTGTCCCAGCCGTTTTGGTAATCGCCACGGTTAGCATCGATAGAACCCAATTTTCCGGCATCTACAGCCACCTGCAGTTCGTGCTGGAAGGTATGGCCCGCCAATGTCGCGTGGTTCACTTCCAGATTCAGTTTGAAATCTTCCAGTAGATCGTATTGGCGTAGGAAGCCTAACACCGTAGCAGCGTCGTAGTCATATTGATGCTTGGTCGGCTCACAAGGTTTGGGCTCAATGAAGAAGGTGCCTTTAAATCCATTTTTACGAGCATAATCTTTAGCAAGGTGTAAGAATTTGGCAAGGTGTTCCTGTTCGCGCTTCATATTGGTATTGAGCAGGCTCATATAACCTTCCCTTCCACCCCAAAACACGTAGTTCTCTCCACCAAGAGCAATGGTCGCGTCCAGGGCCGCTTTCACCTGTGCAGCACCATGGGTCAGTACCTGAAAGTCCGGATTGGTTGCTGCACCGTTCATGTAACGGCGGTGACTAAACAGATTGGCAGTTCCCCAGAGGAGTTTCACCCCGCTGGCCTGCTGCTTTTCTTTCGCATAATCCACTATGGCCGCCAGTCTTTTTTCGTTCTCTAAGACATCGTCTGTATAATCGATCAGATCCACATCATGAAAACAGTAGTAAGGTATATTCATCTTAGTGATGAATTCAAATGCTGCATCCATTTTATCTTTGGCCCGTGTCAGCACGTCGCTGCTCGCATCCCAGGGGAACACATGCGTACGGCCACCAAATGGATCCGAACCGTCTCCATTGAAGGAATGCCAATAAGAACAGGCAAACTTAAAATACTCTTCCATGGTTTTCCCCGCAACGATCTGCTTGGGATTATAATACCGAAAGGCCAGCGGATTCTTGCTGTCTCTGCCTTCGAACTGAATCTGTTCAATTCCCTTGAAAAATTCTTTTTGTCCTTTAATTATATTCATCTTATTTTAAATTGATTTTTGTGTTCAATAATTCTTTCCATTGCTGATAATACGTTTCATAGACATCGACCTGCTGTGGTTCAACAGTGTACACCGGTTTTAGTGAATGAAAGGCATCTTTTGCATCGCTGTAATAGCCGCTTCCTATCCCTGCACCTAGAGCAGCGCCGACGCTGCCATCGTGATCAAAGATTTCGACCGGCACGCCAGTGGCGCCCACAAATGACTTCCGGAATACTTCACTCAAAAAAAGGTTTGTATTTCCGGCGCGGATCACCTCAGGATAAAAGCCGTTTTCGCGCATAATATCCAGACCGTAGCGGAAGGCAAAGGCAATTCCTTCCTGTATGGCACGCAAGATGTCGCTTGTGTCATGTCTGTTGAGATCTATGGAAGCGATCGACGCTCCGACCAGCTGGTTATGCAGCATGCGTTCGGCGCCGTTACCAAAAGGTATGACCTGTACCCCTTTGCTGCCGACCGGCGATGTGGCTGCCAGTGCATTGATCTGGTCATAGGAAAGCTCCTTCCCGAACAGTTTTTTGCCCCAGCTGTTCATGATGCCGGTCCCGTTGATGCAAAGCAGCATACCGGTACGGATCTCATCAGCACTGTAATTGACGTGGGCAAAGGTATTGACGCGTGATTCGGGATCAGCAATCAGCTGATCGCTAACACCGTATATCACCCCGGAGGTTCCGGCCGTGGCCGCGACTTCGCCGGGCTGCAGCACATTCAGCGACAGCGCATTATTGGGCTGGTCGCCAGCTTTATAATTAATGGTCACTGAGTCCGAAAGGCCCAGTTCGGCCGCTACAGCTTTGCTAATGGTACCATGCTCCGAAAATACGGGTCTGATTTCGGGAATAATCTGCTTATCGAAACCGTAATAGTCCATCAGCGACGTGGACAGGCTATTCTGTTCAAAGTCCCAAAATATCCCTTCCGAAAGTCCGGAGATCGAACTGCTGATGCTACCCGACAATTTCATCGCGATAAAGTCGCCCGGCAACATGATCTTATCAATCTGTTCATAAATAGCGGGCTCGTTGGCTTTGACCCAAGCTAATTTGGAGGCGGTAAAATTGCCCGGAGAATTGAGATGATGCTGCAGATTGAACGTTTTTCCCAAAGCATCAAAAGCGGCATTCCCCAATCCCACAGCTCTACTGTCACACCAGATGATGGCATTACGCAAGGGCCGCTGCTGCTTGTCCACAACGACAAGTCCGTGCATTTGGTAAGCAATTCCAATAGCCGTAATAGCTTTAGGGTCATACAATCCTGATGCATTCGCCTTCCAAAGCGCCTGCTTAAAATAGGCCCACCAATCCAGGGGATCCTGCTCGGCCCAATTGGGCTGCAGTGAAATAATCGGCGCTTCGGTTTCAGGATATTGCACCGAACAGACTTTGCGCTGGGATGATGCCTCTACTATGGAGACCTTGACCGAAGATGTACCGACGTCTATACCTAACAAATACATGGTAATTTCTTAACTGGTTATAAATTTTAAAAACGGCGACGTTATTGCAACCGGTTGCATAAAAGTAGGGGATGTTTCTGAAATTTCCAAAAATTAAATAAAAATTATTTATTTTGGAGCGTGAATAAAAAAACGACCATATATGACATCGCACGAGAGCTTGGCATTACGGTATCTACCGTCTCCCGTGCACTGAATAATGTACCTACCATTAGTGAGGCGACAAGACAGCTGGTATTGAAGAAAGCGAAAGAACTGAATTACAGTGTCAATAAAATTGCATCTTCCCTATCTTCAGGCAAGTCCAATACCATTGGTGTCATCGTGCCTACCATGCAGATCCATTTTTTTGCGGAGGCGGTTCACAGTATCGAAAAAGAACTCAAGAAACATCGGTACAGCCTTCTGCTGTATCAGTCAAACGAGTCTTATGCCGACGAGGTCAACGGTGTCAAAACCCTGTTGGAAGCACAAGTGGATGGCATTATCGCGTCTCTTTCGCTGGAGACCCAGCAGACAGCGCATTTTCAGGAAGTCATCAGACAGGGTAAGTGCCTGATTATCTTTGACCGTACGCATCAGGATATCCAGGCCCCTGTTGTCAAACTCGATGATTTCGAGGCGGGGTATCTCGCGACCAGACATCTGATCGACCAAGGCTACCGCAATATCGGCTTTATAACAACCAATAAGGAGATTACCATTTTTAAAGATCGGGTCCGGGGATTTGAGGCGGCACTGCAAGACGCAGGTATACCACGACATGAAAACCTGATCGTCCGCGGTAATCTGTCCATCGAAGCGGGTATCAAGGGGACCGGGCAACTGTTGCAGTCGCCTATCAAACCGGATGCAATTATCGGCGGTGATGATTTTACGGCCGTTGGTATCATGCAGGCACTTAAAGCCCAGCAGATCAATATTCCGGCAACGGGCGTCATTGGATTTGCAAACCAGAGGTTTTCATCCTTCATCACCCCTACACTTTCCAGCATCGATCAGCAGGCCAATAAGATGGGGGAAGAATGTGCTAAGCTTTTCCTAAAGATGGTGAAACAAAAAGACCCCTATGCAGCAATTGAGCAGGTGGTACTGAATCCCATTTTGGTCAAAAGGGAATCAACTGCGAGAAATCAGCAGTCATAACCCCGCCATACCTGCCGCAGCTTTAAACCCAACAGATTACTGAACCATTCAATACGAAAGACATGAAAACACTCCTGCTATTCTTAGGAATCCAAATGGCACTGACAAGCAGCCTGCTGGCCCAAAAACACAGCATACAGCTGCTCAATCAGGAACGTAGCAGCAGTTACCGCGGACTGAGTGTTGTCGACGACCAAACGCTCTGGGTAAGCGGCAGCAAAGGCACGGTAGGCCTGAGCACCGATGCCGGAAGGAATTGGCAATGGATCAATCCCATCGGTTATGAAAAAATAGATTTCAGGGATATTGAAGCTTTTGATGAAAATACGGCCCTGATTATCTCTGCAGGTTCGCCGGCGCTGGTATTACGTACGGCCGATGGTGGGCGTACATGGCAGGAAGTTTTTAAAGATACACGGCCTGAAATTTTTTATGATGGCTTTGCATTCACCACAAAGGGACTGGGCATCGCCTTTGGAGATGCCATCGACGGTAGGATGCCCTTATTGCGAACTGTCGATTTTGGCAAAACCTGGGAAGATATTTCCGACAATTTAACCTTTGCCATTGCTCGCGGCGAAGCGGGCTTCGCCGCGAGCGGCACTTCCATCTTCTGCAACGAAAAGGGACATTTCTGGATCGCTACAGGCGGAACAGTCTCACACATCTATCATAGCCTCGATCAGGGGGATACCTGGCAACGCTACGCCTGCCCGATCCTGCAGGGCCAGAACAGCACGGGCCCATTCTCCATTGCATTCCGTTCGCCCAAAACAGGCATCGTCGTTGGCGGAGATTATACTGCTGCCCAAAAAAACGAGAAAGCCTGCTTCCTCAGCACAGACGGTGGAAAAAGCTGGACTGCCCCGCAGCAGCCTCCTTCGGGCTACAAATCGTCTGTCATTTATAGCTCCGCAAAGCAGCTGATCTGTACGGGTACCTCGGGAACAGACCTCTCGGCGGACAGCGGCCGGTCATGGCAGCCTATATCGGACGAAAGTTATAACGTCGTACAACGCGCTAAAAAAGGCAAAGCTGTTTTCCTCGCGGGAGATAAGGGAAAAATAGCGAAGCTGCATCCATAAGCAGGCTCCGCTTTTCTGTTTTATCTCCGCGAGAGACGCGACTCTTCGAGATCCAGGGAATATTCGAGCTCCTTGATCACCTCGCTATCGTAAGCCTTGGTCGACTTCATCCTCGCCAGCCCTTCGCGACGTAATGCCAGCAGTTCGAGCATAATTTTAATATATAATCCCCGAACTGCCGAAAGCTGTGCCCGTGTATCTTCTTCTTTTGCACGTTCGGATGCATTGACACTGCGAATGATCTGCTCTTTCACCCGGGCAATGGTTTCGTATTCCATCATCTCCTTGGCATAATGCTTATCCAGGTAAGCAATGGACTCCTTCCCGAGTTTGACCCGGATTTCATCCATCTGCTCTTCCGCCGGCACCTGCTCGTCCACTTCATCTATTTTGATCAGCCGGATCAGCAGCGGCAGGGTAAGTCCCTGAAATACCAACGTCACAAGAATGACGACAAAAGTAATGAATAGGATCAGATTGCGGTGCGGAAATGCTGTTCCATCGTACAACGTCAACGGTATGGCCAGCGCAGATGCCAGCGAAACTACTCCCCGCATACCTGCCCAGCCGACGATTAGCGGCAGTTTCCAGCCGGGGCTTTTTTCTCTCCGCCGAACTCGTCCCGAAAGCATCCGTGGGACAAAGGCAGACAGGTAAACCGCCACCAGACGCAGTACAATAACAATTACGCAGATGGCCAGTGCATAATCAATCGCTTCCTCCATCGAGTATTCGCCCAGACCGTCAATGATAACTGGAAGCTCGAGTCCGATCAAAATAAATACAAAGCCGTTGAGCAGGAAACCGACGGTCTCCCAGACCTCTGTAGTCTGGATACGAGTATGATAGTTCAGGTAGTCTCCGGCCCTGAATGACAGAAACAGCCCTCCGCTCACGACCGCCAGCACGCCCGACCATTCAAAATGCTCCGCGACAATATACATCAGATAGGGCGCAATAAGCGTGATCGGTGTCGTTATACTTGAAGACTTGGCTACATAACGCAAAAAGAAATAGAGGATATGACCGATGACCAGGCCGACCACCACCCCCATAATCGAGAGTACCAGAAACTGTGTTGTCGCCGTCCCCATGGCAAATTGGCCAGTAAGAATAGCTATGGAAGCAAATCGAAAGACCGTCAGCGAAGCTGCATCATTGACCAGGCTTTCCCCTTCCAATATGGTGATACCCCGTTTAGGCATGTTTACACCTTTCAGTACCGAGCTCGCGGCCACCGCATCGGGTGGTGAAATAATGCCGCCAAGCAAAAAGCCCAAAGCTAGCGTAAAGCCGGGGATAATACTCACCGAGAAATAAGCGATAGCCAGGGAAGTGAAAAACACCAGCCCAAAACCCATAATAAAAATCGAACGACGCCATTTCAGGAAATTGTCCCAGTTGGTATACCAAGCTGCCTCAAACAGTAAGGGTGGCAAAAATACCAAAAATACAATGTCAGGATCAATACTGATGACCGGTGCTCCGGGTATCAAAGAAACTCCCAAGCCACCAATGACCAGCAAGATCGGATAGGAAATTTTCAGCCGCTGGCTCAGGACAAACAGCATCGCCATAAAGAAAAATAACACCATAACCAGCAGCAGGTTGTTGTGAACCTGCTGCCCCAGCTTTCCGCCAATAGCGGCTTTCACCTCCTGATAAGGAGCCAGCATGGATAGGTTGTACTGCCGGATTGTCCAGGCACTGTCGGCTTTGCTCAGCACACCGGTACCGCGAAAAAACTTGGTATTTATCTTGAACGTTTCGTCAAACCAGGCAGTGGTACTGTCCTTGTTAAAATAGAGATGTCTAGGCTCGTAGGTATAGGTCCAGGCCTGCTTGGGGTCGAAGTATTGGCTGGAAAAGGCCGCACTATGCTCCTTATCCCAACGGTCCTGCCTGTCGGTCCCCAAAATAACAGCGTCAGCCGACAGAGACTGAACAAATGGTCCGAATTTGACTTCCCCCGCTGTTTTATGCCAGGCGTCCAACGTCGTATTGACCTCATCGGCAGGCTGCTGCGCAGCAAGCGGAAGTGCAAAAAGAAATAAACTCAAAAAACAATGAATCGTTATCCCGATCTTTTTAATCATAAATTATTACGCCATTTATCGTTTGTGAAAATACCTTCCATAAAACAAAAAGCTGCAATGTAGCAGCTTTTTGTCCTTATTTAATGATCTCTTCGATCTCAGCAATGATCTTCTGTGCAATCTGTTCAGCCGCTTCCGGAGTCGGTCCTTCAGAATAAATCCGGATAATCGGTTCAGTATTCGATTTACGGAGATGCACCCATTCCTCTTCAAAATCAATTTTCAGACCGTCAATGGTGCTATGCTGCTCATGCTTGTATTTCTCCTGCATTTTGGCAAGAAGGTTGTCAATATCCAGGTCCGGAGTCAACGTAATTTTATTCTTGGACATGAAATATTGTGGCAAAGACGCCCTGTATTCAGAGGCTTTCTTACCCAATTTGGCCAGATGAGTCAGGAAAATTGCCACACCCACCAGCGCATCACGGCCATAGTGTGAGGCAGGATAGATCACTCCCCCGTTGCCTTCACCACCGATGACAGCATCCACTTCTTTCATTTTGGTAACCACATTTACTTCTCCGACAGCAGCAGCATAATACTCGCCCCCGTGCGCCCTTGTTACATCGCGCAGTGCACGTGTAGAAGATAAATTGGACACTGTATTTCCTTTTTTATGCTGCAACAGATAATCTGCTACTGCCACCAGCGTGTACTCTTCGCCAAAGAGCTCACCGTCTTCCATCATAAACACCAATCTGTCCACATCCGGATCAACGGCAATTCCCAGATCAGCTTTGTTTTCCAGCACCGCCGCCGATAAATCGGTCAGATGTTCCTTTAAAGGTTCGGGGTTATGCGGAAACCGACCATTGGGCTCGCAATGGATTTTATAAACGGTCTGTACACCTAGAGCGTCAAGCAAGGCGGGGATGAACGTGCCGCCCGTACTATTTACCGCATCTAATGCTATTTTGAAATTAGCAGCTTTTACCGCCTCTTTATCGACGTATTCCAGTGCCAATACGGCATCTACGTGTTTTTGCAAATACGAATAATCTTTATGCACTTGTCCAAGTTGCTCAACAGCTGAAAAATCAAAATCCAGCGACTCGCCCAGCGCCAGCACTTCTTTGCCTTCTGCATCTGATATAAACTCACCTTTCGCATTCAGAAGCTTGAGGGCATTCCACTGGCCGGGATTATGCGAAGCCGTTAGGATAATCCCCCCTGCCGCCTGCTCCATGGGCACAGCAATTTCAACTGTAGGCGTAGTGGACAGGCCCAGATCAATGACATCAACTCCGATGCTCTGCAATGTGCCGATCACCAGATTGCTGACCATTTCGCCAGATACACGTGCATCCCGGCCGACCACGATCTTCTTGATACCGCTTTGCTGCACGATGATCTTTCCATATGCAGCTGTAAATTTAACAATGTCTATCGGAGTCAGTCCTTCTCCTGCACGACCACCTATCGTACCCCGTATCCCAGATATTGATTTAATTAAAGTCATTTTCTTCGAATTGATTAACGTGTAAATTTAGCATTATGGCAATAAAATATCGAATTAAAATGATAAATATTGAATATTTACCGTATCTTTGTTGCAACAAAGTTGTTTTTGAAAGAAACAATCGTTTGCAATGAAATTATTTTTACTTTTGAAAAGCGAGTTTTAAAAGTTTGGGAATTTCATTGTAATCAGCAGCATTTATGATTCAACAATTAGTACACATCGATCAGGAAATTTTTCTGGCCATTAATCAAGGCTTGAGCAATCCCGTATTTGACTGGTTATTGCCTATCCTGCGCAACCCATATACCTGGGCTCCGCTGTATCTCTTTCTGATCATTTTTTTCATTAAGACTTATGGAAAAACAGGTATTCTAATTGTGGCGATGACGTTAATTACGTTTGGCATTTCTGACGGTATTTCATCCCATCTGATCAAGAAGACCGTGAAACGGATCAGGCCCTGCAATGATGTGGAGTTTAAAGAAAACGTGAATATCCGCGTACGCTGCGGCTCGGGATTTAGCTTTACTTCCTCACATGCAGCCAATCATTTTTCGCTGGCATTCTTCTGGATCGTTCTGTTCCGCAGAAGATGGAAGCATGTGCTCTGGCTCTGTATCGTGTGGGCAGCCCTCATTTCGGTGTCCCAGATCTATGTTGGCGTGCACTATCCGTTTGACATACTCTGTGGATCTGCCTTGGGTATACTGGTCGGACTGGCAACAGGCTATCTGTTCAAACGTTTTGTACCAAGCTTTTTTAAAACTGAACAAGCATAATGAATTCAATCTTATTGATTTTAATTTTATTCGTACCTGCATTTGCAAGTGGGATAGCGGTATTTTTCGTACAGAAAAAAGGTACCAATTTTTTGAAATTGATTCTTTCCTTTAGTGGGGCCTACTTGTTCTCCATCACAGTATTGCACCTGATCCCGCATGTCTATCAATCCAACAATACCTCACCCGAGGTATTGGGTATCTATGTACTAGCCGGATTTTTGTTTCAGCTTTTTCTCGAACAGTTCTCTCAGGGGATCGAACACGGCCATATCCAGACCGCCGATGAACATGGCCATCAGCATAGCCACAGTTTTCCGATCGGGATCATGTTCAGCCTATGTCTACATGCATTCCTCGAAGGAATGCCCTTGGCCGCAACACATCAGACCGAGCTGGCGCTGGGCATTTCCGTACACCATATCCCCGCAGCTTTTGCGCTGGGAAGCATCCTGATCAGTACTCACCTCAAAAGAAATACCATTATCATCACGCTGGCCTTGTTTGCTGCAATGACACCTTTCGGCTTTTTATTGAGTAAGGCTATCAGTGCAGGCGAGGTAGGCGACATCCAACAGTACTTCGACAAGATCATGGCTGTGGTAATCGGTATATTTTTACATATATCCACTACAATATTGTTCGAATCGGGCTCTATCGATCATCATAAGTTCAATAAAAAGAAGATGATTGCCGTCATTGCCGGGGTGGCTATTGCACTGGCGAGTTTTGCTTTTGGCGGTCACGACCATGCACATGACCATCAGGAGCATCATGATCACGATGGTCATGACGGGCACGAACATCATGATCATGTGCATTAACTAGCCTCTCAGCTTATCGAGCAGTTCGCTGAGCTGCAACGCTTCCGCAGCAGTGATCCGGCCAGGAAGGATATCCTGCATCAACATGGGTTCTTCGAGATTCTTCAGTATCTTCAGGCCTTTATCCGTAATGACTAGGTCCACAGCCCGCTTGTCGCCACCCGACTGACAGCGGGAGACAAGTCCCTTGCTGACCATTCGGTCAATCATACGTGAAATATCGGGCGTGGTGCTCAGCATTCTTGATTTGATGAGGTTGTTGGTGGCTGGCTTAGGATATTGACCCCGGAGAATACGCAGTACATTGAACTGCTTCAGCGTAATACCCTCCTTTGCCGCCCGCTGTTCCAGTTCATTGTTGATCCAGTTGTACGTATATAAAATATTGACCGTACAACGATGCCATTCATTGCTGAATTTACTTGCCTTGATTTCGTCCTCAATCTTCATTTTGGTTGATAATTAATCATTTTTAGTCGTAAATATAGCTGTTTTTTGCGCTAAATACATAACTATGACATTAGAATCATTCTAAATGACGGAAAAAGCTGTATATTTGAAGCATATCAAAAAACAGGCAAATGCGTAACAGAAATAGCTTAGACAGGCTAAAAAAAGGGGAAAAAGCGGTGATTATTGATTTTGATTCGCACGATATTCCAGCTAAATTTTTCGAGCTGGGTTTTATACCCGGTACTGAAGTTGAAGTGAAACATATCGCTCCAATGAACGGTCCCATATGTTTAAATATTATTGCTAATAACGCCTTGATTGCAATCCGCAGATCAGAAGCTAAAGTCATCCTTATCGATCAGAAATAATGAATAACCCGATTATTGCACTTTTGGGTAATCCAAATGTGGGTAAAACCTCTCTTTTTAACCGGATTACAAAATTAAATCAGAAAGTAGGGAATTATCCCGGCATCACGGTCGAAAAGCGTGAAGGACAAGTCAAAGCCAACAACAAGATATACCGCATTATTGACCTTCCGGGTACGTATACGCTCTTCCCGAGCTCTATGGACGAAGAAGTAGTCTTCAACACCTTGGTCAACAAAGGCAACAGCTTTAGGCCCAACCTAGTTGTTGTTGTCTCTGAACCGACCAACCTGAAACGGTCTATTATCCTCTATCAGCAGGCGCGCGAACTTGGCCTTCCGGCGATCTTCGTGATCAACATGATTGATGAAGCCAAAGAAAAAGGAATACACATCGATATCCCGAAGCTCGAACAGCTGCTGAACACCAAGGTTTATGAAACCAATGCCCGTACAGGGCAGGGTATTGATCAGCTGATCAAGAATTTCGACGCTGTGCCACCGATGTATATCAGCAATTTTAGCCTGCCTGCAGCCGCCAATGAGGCACTGGAAGAAACAAAACGACTATTTCCGCTTGACACGGAATACCATACCTGGCAGTATCTCGCCAAGGGCGAAGTTTCTTTTCTCTCCAAAGAAAAGAATGATGCTATTCAGCGCATCCGCGACAAATATGCGCTACAGGCCCAGAAGCTGCAAAAGGAAGAAGCAATCTCACGAAGTAAATCCCTGGACAGCAGCCTGTCCGAAATTTATAGGAAGGATGACACGGCAAACAAGAACAAGACCAGCAGCATTGACAGCATCTTGTTGCACCCCGTTTTGGGCTATATGATCTTCTTTGGCATCCTATTCCTGATCTTTCAGGCCATCTACACCTGGTCGGGCCCTGCAATGGACTTTATCGATGGGCTCTTTGGTGATCTGGCAGCCTATATACAGACCACTCTTCCTGCCGGTCCGCTCACAGACCTGCTGAGCAACGGTATTATCAAAGGTATTGGTGGTATCGTGATCTTTATACCGCAGATCGTCATTCTGTATATTTTTATTTCCATTATGGAAGAGACCGGCTATATGAGCCGCGTGGTATTCCTGATGGATCGCTGGCTCAGGCCTTTTGGACTGAATGGCAAATCCGTCATTCCGCTGATATCCGGTGTAGCCTGTGCCGTACCTGCAGTGATGTCGGCTCGCAATATCGAAAACACAAAGGAAAGGCTTGTAACTATCCTGGTGACACCTTTCATGACCTGTTCGGCGCGCCTGCCGATCTATATCGTATTGATCGGCCTGGTCATCCCCGACACAAAATTTGCCGGATTCCAGCTGCAGGGAATGGTCCTGTTCGCCATGTACCTATTAGGTATTTTTGCAGCTTTACTTTCAGCAATCATTTTGACAAAGGTGATCAAATCAAAGCACAAATCCTTTTTGATATTTGAACTTCCGACGTATAAATCTCCCGACTGGAAAAACGTAGCGTTGAACGTATGGGAAAAAGCCTCCAGTTTCGTATTCGGCGCCGGTAAGATTATCCTGGCCATCTCAGTGATACTCTGGGCACTGGGCAGCTTCGGGCCAAATGACAAATTCAGCAAAGCCGAAGAGTATGTCAAGCAAAACAATCCGAATCTTTCCGACGAGGATCTCGACCATGAAGTATCGTCCTACCGCCTCGAGCATTCTTTCTTAGGCTATCTTGGCATGGCTATTGAACCTGTTGTCGAGCCGTTGGGTTATGACTGGAAAATGGGTATCGGTCTGATATCCTCCTTTGCAGCACGCGAAGTGTTTGTCGGCACCATGGCAACAGTATACAGCCTTGGCGATGAAGTTGATATTGAAGATGAAGCAACCAAAACGACAGTGCTCAGTAAAATGCGGAACGAGATCAACCGCAACACAGGCTTACCGGCCTATAATTTTGCTTCTGGAATATCACTGCTGCTTTTCTACGCTTTTGCGATGCAATGCATGAGTACCATAGCAGCGGTAAAAAGGGAAACTGGCTCCTGGAAATGGACGTTAATTCAGGTAGGCTTTATGACGGGACTGGCTTATTTCAGTGCTTTAGTAGCTTATCAGCTATTGAAATAACCTTATCAGAACACGGATAAAAATGATAATATAAAAATAAACTCCCATGGATAATTTAACAGTACAATATCTCATCGTTGGAATTTTGGTGTTGGTGGCCGTATGGTATGTCGTTAGGAATATCCAGAAATCACTCAAAGGTAAATCCGGCTGTTCCAAGGGCTGTGGATGCAGCTGCTCTACCCCGGAAAAAACCCAAAAAGCAAATTAATTTATCTCTAAATGTATCATTTGCAAACAATATTTCGTTTTTGGTTAGAGTGGCCAAAAATCACACTAGCTACTACAACAAAGAGACCGTCTCATAAATAATGATGAGGCGGTTTTTTATTTAGTACAATTTTGAAATTATCCCTGATCGTCAGCAAATGCGGCAAAGCAAGTTCAGTGATCCTTTTTTTGAAAGAATACGAAGCAATAATCTCATCCACCGCAAAAAGGACGGACAACGTACGTAAAATATTAAGGGTTTTAGTAACTTTATGGCTTGGTACAGCAGTTCATTTGTAGCATCCACGCACATATGATATAATCAGATAAGCGATCGGCATACGATGGAGCTCAATGTCCAGGGATAGAAACGGTAACCGTATTAACCATACAGATGGAGAAACAGCATAATAAAAACTCAAAACAATTAAGGAGAGGACTGCAAAATAGACATATTCAGCTCATCGCATTAGGCGGAGCCATTGGCACAGGACTCTTCCTGGGTATTGGAAAGGCCGCCACGTTAGCGGGGCCGGCCGTGATCCTCGGCTATGCATTCGCAGGAATAATCGCTTTCTTTATTATGCGGCAGCTTGGCGAAATGGTGGTTCAGGAACCTGTCTCGGGCAGCTTCAGTTATTTCGCCAATAAGTACTGGGGGCCCTTTGCCGGCTACGCTTCGGGCTGGAATTATTGGGTACTCTATATTTTGGTCAGCATGGCAGAACTGACCGCCATCGGTGTATATGTGCAGTTCTGGTGGCCAGAGATCCCGTTATGGGGATCAAGCTTGTTTTTCTTCTTTGCAATCAACGCCCTCAACCTCGCCTCCGTAAAAATTTATGGTGAAACTGAATTCTGGTTTTCCATCATCAAGGTTGTTGCCATTATCGCAATGATTGTTTTTGGAGCTTACCTGTTGATCAGTGGTACAGGTGGCGAACAGGCGAGCCTTAACAATCTCACGGCCCATGGCGGCTTTTTTCCCAAAGGCTGGTTTAACCGGGCCCCGGACGGAAGTTATGAAGGACTGCTGGCCGCGATTGCACTGATTATGTTTTCTTTCGGTGGGCTTGAATTGGTCGGCATCACTGCAGCAGAAGCTGAACATCCCGAAAAAAATATTCCCAAAGCAACCAATCAGGTAATCTACCGCATCCTGATCTTCTATGTTGGTGCATTGGTCATCTTGTTTTCATTAACTCCCTGGACGAATATCACCCCTGACACCAGTCCTTTTGTGCTGGTATTCGATAAACTTAAGGGTTTTGAATTCAGCTTGTTCGGCAATACCTTCTATTTCACAAAAATTATCGCCAACGCACTCAATCTCATTGTGCTGACAGCCGCACTGTCGGTTTACAACAGCAGCGTCTATAGCAATAGCCGGATGCTCTATGGCCTGGCTGAGCAAGGCAATGCACCAAAATTCCTCTCCAGACTCAACAAAAACCATGCACCTACCCATGCTATTTTGGTTTCGGCGCTATTCGCCGCCATCTGTGTGTTCATCAATTATGTTGCTCCTAAAAATGCATTGGAAATACTGATGTCACTTGTCGTCTCCTCGCTCATTATCAACTGGCTGATGATTTCCGTTACTCACCTTTATTTTAGAAAGAACAAACAGCAGACAGAAGAGCACACCAAATTCCCTTCATTTCTGTATCCATGGAGCAACTATATCTGTCTGATTTTTCTGCTTGCTGTCCTTGGCATCATGTGGATTACCGGCATGAAGCTGCCTGTTGAACTGATTCCGGTCTGGTTACTGTTATTGTATATCAGCTATATCGCAATCAAAAATACAAAGGGGAAGCAATAGCTAGGGAGACCAGATTAGCAGCGGCAGAGCTGTTAATATCGAGTTAGACTACCTGCCTTGTGCCGTCCAGCTGGCAAACCAAAGGGCTAAAACAGCCCCAGTTGGGTACCAGCATCCGGCAGACTAAAGAGATCCCGTCTTAATGCCGGCAGACACCCGCCGTTCATATACTTTTGGACCGACAGTTTAAACAGCCGCTGCAGACTTTCAGCCATATTGCCGTCTCCCCTTATGCGCCGGCCAAAATCACTGTCATTGATCTTGCCGCCGTGGCAGGCCTCAATCCAATGCAGGACTTTTTCTGCACGGTCAGGATAATTCTGATAAAGCCAGTCCTTAAAAATATCACCGATCTGTCCATTGAGCCGGACGATGGTATAAGAGGCTGTCACCGCCCCCGCATCTGCTGCTGAGCGGATTAATTCTGCAATCTCGTCACTATTGATACCCGGAACGATCGGCGCCATCATCAGCATCACGGGCACACCTATCCGCGTCAATCCCTCGATCAGCTTGAGACGGGCAGCTGCCGTTGCTGTCCTGGGCTCCATTTTTTGCCGCACTTCCTCTCGCAGTGAATTGATCGTAACCGCCACCGACACCAGGTTGAGTGCTGCAAGCTCCGCTAGCAGATCAAAATCTCTCCGCATTAACACATTCTTACTGATGATGGAAACAGGATGCCTATACTTGACCATAAGTTCCAAAATAGAGCGCGTGATTCCCAGTTTACGTTCGATGGGCTGATAACAATCAGTATTTCCCGAAAGCATGATCAGGTCCGGCTGATAGCTCCGCTTCCGGAATTCATGCTCGAGCAGCTGGACAGCGTTGTGCTTGACCAGAATTTTCCGCTCAAAATCAAGTCCCGCACTGAATCCCCAGTATTCATGTGAATTGCGCGCATAACAATAGATGCAGCCATGTTCACAGCCTTGGTAAGGATTAATCGAACGTTCAAAACGCAAATCCGGACTATTGGACTTTGATATGATCGATTTGGGATGTGTAGCTATAAACTGCGTTTTCTCTGTCCCCAGAAATTCCTCATCAAGCCCTTCTATATGCTCCTGTACATATTGACTGGAAAAAAATTTGTTATTGGGATTGACCTGTGCCCCCCGCCCCTTAAAATATGATTCTGATGGATTCATGGATTAAAATTACTAATAATTTTAGTAATTTCCCCAAAAAAATGTCATTTTATTTAGTCATAAGGAAGCCCTTCACTACCCTCATCCCCACCGTTTTTCATCAATTCGTGAATACGGTTTTCCAACACAGCTTTATGCCATTCGTCAACGATGTTGTAAACTTTATCCAAGGCATCTTTCTTTGGGCCGGAAAGTACAGCTTCTGTAATGCGATTCACAAAGCCTGCATACCGCTTCAAGTACTTTTCATCTTCTAAGTTTTCCAGAACACAGGTAATTGTAAACAAATTTGCCCATCGATCCGGATCAAATGGATTGGAGAAATATAGCCCCAGATCTACATGATTCAAAAATTGCTGTACCAGTTGTTCCACTGTCAAACCAAAGATATCACACACCTGCGACACAGGCTTTGGAACTGTAATTTGTTCTAAACTTTTCATCGTATTGTCGTTTTGTTCATTTCATTGTAATTTTCTAAAAACCGGTCCCGATAGATTTCAATGCGATCGGACAACCGGTAAAATAGAAAATAGCGCATCTTGAATTCTTGCAAGTCACACAAAAAATTCTTAAACCCCAAGCTATTTATGTGCCCGGCATCAGCTAGATCACCATAACCGCTCTGTACCCGGAGATATAGCCCCAATATCGGATTATGTTCAGTTTCATCGAGATGAACCCTAGCATACAGATCAGCCAAAGACACCCTTTGCATGATTGCATTTAATACGGGTATTGCTGGACAATTATGGATCATGCTCCATATCCGAAAATCACGGTTGAGGCGTATTGGAGTTTCTTCGTCCAAGTAGAGGGTAGGTCTTATCTTTACTTTCGAACTCATGATTAAAAACAGTTTATCTATAGTTTTCCTGGCCCGTCTCCGCTTCGCATTCCACGAATAATTACGATTCATGGCGAGTTTAAAAAGCTGTTTATATAAAGGAAAACACTGTCCCGCACTATCCTCATAGGAATAATTGGTTTTATAACCTCCCATTTTCTCTAACTCATCTTCTGCTTCCGCAAGGCCCTTTGCAACCAGGTCATACACAGAATCCTCTGCGGCAAAAACATTAACAAAGGCAAAGTGATCGATTAATAACTGTAAAAAATCCGCTACCTGGATGCCAAAAGCTTCACAAGCTATACGGAAGTCCATAGGTACGTCCAGAACCTCTTTATTTATTCTATTTTCCATTTTTGAATTATTTGTGCATAGTAAAACGATAGCCATAACTCCGCCTTTTTGTCCGCTTCAGGGGAGCAGTCCCTTTCCTACCCCATAATTTATCCAATTCAGTCTTTAATTGTTTCGGCTGAAAATGGCTACTGACATGTGTTCTTAACACGTTGAAAATCTCCAGCGCTGTAATATATCCCGTAAAACGACCATCCTTCATAAACATATCTATTATTATTCCGGCTTGTCTTAGTTCTTCTTTTACAGAATTTGAGGCCGATTGCTCCCTCCACTTTCCATCTTCCTCGGTCAGATCAAATACAGATATACTCTCCCGTTCATTTACATACCGCTCCATACGATAGCGAATCAGATGCCCTTCTACATTTATACTATGCTTATATGTGAACTTTGAAGTGCCCTTTACCGAAGTCATCAACAGGTTACCTTCGGGCATAACCTGCAACAGCTTCCCCATTAATTCAACACTGTAATCGAACACGACAAAACGCTCCAGATTACCTATAAAGTCATCATCCTTCCCGAGCAAAAAAGACAGTTCTTCTGCCGACCACCCCCTACTGATCCTATTGATCAGGATACAATACAAAAAATTGATGTATTGAGGCTTACAGGCCATCGTATAAGTTTCAAACTGTTTTTCCATATTTTCAATCAATTTGATTTCCAAAACACCATCAAGTGCGCTTAGACATTATTCCCAATACTCTAGCTACATTAAAATTCCCACTGAGCGCAATTTTATGATTGATCGCTCTTGAGCAGTAAATCTTTAAATAGTATTATTAAATACATTTAAATAGATTATCTATACAAATATACAAATTAAACAAACAAAAAAAATAAAATTGTAAATATTTTCTATACAAATGGAGATAAAATAAAAACACGGAAGTTATCAGAAAATAATAATTTGCTCAGGTGCAATAAGCGGAAGCTATCCCATATTCATCTATGGATAACGTCCTGCACATTCACATACTAAGCGCCTCCAGTCCGACTTGAGTCCGTGTTCACTCCGTGTTGACAGCGACTGTATCACGCTCACAACCTGATATTATTTCCGGGACACCGCGTACATATTGTCTTTCTCCACCGAACCTACACTATCTTCACTGTAGCTATAGCGAGTCATACGGGTATCATTGTCATTTTTATAATCATGAAGTACCAGCAATTTCAAAATTCATAAATACCAGTACATTCCTTTTTTAAATGCGGCAAAAGTTATAATAAATTGCTTTTCAGCAATTTAAAAAACTAACTTTAGGTATGGCTATCATTGAAAATGGATATTTGAGAGGTCAGATCGGGAATTTGATCAATCGTAAAGTTGGCAACAAAAACGTGGTACAAACCAGATCCTCGGACAAAATGCGCCAAACTATATGGACTGAAGCTGCCGCTTCCGATTTCGGGACGGCGAGCGCAGCAGGAGCAATAATACGTAGGGCTTTCATTGCTGTACACCAAAAAATACATGACAGCGGAATGCACAACCGACTGGTGAAACGAATGCAGCGTGTACTGCTCGGTAATGGAAAACAGCCCCCCGGCAACCAACATGTCAACCGGGGAAATATCCAGCGACTGGTCGGCTTTCAATTTAACAAGAATTGTCATATCTACGATTACGTCTACTTCGACACCAATGTGACATTTTCAGCTACAGGTAACATCTTAATTTACATACCTGAATTGCAAGCAGAAACACATTTCCATTGGCCCAAGGCATGTAGTCATATCATACTAAAAATTGAGATTATAGGCTTATCTTTTGATCAAAAGGAAGCTCAGACGATCGGTTCCCAAGAAATCGAATTCACCCGATACGATAGACAACAACACCAGGCAAGGACACTCACTTTTGATTCACCTGACAGGGATTATGATACCATCCTTGTATCGCTTTCGACGCTATATCTTGACAAGAGAAGCAGTTATGCCATTCTTCTCAATTCGATCGACTTAAATCCTGCTGGGATCATAGCTGCACACAACCCCGAAAAGCCGTAATGAACTAGAATTGAAAAGCCTGACCCACAACAAAAATCCCTATGCTGTAGCAGCATAGGGATTAAACATCTTATTCGGAATGTGGGTCAGCCGTTATTATTTCATTAAAAAACCGCCACCGATCAAATCGTTACCTTCGTAGAACACGGCAGACTGCCCGGGCGCTATCCCCTTAACATTGTGTATAAAGTCAATGCGCACATGGTCTCCTTCCTGCGTGATCGTCGATGAAGCCCCGGGATCTTTATAACGGACCTTGGATATCGCTTCCATAGGCTGGTCGAGACGAGCATATTTTACAAGGTTGACATTACGGACGTAAGCATGGGATTTTTCGAGCTCATGCTCCTCCCCGAGGACAACAGTATTGCTTTCAGGAAGAATCTCGATCACAAACATGGGCTTGCCCAAGGCTATGCCAAGGCCCTTGCGTTGACCTATGGTAAAATAGGGATAACCGATATGTTTGCCAACAACCGTACCATCCGACAGGATAAAGTTGCCAGGCCCAATTTGCTGATCTAAGGTTGGCACCTTATGTCGCAAGAACGCGCGGTAGTCATTGTCCGGCACAAAGCAGATCTCGTAACTTTCTGATTTATTGGCGAGTTCTTTCTGTCCCATATCCAAGGCCATCTGACGGATTTCTTTCTTTGTGAACGAACCTAATGGAAACTGTGTCCGGGCAAGATTTTCCTGAGAAACACCCCAGAGCACATAGGATTGGTCCTTATTTTCGTCTTTACCCTTAGATATAACGTAACGGCCATTGTCGTGCAAGCGGATATTGGCATAGTGTCCTGTTGCAATAAACTCGCAGTCCAGCTTATCGGCACGTTTCATCAACGCTTCCCATTTGATATGGGTATTGCACAGCACACAGGGATTGGGTGTACGTCCAGCGATATATTCCTCCACAAAATTGTCAATGACGAAGTCCCCAAACTCATCACGTATGTCCAATATATAATGGGGGAAACCATAGTTTACGGCTAATGTACGGGCGTCATTGATACTATCAAGGCTACAACAGCCTGTCTCCTTGGACGAACCACCTGCGGAGGCGTAATCCCAGGTTTTCATCGTAATACCAATCACCTCATACCCTTGTTCGTGGAGCATAACGGAAGCAACGGAGCTATCCACCCCTCCACTCATTGCCACCAAAACTCTTCCTCTTTTACTCATCTCAATTTATTGAAATGCAAAGATACGGCTTATTCCCTTTTGGATATGTTAGTTTCTTGTAATTTTATCTCGATCAAAATCAACCTGTTTGGAAAAACAGCAAAAATAATATCCAGAAAAGTTTTAGATTTCAAATTATCACACTATATTTGCAACGCAATCGGGAATAAAACGAAAGCAAAAAAGCGGTGCCATAGCTCAGTTGGTAGAGCAAAGGACTGAAAATCCTTGTGTCGCTGGTTCGAATCCAGCTGGCACCACGCTTCAATCTGAAGATTACAGATTTAAATAAAAAATCAAAAGGTGCCATAGCTCAGTTGGTAGAGCAAAGGACTGAAAATCCTTGTGTCGCTGGTTCGAATCCAGCTGGCACCACAAAAAACTTCCGTTCAAATGAACGGGAGTTTTTTTGTTTTAGGCCTCCCTTTCAACAACTGCCAATCAATCGTTTTTTGTCTGCAAAAAGTCCTCTCCATAATGATCCAGTATCCGGTTATAAGCCTCAGCGGCAGCTCCATTACCCCAATCATAGATCGTAAACTCACCTATCCCCAAACCATGCGCATTGGTCTCGCCACCATGTCCATAGTTTTCCATCATAAACCCATAGTCCTCTTCCCCGAAAAAGGGCCAGGCTTTCTCCCATTGCGCTTTGGTATCTGGATTTTCCGGACAGTACATCATGACAAAAGAGGCCCGTAACGCCGATAGTCCCCGCTGAATATATTCCTGTTCATTAAGGGCTCTACCATAGGCGATGATAAGCTCGGCGAAGAGACTTTGCCGAGCATCATTCCACTCGGCATCTGCATTCAGCACCCCAAAACCTCCTAAGGCTCTGACAGGAATAAAATGGGGCTGCCAAGCTGCCTGTGTCATCAACATTTCGTCCAAAGCCCGCTGCCCCATTGTCAAATAAGACTTCGCCTGTGTAAGCCGGTAACACTCCAATAACGCCTCTGCCGTCCAGAACATCGAGAAGTTATTCTGCTTATACATCTGATTGCGTGCTATTTTTTTCCCAACCCAATCTTCGGATCCAATCCGTGAACAGGACCAGTAGGTCTCAAAGTCTTCCCAGCGTCCACTGGGGACTATGTCTCTGATCACGGCGTCCATCGCTTTGAGAGCTGCGGCTTTATAGATTTCCTTTTTTGTCAGGCGATACAAGGTCAACAAAAAGGTTACCGACAGGGCACTTTCGGGAGACTCGTTCAGGATTGCCAGAGGCTGCAAAGTCTCCAGGTCTAGCCAGCCCGGAAAAAAACCGTTAGCCTGCTGCAGCCTAAGCAGCGCCTGAGCATAGTCCTCCGCATACTTCAGCAGCCGCACGTCCCTATCCAGTTCATCATACCAGCGGAGCATCAGCAAGGCCGTCCAGCTCATGTCCAAGATATGAAAAGGGGATATACGGGCATCTGATGTGTAAGGATTTCGGTTCGAATTGCCCCAATAAAAGTTGTCCCAACCTATACTCCTCCACACTTTCTTCCCTCCCTTTTCTCGCTCCTCCATCTCAGCACCAATCAGTCCATAGAAAAACCCTTCCTTTTTGGGAAAAGACAAAGCCAGTTCTTTTGTCAGGTTGGCTTTGCGCAACAATTCGGGGTCGGCATTCCTGCGCGCGAAGCGGTACAGCCCACTGGCAGAACGTAGCGAGCTAAACCAAGCTTGGTTCCAAACCGACCGGAACTCGCGCTCATTCACCTCCCCCACAAAGTTGGGGCTCTGTGTAGTGTTCACAATAAACGTCGGCGCTCCAACTTTCTTCCCGCCGATTTCAAAATCTTGCCATACCTGATCCACCCAGGACGCAAAAGCCCAGTGATAGCTATGCCGCACATAGGCATCTAGATTACCCGAAATCGGTTCGCCTTTTGTATACAGCCTGCTCCCCCATTTTTTCCAGAAAAATGCCAGCGGTTCACGAAAAGGGTTGTCCCTCACCTCCCGACCTGTATAAGACAGTATATAAAATCCAAATTCGAATTTTCCAGCCGAAAAACGGTTACCTTCCTTCCGCTGAAACAGCACATGATCGTCTACCTTAGCTTTCGCACGCCCCAAAGTCATCCTGTTCTGCTGAGCATCCAGATCCATATACCAATCCCGCGCTGCAGTAGCATTCAGCATATCGACATCGGGAATGACCACTACTTGTTTCTGGCCGTCTGCCATCATCATCATCGGAGCCCTGAACACATGCTGCGCAACAATATGCTTATCTGTCGGCGTTAAATGGGGAGCCCAATGGAAGGAAGCCTCGAATGTCGGCTCGATAGTTACCCTCCAATCGTCGCAACCTACCTCAGACTGAAGGTCAAAAGAGATATTTACCTTCATCACACCGCGACCAAGCCGTCGGACGCTTATATTGGCGGGCTTCCCCGCCAGGCTATCCACCTCCATACGCTTGATCAGCGGGTTGGGGCCCCTCTCTCCACCATGGGCATAACTGGAGTGTAATAGAAGAACATCACAAATTATGAATATCAGCCAACAGCAATAACGCAGGCTCTGCAATAAATTTTGAACAATCATATTAGCTCCTATTTACTGTTAATATCCCGGATTTTGTGTATAATTACCTTTGGCCCAATTAATCTGCGGTTGTGGTATTGGAAAATATTCGTCACGGCCAGCGGTAAAGCGTGCCCCTCCCATCCACCTAAATCTATTCTTTTCGACAGCAAAATAAGCATTCATCGTCTTTTCCAGAATGCCCCACCGTTGTAGGTCAAAAAAGCGTCTTCCTTCCCCGGCCATCTCCAGTCGGTTTTCCCATTGAACGGCCTTCCAGGCAAATTCCTTATCCCAGGTACAATTCACTCCGGGCTTATAGGTCTCAATCTTGTAATTCAGTATGGGCGTACCGTCCTTTTTCACCAGTCGCGCTGTACTCCTTGCCGCCCGCTCCCGTATTTTATTGATCAAAGGGAGTGCTTCATTCCAGCGGTCGAGCTGAATCAGTACCTCCGCTTTCCAGAGCAGCACTTCATCGTAACGGATCATACGTTTGTTCATCGAGTTAAACTGCCAGCCGTCGTAAAGCAGGCAATTACAATCGGGCTGAGGAAGTTCCTTGATTGATTTTAGGTAGCCATACTCGGCACCATTACGGATGCCCTTAGTTTCGAACAGCAGATTGGGATTATACTTCCATGGCTGTCCCGGAGCAGCAATGGTATGACTAAAACGTGGATCAAAACTGTTATTACCGAAAAAAGCTGCTTCCCCATCTGCATAACTACCATTATTATAGGTATCAAATAATGGCAGGCCATTAATACCTGTTTTAAAAGCGTTGGCCATAGTATAACTGATATGATGAAAACCGCAACATTGGAACCCACCCCATTGAAAAGGGTGGTTTAATCCTTCGCCACGGTTGATCTTACCTCCCGTAGAACTCCCGTCATCGATGGAATATTGAATTTCCCAAATGGATTCTTTTGTTTTGTTATCAAAAGCGATATCAAAATTCTCTGCAAAATCATTTTGAAGACCTACTTTACCACCCTCCTGATCGGTGAGTTTGTTCAGATACACCAGGGCTTCGCTCAACCTTTCCTTATTGATATTGACGACCGCATGCAGGTCATTCTGTTCGTAAGCCATAAACATCAGGGTTCGCGCGACCATCGCTGTCGCGGCATTTTTATCCACTCTTCCCTTCTCGGCCTGGGTCGCTGGCAATAACTGTTCGGCCTTCTTAAAATCATCTAATATGATTGTCCATAGGTACTGGTCATCGGGCTGCTCTCTGACCCTGTTGGGTACGGCCTCGAAGTTGGCACTCGTGCCGACGACATTTTCGTCAATATACGGAATATACTTCCAGAACTGCTTTAACCTAAAAAAGGTAAAGGTGCGTATAAATATGACCTCTCCCAAACGCGCGTTTTTGAGTGGGAAATCTTCGTCTTTGATTTGCTGCAGTTTCTGTATGGCTGTATTGCAGCGCTGGATAATCTGATAGGATACATACCAAGGATAATCCAGCGGCCAACCATTTGGATTAACTCCCACAAAAATCTCCATGTTGTGCCATCCATCACCATCCCATGTTCCGCCCCCTCCTTTATAGGAGTCGTCCGCACGCATGGACCCCGACCACCATGGTGAAAAAGGAGAATCAAATGATGGGATGTCGGTCATTCTTGCGTAGGCCGCTGTGACAAAACCTTCCATATCTTCAGGTTTTACCAGATAGGATTCATCCAGCACCTGTTTTGGGGAAATATCGAGAGAATCTGTACAGCCCATGACACACAGTAGCGATGCTGCAAGACCTAAGATTATTTTATATGTTTTCATAATAGGAAGCTTAAAAGGTTACTTGAATACCAAATGTCAAAAACATAGGCGTTAGATATCCATATTCGGGCATTTCAGGATCAAAACTTGTATAGCGATCCTTACCCCAGCCTTTTTTGAGGGTCAATAGATTACGCCCGGATGCATAAAACCGTAATTTGTTCATCGCTGCCTTCTGCGATATGGATGCTGGAAGTGTATAGCCCAACTCGATATTGCGCAGTTTCAGATAAGAGCCATCTTCAACGGTATAGCTAGAAAATCGCTGCTCAGCATTTAAAGTCGCATTGGAAATTGCAGGGATATCTGCATCGGTATGGTCAAAGTACCATCCGTCCAAAATACGTGTCGGATGATTTTTGTGTGCGGGTACGTTGATATTCCACAGATCAGACTCATACTTCCACAAGTTATTGACCTTGTTTCCAAAGACTCCTTGAAAAAAGAAATTTAAGTCAAAATTTCGATAGGCAAAATCGAAGGTGATTCCACCAAAAAATTTGGGATCTTTTACCCCGATATAAGCCCTATCATAGAATTCTTCGATTTTTCCGTTACCGTCGAGGTCTTTGTAGCGGATACGGCCAACAGCCTTGCCGGCTTGCTCGGCATGTTGATCCACTTCTTCCTGGGTTTTGAAGATTCCATCCGCCACCATACCATACAGTATGTTTGGTGTTCTGCCCAGCACCAGATCGTCTACTCCATTGCCAGGGTATTTGTTGATGACATCCTGAGGAAGGCTGATGATTTTTGTTTTATACGTTCCGATATTGGCCGAAATACTATATTTGAATTCACGTTGGGGATCACTGCGGTAGTTAATATCAAATTCTATTCCCCGGTTGTTCATACTGGCTCCATTAATCCAGGGTTCGCCCCCTTCTCCCATAGCGGCAATGTAAGGTGTCTGCACCAAAATATCTTTGGTTTTCTTGAAGTAATATCCAAATGAACCGCTAATCCGGCTATTAAAAAGGCTGAAATCCAAGGCAACGTCCGTTTGGGTAGTTGTTTCCCACTTTAGATTAGGATTGCCTAACCAGGTTCTTCGATATCCCGAATACAAAGGACCGGTTTCGTTCCCCTCTATAGGATAGGAAGTACCAAAATAATCAGTGGTAAAAGGTGTCGAAGTATAGCCTCTGGGGAGCCCCTGCACACTTCCGTTGGCCCCCCAACCTGCCCTTAGCTTCAAATCTGACACAAACTTCACCTCTTTCATAAAGGGCTCGTCACTTATCCGCCAACCTGCAGAAAAAGCTGGAAACACTGCAAACCTATTATTTGCACCAAAAAGCGAGGACCCATCCCGACGTAGTGTGGCCGAAAACAAATATTTTTGATTGTATGCATAATTGGCTTTACCAAAATAGGATAGGTACACATATTCATCTGCCGTACTACCCAGCGAATATTTTGTTCCTGTGGTGACTCCAATATGGGCAAAATCACGATCCTCTAGATAAATACCTTCCCGTCGGGCCGAAAATCCCTCCTCTACAAAACGGGTATACTCTGTCCCCAATACAGCATCCAAGCTATGTTTATCCCGCTGCAGATTATACGACAGGGTATTGGTCCAGACATAGCTCAAAGGATGGGACTGTGAATTGCCTACATAGTTTTCGCCGTCACTGTTTCGCCCTCCCGTTTCGGACCACTTTTTATCGACTGTGCGGCGATAGGCATTTCCATAATCAATGCCAAACTGCGAACGCGCAGAAATTCCTTTCCAGATATTAAGGTCCACAAAGACATTACCGATCATCTTCACATAATTGCTCACATTATCTTTATTATCAGTAAGCACACGCACAGGATTGGTAAAGTCGTCAAAACCAGCTGCTCCTGCCCAGCCCCCATGAATGTCATAGACCGGAACTGCCGGTGGATTGATCAGTGCCCAGCGCATCTCATTGGCATCTCGATAACGTAAGTAGGATACAGCAAAGTTCTCTCCTACTTTTAAACGGTTGTTAAACAGGCTGACCTCATTGTTGGCACGTAACGAAAACTGTTTGAAAAACGTATGTATCTGCGTTCCCTGATTATCAAAATAGCCCAGAGAGAACATACTTTTTGATTTTTCATTACCACTAGAGACCGCGATCTGATGATTGGTCATGACAGCTGACCGGAGGATTTCGTCAAGCCAATCCGTATCTGCACTTTTGACCGTCTTCTCGGCATTGAGAAATTCGGCTGGCTTCACGGCATCCAGCACCGCGCGTCCTTCTGCATCCCTATGCCAGGTAAAATCATAGGTGGTGGGCAAAGTCATGGGGAGCCCATACACAGCTTCGTCATAGGCATAAGCCCTAAACATCGCTACGCCATATTGTTCGGCATTCATCAACCGGGGTTTTCGTGACACGTTGGCCACGGCTACACTTCCATTGTACTCGACCTTCATCTGTCCGGCTTTCCCCTTCTTGGTTTGTACCAGAATGACACCTCCCGAGGCTCTCGCGCCATATATACTGGCCGACGCCGCATCTTTCAACACTTGAATAGATTCGATATCCGAGGCATTGATATCCCTAAGATTGAGGTTTTCCGTAGGCATGCCATCCAGTACAATAAGAGGTCTTACAGCGCCCGAAAGTGACGAAAGTCCACGGATCTGCACATTCACGCCCTCTGCTGGATTACCACCATTGGTCGTAATATGCACGCCAGCCAATTTACCCTGAAGCGATTTCATCACATTTGCTGATGGATTTCTGGCGATGTCTTCCGCATCAGCAATTGCAATGGATCCCGTAAGATCTGCCTTACGCTGCGTCATATAGCCGATATATACCTCCGATATCATCCGAGCTTCATCAACAAGACTAACATGAATAAGACGGCTTTCGCCGACCACACGTTCCTCCGTCTTTTTCCCTGTATACGAAAAGACGAGTATATCGCTTTTCGAAGCTACAGCGAGCTCGAATCTGCCATTGGCATCAGTTGCCGTGCCACCGGCTTTGCCTCTGATTCGTACATTCACACCAGCAAGGGCCGCATTCGTACTACTGTCCCTCACTTCGCCACGGACCAGATACTGCTGCAAAAAGGTGGATGCCTGTAGAGTGCTCACCTGAAAGGTTAATGCACAGAGCATGAGAACTAAACAGACACGATGTGCTAAATTTAGGTAGCATTTCATAGTCATTAATATTAGGTGTTATAAATTAGTTTATTTCAAAAGCAGATAATTTAATCGTTTAAGCTAATTAACAACAGGAATACGGCAGTTATTTTTTCCCTTTAACCAACTCGATCGAAAGCAAGAATTGGTTGTTATATTTTGGTTATTGTTGAATATGTTTAATCAGTAACTCTGGAGCAAGAGGACTAATTCCGTAAATATAGACTTGCCCATTTTCGAACGGTTCTATGAATTCAAAGTTTTCGATGGCGACACCTCCAGGTATGGGTTCACGGCTGCCCCAATAGGTGTATCTCCCATTAACAGCGCCTTTCAATAGCTTACTGGGACTTGGCCGGCACCAGTATTGGGTAGCCACCTTGCCGTTATACCGCCAATGATCATGGGTATTCCGGGTGTACACAGTCTGTTGATAATTGGCTTCATTGGGACCTGCAATAAAATAAACATTCCCTTTTTTATTATGAATCATATCCTTCTGTGAAAAAAAAGCATGCGTTGTGAAGTGTTGCCCTTGATAATCCGGCCATAGCTCCAGAGATGAATACTTTCTATCTTTAAGATATAATGTCCGTAGCCGGGCTTTGTTGCCCATTGTGGCCGTAGGAATAAAATACTGCAGCGGTCTTGAGCCCGGAGTTGCATAACCTGTAATTTCAAATTCGTAGGGCCTGCTCGCAAAAAAGCGAATTCGGGCATACACAGCAGCTCCATTATCAAAAGGCTCGGCAAAAATATAGACTGTTAAGGTCTCCTCTCCATGATCCTTCCCGATCCGTCCACGGGCAGGAAATACTACGTCTAACCTCGCCGCATAGTCTACCGTATCCGAGCTCCAAAAATGCTTGCCTTGTAACCCTGGATGCATGCTGCTCATTTCGAGTTCAGAAAACCCACGGCGATCTTCTCCTTTTGGTATAGGTTCAAAGGCGATAAAATTGATCACCTGAGGAAAATCATAGTCCAGATACGGCGCATAAATCCGGAGCAACCCCCTGGGGCCCGGCAATGGAGCCAGACCAATGCGAATGCCGTCTACATGCCCCCAGACGGGCATCGCTGCCCTACCTTGCGCCGGCTGTACCCACACGCCCGTCGTATCAGGTTGTGCCAGCTGCCCCCCGTCGGGCACTGCCGACTGGCCAAAAGCGGGTGCAGTCAGGAATAACAAAGATATGGAGCCTAAATAGTGTTTCATTTTCTTTTCTGACAAGATTTACGGGCCACGATCTCCACCTCCAACATGACCTTCTGCTCAGCCGAAGACTTTCCCCTGAGCTGTTCTAATAATACCCTTACCGCTTCTTTCCCGATCCGTGACAGCGGTTGTTTTACATAGCTTATCGGACAATAAAACAGATCATAAGACTCACTTTCATCGAAACAAAAAACAGCCAGATCATCCGGAATCACTTTATTGAGCTCATGAATAATCTTCAATCCCATGATAGACAACGTATTAGTGGAAAATAAAATCGCCTCAACGCCTCGTTCAGGATGCAACAGCTCAATAAATTTCTGCCTGAAGTAAACACTGTTATTGAATTCCACCTCACATATCATGTTGCTGTCCTCCGACAGACCGTGATCCCGTAGTGCACTGACATATCCACTATACCGGTCTGCAGTATGCTGAAGCTGATTCTGATAACATACATAAGCTATTTTGGTATGACCTTGCTTCAACAGCTGTCGGGTAGCCTGATAAGTCGCATCAAAATTGTCGATGACAACGTAGCTGGTCTCCAGATCCTTAAAATACCGGTCAATCAGAACAAAAGGAATATTAGCCGATTTGAGATATTCCAATTGTGACACGGTACCTTCTGCCGGTGCGATGATAAATCCATCAATCTGCCGATTGACGAAAGTATCGATCAACCGTTGTGAGTTCTCCAGATCCTCATCCGAACTTCCAAAAAGCACGCTATAACCATGTTTCTTTGCTTCATCCTCAATAGCCCGGGCAAGATTTCCAAAGAAAGGATTGGATATGTCCGCAACCAGTAAGCCAATGGCCTGTGAACGACCACTTTTCAAACTCTTGGCTATCTGGTTGGGCTGATAGTTCATTTCTTTTGCCATCTCGCGGATACGCCTGGCCGTATCTTTGTTGACCCTCGTCTTTTCATCTTTATCGTTTAATACATACGATACCAATGCGGTAGAAACTCCGACCGCCTCAGCTATATCCTTCAGTGAGATCTTCTTGCTCATACACTCATTTTTTCATTAATCGTGACCTATATAGGGTTCAATTCCAATATCTGTTAATGAACTGCGTCGCCTTGACAATACATCACTAATTGTCGACCGCGAAATATACGCCAATTCACTTCTCTTTTCCAGCTTGTCCGCCCCGAGTTACAAAGTTCAAAAACCTGTCTACAAAGTGGGGGTAGTTTGTCAATTATTCCCGCTAATTTAGAAAATTTGTCTTCTTATATAAACGCCTTGACAAGTAGCATAAAGTCATAAATTAAATCTGATCGTACTAAGGGGACTGTTCCTGCAGACTCCCATAACGTAGATATTGCTTATACCGCTGATCAAAGAGTGCCGTGTATGCCGTTCGCGGCTGTACGATTTCTTTGTCGCCTTTACCCATCTGCGCCATTGCGTCTTCAATGGTACAATAATGTTGAGCCACCACAGCAGCGAACATACTGGCTCCTAAAGCACAGACCTGTTCGGTTGCCGCAATATGGATAGGACGGTTCAAGATGTCAGCCAGGAGTTGCATGGCAAAAGGAGACTTGTTTGCAATTCCTCCTATTGCCTGTATACCTTCCACACGAACACCTTCACGTTCGATACGCTCCACAATGGCCCGTGAACCGAAACAGGCAGCTTCCACCAATCCTTTGAAAATAGCTGGAGCTGTTGTCCCTAAAGTGAGTCCACCGATCAGACCTTTCAAACCAGGATTCACGTCTGGCGTCCGCCGGCCATTGAACCAATCTAGCGCAAATGGATCATCCTCCTGTAAAGACAACTGTGCAGCAGCCTGATTAAGCTCATGGAGCAGATCCTTCTCCATATCGACATAAAACTCATGCGCACCGGAAGTCCGTTTGGATTTTAGGGGCCATAATAGCAGATCTTTAAACCAGGAAAACACGTCTCCGAAAGCGGACTGGCCTGCCTCAAGTCCCACCATGCCCGGGATAATGGAGTCCCCGACCTGCCCACAGATTCCTTCGACAAGGAGATTTTTCATGTCCTCTTTGGGTACTACCATCATGTCACAAGTAGAGGTTCCGATCACTTTACTCATATAGAAAGGCTTTATTTCTCCTCCCACAGCACCGACGTGCGCATCTATGGAGCCGATTCCTACCAGTACAGTAGTGGATAATCCCAGCCGCCCGGCCCACTCAGGGCATAAATATCCTGCCGATTCCACTGCCGTGTACACCTTATCGCCATATCGCCGTATATAAGGTTCCAACATTGGATCTATACTGTTGAAAAACGCCACCGGGGGCAGCCCTCCAAAATCAGGAGACCATAATGCCTTGTGTCCCGCAGCACACACATTCCGTCGGATCAGCCTGGCATCCTGCCCCCCTGTCAGCAAGAAAGGCATCCAGTCGCTGTGCTCCACCCATGTATAACAAGCATCCCTGACCTCCGCATCGTGTCGCAGTACATGCAGTAATTTGGCCCAGTACCATTCGGACGAATAAGTCCCGCCTACATATCGCAAAAAGCGATTCGGATCTCTTTGTCCCGCCGCATTAATTTCCTCAGCCTCCTGAATAGCCGTATGATCCTTCCAGAGGACAAACATCGCATTGGGATTGTCCTTGAACTGGTCCGATAGGGCCAAGGCTTTCCCCGTTGTATCGACAGCTACGGGGGTCGACCCTGTCATCGCCATGGACAAGGCATCAATATTTTCCTGCACCTCCTGTCCAGCCTGTTGTAAACAGTCTCGTACAGCAAGGCTCAGGCTTTCAATATAATCCAAGGGATGTTGGCGAAACTGACTTTGGCTGGCCTGACAGTACAAACCCTTCTGCCAGCGCGCGTAGGAACTGACCGATGAAGCCACGATTTCGCCGTTCTGGGCATTTGATACGATAGCCCTCACTGAATCTGTTCCAAAATCAGCACCGATCACATATTTATCATTTCTCATATTCCGATTCCTTTTAGTGGGATGCACCTACCGTAATCGATTCGGTCTTCAGCTTACCTTTGATCCAGAATCCGTAAAAAGCGATGAACAAGTAGCACAATAGGGGAATAATAAAGCCTATCGCCATCGTGGAGTGGTCAGAAATCAATCCCATAACTGGAGGACAAAAAGCTCCTCCTGCCACAGCCATCACTAGAAACGAAGATGCTTTTTTTGTCAATGTTCCCAGCCCCTGAATACCTAAGGCGAATATGGTCGGAAACATAATAGACATAAAGAAGTAGGTAATAAACAAACTAAAGACCGAAGCCCACCCCATATCTATCATAACCATAGCGACCAGGACACTATTGACGAAAGCGTACCACATCAGCAGTTTCCGTGGACTGACGTAGCGCATAAAATAAGCTCCGGAAAGCCGCCCGATCCAAAAGGCTCCCATGCCTCCGATAGCTAAAAGAATCGAGGCGGCCTGCTCATTGTTCCTCGGCATAAAAAATTCCCCAAAGTACCCGAGATGCTGCATGATCCCAGCTATTGGCGTCTGCAGATCCGGTACGGCATCGATCACGTAATTAATAAAAAAAGAATTCGTACCCGTCTGCGCCGCAACATACAGAAATTGAGCTGCAACAGCCAGCATAAATACTGGATATTGCAGCAATTTCCGTAGCGGCGGATTTTCTTCACCCGCAGCATCCGAATCTTCGGCCACCTCCGGCAACTTAATCATCATGAAAATAAGCAGCACAACCACCACAATGCTGCCGATCAACATATAAGGAGTAACCAAAGAATCAAACTTATCATGTTCACCTGTAGACTCACTGCCAAAAACGAATAACCCGCCAATCAGCGGCCCTAATATCCAGCCCAGACCATTAAATGACTGGGAGATATTAATTCTTCTGGCAGCTCCCGCTTTATTGCCCAATACGGTAGAGTAAGGGTTCGCGGCTGTTTCTAAAAAAGTAAGCCCGCATGCCAAGACAAACAAGGCCACCAGAAAAGGTATAAACGAGCCCATTATTGCCGCTGGATAAAACATAAAAGCGCCAACAGCAAAAATAGCCAAACCGAGTATGATCCCCTTCTGGTAGCCATATTTTTTGATAAACAAGCCGGCCGGAAGTGCCATGGCAAGATAGCCGATGTAAAGAGAGAATTGCACAAAACCCGACTGCGCTTTACTTACATGCAAGAGATCTTGAAAATGTTTATCCAAAACATCTAAAAAACCGTGCGCAAAGCCCCAAAGTAAAAACAGACTGCAGATAAAAATAAATGGAAAGAAGTAATTTACACCTTGTTCATTGACAAAGAGTGGCCTTTTCCTTTCTTGTTGAGATATATTATTCATCAGGATACGTATAATTGAATCTTCGGTTTATTTATATAAAGGTCCGTATGTCTGACATGCCCTATAATCACTTCCCTCTCCGTCCATACCAAACGATCCCCAGGCTGATGGTCTGAAAATATCCTGCTGATCAATATTGTGCATATTGACTGGAATACGTAGCATGGAGGCAAGGGTGATCAGGTCTGCACCGATATGTCCGTAGCTAATCGCCCCGTGATTGGATCCCCAACTGGCCATAACAGTATAGACATCAGCAAAATTTACACTTTCATTCAGCCGCGGCACAAACCAGGTTGTCGGCCATATTTTGTCGGTACGTTCATCCAAGATAGTATGTACATGTTCAGGCAGCTCGATTGTCCAGCCTTCTGCCAGCTGTAGCACAGGCCCTAGTCCTTTGACCAAATTGAGACGGCACATGGTTACGGGCATGCCGCCTTCGGTTACAAATTTGGAGGAAAAGCCTCCACCACGCATATAGTCGCGATTGGAAGGATAGAAGGTCGTGGCCCGAAGACATTCTTCAACTTCCTCATCCGATATCGCCCAAAATGGTTTTAGGGCAGGCTTGCCATCCCGGCGCTGTTTCCCTGTACCATCCAGAGTAGCGGACCCCGAATTGATCAGATGGAGAAAACCGTCAGCTGCCCTGCCTTCAGGCTTCCATCCCGATACCCGTTCCACGGCGTCAGGACTCCAATAGGTGCGGACATCCGCGAAGATCTGCGCCGTATTTGTCAATAAATAATTAAACAACATGGACACACCATTCAGGGCATCATTTTCTGTGGCTACAAGATAAGGTGCACGTATCCCATTCCAGTCAAAGGATGAATTCAATAAGGCCTCAGAGAAGTCACCGTCCGGCAGGAAATCCGTCCATTGACGCTGTCCCTGAAAGCCAGCCAACAAGGCATGATGCCCCTGAGCCTCTTCCCCAAACCCCTTATCGGCCAGCTTTTCGTTACCTACCATCAGATCGCGTATAATCATGGTCATCTTGACCACAAATTCCCAGTCCCGGTCTTTTTCCTCGCGGCTTTTAATATTTTTTTCCTGATTGAAATCATCTCCTTCCTGACATTTTTCGCGTGTCCACTGAAGAGCATACTGGAATTCGTCCTGATCATAGATATTCTGCTGTATCCGCCGTAGAATTTCCGAAGAATCCACATATTCATTACGCATGCCTAAAAAGCTTTGAAAAAAATCGGGATCTACAATAGAGCCTGCTATCCCCATCGAAACAGAACCGATTGCCAGATAAGATTTGCCACGCATGATAGCTACAGCCAGTCCCGCCCTTGCAAAAGCTAACAATTTACCACGCACATCGTCGGGTATATGCTGATCACCCAGATCTTGTACATCTTTACCATAGATACCAAATGCAGGTAGACCTTTTTGGTTATGTGCAGCCAACGTTGCCGCTAAATACACGGCTCCTGGACGCTCGGTACCGTTAAAACCCCAGATTGCTTTCGGCAACAAAGGATCCATATCCATGGTTTCGGATCCATAACACCAACATGGCGTAACAGATAGTGACACCCCCACGTTCTCGCGCTGGAACTTTTCAGTACAGGATGCCGTCTCCTTCACGCCGCCGATACAGGTGTCTGCAATTACACATACCACAGGACTGCCATCCGGATACCTTAGTTCTGCGGTATACAGGTCAGCTACAGCTTGAGCCATATTCATCGTCGTTTCTTCCAGCGACTCACGGACCCCACCCAAGCGGCCATCAATAATCGGCCGAATGCCAATTTTAGGATAGATCTTCATAAAGTTATTGTTTAGGTTTGTCAAAAATTGAGGAAATGCGTTCCAAGGACGTTCCTAGTACTCGCTGGGCAATCGCATCTAAACCAGCTATATCACCGACGAAATGGAAAACGCTATGTTTATGTTCAATCAGTCCATCAGGCGCAATAAATGCGCCCGGAGATACACTTTCAATCTCATAAAATGGGCCCATCTGAGTGCCGTCAGCTAATGGTCCATCATTATAAGCATTCATTGCATCGCCTACAAACGGGTCTTTTTTTGTTGTCCATTCTTGGTTCAGATAAGTTGCAGTCTTGTCTACATCGAAAAGAGTAATGGTGAGCACACCGGTATCAGCAGCATAGCTCCCTGCGACAGGTTTTGTCCGTTGTGGCGGGATCCCCAGCTTTCCCCTGGACAAACCGTCAGCTTTAAAGTACAACAGTCCTTTTTCCCGGACAATCCTATCGGCAGGAATTTCACCAAAATAATCCGTCGTCGCCACTTTGCCTGTTGCCGCCTCAACATAAGGGATAACGATTACCGTTTTGGGACTTGGCGTAAACATATCCAGACTCCACAGACAAGGCGCACCGGTTTCTTTATTCCAGGCTATATCTCCGGTATTACGTAGCGCATTGATCGTCTTGAATCCCACCGCTTTGATCTGGCTGTCCAATGTAATGGACAGCATTTTTTCAATCTCTCCTGGTTCTAGAATCTCTACCTGACGGTTGATATTGAGCTTTAGGACCGTACCCGCATAGTTCAAGAGCTCCATGTCCTTGGTCATCCGCACCGCCTTCTGGGAAGATGATACTAAGTTCCAAGGTTGGGTATCGATCGCCGCCGGCGTGTGCCACTGGTCGAAGATCATCTCCCGACCGGGAGCAAAGAACAAGGAAAAAGGACCGCCCTCAGGCCCGAGCCAAAGCCGGTCTTCACCGCCGTAAGCGTTCATATGGGGATCTATTTGCTTCCCAAAGGCTTTGTAATTTATCCATCCAAAGCTCCTCCCGTCTTTTCCTTCGGCGGTAGAGGTAAATACTTTACCTTGATATTTGGGCGAAACGATCACCTGCGCATCACTTTGGGCAGCAGTAAGGACAATGAGATCCCTGTCCCACTCACGGAGGAACGCGACATCATTGGCAAAACCAGATACGGGTGGATTTTTCTGCGCTTCCCCTTTATTCCCTCTATTGTGGTTATCACAACCAGAGAACATTACCGAACATATTACCATGGTCATCAATAATTTGGTGTTCTTCATATCGTAAGCGTTAATTGATTTCAATACCGTTCTTGCCGGGCAGAGGCTTAAATTTTCCGTGAGGCTCAGTTTGATACCAATAGGCTACAGAAATCATATCCGATTTTTGGGGTAAATAGCGGTCTTCAGATCTCCAGCCAAGATCCTGTACGGTTACTTTTAAATCTCCTTCAAAACGCACTGGATCCGCAATGTGCCATCTGTACATACCAAAACGTTGCTGTGAATCATAGATACCATCGGGCCGAATCACCTGATGAAGTCCTGCATAGGGCGTACTAAACTCCTGGTATCGGCGTGTTTCTTTATTCTCGAAATTGTAGGATCCACAAAAATAATCTTCCAGCCCCGTGGTCACGATAGTGGCAAATTCTTTGTCACCGTCCAAGAAAAACTTAACCTCGCCTTCTCCCCACCACCCCGTATTGTTTACACCGACAGCTAAATAAGTTCCGACATAATGTCCTTTACCTTTTACGCCATCAAGAATGGTATGCAAGGAACCTTCCGTAGGATTGGACCGACGATATTGTGCATGAAAATAGGCTTCATCATCTCCGACTTGTGTTTCTGCATAATTGACCTGATAATAGAGAACCATGGGATGTATACTTACATTTTCCATTGTTATCCTGCATTTTTTCCGAAACGGCATGGGCCAGTAGGAGTTAAAGGCGCTCCCCGGATTTACCGTCATCATCAACGAATTTAACGGTGCAAAGCGATTCCAGCCCATTCCAAAGAAAGCGCCTACAGGAGCCTCCACCGAGGGCTCCGTTTCCCCGTCCCAATAAAACCTGATGATAGATTGGCTCCAGTTTCCAGTGGGGGTCATCCAGATATGCTGAATCACTCCGGACCCATCTATTTCTGCCAAGGTAAAGGTTTCCCCCGCACCAATATGCACATAAGGGTTTACCTTCCATCCTATCCCCAACTCCCGTGCTGCGCGTGAAGCGTTTGCCTGGTTCCGAGGACTATCTTTCTCATTGGGAACAGCCATGCCACCCTTCCCTTTGGCTCCGGTAAAATTCTCAGGACTAATAGATCTGCTTTTGGCCGTGGATAATTTAGACAGGTTGCTGAGGCCGTTAAACTGCTGAGCGGAAGATGTATAACCAAACAGGAATATACACCATAAAAACACGAGTCTTCTCATAATGTTCTTATTATTTATTTGGGTTTATTGATTATAATCAGTTTTTGTGGAAGCTGATCATTTTTTAGCTTAAACGTTTAAACAAAAAAAGCTAAAAAAAATGGTCAAAAATCTGCCACCGATCGTAAGTTTATAATTTAGTTACACAAGTATAAGCTTAATCGTTTAAATACACAAATATTTTTTATTTTTTTTCGCAGGTGTTTTCATCCGCCAGTACTGAGGACATTAATTCCCCTAACGCAACAAAGCCGGAAGAAGCTTCTTCCGGCTTTGTTGCGTTAGGGGTTGTTCTTTGTTAGAAAAGACTTTAAACGAACTTAAGATCTGTTATCCTTCGGCAATGATTGAACGGTCAAGATGCACATAACCTCCATCTACGTGAATCAGCTGCCCTGTGGTGTGGCTCGATCTGTCCGATAAGAGAAAAACAGTCGTATTGGCGATTTCCTCTGCCGTCGTCATCCGGTTTTCCAAGGGGATACGGTCCGTAATCTTTTTCAGCGTCTCCTCCGGATTTGGCAGGGTCTGAATCCAGCTATCGTATTGAGGTGTTGCACATTCGGCGACAATGATGGCATTTACACGAATGGAATATGGCAACAATTCTACTGCCCACTCCCGTGTCAGCGCATTCCTACCCCCGTTGGAGGCAGCATAGGCTGAGGTATTCCCTTGCCCGGTTTCACCCGTTTTGGAAGAAATGTTTACGATACTTCCTTTGGACGACTTTAAGGCATCCAGAGCATGGTGTGCCATTAGATAGTAATGAATAAGATTCTTATGTAAAGAAGCAACAAATTTCTCATAGTTCCCTGAAGCTAGTCCCACGCCGTCATTGTGTCCCGCATTGTTTACCAAGCCATCGATGCGTCCATAGACAGAGAGCGTCTCCCGGACAGCCCGCTCACAGTCCTCAGGACGAGACAGTTCCGCTTCAATACATAGTGCATGCACGCCATACTGTCCCACTTCTTCCCTGACTTTTTCGTTATCTGCCTGTTTACGTCCGACGATTACGGGTATCGCCTGTTCCCTGGCGAGTGCATGCACCACCGCACGCCCGATACCCTTTGCTCCGCCAGTAACGATGACAACTTTATCTTTTAAATGAAGATCCATAGTATTTTTCTTAAAGATTATAGATACGTATCGCGTTTTCGGCCCAAAATGCATTTTTCTCCGCCGTCGTGAACTGCCCCAGTTTATCTTCGACGATGGCTATACTTTCCTCATATGAGGCTGCCAGCAAACATACAGGCCAGTCCGAACCGTACATGATCCGTTGCTTACCAAAACGATCGACAATATGATCCACATATTGCTTGAAATCATCAAGCTTCCATGCTGTCCAATCCGCCTCCGTCGCTAAACCGGACACCTTGCATACCACATTTGGAAAGGCAGCAAGCCGGTCAATAAAAGCCGCCCACTCGTCAAACTCCCGGGATTTGATCGGAGGCTTCGCAATGTGGTCCAACACAAATTGTAACCGGGGATTTTGTTCAACACATTGCAATGTAGCAGCATAATGACGGGGCCGGATCAACAGATCATAGGTATACCCGAATTCAGCCAAGGCCTTGAGGCCATTCAATACGGCCGGACGGATCAAAAAATCAGGATCCAATTCTCCTTCCACCACATGGCGGAATCCCTTTATAATCGACTCAGAACGGTAGTCAGCTAATTGCTGATCGATGTCTTGTGCCTGGAGATCAACCCAGCCGACCACACCTTTGATAAAAGCATATTCTTTGGATAGTCCGACAAGATAGGCGGTCTCCATAGCAGATTGGCTTGCCTGAACAGCCACGCTGCCAGCAAAACCATTGCGTTCGAGCAAAAATTGAATGTCAAGCGGTGTAAAATCGCGTTGAATTTTGTGCATTTCGCCGGTGATCCAGCTGTCCCGAACAGGATCAAACTTCCAGAAATGCTGATGGGTGTCTATACGCATAATCGTAATTTCGTACCAAGTTAACTGTTCGAATAAGCGACCACAGTCTGACGGGATTCGCCGAGACCGTCTGCTCCTAGTTCAATGACATCGCCGGGTTTTAAATAAATTGGCGGATTAAATCCAAGCCCCACACCGGCAGGAGTACCCGTAGAAATGACATCGCCCGGCAGTAAGGTCATAAACTGAGACACGTAGGAAACAACATGGGCAATGGAAAAGATCAAATCCTTGGTGTTACCGTCCTGGTAAGTTTTACCGTTGACTTTTAACCAAATACGTACATTGTTGATATCTTTGATCTCCTCCTTGGTCGCCATAAAGGGGCCCATCGGCGCAAAGGTATCGCAGCCTTTGCCTTTGTCCCAGGTGCCGCCGCGTTCCAATTGGTATTCGCGTTCTGATACGTCATTATGAAGCACGTAGCCAGCCACATAATCCAGCGCTTCATTTTCTTCAACATAAGACGCTTTTTTACCAATTACAATACAAAACTCCACTTCCCAGTCTGTCTTCACAGATGCTTTCGGAATCATCACATTATCGTACGGTCCCACAAGTGACGTGGTGGATTTCATAAAAATAATAGGCTCAGCAGGGATAGGAGCATTAGTCTCCTTTGCATGATCCATGTAATTCAGTCCAATACAGACAATTTTTGATGGGCGGGCAAAGGGTGCTCCGATGCGTTCGCCGGCTGGGATCTCGATTAATTTGCCTTCATTTGCTTTTACAAACTCCTCCAGGCGGGCAAGACCATCTTCCGCAAAAAACTGTTCGTTATAATCTCCTCCGAACGCACTTACATCGTAATTTACGCCGTCAATCTGAACGCCGATTTTCTCCTTGCCTAAAGCACCAAAACGTATTAACTTCATATTTTATAGTATTGAGTATTTCAACCTCTAATTATTCAACTTGATAAAACCCCCATCGATCGGATAGTCATTTCCGGTAATAAAGCCAGCATCATCACTGCAAAGGAAAAGTGCTAATCTGGCAATTTCCTCTGGCTGCGCCATACGCCCGATAGGCTGGCTGGCGGACAGCTTCTCAAACATCTCGGCCTCTTTCCCGGGATAATTTTTAGCAATAAAACCATCGACAAAAGGCGTGTGAACGCGCGCAGGCGAAATACTGTTGCAACGAATACCATATGCCATGTAATCCCGTGCCACAGACATGGACATGGCATAGATCGCACCCTTGCTCATCGAATAAGCGAAACGGTCGGTAATACCCACCCATGCTGCTATCGATGCCAGATTAAGGATCGCCCCTGAACCTTGCGCTTTCATAATTGGCACAATCGCGTATAGGGCATTGTAGGCCCCCTTTACATTGACGTTAAAAATCCGTTCAAAATCTTCTGATTTACAATTTTCTAAATTGCCGACATGGGCAATACCTGCGTTATTTACTAAAATATCAATTTTTCCGATATTTTGCGCTATTGTCACTACTTCTTGCTGATCTGTTACATTACAACGGCTGAATACCGCTTGTCCACCCGCCGACTCAATTTCTTCGACGACAGCCTCCCCCCCTTCCTCATTGAGGTCCAAGATATAAACTTTCGCACCCTCGGCAGCAAATTCCAAACTGATTGCACGTCCAATCCCGCTGCCCCCTCCTGTTACAACAGCTACTTTTTGTTCTAATTTTCCCATTGTTATTTAATTGTTAATGTCAGCACCAGATCTGTTTCCTCAGTCGATGCCGGCAGATCCAGTTGCAAACCATTCTGCTTATTGCTAAACTTAACTTCTTTGTTTCCGATAAATGTTGTCACTTTCTTTACCTGATATGGAAGATTTGGAATGTGCAAATCCTTTTTCTCCGGTTTGAGCACATGCAAGTATACTTGGTTGCCCTTTCTCGTCAGGACATAGTCATCCGTCGGTGCTATTCCGCCAGCCTCGGTACCGTAAATGGTTTCACCATATACTGACAACCATTTGCCAAGCTCTTTTAACCGATCTTGCTGATAATCCTGTATTTCACCGTTTGGCATCGGCCCTACGTTAAGCAGGAGGTTGGAACCATGGCCCGCAGCTTTGAGGAGATAGGTCAGCACCTCCTTAAAGGATTTTCGGGTCCGGTCCTTCAGCTCAAATCCCCAGGAGCCGGCTATTGTACCACACACCTCTTTCGGCAATGTACCGACATCATGCGCTTTCGTCCCAAAACCGGTCGTATTCTCCCCGGGCAGGTCACGTTCAAACATCTGAAAATCTTCACCTTCAAACGGTGCCAGATGATGATTATTGCCTACCAGGCACTGTGGCTGCAGCTTGTGAATCAAGGCATAGATCTCCTCGAAATGCCAGTCTGCTTTTGGCTTGTCCCAGTGCCCGTCAAACCAGATGCCGTCGATCCTACCATAATTGGTAAGCAGTTCGGTCAGCTGATCTTTCATAAACTGTACATAGTGATTCCAGTCACCCTTGGTCGAATCCCGACCAGCGATACCGCCGCCGGTTTTTCCGGCCGGCAAGTAATCATTTCGCTTCCAGTCCAGCAAGGAATAATAAAACATGACTTTTATCCCTTCGGCACGGCATGCTTCCACCAGCTCCTTCACGATATCACGCTTGAATGGTGATTTTTGGACAACATTATAGTCAGATACCTGGCTATTCCACATCGAAAAACCATCGTGATGTCGGGTTGTGAACGTAATATACTTTGCACCCGCCTGTTTGAATAATTTTGCCCATTCTTTTGCATTAAAAGCAAGTGGATTAAAGAATCTGGGCAACAGTCCATATTCGTCCAAGCTGATGTTTTGATTGTTCATCACCCATTCACCATCTCCCAGGACACTATATACTCCCCAATGGATGAAAACGCCAAACCGGGATTGTTCAAACCATTCCCTATTTTTTAAATTTTCAGGGCTTGGCTGGTAAGCTTGCTGGCCATAACTGTGGGAGATACCCCCCATGAACAGCGCCAGACCGCAGATGACATGTTTCAGTTTCATATAGATATTATTATTGGTTCATCATAGTGACACGCCTCTTCGCCATGGTATAAAATCATCCTGCCCCAACAGTACTGCTTTTGGTTTTATTTCACCTGAGGCGACTGCAATCACATAATCGAGGATTCGATATGCCGCCTGCTCGATACTTTCCGTACCTTCGATAATAGTCCCGCAGTTGAGATCTATGATATCGGGCATTTTTTCAAAAGTTTTTGTATTGGTGGATATTTTGACCACCGGCGTGATCGGGTTGCCCGTGGGCGTTCCCAAGCCTGTTGTGAATAGCACAATATTAGCTCCTGCTGCCACCTCCGCGGTCGTGCTCTCCACATCATTGCCCGGCGTGCACAGCAAGTTCAATCCCGGCCCATTGGCCAGTTCCGGATAATCGACCACTGCAGCTACAGGTGAAGTTCCACCCTTTTTAGCCGCTCCAGCAGATTTTATGGCATCCGTAATCAGACCATCACGTATATTGCCCGGTGAGGGGTTCATATAAAATCCCGAACCGTCAGCTTCGGCCTTGGCGTTATAGGTACGCATCAACGTCATAAATTTTTCGGCAGTAGCCTCATCAATACACCGGTCGCTCAATTCCTGCTCCACCCCACATAACTCAGGAAACTCGGCCAGGATCACCGAACCGCCCAGAGCAACCAAGATATCGGAAACATATCCGAGTGCCGGATTAGCTGAAATACCGGAGAATCCGTCTGACCCACCGCACTCCAGCCCAACACAGAGCTTGTCCAGGCTTGCAGGCCTGCGCTCATGCTGATCCGCCTGCATCATACCCGCAAATGTCGCCTTAATGGCTTTTTGCATCAGCTCCTTTTCAGTACCTTCTTTTTGCTGCTCAAAAATATAGACTGGTCGGTCAAAGTCCGGATCTCTTTTTGCAATCTCTGCTTTCAGAATAGCGGCCTGTGCATGCTGACAGCCCAGACTCAGCACCGTCGCCCCTGCAACATTGGGATGAGTAATGTATCCTGCCAAAAGGCCACATAAGGCATCTGAATCCATGCGTGTACCTCCGCATCCCATTTCATGATTGAGGAATTTGATTCCGTCGACATTCTTAAATAGGCGTTCGTGCCGTACTGATGCTGGATCCGCCTGTAGATTCCTTGCAAGAATCTGGTTCACATCCGCGCCCGATTTGTATAACGTGATCAGATCTTCTACCTCCGAGACATAGTTATTTGCATTCACTTTATAGCCCAGTTTTTCTTCGAATGCAGCTTTTAACGTCAGTACATTACGGTTTTCGCAGAATACCAGTGGTATGACCAGCCAGTAGTTGGCCGTTCCGACCGTTCCGTTAGAGCGGTGGAACCCCTTAAAGGTCTTATCTTTAAATGCAGAGACATCCGGCTTCGTCCAGCCGGTCTTGCGTTCCCCCATGCGGAAATCTTCGGACGCATGCCGCAAGTTTTCTGTCGTGATCAGTTCACCCGCCAGCAAATCATGGTTTAGCTTTCCCACTAAAACACCATACATAAACACGCTGGCATCCTGCTTCATTGGCTGGATGGTAAATTTATGTTTGGCAGCAACAGCCTGTTTGAGTGTAAATTCTTTGTCTCCAAAAACAATCGTCGTCCCCTCGGCCAGATCCTGCAATGCAACAAGAACATTGTCCATGGGGTGGATCTGTAAATAGCGTTGTATGGCCATAACTTATACTAATTCAAATATTTTATCCATTATTACCCACTTCTCCCCCGCTTTGGCCCCAGGTATTGCAGCCTGATATTTCCACATCAGCTGCTCCCACTCCTGTACTTTTTCGTTGGCGGCATCCATAGTGGCTTTCCGCTCAAAAGAAAAGTCCTCGCTTACTTCCATACACATGAATAACCTATTCCCGAACCGGTAGATCTCCATTTGCGTCACGCCCGCGTCGAGGATCGAACGCTTGATCTCTGGCCATACTGCACGGTGATAGTCTTCATATTCCTTGATCAGCTGTGGATCATCAATTAGATCCAATGCCATGACATATTTTTTCATTCCTGTTTATTAATGTGATTTAAGATTTTCTGTTTCGTCAATACGGACATCTTTGTTCTGATAAGCAAAGATCAATACAACAATAAAGCAGACCAGGGGCACAACATATCCGTATTGAAAGTGACCTGTTTTATCCGAGATTAAACCGAGGAGCGGTGGCAACAATGCGCCACCGACGATTGACATGACAATCAGGCTAGAAGCAGATTTGGTGTCTGCCCCTATCCCCTGTACACCAAAGGCAAAAATCGTCGGAAACATGATGGACATAAAAAATGCAATACCTATCAACGCGTAAAGCGTCGCCACACCTGTTCCAAAGATTACAACCAGGGATAGTGCGATGGTGATAAACGAATACATGATAAGCAATTTGGACGCCGTGACAAAACGCATAAAGAAGGTTCCGATAAAGCGGCCCAGCATAAACGCCAATCCGGCAAAACCCGCGTAATCAGCACCGTCTTTTCCCGATATTCCCGCCACTTCGGTCGCATACAGTACCAAGAAGCTCAATATACAAACCTGCGCACCGACGTAAAAGAATTGGGCAACTACGGCCCAGCGTACGTTTTTATGCCTGAGTGCATGAAAAAAGCCCGCCTTCCCTTCCTCCTCATCGTCTTTGATATCCGGAAGCTTCGTAAAGAAAAACAGTGCTGCGATCAACAAAATCAATATCCCCAGAATCAGATAAGGCATCTTCACCGAAGCTGTCTCGGACTGAATATAGGCCAGTTTGGCCTGTTCTGTCATCTGGGCAAGTTCCTCCTGCGATTTGGGGGCATGCGACAAGATGAATTTACCACCAAATATAGGGGCTAAAAAGGCAGCCAGCCCATTGAACGACTGAGCAAAATTAAGCCGTTGCGCAGATGAGGCCGGATCGCCTAGAATGGCCACGTACGGGTTAGCCGCTGTTTCCAATATCGTCAGACCACAGGCTACTACAAATAAAGCGCCCAAAAAGAAAGTATAACTGATGGTGTTGGCAGCCGGTACAAAAAGAAAACATCCGATGGCAAAAAATAGCAAGCCAATCAAAATACCGGCCTTATAACCGTAGCGCTTCATGATAATCCCTGCTGGTATAGCCATCACAAAATAGGCAATGAACACCGCCGAATCGACCAACGAAGCCTGAAAATGGGTTAAACTGAAGGCATTCCGCAAATGTGGTATCAATATGGGATCCAGGTTATGGATAAATCCCCAGAAGAAGAAAAGGGAGGTTACCAAAATCAGGGCAAATGTGTAACTCTTTCTGTTAGTCATAGTTTCAAACGCTTATAAGTAGTTATTTAAATGTAAAATAAACTTAAAAATACTAGACTATATTCAGGTATATTATCATTTTATTAAGCTATATTACCATCCCTACCTAGAAATACGTAACTTTATTGCATATATTTCATAGTTATGAAAGCGCAATTGCTCCATCTAAATAAACACCTCGCCCATTCCTTCAATGCCAGACAGGATAGTACGCCACAATATCACAACCTTTGGCACTATCATGAAGAGCTTGAACTCATCTATTTTGCCAAAGGATCCGGCACCCAGTTTATTGGAGACAGTGTACGGCGTTTTGAGTCCGGTGATATTACGCTGGTCGGCTCCAATCTTCCACATTATTGGTTATTTGACGAGATCTATTTAAAAAAGGATCAGCCTCAGCCGGCGGATATTCGCGTCATACATTTTAAAGAGAATTTTTGGGGACATGACTTCATTAATTTACCCGAAAATCAGCAGATCAAAGAATTGATGCGCACGGCCAGACGTGGCATTGCACTTTCTGCGAAAAGTAAGTCGAAAACAATCCAGTATATCAACGATATACTACGTAGCGCAGGCACGGCACGGATCGTATGTTTATTGGAGATCCTGGTGTGCGTCGCCGCCGAGGAGCAACATGACCTGCTCACCAGCGAGACGTTTACGGTGCAGCTACAGAATCAGGATGCCGACCGCATGCGGATCGCCATGCAATATATTGGTGAGAACTATCGCGATCAGATCCGTTTGCAGGAACTGGCCTCTCTGACTGGCATGACGCCAAATTCATTCTGCCGCTATTTCAAATCACAGGTAGGCAAAACGCTTTTTCAGTTCTTGATCGAGATGCGTGTCAAGACCGCCTGCAACCTTTTGCGGGAAAACAAACATACGATCAAACAGATCTGCTTCGATTCTGGATTCCAGAACTTCTCGAGTTTCCATAAATATTTCAAAAATATCACCGGCACAACGCCACTCAACTTTCAAAAGCTAAAAGCTTAGCACAACCTTACCAAGCAACACAGAATCCTCCATGATACGATGGGCTTCGGCAGCCTCATGAAATGGAAGTACGCGAAATAACACCGGTTTAAAATCGCCCGAATCAATTTTGGGCCATACACTAGACCAGATTGCATCGCGTAGGCCTTCTTTGAACTGCCGGTCCCTGGCGCGTAGTGTACTACCGGTTAGCACTATTCGCTTCTGCATGAGCTTGAGTAAGTTCAGCTCCACTTTTGCACCTTCCATTGCATTGATATACACCAGCCGGCCATCAGCATTCAACAGGTTGACATTCTTTTCAAAATAGGATCCGCCGATACTGTCCAGGATAACATCCACGGGCAGGCCAGCCAAGGCCTGCTGAAAGTCTTCATCCTGATAATTTATGGTTTTGACCGCACCAAGGGAAAGGCAGAAAGCGGCTTTCTCCGGTGAACTGACGGTTGTATATACGCTTGCTCCGAACAGCGCCCCAAGCTGAATGGCGGTACTCCCGATTCCCCCAGCGCCACCATGCACCAACAACCCTTCTCCTGCCTGTAGCATCCCTCTGCGGAAGACATTGTCCCACACGGTGAAAACCGTCTCGGGCAACGCGGCGGCTTCCTCAAAACTCAGCGCATCCGGAATGGGAAGGCAATGTCCGTGATACACGGCAGCATATGCGGCGTAACCACCGCCTGCCACCAGAGCGCACACCCGATCACCGATATTCCAGTCTTTTACGGCACTCCCTTTTTCGACGATCACGCCCGCTACCTCCAGACCCGGTATCCTGGGATCCACGCCCGGAGGCGCTGGGTAGTTTCCCTTTCGCTGAAAAACATCGGGCCGGTTAACTCCCGCAGCGCGGACTTCGATCAGCACTTCCGAGTCGCTGATCCGGGGACGCGCCCTCTCCGCTACTTGGAGGACTTCCGGTCCACCCGGCATTGTGATGACAACTGCTTTCATTTGCAATAATTATTATAGGTGACACTTGGTCTATCAACATTTAGTTTTGCTGCGCACTATTGCAGTTTCCTGAACAAGCGCATACTTCCGTCTCCAAGACGCTGCTGCTGGACAATTTATCCCGACTTTTTGGGATATTTTTGCAGGCGGATATTGAGGGACAGCATAAAATAGCGTGCCAGACGGTTATTCTGAACATCAAGGATATCATTGCCGACAACAGCACGCGAGATTCCGGTATTTTGGTTCATCAGGTCAAATCCCTGAAACCGTAGCATACCGAGATTATTACGTCCAAAAGTATACTCCATATATGCATTGATAATGGTTGGATTTATATTATTCCACGAACTGGAATACCCCGCGTTAAATTTTTGGGAGACCTCCAGTCCCATCGTTACATGCTTGCCCAGATAAGCCTTGGACCCGAGTCCCACGATTCCGGAATGCGCCGTTATATTGTCCTGCACCGGCCAGTCGAATGTAGCCCGGTTTAAAGAATAGTTGCCATTTAACTCAGCTTCAAAAATATCATTCCAGGCATAACGAAACTGGATCGCCTGCGTGAGTAAAAAATGGCCGCCAAAGCTCTTCTTTTCATTGATATAGGATATGTTGTTGTAATAGTCGGCATTGCCATTAAGGCTCATCTGCAAATTGTCAGACAGCAATGATGCCGTAAAGAGATAGTAGCTTTTAATATCATAATATCCCTCGGTATTGCGGTAACTGGTTTTCTGAACAGTCGAGTTTTGTTCGATCGTCCGGTTGGCCACGATCTTGTCGTTTACCAAATTAAAAGCGAGGCTCGCTTCGAGATACTGTCCATGCCTTGTCATGGATTTACGATACTTAGAAACAAAACTGTGGGCAAACTCGGATTTTAAATCCTTATTGCCGATAATAATATTCTGCGTATTGGTATTGTCCACGACAGGTTGTATCTGATAGAAGTTAGGCTGATTATTGCGTCCATAATAGTCTATCGACAGGTCTTCTTCTTTGGTAAACTTCCATTTGAGGCCAGTAGATGGCACAAGATTCACATTCGAATATGATGTCCTGATCGCCTTGTCGGTAGAAGTCCCCGTCAGTTCTGATGGCTGCACCGCAAATCCAAAGCTCATTTTGACCTTTTCGCCGAGATCATGCCGGTAGATCATCCCAACTTTATTGCTGGCAAAGGCATAGTTGTATCTGAGACTGAGCGAATCCACCAAAATTGGGTTGATACTCTCATCCTTTGTATCATAGGTTGAGCGGTTTGCATCTATTTTGGTATAGTCGAAGTCGTAGTTGATTTCCAGAACACCCCCCAGATCGACAGGCTCAACCAGAGACAGCCGGCTCTGCAGGTTGGTATTCTGATTGTCCGAACGGATCATCTGTTTGAGAAATGTCTCCGTTCTCCGAGGTTCGGTTGAACTGCTGTCTATCGCACTATTGGCATCACGAAGCTCTTCATCCTTATCGAGCGAATTAAAATCGGTATGAAAGGTATAGAGTATTTTTCGGCCGGGCTTGCTGAAGCTCCGTACATAAAAAAGATCGACGGCGGCAGCCGGACTTTCGCTGCTGTTGACAGCACCGTAACGCCCAGTACTGCTCAGACTGTTGTTCCGAAGACGTCTGTCTTTGTAAGTCTGTCCAGCCGAATTGGACCAGGAAAGTTTCGGGGAAACTTTTAATTGGTCTTTTGGGGACAACTTCATGTCAAAGTCCCAGTCCATCTTATGCGTACGGTCTACGGACCTGATTTTGTAATCTTCGTAATTACTAATGGAATTGTTGACGCCCTTGCCGGATTTATAGATGGATTGCAGGAATGAATTCCCTTCGGTATAGTTGTTACGCTGAGTAAAGCTATATCTCCCACTGGCATTCACTGTTCGGGACAGTGGGCTGGAGAAACTAGCTCCCACTGAGCTGATTTTATTGACTCCATCAGTAGGGTCCGCAAAATCCGCGAGCTCCCCCATCTCCCGCTCGCGCTCTCCCCCATTGGGCGACCCAAATGAAAAAAGATTGGTGTTTGTATTATTAGTCGAAGAAACAATAGAGTATTCCTTTCCATTGTCAAATCTATTGACCCCTATGCTGCCGAGGTAGCGCTCTGCAGAACCGCCGCCCAAAGTTGCCTGGCCAAAGGTGATTTTCTTCTTGTCTTCCTTGAGAACAATATTCAGCACCTTTTCGGATTCGGTGTTTTTGACCCCTTTGGCTGTCGCTTCATCACCATAAAAATCGATAATCTGCACGTTTTTTACAAAGTCCGCCGGCAGGTTTCTCGTAGCTGTCAGCACATCACCGCCAAAAAATTTCTTACCATCCACTTTGACCGAGGAAATAGGCTTTCCAAAAGCATAGACAGAGCCGTCACGCGAAACCTGTACATTTGGCAGCGCTTTAAGTGCTTCCTCCAGTAATGCCCGACGGTCAAACTGAAAAGCATCCAGATTAAATTGTACTGTATCCTGTTTGTAGACAATGGGTTTATATTTTTGGATTACAATCTCTTTGAGCAGCGAAACATGTGGAAACATCGTCAATTTGCCGACATCCAGCTTAGCTGTCGTGCTGCTGTAGAGCGGGTAACTCCGTTCCAGTATACTGAGACCGATCTGGCTGCAGCTTATACGGATATCGTTGCCCAGCACCCTGCTGAAATGAAAGTAACCTGTAACGGATGTGGAAGTGAACAAGGTATCGCGGGAGCTCGTCAAGTGGACATTAACACCTTTTAGCGGCCTGCCAGCTGTATCTACAACAAGTCCATAAACTTCTTTTTTTGTCGACTGGCCAAAAGTGATCCCTGGCAGAAAAAACAAGCTTATAATAGACAACAAAAGTATAAACCGGATGATATTCCCGCCCCTTAGTTCCATCAAATAGACTTTGCAATTATACAATTCAATATAAGAATTCTTAAGCTATTAACGTAAAAAGTTGTGATTTTGTATAAAAAAAACGAGCTGTCGGGAAAACAGCTCGTTCTTTCGGATAAATCTTTCTATCTTTTACTCACCAGCAAAAGAAACTTTAACAAGGTGTTTGTCAATTTCCCAGCGGCCCGTACCCTCTTCACCGATAACATCGAATAATTCGAGAATGCGTCGCGCCACAAATTCTTCTTCCACTTGCTCTTCCAAAAACCACTGTACAAAGTTGAACGTCACATAATCTTTTGCTTTTGCACATCTGTCTGCAATGTTGTTAAACTGCTCGGTCACAAACATTTCCTGCTCCAGGGTTTGTTCAAATACACCGCGGAAAGACTCAAAGTCCTGTGGGATCCCTGTAATCTCCGGAGAGATCGCACGTCCACCACGGTTGTTGATATAGTTAAAAAGCTTCAGCATATGCTCGCGCTCTTCATTGGACTGTCTCGCAAAAAACTCCGCTGCATTTTCCAGACCTTGGTCATCACACCAAGATGACATCGCTAGATACAATGCTGACGAGTGTGCCTCTACCTTGATCTGTGCATTAAGTATATTTTCGATTTCTTCTTTTAAAGAAGATTTTAATTTCAATAAATCTTTCATATTTTCCTTAAGTTTAATTTCTAAAACAATCTCGGGCGATAAATCCGATCACCCGACTTCATTACAAAGATACATCGCATTTAAACAATTTGTATAAAGAATATGCAATACAAATTCAGTCTAAATTAGCCAATAAAAATGCAACTTGTTTAGAATCAATACAATTACAAATACAGCTGATCGAAACTTTCAATAGGCAATAAATGAAAACAATGAGGCTTTAAATCGCTTTAAAAAAGCAGAATTTACGGCTTGCTGGATTTAGGCCCATCGACCTGTTATTTAATTTTAATTTAAATAAGGAGGCCTTATACAAAAAACTGCGGTGTATATTTATCAAAATACACCGCAGCTACTATGTTGTATTAGGATACGTCAGCCTAGGCCAATACAGCGAAAGGTGATACCTGCAGGCAGGTTCTGACGACACTGTTTAATTCAATCATAAATTTGGCGCCATCCAGGAGCTCGCGTAGTTCAAGTATATTCTCCACTGAAAGGATAAAACAGCGCTCCGTACGAAATGGCATCACAATTTCAAAATCTGAGGAACGAGTTGTATCATTGAGCATACGCTCCACATCTATGGTATCAATTCTTTTCTTGAACTTCAAAAAATCCGAAACTGAAAAAGAAGTGGTGCTATTATTATAAGCTAACCAGAAACAATTTTTACGGCTACATTGATAAACTGTACCAGCGGCGGTAGAAAACACCTCTTCTACATTCGCTAACGGGCAAACCAATTCTGACATTTCTATTCCTCTTATCATTTGACTGCCCAAAAGTAAATATTATTTATAATCAATCCAAGTAAAACATTACATTATTTTGATTTATTATAAATAATATTTTTCCTGTATAAAAAAGGAGGCCAGTATGACCTGGCCTCCTCTACAACATGGGTATGTATATATTTTAATCGTATTCTTCCTCTTCTTCCTCCTCTAACAAGACTTCTTTACGATTATTAATGACTGTATTTTTTGATTTTGTTTTATATTTATTAATCTGTCTACGAATAGATTCAACGGCAATATCAGTTGCCTCTTCAAAACTTTTCGCCTGTCCTTTTGCAAAAAGTTGGCTTCCGGGGATATTCAGTTTTATTTCCGAAATTTTGTTCGCCTCGTCATCAACATTTTCCAATCGAAGATAGCATTCACCACCGATGATTGAATCCAAAAACTGCTCCAATTTTCCTGTTTTCTTTTTAATGAATTCGATTAACTTCTGATCCGCATTAAATCGAATGGATTGCACAGTAATGTTCATTTTTCCTCCTTTTTTTAAGCTTTTGGATGAGCTTGTTTATAAATTGACTTCAATCGCTCTGCTGAGTTATGCGTGTAGACCTGCGTTGCCGCCAGGCCTGCATGTCCCAGCAGTTCTTTAATTGCATTTAAATCGGCCCCATTGTCCAACAGGGCGGTTGCGAACGTATGCCTCAAGATATGAGGGCTTCGTTTACCTTGGGTAGAAATCAGCGTCAGATGCTTATGCACAATATCATAAATCAGCTTGGCATACGCTGGTTTCCCCGCTCTGGTCACGATCAATAAGCTATTATCAGAATCAACAAATTGCGTCGCTTTTTGTTGTAAATAGTTTTTCAATTCTTTCAGTAAAACATCATTTATCGGAACGAGCCTTTCTTTGTTCCTTTTACCTAATATAAGGATTTTTTTGTTAAAAAAATCGATATCCTGTTCCTTAATTTTCAACAATTCGGCCAGGCGGATTCCTGTACCAAAGAGCAATTCCATCACAATGTAATTGCGGCAGGATTCAAAATCCTCCTGTTGCTGCTCCATGTGATCCAATAGACGGACCAACTTATCCTTCTCGACCACGACCGGTAACTTTTTAGCTGTTTTTAAAGCCTTGATTAAGGTCATCGGATTCTTAACAATATAATCCTCCCGCTGCAGAAATTTGAAATAGGTACGCAACGACGACATACTCCGGTTAACAGAGCTGGCATTTTTACCGCCTTCCATCATTTGCGCAAAGTAATGGCGCAGATCACGGTAGACCACATCCTTCACCTCCAGTCCTTCGGCGGTCAAAAAGTCCCGAAACATGTCCAGCTCATGCCGATAGGCAATCACCGTATGTTCCGAATACCTTTTTTCAATCTGTAAAAAACGAATAAACTCCTTTTCCAACATAATTACCGCGCTATAGTATGCTTAATTTACAAATTTAAAAGCACAAAAAAAAGGGAAAAGCAATGCTTTTCCCTCTATATTTTTGAAATCTCAGCGAATCAATTAGTTAGCTACATCTTGATTCAAAGATTGTTTGTAGATCGCTTTTTTCACTTGAATGCGACGAGTCACAGATTTCTTCTCGTAAGCTTGACGTGAACGTAACTCTCTCAAAACTCCAGTTTTCTCGAATTTCTTTTTGAAACGTTTCAATGCTCTATCTAAAGATTCTCCTTCTTTTACATTTACGATAATCATGCGTTGTATATACCTCCTTTCGTCGCTTTTAAAATTTAAAGTGGGACAAAGGTACAAAATAAGAATGATAATGAAAAGAAAAAAATCACTTATAACAGCTTAAACTCTTCCAGCAGGAGTTTTAGCGGTTTCTCTTTGGTACAGAGTGCCGTATGCCAGCCCAATCGTTGGGCTGTTGCCAGGTGCTGCGGACTATCGTCAATGAAGAGTGTCTCTTCTGGACGCAATTGCTGCTCCTGCATGACCAGTTCAAATATTTCAGCATCCGGTTTACGCATCCCTACCAGATGCGAATAATACGTCTTTTCAAAAAAAGCTTCATTGTCGGCGACACCATACTTCTGCTGAATATCATTCATGCAATAGGCGTAGTGGATTGCATTGTTGTTGCTTAATAAGAATGTGCGATAATTATCTTTCAGCTGCATTAACAGATCGTGATTACCTTGAGGTACGCCAACGAGCAGACTATTCCAGGCGGCATCAATCTGCGCATCACTTAGCGCCGCATTTCCTGTGATTTCGCGAATACCGTCCCTGAATTGCGCCGCGTCAATCTTTCCCTTGTCAAAATTGTCAAAAAGTTCGCTCTGCCCATGGTGCCCAAAAACTGCATCCACGTTTTTTATACCTAACTGAGTAAAAGCAGCTTTCAATTTTACAAAATCAATCATGAAGATGACGTTCCCATAATCAAGAACAATATTTTTAATTTTTTCCATCGAATTATTTTGAAATACCGATACAAATATCGATAATTGCATCGTCAAAACAGCACAACAGTGGCTAAAATTGACGAAATAACCCGCTCCTATAGCTCAGTCGGTTAGAGTAGAAGACTCATAATCTTTTGGTCCCTGGTTCGAGCCCAGGTGGGAGCACAAAAAAATCCCCATAGCATTATGGGGATTTTTTATTTAACCGATCATTGTTGTTCTCATTTGCCTAAATTTCCTTTCGATTATCATCCGAATCCACGTCGATAAGTTTATTGTATGGATCAATACCCACCTGAAACGGCGGAGCGTCCACGACTAGCTTCAGGGTATTGTTGATCTGACTGATACGGTGCTTCTTGAGGTAAAGCTCCTGCGGCTTCCCCTTCCCCTCCTTTGGTTTACTAAAAACTCCGATTTCAATATAGTCGCTGAGGGGCAGCGACTGCACCGTCACGCGCTCAGATTTTTTGAACTGCAATGGCTTTTCCCCCGGATCATTGTAACTCTTCTTACCATTGGCGTCTACCCGATACTTGGACACTTCAAACTGTATGTCGATCTGATATTTACCGTTATTTAGTTTTTTGCTATTGACTTTCACGACCTTGTTATTATATAGCGTGATTGTCTCAAACATGTCCTTGATCAGATAACGGAGCGAGTCAGGTGTAGCCCCACGGAGGTAATCCACAAATTCGAGCGACGTCGTATAAGGCGGATTCTGGAAAGCGGTCTTCTGTAAATAAGATTGTACGGTACGATTGAAAACATCTTCGCCCAGATAGTCGCTCAAAGCATAGAGGACCAAGGAACCTTTTTGATAATGGATATACATCTGATTTTCATTATACATCAAAGGACGCTCGCCCAGCCGTTCTTCACTTCTGCCTTTGAGGTAGCCGTCCAGGGCATCTTTGAGGAATTTACGCATCTGCCCCTTTCCATATCTTTTTTCGAGCACTTTCAGTGAAGAGTATTCAGACATACTCTCCGACATCAATGTTGCTCCCTGAGCGTTGGCCCCGACAACTTGATGCGCCCACCACTGATGTGCAATCTCATGTGCCGTCACCGCATAAGGGTAGTCTACTGCGTCATCCTTCTTTTCGTCAACATCGGCAATAAAACCAATCGCCTCAGAAAAGGGAATGGTATTCGCGAATGACTGAGCAAATGTACCTGCTGTCCGCGGAAATTCGACGATACGAAGCTGCCGATGTTGATATGGGCTATATTCCTTGCTATAATATGCCAAAGACGCCTTACTGGCAGCTATCATCCGGTCGAGATTATAGCGATGTGATTTATGGTAATAAACCTCCAGATTGACACCGTTCCACCGTTCCTTTTTGACTGCATAACGGGCAGAATTGAATGCGAAGAAATTCAGGATCTCCGAATCCATTTTATACTGGTAGTATTTGCGGCCATCTTTCTCCCATTGTCTGATGAGATATCCCGGTGCAATGGCTAACTGATCAGCATCCGTGCTGACGACCGCTTCAAACCGGATCCAGTCCGCATCATTCGAAATGTAATTGTTTTTCAGGGCCTTTGGATCGGTTGGCGGCGCCATACGGTCGCGGTGAGGAAGACCATATTTCTTCCGTATATCATTGTCCACCAGCTCACTCCGATCAGAATATCCGATATTCGGAAACACCATATTGTTGATGAACGTACCATTGCCCTTAACCGGCGATTTTTGGTTCACCCAAGTATTAGCGGGGCTGACAGTGCTGAAACTGAACACGATGGAGTCCCCCGGAGCCATGGGCTTATCCAGCTTATAGATATTAAAATTGTATTTGTCATCGGTCGAAATCAATTTATTGGATACATTGAACGAAAAGCTGTAGTCATAGTCATTATAGTTAATAAAGATCGAATCAATGGCCGAAGTGGTTTTATTTTTCAGCACGTAGGACGCCTGCGCCTTAAAGCTGCGTTTGGAGGGAAAGATGTCCATATTAAACTTGACGTCAACGACGCGCGGCTGCGGACGGTCCTGATATTTTTTATACTTTTTCTCCCATTCCACAGATTGTTTTTCATAATCCAAACTGGTATAATACGGATTTTTAATATGATTTTCATAATATATGGCAGCCGCAATGCCCATAAATCCAATGGCACTGGCAATCAATAGTCCCATATTCGCTGTGCTCATATTGGCCCTAGCTATCGCCATACGCTCTCTGACACCCGAAAATCCCCCCCTTCGCCATAGGAGCAGTGCTATCACGAGAAAACACAGAGAAAACAGCAACCAATACAGCCTATAAGTCAAAAATGGCAGGATATAGCCGAATCCGTCCATGTCCGAATATTCTAACCCCGGCCCTTGGTTAAACTGAAAAATAGCCTGTTCCACACCCAGCATCGACAAGAAGGGCAAACCGATAAATAACGTTAAAAGCACGAAAAATCCAGCGAGATAGTTCCTGAAAAGGGTATGCACAAAAATCGCGATAAAAAGCCATGTCAGGTTGGACAACATGCCATACACCATTAAGCTCATCAGATATTGCCCTGGTTCAACATGGTAATACTGGTGGTAGGCCTGTATGCCCATACAAGTCAACATCACAACCAGCAGCAGCGTCAGCTGCATCAAGATAATGGCCATAATCTTAGATCCCAGCAATGCCCAGCTAGGTACCGGAGTCGTATCCAGCAAGCTGCCCATACGGGTAATTGAACCGCGATGGACAAGCAATCCCGAAAATAGAAAAGTCAGTATCAGCAGGAAAAACTTAAAGGTCGCCCCGGGGATCAGCAGCATTTTCCAGGTAACTGGATAGGTGGAAGTACCAAATATAGCCCCGATAGTACTGGCCATCAAAATAATAAACAGTACCCCGACAAGGGTGATAATCAGAAAAACGGGACTTTTGACAATATAACGATAGTCATACCGTGCCATGGTCCACATAGTCCCCATGTAGTGCCGCACCGAAAAGTCATAGGAAACTTTGGGGAGATTGATCTTAAAGATCGTATCGAAATTATTTTTTGTTAACCGGGCTGCCTTGTTGCCTGTCTTCAGCGCGATGGAATGTTGTGAAAATGAAAATAGCGCATAAAATATGCCTATGAACAATGCTGCCACACCGAGCCAGATCAGCCGGTTATAAATAATGGCCGAAGCCAAAGGCAGGTTGTTTACATTCTTTTCTTCAGGGGACCAATAACGGGTATAATAGGAAATCGTGCTGTCCCCAAAGGGATCTATCAGCGCTCCGAGGTAAAGCTTCTCCGCCTCTGTGGTTAAGTTCTGTACGAGTACCTGGAGGATGATAAGGACCAAAACCGCAACAAAACCAACATAGATATTGCGAGTTAGGGTTACCAGGACGAAAATAATCGCGCTCAGGACAATCAGATTAGGAATCACCTGGATCACATAAGTCTGGATGTAGGCCAATACACGCGCTGGCCCCAAAAGATCAGGATTGGTTCCCGGAAGCAGCTGGGCAACCACAATTCCAAGCGTTGAAGCCAGCACAATGACCAGCACCACCGCCATTGACCCGAAAAATTTGCCCAGCAGGTAATCGGTTTTCGTAAAAGGGTAGCTAAATAGGATGGTATGTACATTATACTGAAAATCCCGGTACACACAGGCGCCAACTATTGAAGGGATTAAAAAATAGATCAGTGAAGACATTCCGTTGATCATTTCATTGATTGCCCAAGGCGAATTTCTGATCGTGTTGGAAGATGTGGTTGCCGTAACGCCGTCAAACATCCCCAATGAAGACAGCATAATGAGCAAAGACAACAAAAAGAATATCGCTATATAGATATAGACCGTAGCATTCTTAAACCAACGTGTAAACTCAAAATTAAAGATAGAACTAAACATGGTGCCGGTCAGTTTTGAGTGCAACAAAATAAACATCCTCCAATTGCGCCTGAGCGTTTACAAACGACTCATCTGGTTGTACGGCACTAAAAACACGGATATTGAGCGTATTGTCCTGATTATAGTTTGAGGAAATGACCTCATGCGTCTGGGTATATTCATCCAATTGGTCACGCCCAATGACACGCACCCATATCTTACCCTGCAACTGCGCTATGGTATCCTTTGGTGTACCGCGCAAAAGGATTTTCCCGCCATTGAGAATGGCTAACTCATGGCACAGTTCGCGTACATCATCCACAATATGGGTCGAGAAGATCACCGTATGATTGGTACCGATCTCACGGAGCACATTCAAAAAACGGTGCCTCTCCGCCGGATCCAGTCCGGCAGTGGGCTCATCGACAATAATGAGCCTGGGATCGTTTAACAGGAGCTGTGCAATCCCAAAGCGTTGTTTCATACCGCCTGAGTAGCCGCTGACACTTTTGTTGCGCACGTCCCAGAGGTTGGTGACTTCAAGGACGCGATTGATGACGGCATTTCGGTCTACACTGGATTTGATACCTTTGAGCTTAGCAAAATAGTGCAGCAGATCTACGGCAGAAAGGTTCGGATAAACGCCAAATTCCTGTGGTAGATAGCCCAGCACCCGCCGCAGATCCATCGGCCTACTAAGCACATCAATATCTCCGAAACGGATGCTTCCACTGTCGGGCTTCTGAAGTGTTGCTATCGTGCGCATCAAAGATGACTTCCCCGCACCATTAGGCCCCAATAGGCCAAACATTCCGGGTTTTATTTCCAAAGTGACGTCATCTAGCGCTTTTACGCCGTTAGGATAGGTTTTGCTGAGTCTTTCTATTGATAAATTCATAAATAAGTTAACTGTTAATAAGCCATTAGTATACTGAAACGATAGTTTGTTACAGCAATATACTAAAAATTATGCAGCCTTGAGCAGAGCGGCTCAATACTGGCTGAATTTAGCCAATACAGTTAACAGTTGAACAGATGGCCAACGCCTATAGCTCCGGGTCAATCCGGAGCTCAAATAAGCTCACCGTCGCGTTATCATAATGTGCGGGTAATCCGGCGGTATTGCGCAATTTGCGCAAACCCAAAAATTCAAAACCGCATCCGGTATAATGCTTAATAAGGCTTTTATTTTCACCAACAGTATCCATACGCACATATTGCTTATCATTTGATTCGGCATATCCGATAGCCCAGCTGACGATGTGCCGAACCAGATTATTGCCTCTGAAATCCGGATCGGTAGCTATCCGATGGATATATACCGACGGCTCTTCGTTTTTCTCCTCCCAAATCTCTGGATCAGTAAACGTTGTGGCCCATACACAGGCGATCTGCCCATTGATCAGCATTTTCCATTGCCGGTGTTCCTTTACTTCGGCCTCGACAAGCTCATGGGCGAACTCCGGCCAGGAGACCATGGATTTTGATTTTTGATAATCGGTTGCCATCCGATAAAGTCCGAAAATATGTTCTATATCGTCTATCGTACTGTTGCGTATCTGTATATCCAGTTGTTGCATATCTCATTAACTGTTGATGTGTTATACAAAGCTATCATTCGCATCGCAATGAAAAAGGATACAGATTCACTCCATTGAAGGGACTCAGTATAATAGCGATTGACTCACAGCGGAGCAATTTATATGCTCAGTATCCATCGTACATCAAAAGGATCGACCACCTCCACCAATTTATCATGCAATTTGTCAGCCGACGGCGGCCGTTCAGGCCGTGCCAGTTTTGCCATCAGCATTCTACGGCGGGCAACGTCCGGACAGGTCAAAAACATAGAAACATAATTCCCTATTTTTCTTCCTTCGTCATGCACAAGATCCGACCCATAGATAATCACCCCGGGGGCAATCAGAGAGGCACTTACCACTGGAACTTCTGAATTTCCGTCCACAGCCTGTCCAAACATGTGGAACTCTAAGGTGCCGCCGAAACATGTTTGGTAAAACGTAAGTGCCTTTCTGCAATTGCCCGAAAATGTGATAAACACCCCACTTTTTAACCCTTCCATGGCTGGTTGAACTATGCGTCTGGTATTACGGGTTCCACGAGCTTTTTCATCTTTTCCAAAGACTCCTGCCAGCCTAGATAACACATCTCCGCAGGAATAACCTCGGGAATACCAGTTTGTTCAATTTGCAGCTCCGTGCCGCAGGACACTGCCCGCAACGAAACTGTTGTGGTCATTTCTCCCGGCAGGTTGGGATCGTCAAACCGGTCCACATATTTAATCAGGGTATCGGGCGAAATTTCCAGATATTCGCCACCAAATGAATGACCGTTTCCGGTACCGAAATTGATAAAGGTCATCTTGAAACTTCCACCAACTCTAAAGTCCATCTGTTGCACAGTACAGACAAAACCGTAGGGCGGCAGCCAGGAAGCGTAGGCCGCTGAATCCGAGAATGCACGGAAGATTTTTTCAGGGCTAGCCTGAATAATCCGATGTAAAGAAACACGATTTGTTTTCATTTTTAATATAGTTTTATAAGTAAATTGCTATTCGCATGCGTTATGGCGAGCTATCCGCTCTGTAAGCAAGCTTTCCCGCCGCATGTATTAGGACAACGCCGACGCCGCACCGCCAAGTGACAATTGGCCCGAACGGCTAATCTTGCCCCTATAGAGATACGATAACATCAGAATACCCAATACGATAAGTGGCATCAGCATATAGGCGATATTCTTGTCTACACAGGCGTGGCTAATAAAGGCAAAGATCAGATTGAAGGTCAACCCGGCATATGCCCATTCCCTAAGTTTAGCCGGAAACTTAGGCATGGCTATAGCTATGACGCCCAAGACTTTGCAAATAATCAATGTATAGGCAAAATAATCAGGATACCCCAACGGTTTTGTGCCCATATTGACATATTGCGGCGCAAACAATAAGGTGCTCAAGGGCATAATGCCTTCCCAGAGGATAATAAATAGTGTCGCAGCCCAAAAAATAATTCTATTCTTTTTCATGACTTCAGCTTTTATGTTGTTAATTTTTTGATTCTACATGTTTAACAAAGTTATCGAGTATAGCCTGCCAGCCCTGTTTCTGAAACTCAGGATCATGGGTTTCTTCCGCATCAAAGACAGTGGTCATGACTGTTCTTCCGTCATTGGGGGAAAAAATTGTGCTAACCCTCCTGCCATCTGCCAGGATGTAGGCGATCTCCTGATACAGCTCCACCTTGTCATAGGTGCCTTCAAAATCAAATCCGAAACTACCGTCTCTCGCTTCCATACGATTTTTGAATGTCCCGTTTACCCGGAGGTCATTCTGGCTGCTCGGACAATGCCAGCTCGGATCCGCCACATTCCATTGCATAATATCGGCCGGAGTATTCCACTGTTGCCATACTTTTTCTACCGGTGCGTTTACCGTTGCTTCAACCTTAATTTTTGTTTGTCTTTTCATGAGTTTATGTATTTGTTTATAATGATATAGCAAAGATGCAAAGGAATTGCACAGCAGGTAAGGCGTAAAACCGACAACTTTAGGGGTGGATTACGACAAAAACAATTTGTACCTTTACGTTATAAACTTAATAAGATATGCAGATCTCTGTCTTTGTTCCACAATATGGTACTATTGAAGGCATTACGCCCGCATTTAGAACGTTCCATACCGCCAATGAATTTCTGACAGCATTTGGCAAGAAGCCTATATTTCGGGTGGAATATGTGGGTCTGAGTGACTATGTCCCAGCAAATAGTGGTGAATATACCATCCGAACGCACCGGCTGCTTCAGGACGTTACCCAGACTGACCTGCTCATTATACCGCCTACTTTCGGGGACATCGATAATGGCATCCGGGACAACGCCGATGCAATACCGTATTTTAAAAAATTGCACGCTAAAGGCACACGCCTGGCCAGTCTGTGCGTAGGGGCGTTTCTATTGGCCGAAACAGGACTGCTGGACGGAAAAAAATGCTCCACCCACTGGGCCTATATCAGTGAATTCAAGGAAAAATACCCCGCCATTGAAATCGAAGATGGGGCTGTGATTACGGAGAACGACAATATCTACAGCAGTGGAGGTGCCAGCAGCTTATGGAACCTGATTCTCTATCTGGTTGAAAAGTTTTCTGATCGGGAGACCGCAGTAATGATAGCGAAGTATTTTGCACTCGATATCAGTCGCGACAGCCAATCCCAATTTGCCATATTCAGAGGACAGCGGAACCATGACGATGCGGACATCCAAAAAGCCCAGGACTTTATTGAACAGAAATATGAGGAAAAAATCACAGTGGAAGACCTTGCCAATCTGGTCAACATCGGCCGTCGTACTTTTGAGCGACGATTTAAAGAAGCAACCAACAATACGCCGGTCGAATATATCCAGCGCGTCCGTATAGAAGCCGCAAAGAAATTTTTCGAAGCTTCGCGGAAAAATGTATCCCAGGTCATGTATGATGTGGGATATACCGATACAAAAGCGTTTCGCGATATCTTTAAAAAGATAACTGGTCTTACTCCGATCGAGTACCGCAATAAATTTGCAAAAGTTGCCGAAGCTTCATAGCACCGACGCCTCTGTATCGGATATCTGCAGTCTTCGCTTACTTTGCCAGCATCATCTCGCGAATATATTTTACCGGTGAATTACCAAAGCTTAAAAATTTCTCATTGAAGGCCTTCAAATTAAACTGTGCCCCTTCCTCTTTTTTTACGGCTTCGCGTAGGTCATAAATTTCTTTGTAGCCCGTAAAATAGGAAGTTAACTGCACACTGCTCACTGACACTCTTTTCCACTTGCCTGCTGCTTCGGCCTGCTGTTGAAAAGCCTCGTCCACCAGAAGATGCATAGCTTCCTTCTCGCTCATGTTTTTCACGTGCACACCGTAATCCAGTATAGCATTACATACGGTACGAAGATGCCACTTATACCACATCAGCCACATCTCAGGCGCACGGTCACCGTAACCATTTTCCAGCATCATTTGTTCGGTATACACAGCCCAGCCTTCGATCATTGCTCCGTTACCGAGCACGCTTTTGATGAGACTCGGCGACTGATTGGCATACACCAGCTGCGTATAGTGCCCCGGAATAGCTTCGTGGATATTCAATATCTGTAAAATGTAGTGGTTATACTCCCGTAGATAGCTTTCAGAAGCCGCTTTGGTCCAACCGTTCAGGCTACCTACATTGTAATAGGTATTTCCCCCTTTATCGTAGGGACCGGGTGCACTGATGGACGCTCCTGCAACCCCGGCCATATAAGCAGGCTCCTTGCGCACAATCAATGGTTTGCTATCATCGATATAGAGAAGATCTTTCTTTTTCACAAACTCCACCAGTTTCGGTATCTGCGCTTCAATTGCTGCCTGAAAATCTTCAGCTTTCACATGGTTGACAGATAGGGTATCGATCATCTTACGGATCAGTACGAGACTATCTGTCGGCTGAGCAGCAGGCCCAAAATATTTAGGCCATAGCTCTTTGCTAATTTTGTACATCTCGGTGTGGAGATAGCTTTTGCGCGCCACGGCAGCATCGTAAATCTGCGCTGCTGTAGAACCGGACTGAATGTCAAATTTGAACTTTTGTTCATAAAGTTCCTGCCCTAACCTAAAACTTCTTGGGGCAGGATTCGGGGTTTCTTTAAGAAAGGTTACAAAACCTCTTATCGCATTCATGGCGCTGTCTGCTGCTGTCTGCAAATTCGATTTCTCGGTGGCCGAAAGATTTGACTTTTGCAGAGAATCTCGCAGATCAGCTTCAAATACCGATAATCCTCCCAGATTCTGCTGTATCGCCAGATCCGTCAGCTCCTGCGCAGGAGCTTTGATCTGCTGCTGTGCGGCCCGATAATAAGCTGGGATCTGAACAATGCGCTGATGAATAGCCCGAAGGCGCTGGTCTAAGGGCGCATAATTCTCAGCCAGCATAAAGGCAATGGTTCCGCTAACGTTGTAGGAAGAAGGGTTCCACTCATGCGAACGCTCCTTTTCTATTGCCCACACTGTTGATTCAAGATAATTCTGCATCAAATGGTAATCCGTCTGCTGCGAAAGATTGAGATCATTCAGATCAAAGCTGCTGAGACTGTCCAGATGCCGCTTTGAAAAAGCTAAACGCTGTTCCCTGCTGCGCGCATCGGGGATGGTCAATAGGGAGTCATAGCGATGGAATCCGACCTGTGTCGCCCATTCGGGGTTCTCCCGCCAGAGCTGCTCTATAAAGCGGTCTTCGTATGCCTTAAATTCTGCATTTGCCACAGTATCCGCCTGCGCCTGCTTTTTGTTGCTGCCCGCGCCACAGGAAGCAAAAAAAACAAGGCCTAAGATGAAAAGTATCAATGTTGTTAGTTTCATTGGAGTAATTTGAATAAAAATAACATATTGCCAGCGATTTCCGGCAAAATTTTGCTAACCTTTTCCGGCTAATCAAAGCTGTTCTAAATGGACCGACTATACTTCTGCCCCCATCTCCACGGCCCCCTATCCGGCAATAAACGGATTATTTAAAAAAAGATAACAATATAACTTATTAAATAACAGTTGATTATATATAAATTAAAAAATATTAAACGCTTCCTGTCCAATTTCTTTAACTTCAATCATTATTGTAGTGTAAATCAGTTACACTTAAAACAATAATAAAATGAAACAACGAATTAATTTTTTCGCCAAGGGACAAAATGCCATGAAGGCTATGTATGGATTGGGTGCCTACCTCAGTAATTGTACAATCGAGCAGGAACTGCTGCACCTCGTTTATTTTCGGGTATCACAGATCAATGGCTGCGCGTATTGTCTGGATATGCATTCCAAAGATCTGCTTGCCACCGGGGAAAATCCACAGCGCCTATTCCTATTGGATGCCTGGCGGGAGGCTCCATTGTATACTGCACGGGAGTGCGCTGCGCTAGAATGGGCGGAGGCCGTGACGAAAATCGCCAACGGCGACGTCGCCGACGACGTCTATGCCAAGGCGAGCAGTGAGTTTTCGGAAGCAGAATTGGTCGATCTGACCTTGGCTGTAACCACTATCAATACGTACAATCGGTTTAATATTTCTTTCCGTACCGAAGCCGGCGGCTACAAAGTTGGTCAGCATAAGGTGCAGGCAACGTAAGGATAACATATATTCAATAGATAAATCAATAGCATGAAAGATTTCATCTTATTATTTCGCCAGGCTGGCAGCGAGCAGCCGCAGCTAACTGAACAGGAAATAGGTGCCATAAACAAAAAATGGCAGGACTGGATCAGTGGTATCGAGGCACAGGGGAAATTGTCCAGCCATGGCTCCCGCCTGGTGTCCACAGGAAAAGTCCTAAAACCCAGCGGTGTGATTACCGACGGCCCATTTGTTGAAATCCGGGAAAGACTCGGTGGATTTATCATCGTTTCGGCCGAGAATCTGGAAGAGGCCACCACACTGGCACATGGTTGTCCTATACTGGAATCCAGCGGAAGTGTGGAAATCCGGGAACTTCTCCTGTAACACGTATTATTCCGGCAGCTGCTTAATCGCAGCTGCCTTGATATATTATTATGGAATCCAATTTTCTAAAACAACTTTTTCAGCAGGAGTTTTCCAAAATAGTAGCCGTCATATCCAAAGACTTTGGTCTTCAGTACATTGAAGTGGCAGAAGACATTGTCAGTGAAACTTTCTTGCTGGCAACGGAAACATGGCAGACCAATGGCCTGCCACCGAACCCCACGGCATGGCTATATACCGTGGCCAAACGCAAAACGTTAAGCCACTTCAGGAGGATCAAAATTTTTGAAGAGAAAGTGATGCCTCATCTGCATCAGGAGCAACAAATCGTAGCTTCGAATTCCGAATTTAACTTTTCCCGGGAGAACATCGAAGATAGTCAGCTCAAGATGCTCTTTGCCATCTGTACCCCCGCCATCGCGAGCGAAGCTCAAATCGGACTGGCATTGCGCATACTCTGTGGATTTGGTATTGATGAAATTGCCGAGGCTTTTCTCTCCAACAAAGAAACAATTAATAAGAGGCTCTTTAGAGCCAAAGAGAAATTACGTACTGAAAAGGTCGATCTGCTTTTACCCCCTGAAAACGAAATTGTCAAGCGCCTGGACAACGTATTGCACGTGATTTACCTGCTATTCAATGAAGGCTATTATTCAAAAACACAAAATCAGATTTTAAGGAAAGGTCTGTGTATTGAAGCACTGCGACTAGCCCTGATGTTAGCAAGATACGAAAAAACGAATGTCCCGAAAACCAATGCTCTCATCGCCCTCATGTGTTTTCACTCTTCGCGTTTTGATGCCCGCCACAACAGCGACGGTGAATTTGTGCTGTATGAACATCAGAATGAAAACCTCTGGAATCGGGACCTGATCCACCAGGGCATTTATTTTTTAAACAACGCTGCAGCTGGTGATGAACTGACATCCTACCATATTGAGGCCAAAATTGCACAATGCCATTGTACGAAAGCGGATACCCCTGAAAAATGGAAGGAGATCCTTCAGCTTTACGATCGCTTGCTCAGAGTCAATTACTCTTCTGCCACCCTGCTCAACAGGATCTTTGCGCTATACAAAGCAAAAGGTGCTCAAACAGCCCTAGTGGAAGCGACGAACCTTGATCTCGTAGACAACCATTTTTATTTTGTCCTGCTGGGTGAACTTTATAATGATATTGACCGGGAAAAATCAATCGCGAATTTTCAGCGTGCCAGAACATTGACCAAAAATCCACTGGAACAGGAAACGATCCAACGTAAGATTGATGCACTCTGCAATTCGCGATTGTCCGATGGAGGATAACACGGCTAAACTGCTTTCCTGGACTCCTCCCAGGAGCGCATAAACAATTCGTAAAGCGCTGTAGCATCGACATCGACCACTGAGGACGAATACATGATATGCAACTGCTGTGATGGTTCATCAAAGGCCATCTTCCATAGCATTGACGACAGCCGGCTTCTGTATGAAGCGGCATTTGTTACCGACACGACAACCAGTGCATCGCCTCCGACTTTTTGTAATTGAATGGCCGTGACATCGTCCCAATTCCCTACACCAAAAGCTTTCGCCAGCGGCGTGGTTCTACCCTGAAAATTATGGCGATTGAGCACGATCTGAGCGGAAGTATCTTTTAGACTAATTAGGCTATTGATCAATAAGGTCAGCATGACGATACATGCTCCTCCCGCAAAAATAGCGGGTTTTATTTTCAATATGCCGTCAAAAACACCGAGACCATACAATAAAACGAAGAAAAGAGCGATACATACTGCACCCGACGTCCATAAAAGCTTTTTTGTTTTGCTTCTATTGCGGAACAACTTAATCTCATTTCCCATTTTAGTTTCCCCATGTCACATTGAGATGATGTTTTTCGGCATACGCTTTCCCCAAAGTATATACCTGTTCAAAAGCCCGGTCAACTTCGGGCATATATGTTGTGCTGATTTTCTGCAACAGCGCTTTCTTCTCTGCATCAGGGCCCTTTGTATCACACAATTTTGCATAGGCTGCATATTCGTTTTTATAGATAGGCAGTACTTTTTCAAACAGGGCAACGGACTGCGCCTGAAGTGCTTTTGCATCCTCATCTGATACTTGAAGCGCTTTGATATCTTTTATGGCTTTCTCGACGGTCTGAATTTTAATATCGACCGACTTCTGCGCTTCATCGCCCTGCTTTTTACTCGATGGCATATCCGCAAATTCAACAGTTTCCTGCTCCAGGCGTTTACCATAACGTTCGGGAGCAAAATCAGCTATCAGGTTGGTATTTAGAACAACTTTGCCGAAAAAATTTTCAGGACTTGGAGATTGACAAGCCGTAAAAGCTAAACTTGCTGATAGTGCAAGAAGAAATAGGAAGTGCTTCATATTTAAATATTAATTTGTTCGAAACTACCGAATAAAACTTACACGCACAACTCAGTTCTTTCGAAGCAGCCGGTGATAATAGGATTGCACTTGCCTAAGATGTTAATTTTTAATATTTTAGCAGACACATATAAAACAACAGATTAAAAACCGTTAATTATGGGCTATGACATTAGTTACCATCCAATATCCGAGCAACAAATCAACGCCTGGTATTTTGAGGCAATCGAGCATCCCGAAAAAGTAGAGGAACTTGCAGTAGCCAATAATCTGGAAGAATTCTACAAAACAAAATACCAGGACACGATAAATGCTGGCCGGGAAACAGACCAGAGTGACTATTTCGATAAAACACATGGTTTTTTTATTGCTGTTGTTCAAGGTTTTTTTGAAACCTATTTTTATATCCGTGGCGCTGCACTATCCTTCTCAGGAAACAAACAGTTAGACGTCTATTACAAAAAGTGGGAACAGTTCGTTCCTCAGCATATGCTGACCGGGAAGGTACGGAACCGGCTCATCGAAAATTATTGTTCGGGCGTATTTATTCCTGCCGAGCAGGTAGCACAGCTGCTCGTAGATTATGACTGTAGGCCTTCGGTCCGTTCGGAACTGGACCATATATTTTCAGAGGGACGTATTGCTATTTTTCTGAAAGCACTACATTATGCCAAAGAACGCGGGCTAGGCCTCCTGGAGGCTACAGAAGTCGTTGAACCTCAGCCTTTGGATTTAAATGAATCCAAAAGCTATTCCAATCTCTCCAACTGTGATCAAGAGGGACCATTGCTGTATCAGCAAATGGCCTTCATACAGATCGGCGATATTGAACAGCGCAATAACACTTCTGGACAGGACATCCTACAAAACGTGAAAATTGAAAAGGTGCAGGTCCAACCCGCTCATATGACAACTACCGGGAGCACTGAGACCCGCAAATATAAAGGAAAAGGCTTCTGGAAACGCTTGTTCGGCTGATAGAATACATCGGCTCTTATCGTCTTGACGTGCTGCACAATAATTCGTATCTTTGGTGCAGACCATCTCCAGGATGGTATCTCTATCCAAACTGGCAATTAAAGCTCCATAGTGTTGTTCTATACACAACAACCTCTCCTTTAAAGCAGCTCCACCAATTTCGCAAGGCTAGTATAGCACAGCAAAAGGGCCCGTAAATTCCAATCAACTTTAATATCATGAAACAGACTGCTAATTTTATCGTCCTCACGGGAGGACCTGGTGTAGGCAAGACCGCCGTATGGACTGCCTTACAACGAAAGGGCTTCGGAACTGTCGCCGAAGAAGCACGCCGTATCATTAAACAACAAATAGAAACCAATGGCGATGGACTGCCTTGGAAAAACAAACAATGCTATGCTACTCTGATGCTCGAAGCATCCTTTGAAAGCTATCACTGTGAATTAAACAAGGATAGCAGCGGCTCACCGCATATCTTCTTTGATCGTGGCATTCCGGACACACTGGCCTATATCGAGATGGAAAACCTTATTTTTGAAAAAAGTATGCTTGAACAGGCCAAAAGCCTACGTTACCATCAGAAAGTATTTATTTTCCCTCCTTGGCGTGAAATTTACGCAACAGACAATGAACGGAAGCAGACCTGGGCGGAAGCCGAAGCTACATTCTGCTTCATGAGCGATATTTATAAGCAGCTCGGGTATCAAATGTTAGAGATGCCAAAAACATCGATCGAGCAGCGCTGTCAGTTTATACTTCAGCATCTAAATGAGCCCGGTTATTAACTGAGGCCTCTGCTTTTTTTCACACAGAGATCTAACATAAGCTGCCATCCATACAGCTCCCTCGATGGATGCCTGCCTAATCAGCTCTATCGACCGGTCTTAGGAGCTGATATTGTAGACCTAAGCGGAATACATTGAGACGCGCTGGCCCGAAGTCCCCGCCGATAAGCCCACTTCGATAATCCTTCAGGCCCCACGAATAACTAGCAAAGACCGTATAACGGTCATAGTTTACATTGAACTGCAGCCGTGGCCGAATATCGAGTTCGATTATCTTACCTCTATCTCTATCAAACTCGGTTTTATTTCCCTGTTTGTCTTCGATACTGCCGTTTTCCTTCATACTGAGTGTCTTGGCAAGGTCAACGCCAAGCTGCATATCCATTGACATGGGTTCGAAAAAAACACGATAGCCGACAAAAGGATTGAAATTCAGAAACTGCTGGTTGAGCTTGGTCAGCCCACGGCTGCCGTTCGCAAACTCGTTACCCTCCAGATCCACTTTGGTCTGCAAGCGCTCGAAAGCAGCTTCAGCTCCCAAAATAACGTTAGTGGCAAAAACATAACGGTAGTTGACTGCCCCACCAAGATTAATTCCATATTTTTTGCCATAAGGATTATTGGTATAATACTCTTGTTGACTGGAACCATTCAATGCACTCTTTCCGACACTGCCCGATCCGGTGAAGTTGGAAATGCCTGAAGTGATACCCACACGCAGCTCATGAGTTTGCGAAAATGCCAGAAACGGAACGATAGCGGCTGAACATGTTGTAAGTAAAAATCTCTTTATCATAAATAATTTAAAAAATGGAACAATTTAGCGGATCAGCACAATTTTATTTGTTTCTAAAATTAGTAAATTTTAGCCGATTGAATCTGACATTCCATTAATTTATTTCGATACTGGATAAACGCATAAGTAAAATGGTCTGCATTCCTGCGATTTCTTGAACTACATCAATGAAATTGAGGCTATTGAATTCTAATTTTGTTCTGTCAACATTAAAATAAAGAGCAGATCGTATGAAATATATCCTAGAAAATCCGGTACCTCACCACCTTAGGCATGTACATCGATAAGAAAGGGCTGTCCACTGGAGACCTGAGCGTTGCGGCCAATATGTATTTACGTATTGAGAAAGAACAGGTTGTAACTTACTTTGAAAGGTACATATTTTTGAACCAACCTATACCGGAGGAGGTACAACAACGTTTGCAACAAGTCGCTGAAGAGAGTCCTGTCTCCATGATATTAAAGGATAGCACAGTTGTCTACACCAACATTAAAAATAGGTTGTAAATGAAGAACTTGAACATCGTTGTATTTGGAAAAAATGAAGTTATTCTGAATACTTTAAAACGGCTCATTGAGAGCAATACAGGCTGGAAAGCCATCATCCAGCAGGATATTGCTTCCTGTAAAACCTATCTGTCGAGTAACACAGCCGATATACTGCTGTTGAGCTCAGGACTCTCCTCGCTGGAAGAACAGGCGATAACGGCGCATTTATCAGTTCTAGACTACAGTATCGGTCTGATACATCATTATGGTGGTGGAAGCGGCCTCCTGAAAAATGAAATCTACAGTCTATTTCCCAGCTTGGTTTCACGCCAATAAAGCTTACGTGAACGCAGCAGCATCTTACAGTTATCTAGGATACCCTTAATGGATATTATAACAACACACTTTAAAACAACAGTAAGCACATGAACAGGAATCAATTTATAAAAAAAGGAATTTTAGGTTCCGGAATCTTTACAACAACAGCTTCGTCAGACAAACTGTTGCAAAACGATATCGATGAAATCGCACCCTTGGAAGGTCTGAAAGCAAATGATATGGGGATAAACAACGACAAACTTGAAAATCATAGCGTACTGCATAGCGCATCCAGTCGCGGATATGCCGATCATGGCTGGCTACAGAGCAACCATACCTTCAGCTTTGCCAATTACCATAATCCGGAGCGCATGCATTTCGGCGTACTGCGCGTCCTGAATGATGATGTCGTCGCTGGAGGACGCGGATTTGGCTTGCATCCCCATGATAACATGGAAATTATCAGTATTCCTTTGGAAGGCACCCTTGTACATGAAGACAGCATGGGAAATAAGGCCATCATCCAAAAAGGAGACATTCAGGTTATGAGCGCGGGAACAGGCATCATGCATAGTGAATATAATAAAAATGCGGATCAGAACGTCAAATTTTTGCAGATCTGGGTATACCCCAACCAACGTAATGTGACTCCCCGATACGATCAGATAACACTTGACAGTACCCAGAGACAGAATAAATTTCAGCAGATCCTCTCTCCTGATCCGGGAGACGAAGGGGTATGGATTCATCAAGATGCATGGTTTCATTTAGGGCGTTTTGAGCGCGATATTGAGACGAATTATATACTCAAGCAGGAAGGAAACGGTATCTACATCTTTGTCATCAATGGCAGCGTCACCGTAGAAGGGCAGGAGCTTCAAACGCGGGACGGTTTTGGAATCTGGAACGCTGCTGAGATCAAATTAAAAGCGACATCAGCCGACACCGAAATTTTGTTGATGGATGTCAGCATGGTGCTCCGTTGATATGAATACATAGTGTCGTGGCGCCAGAACCATATACAGCTGCTGATCCAAATGAGCTGACTCACTGTCTGGAAGCAGTAAGGGGAAATTGGACAAATTCCCCCTTACTGCATTACCTATTCACATTTAAAAACTGACCGAATTAAGGTTTTTGTCAACCAGCATACCGTCAATGGCTTTCGGATGAAAGCGGCAGTCCCGTTTCGCTTTTAACTTAATTTTAAATAGCATTTCAGAGCCGCTTAATGTTTCTTTATTTCCAAGATTCACAAAGGTAGGATAAAGCGCCTTGCTGCCATTCGTATGCAGGCGATCGTTTGTGTAATTGCTCATTCCCTTCATGTTCAAGGATTCGATACCAACAAAATCAAAATCGCCTTGATGATACGGCAACGCGAAACTCAGTGCATTGACCGCTTTCAGATTGTGGCCACTGACGGTTATCTCCATTATATCGCCCTGTTTGAACGAGGTGTTCGAAACGGCGAGGCTAAGCTTGCCTGCGACTTTTTCTTCTTTGGCCGGTTTGGCACCGCCTTCAATCCGTACAGCGACATTCGAAATGTCGTAAGCATCGATCAAATTGTTTTTATTGACATCCCCATTGCTCACATAACCTTCAAAATCGCTATCTCCTAAACGCAGTCCAGTATAGTTAATATAGGATGTCAGGTCATTCTGATCGATCAGACGATCATTATTGATATCACCGGGTAAGTAGCTTGCCGAACCGGGCAGCTTGAATACATAGAGTTCCCGTCCCGACCCAAAACCGCCGACAGCTTCCGTGACAACGATTTTAACAAACCGGGCTACCGGATGCTGAGTGAACCCGAAACGCTTCATTTCAGCATCACGCTTCCAGTCGAAGCTGCCGGCTTCGATCCAGGTTGCCTTGTCATTACTGTAATAAACCTTACCTTTCAGAAGGATACCGTTACCACCGTCGGTACGCGGCAGATATTCGAATTTATCTAAGTGGTTGACCGACTTCAGATCCAGAATCATATCAAATGGTACCGCCGTCTGTCCCCATTTGGTATGCCACATGTCACCTTCATCATAGTTAAATAACTTCTGGATACCATTTCCGCTCTGGTTGTCCACAGAAGTTTCAGCTTGGATACCCTCAATGGCAAATTCCAGCGGGTTTGCTTTAGTTTTCGCGGAAAACGAGCTCCAGTTAGATACGCCGGATTTATTGACGGCCCGAATTTTAAACGTATAATCCGTTTCAGCTTCCAGGCCTTCAAAGAGTAGCTGTTCGTCTTTGATCGTCGAATAGATCAGTTCATTGAACGCGACTTCATAGTAGTCTGCATTCGCTACCTTCTCCCAGGTCGGAGTCAATGCATATGCCTGTCTATTTTGGTCGGTCACCTGTGCCTTAGGAGCCTCGACTGCACCCGCTTTTGACAAGTAGCGACTATCGGGCGCAAACTTGAATCCATCCACCTGCACCTCGATGGTCGTCGCCGTAATGTCCTGCTTGCCGATCCGCACGCGCAGCATCGGATTTTTTATCAATTTGACATTTTCAAACTCGGAGCCTTTACTAGCGAACTGGTTTAGGTCGGGTGCTGCATCATAGAAGTAAACGTTCTCAGTACGCTCTAATTCATCTAATGTATGGACTTCGTGTAGTTTGACGGATTTGTTATTTATTTTTGCCAGCACTTTTTTAGGTACTTCGGTCACATTGAAACGAATTTCTGTCGATTTCATTTTCTCAAAACCATCGAAATCACCTTGTGAAGGCGTAATGCGCAACAACGCTTTATTGCCCTTTACGATGGATGTGATTTGTGTATTCATGCCTTTGCCGTAACGATAAGCTTCTGTCTTGCCGTCATCGTCGTACTCCGTGAAGCTCGAATTCCCATGAGGGTACACCTCATAGATCCGCTGATCCGTTCGGATTTCCTGCACATTGTTGTTGGGATTAGTGACAGGGATGATGGAACCATTTTTCACGAAAACAGGAAGTTTCCAGATCGGAGCGTCAAAATTATTGATGATCTGCCCACCCCTGTATTTTTCACCGGTGAAATAATCAACCCATTCTCCGTCCGGTAGGTAAATACCATTGCGGATGTCGTTCCCTTTCTCGTCCGCCTTGGTTTCCTGATAGATCGGGGCTACTAAAAAGTTGGGGCCATACAAATATTGATATTGGGTGGACTTGCCCAGCGTATACCGGTTTGCCTGTTCCAAAAACATCGCACGAATCATGGGTAGACCGTCTACTGCTTGTTTTGCAATACTATAACTATAGGGAACCAATTGGGACTTTAGCTTTAGGTATAACCGGTTGATGGACGTCGCCGGCTCGCCGAGCGCATGTGGGTATTTTTCATTAGCTCCCCATCCGTCCATATTGAGCTCCATTGGTGTCCATGTTTTCCATTGGAAGTCCCGGATATTGACTTTAAAGTTCTTGCCTCCAAAAATACCATCCATATCCGACGTGATATTAGGTTGACCGGATAAACCCGAACCGATATAGGTCGGAATATGGAAGCGAATATACTCCCATACGCCCCCAGTTTGATCTCCCGACCAGATACCCGCATAACGTTGTGTCCCGGCCCAACCGTCCAGGGAGATAATAAACGGCCTTGCATGATTCCCATAATAGGGCATAATATGCCCCACATCGGCCACACCATTTAAACCGAAAGAATATCCCGGTCCCACCCAGGCCACGTCTGTTTTCAAGACTCTGACACCTGCGTCCCGTACTTCTTTTACGATATCGCGTTGCAGTAAGGGACTGATACTGTCCTTGGGATGTAGATCCGATTGCGTCCAAAGACCGATCTCAACGCCGTTTTGGCGTGCATACTCACCAAATTTCTTGAGATTTTGAATATTATCATCCAAAGTCTGAGCCTGTCCATAGCCCGCTCCATAGCCATCGTTAGGTAAGATCCAACCCAATGGCATGTCATGAGCCTTATACCGGTCTATCACCGCGCGTGCGGAAAACTGGTAGTTATTATTCTCTCCGTTCAGGGATTCTTTAATGCCTTCATTGTCCTTTTGGCTCTCTTTGTAACGTTTGCCATCTTCGAAAAGAATTCCCTTCTCGTCCTCCTTCCAAAAATCGCGGTTGTAAGCGTTGAGATGTCCCTCATATAAGCCAAATTTAGGGAGTAGAATAGGGTTTCCGGTCAGTTGGTAAAAATCATTCAATAAAGGCACGACACCATCATTTACCATAAAAAAGACGTCCAGATAATCTGTATCATGCGACAACCGTACAGTCCCCTTCGTCTTTGCACCAAAAGCATAACTTCCCTTTTTGAAGGTATGCCACATGAAACCATACCCTTTCGTTGACCAGAAATATGGAGTGGGTGACGCGACACCACCATCGGTCCAGCTATTTTGATTCTCGATGGCGATCACCTTTCCCTTATGTGAAAAGCGTCCGTTTTGTACCCCCCCACCAAAGAAATACTCGTCGTCATTTTCTTTCAGTTCGAGGATCACCTGCTTTTCCTGAAAAGCAATAGGCTTTAAGCTTTCCACAACCACTTTGTTGGTCTTTCGATTCAGTACACTAAACTGCGATGTCTGCTTATCCATAGTGAACCGGATATCTTTTGTTAAGATATGGATCCTATTGCCCTCTTCACTGACCTCCAGCCCATCCACTTTCTCTCTTGGCTGGTCGACTAAGATCTTAGCCTGAGGCTTCGCCTCAGGATCCCTGATTATACCACCATGTACGTCTTGAAACATCCTAAAAATATGGTTTCCATAAAAATCCAGCGTCAGACGCTGGTTATTCTCAAAGACGATCTCCACTGTGGTCGGATTTATTTGCTGGACAGCAATGATCATATTCTCGCTCTTCGTATATGCTACCTGGTGAGGAGTTTGATAACTGGTTCTGCCGCTGAGCTTGCCCGCCTGAAAAATAAAAGGAGAAGCCAATCCGATCAATAATGTGGCCTGGGCTTTAACGTTCCAAAAAGATATTTTCATCTATATGATTTATACTATTGAAAAGCCTCTATAGGTTAACATGGAATTCGTACACTTATAGAAGCCGTTAAATTAACTTAACAATAATACAACAGTAATCTGAAGTAAAAAAGCGATTGGTAAATGCAAACGATTGTCCAATAATAATGTTGCATAAGATCTGTATATAGTAAATCTCCCTTAAATACCTGAACCGATCACTATTTTTTAAAGCGTCGTCGTGGTTTTGGCCAGTATAGATAGACTATTTCCACAAGAACAGAAATTGGTTGTTTAAAGCCGGATTGGGGCATAACATATAGGTTAGGATCGCTATAATCTGCGGGGAGGACAGCAAGCCCTATCATTTCCGCATCTGGTATGCAGCCGCGCAGCATGTACCGCTGTAAACGAAAGAAGCCCTTGACTGTTTCCAGCAAGGGCTTCCGTGTAAAAAAAGGCACCGACCTACTCTCCCACCTGTTACGGCAATACCATCGGCTCTGGCGGGCTTGACTGC